>ERZ773200.608-NODE-608-length-35583-cov-13.999634_pt1 | contig 35583 bp, 29 predicted proteins | sample MGYA00581008_ERZ773200 | MGnify/ENA primary metagenome ERZ773200 (study PRJEB29015, sample SAMEA2737770) | human gut metagenome | biome: human gut; feature: human-associated habitat; material: faeces | place: China | collected 2012 ... | reverse complement strand
ACGGGGTGGGGAGATGCCCGCAGGGCAGAGGGGACCGCTCAGTACGAGGGGGACCGCCGTCAGGCGGTGGAGAGGTTTTTTCGTAAAGTCTTTTTATGACGTTTTCGGCATAAATGGAAACCCTTCAGTCAGTGCTACGCACTGCCAGCTCAGCACAAGGCACGTCCTGCGGAGAGAGGGACAAGCGAAGCTGGTGGAGAGGGCATTTCGATGTATGCAGCTTCACAAAAAGAAACGGACACAGCACTCCATTTCCCCGCAAAATATACCCGTTTCCGTCCTGTCCGTCTGTCGGGAACACTGCTGCGTGCTGCTCTGACAGCTGCTGGAGAAAATAAGGCAGAATTTTAGCAAACATGTTAAATTCCCCGAAGATTCCCCCAAAGCCTTGACAAAGCGACAAAAAAAGAGTATCATAAATACAATAACCTATTGACGAACCTGTCTGTCTATCCTGCGGACAGGTTCTCTGGAATTCTGATGCCACGCGTCAGAACCACAAAACGAAAAGACAGCTTTGCGGAAGGCACGCACCACTCTGTATTTTTAGCGGCAGACCTTTGCAGAACTGATCTTCGGAAGATTGAGGAGGTCATTCAATGGAACTGTGTGAAAAGTTTGGAAAACAGGGACTGACATTCGACGACGTGCTGCTGATTCCGGCAGAATCGGACGTAACACCGAACATGATCGAACTGCGGACAAGACTTGCCGGCAATGTCTGGCTCAACAACCCGATCATGACTGCGGCAATGGACACCGTCACCGAAGCCAGAATGGCAATTGCCATTGCCCGTGAAGGCGGCATCGGTATCATTCACAAGAACATGAGCATCGAACAGCAGGCAGACGAGGTGGATAAGGTAAAGCGTTCGGAAAACGGCGTTATCGTCAATCCGTTCTCCCTGACGGAAAATCATCTGGTATCTGATGCCAACGCTCTGATGGGCAAGTACAAGATCTCCGGCGTGCCGATCGTAGACAATGTGGGCAAGCTGGTGGGCATCATCACCAACCGTGACATGCGGTTCCTGTCCGACTATAACGGCCCGATCTCGGAAGTAATGACCAAGGATCACCTGATCACGGCTCCGGTAGGCACGACTATGGAAGAAGCACAGGCGATTCTCCGCAAGCACAAGATCGAAAAGCTGCCGCTGGTGGATGAAGAAGGCTACCTCAAGGGTCTGATTACCATTAAGGATATTGAAAAGGCAGTACAGTTCCCGAACTCTGCCCGCGACGAAAAGGGTCGCCTGCTCTGCGGTGCTGCGATCGGCATCACCGCAAATGTTCTGGAACGTGCTCACGCTCTGGTAGATGCACAGGTAGACGTGCTGGTTCTGGACTCTGCACACGGTCACAGCAAGAATATCATGACTACCCTGAAAAAGGTCAAGGAAGCATTCCCGCATGTACCGGTCATCGCCGGAAACATCGCTACCGCAGAAGCGGCAGAGGCTCTGATCGAAGCCGGTGCAGACGCTGTCAAGGTCGGCATTGGACCTGGCTCCATTTGTACCACCCGTATCGTTGCCGGCATCGGCGTGCCGCAGATCACCGCAGTCTATGACGTGGCTCAGGTGGCAAAGAAGCACAACATTCCGGTCATCGCAGACGGCGGTATCAAGTACTCCGGCGACATTGTAAAGGCTCTGGCTGCCGGTGCAAATGTCGTTATGCTGGGCTCACTGCTGGCTGGCTGTGAGGAATCTCCGGGAGAAACCGAGATCTATCAGGGACGTTCCTTCAAGGTATACCGCGGCATGGGCAGTCTGGCTGCTATGGCAAATGGTTCCAAGGACAGATACTTCCAGGAGGGTGCCAAGAAGCTGGTGCCGGAGGGCGTAGAAGGTCGTGTGCCGTACAAGGGCAGCGTTGCCGATTCCGTGTTCCAGCTGGTAGGCGGTATTCGCTCCGGTATGGGTTACTGCGGCTGCAAGACCATTGAGCTGCTCCACGAAAAGGCAAAGTTCGTACAGATCACCAACGCCGGTCTGCTGGAGAGCCACCCGCATGACATTCAGATCACCAAGGAAGCTCCGAACTATTCGACACATTCTTAAAATATGCACAGGCATGTGCCTGTAGTCAATAAGAAAAGCGGTGTACCGGAAAGGTATACCGCTTTTTTGTTTGTGTGTTTGATTTTTCTTGACAGGATTCGATCAGATATGCTATAATGAAACTCTAGGGCATACCGAAAACGGTGGACGGTTTCGTTTCCTGCTCCCACGTATCTGCATACGATGGGAGGTGATGCTATGGAACATTACGTAACTTGGTCAGAGCTTTTTGCATTTCTGACGTTCTTGGTTACATTTACAACGCTGTTGTATCACATTTTCCATGACGATCATAAAAAGAAATAACCGCCCCTCTCGCAAATAGGCAGTTATTTCTTAACAACTATCGTGGGAGCAACCGTCTACCGGTATGCTCTTTCTATTTTTATTATACGCATTTTTCTCCGGTTTGTCAAGGGGCAGACCGGCGTTTTTTTCGGTTTTGCTGTCTTGACAAAATTCGGCAGACTATGCTATAATAAAGCCCTAGGGCATACCGAAAACGGTGGACGGTTTCGTTTCCTGCTCCCATGTACAATTTTGTACGTTGGGAGGTGATGCTATGGAACATTATGTGACTTGGTCAGAGCTCTTAGCTCTCTTGACACTTTTGATTGCTTTTGCATCTTTGCTATACGCAATTTTCCATAACGATCATAAAAAGAAGTAACCGCCCCAAGCTACCAACTTAAGCGGTTACATCTTTAATCTCTTAAAACATGGGAGCAACCGTCTGCCGGTATGCTCTTTCTATTTTTATTATACGCATTTTTCTCCGGTTTGTCAAGGGGCAGACCGGCGTTTTTTCAGTTTCACCGTCTTATCCCATTCGAAACGCCCCGTTCTGTTCCTGCGGCTCCGGTGTCCGCAGCTGTGCCTGACAGAGATGCTTTTGCTTGGTGCGGAGCGTTTCCTGAAACCCCAGCAGTTCCTCCAGCGACATGCGTTCCACCGCAGCAGAAACCGCATCTTGTGCCGCACTGCCCTCCACCAGAAACCGCAGCCGCACAATTTCCTGCCGCAGGCTGTCCTCCATGCGGTTCAGCAAAGCGTTCCGGTTTTGCAGCTGCTGTTCCAGCTGTTTGCAACGGCGTTCGCCGTCGGTTTCCATGCCGAACTGCTTGGTCACCCCTGCCTCCCGCTGTGCCGGCACCGCCACAAAACTCCACTCATAGGCATCTGTCACATCAGACAGCACCACATGACAGCGTTTCTCCCCGTACAGCTGCCCCACGCGGTGTGCACAAGGATTCTTCCGGCGGTCACTGCCGCAGACCGAGCAGGTCTGCGATACGGCAGCACAGGAAATGCTCACTTCCTTCTTGATGCCGCCGTCAATTTCCCGAATCAGATCCCGATTGGCATCGGTGCGTACCATGTAGGCATGCCCTTTCAGAAATGTGTACACTTCGCCGGCAGAGGTCACACGCTCCGGCTCCTGTACCAGTTCCGCAGCATAGATTCGTGCAGTCTGATTTTCTCCCTTGGGATCGTGGTCAAAAATGCCGGTTTTCCCCACAAACAAAGCTTTCAGCTGCTCCAGAGCCTCCAGCGAAAAGCGTTCCCCGTCCCGATCAATTTCATTGTCACAGAGCCGCACATCAAAGAGGAATACCTCCTCCTGTGTGAGGGTACGCCGCGTAAAGCGGTTCAGCTGTTCCAGCTTGGCTTCCAGTTCCGTGCCGGACGGATTCTGTTCCTGATTTTCCATAGATCTATTCCTCCTGTTCTGCTGCACTGTTTTCCACACTGTGGAAAACCCTCCCGCGAAAAAACTTCTCCCACCCGTACAGCGGTTCCCTTAGTTTTCCACACTGTGGAAAACGTACTGTCAGCTTGTGTGCAAAGCCGTCATACGGACTTTTTGCACAATGCTTCCACAAACTTACAGGCTCAGCACATGTACTGCTTCACTCAGCATCACGCGGAACGCCGCACGAATCGAAACCGTGATCACGTCCAGCTGGCTGTCGATCAGCTTGTCTGTTTCCAGCAGCACATCGTCTGTGGTGATCATCTCCAGTGCAAAGCGGTTGTCCAGTCCCACGATGTAATCTGCGGACATGCCGGCACACTTTTGCAGCTGGGCACCAAAGGGCAGCAGAATGGTATTGGGCTGTGCAGAAGCCATATCCTGCATCTGCTCCATTGCCATGATTTCCGCAGCCACCGCCGGAGCCGCCAGCACTTTGGTCATGTCGAAGTTGCGGAATTCGCCGTACAGCTTCGCCAGATCGGCATAAGTCAGCTTGCCGGCTGTGACAACGTCGATCAGGGAACCATTGCTTTCCTTCATGCACAAAATGCTCTGTCCCAGCAGCCCGTTGGACAGACGCACGCCCACGGCACGGAGGATCGCACTGAATGCGTCCAGACGCTGACGGCGGACTGCCTCATAGGAAGCGTGAATGGAACGGCCGTACTTGTCCAGTCGCACGGTGTTTGCCGCTTCCAGATAGGAGGCAGTGGGCAGGGCATTGCCCTGTGTGGTCTTGGTGGTATAGGCGGTAGTGTCCGTCAGCACTGCCGGCTGATACTCTCCGGCGGGAGAAATGGTGTGCACTGCCACCAGATCAGACAGCACAGACTGTTCCATGCCGCTGCGAATGGCACGGCGGATAAACTCCGGAAACAGCACCGCACTGTCTGTGGTGGAGAAGAACTTCTCCACGCGGTCACAGTGGGAACCGCTGACGTGAATGTCAAAACGCTTCAGCTGACGCTCATACGCGTCCAGTCCGGCAAGGGGTGTTTCGGCATACGCACCAGACGGGTCCATGCCCTCCAGTACCTCCGAAAAGCTCTTGCCAGTGATGTGATACATGCCCTTTTCCAGTTTCAGATCCTGATACATAAAATTCCTTCCCTTTCTGCCGCTTGCTGCGGCACGTGTTTTTTTTGTATGGAAACCGGCAGTTTCTGCCGGAAATTCCCGTTTATGCCGGATAAAATTCGTCCTGATACGCTTCCAGCCTCGTCCGCACGCCGTTCTGATTGCCGGTCATGCGGATATGGGTAATGGGAGCGTTTTCAATAATGCCGGAGCAGGTGATCCGGTCGCCCAGATCTGCTGCCACTGCTCCGATGCGGTCGAAATAGTAGGAAACCAATCCCCGTCCGGCAAATTTCCGCCGAAACACCAGAGCCTGCTGCGGGTCGTAGAGATACTGCCGATCCAGCGGCAGCTGTTTTGTCCGCACCAGTTCCAGTGCTGCGGCGTTGGGGTCGTTCTCCTGAAATTTTCCATAGGTGCCGTCGGCATCTGCCATGAAAAACCGGCTGTAAATGCGGGACTGGTCTGCCGTCATGCCCATGCCCAGCAGCGTGTCTGCACCCACATAAAAATTCCGATATGTTTCCGGCAGGTGCATGCGAATTTCGTTGGCATGGTACACAAAGGGATACCGCCCGCAAAGCTTGTAGGTCAGGTTTGCCACGCCGTCCCACATGCTGGTGCCCTCTTTGACAAAGAGATAGTTGCTGGTGTCTGTGTCAGATTCCCACGTGATCTCCTTGGGAAATGTCACGAAATCCTGCATCAGCTTGTCCAGCGACATGGCGGTGTGCAGTCCCGGCTCCAGCTGATTTTGCAGCAGCAGTGCCGTCAGTCCGCGGGAGGAAAACCGCACATAGGAGGTGCCGTTTTCCTGCACCAGCCGGAACTTTTCCACTGTCCCGAAGTGCAGTTCCGTGCCGTCCAGCAGCAGCTGTACCCGATAGATGCCGGTGAACTGCTGTATGCTGAAATTCCCGTACACCGTCGCCGTCAGCTGGCTGTAGGGCGTGTAGGCTTCCTTGTCCAGCGTAAAGGCGGCAATGCCGTTTGCAAGATACGCCTTTCCGGTTCTGGTAATTAACACCACCTGTATCATGTGCTGCCTCCTTCCGTTTCCGCCGTCACACGGCTCAGGGCGTTGGGAGCGATCAGCGTCAGCTGACAGGGCAGCACGCCCTGTGCCGCCGTTTCCGAAATCGTATACGCTGCCAAACTGGTGCCGAAAAACCGCAGATCCCGCAGATCAAAGGCGAACAGTGTCCGTTCCCGTATGGCGGTATCCAACGCCAGAACCACCTCTGCGGGGCTGTCTGCGAAGCAGAATTTGCCGTCCAGCACCAACTGTCTGGCACGGCAGCTGGTATTGGTCACATAGCCTGCTCCCTGTACACCGCCCTGCTGGGCGTACTGTCTGGTACCGGAAAGCTTCCAGCCGGCAGCGTAAAAGGTAAGATCGCCCAGACGAACGGGAAACTCCCGCGGGGAAACCACCTGAAATGTTCCACTCATGGTGCAAGCACCTCCTCTTTGGCAATTTGAAAGACACCGGAGAGGGTAAAGCTGCCCTCCAGTGCAATTTTCCGGAACTGTTTCCACTCCGTCGGTGCTCCGGTGCGAATCTTCTGCACGGTGCAGCCGGCGGACAGCATACCGGAAACCACCGTCTGCCAATAGCGGTCATACAGCACTTGTGCATCCGTTTCCGGAGCCGTCAGCAGCCGCACTTGAGAAGCGGCGGAAAATGGAAAATACCAGTAAGTTTCGTCGGAAAACGCCTGCTCCGTTTCCAGTGCAGTGATTCCCACGGTGAGGAAAGATTCCTCTCGTTTGGCAAAGGGTGCGGGATCATACGCGGCATAAACCGCCCAGTTGCCCTTTACCCGTAGTGCGGCTTTCAGCCGTTCCAATAGTAATTCCAGCAACATTTATTGACATTCCTTTCTTGATTTGTAAAAATCTATGGGAAATACCAAGATGTCCACAATTCTCCGTGTAATCTTTGTGTGATGCATTGCCGTACAGTACAAGTGCAACGCGAGTTCTTTTCTTTTTTTGCTTCTTTTTTTCTTTTCAGTAAAGAAGCGGCGGGTCGCCGCTGACCCTACGCCCCAATTTCAAGAGTGAAAAGGGTAATGTTACGGCGGCAGCAGCCGCCTGTTCGCCCCGCCGGGGGATTTTTGTTAATGAAAATCTATGGGGAACAGTTTCTTGTGTAATTTTCGTGTGAAGCTTGACCTTGTAGTACAAGTGCAACGCGAACTCTTTTCTTTTTTTGCTTCTTTTTTTCTTTTCAGTAAAGAAAAAAAGAAGCGTAACTCCTTGTGAAATGGGTTGTATACGGAAGATGATGAACAGATAAACTTGCAAACGCCGTAAAAATAAAAGTCACCCATTTACACTAGAAAACACCTGAATACCAACATTACCGATACAGGCAAGGGCAACAATCGGCGTTGGCAAACCCAAGGCGGACAGCGAGGAACGAGCGAACTCCGCCGAACGGTTTCGACACGGCTGCCCCAGAAAGTACACTTCACGAAGAACCCCACCACCGCCTAATGACAGTTCTCCTCCCTCTGTGACGGCAAGCCCAAGGCGGACAGCGAGGAACGAGCGAACTCCGCCGAACGGTTTTGACACGACTGCCCCAGAAAGTATACTTCACGGAGGAACCCCACCACCGCCTAACGACAGTTCTCCTCCCTCTGTGACGGCAAGCCCAAGGCGGACAGCGAGAGGAACGAGCGAACTCCGCCGAACGGTTTCGACACGGCTGCCCCAGAAAGTACACTTCACGAAGAACCCCTACACCGCCTGAAACAAAAACGTTTCATCTTCCAGCAGCGACCGGCACAGCCGGCGGTATGCCTGTACCAGCAAGCCGGCAAACTCCAGCTTCTGGGCAGCGTCTGTGTTCTGTGCGATCGTTCCGGCAAAGGTGCAGGCTGCCCGATCTCTGGCGGCGGTGATCTCCGTGTACCGGAGAAACGCCACCGCTGCCGCCAGCCAGTTCAGACGGGCATCGTCCTCGTCCGCCCCATCCTTCAGAGCCTGCTGCACTTCCAGAATCGCTTCGTCCAGCACGGGCTGTACCGCATCAGGCAATTCCTCCTCGCCGGCAAACAGCAAAAACAGCGAGCGGATCTGATTTTGTACCATTTTTCGAATCCCTCCTCAGCAATTCTCCAACTGTTGTTCCAGCTGTGCCGCCTGTGCGTTCCACAGCCGTGCCTGTGCATACTCGGTTTCGTCCTGTAGATTGATGTTGCTCCACTCCACCGAAACGCCGGCCGCAGACCCCGCCAGCCGCAGGAATGCGATCCCCACACGGCGGAGCACCGGCTCCAGCAGGCGACGGTAATATTCTAATTCAGAAGTCAGAATATCCGCCTGCTGGCTGCTCATGCGTTCGGTAGAAGTCCAGTTCAGCCCCAGCAGAAACGGCGGAATGGACAGCTTGGCGATCAGCTGTTCCAACAGCTGCCGCACCGGCACTTCCGTATCCAGCAGGGCATTGTCTGCCCCGATGACCCGAATGTCCACATCGCCGGCACAGATAAAGTCCCGAATCTCGCCCTGTGTGCCGGCACGCATGCCCTCGCTCCACTCCCTGGCGATCTGCCTTGCCCGTTCGCCGGCATAGGCACGTTCGGCTGGGTCGGCAGAGGGCTTATAGGTAACAGCATAGCGGACGTTGCCCATGCGGTCGTAATTCTGCCCGATACACTCAAAGATCCGCAGCAGAATCCGGCTCAATGCCGGCAGTCCACGCAATACCGATACTCCATAAACACCGCCGGCAGGGGGATTCAGTGCCGTGAACAGGATGCGTTCCGGTCTTGCGATCCGCACCATGTCCGATTCCTGCTCCCCGCGAAGCCAGTACTGCCGTTCCAGCGGCTGACTGCCGGAGCGAATCTGCACCAACTCTGCGGGGACTGTCTGTAAGCCGCCCAGAAAGCCGGTGCGGTTGTCGATCAGCATTTCCCCCAGAGCATTGCCGTAGGTCAACAGGCTGTCCAGATAACAGTCCGCAAAACTTTGCAGGGACTGTCCGGTCAGCCCCACCGGCACGTTCTGTACAAAATCGTCCAGCTGCGGCTGCATGCGTCTGTCCTCGCACACCAGCCGGAAACTGCCGGTGAGCCGGACGATTTTTCCGATCGCGGCATCGATCACCGGCACCGCCCGACGCAGTCCGGTGTACAGTGCCGCTTCACAGGGATTCGGCGTTTCCGGCACGGCATAAGGCTGTTCCTGCCGTGCCGCAGTCTGTAAAATGCCGCCGCCCACAGGCGGTTTCTTTTTCCTCGGAAATAATCCCATACATTCTGACGGGAAAAGGGTGCTTTTCCCGTCATCTCACCTCCTTGCTGCGGATACCGCAAAAAATCCGTCTGCCGGATTCCGGCAGACCACTGTGCGTACAAAATAACGCATGTCGTCCATGGCGTGGTCATGCTCCTTTTTGGGAGCATCTCCGTGAATGGAATCGTTCCAGCAGTACTGACTGAACTCTCGCCGAATATCCCGACAGGATTCGCAGAACCGCAGCTTGTCTTGCAACAGCAGGCGGCTGACCTGCTGAATGCCGGCGTTCACGTCATTGTCTGCCGGAAGCACCCGAAATTTCCCGTGGCTGTGAATGCAAGCGATAAAGCTTGCTGCGGAAGGGTCCACCACCACAGTTTCGATGTTATATCCGGCGGCAAGCTGTTCCAATGCGGCATAGTGTTCCTCATCGGTTCGCCGTTCGCCCTCGGCTCTTGCGTCATAATAGTATTCCTCCAGCCGGTACCACGTGCCGTCACAGTGCCCCCACAGTCCAAAAGAGGACGGGTTCACTGTGCCATAATCACAGGAGATCCAGTAGCGGTCACAGGGCGGAGCCGACGGCACCACATGGCGTTCCGGTGTAAACATGGGATACACCAGCCCGTCCGCCGCCGTCCACTTGCCCAGTACAAATCGGTCATAAAATGCCCCGCTGTACATGCGTTCGTACCGCTGCCGCACACGCTTGGAAAGAGAGGGGTTGTCCGCCATGGTGAAGTGGAGATACAGGGCGTGTTTTTCCTTGGTCTTGCGGATCCACTCCCGATAGAACCAGTGATTCGGGTGGTCGGGGTTGCAGTTGAACCACAGCCGCGACCCCGTCACACTGCACCGTGCCAGTGCCTGCTCCACAAAGGAACGGGGCATCAGTGCCACTTCGTCCAGAAACACCCCGCAGAGCGTCATGCCCTGAATCAGTGCCGCAGAACTTTCGTCCCTGCCGCCAAAGAGATAGAACCGGTTCGTCCTGCCGGAAAGAGAAATGTCCACATAATTCCTGCTCACCCGTTCCAGACAGGTGAACCCCAGACTGCCCAGCAGTTCCAGCAGCGGTGTCATGACATTTCGCTTCAGGGACGTGATCGTCTTGCCGCACAGAGCAAAGCCGCCGTTCTGGAAACAGGTCATCGCCCAGCTGACAAAGCCGATAGACATGGCGAGAGTTTTTCCCGAACGAACTGCACCGTCACAGATAATGGCATCATAGTCGCAGTAGGGCTTGCGGCTCCACCACGACATGGCGAGTTTCTGCTGGGACGAAAAGTTCTTAATCTTCTGCATCGCTGTCCACCGCCTCTCTGCCGGAAAGTGCCGTCAGCAGGGCATGTGCCGCCGCCTTGCCGTCTGCATCACCGCCGTACTCATACAGAGCCGTCAACGCTTTCAGCCGGTCAAAGAAGTGGATCTCCATGCCGCCGTTTTTGTCCCGTTTCACAGAGGACACCGGAAACAGATCCAGAGCCTGTACCGCTGCCGCTCCAGGCGGTTCCTCTGCCAGCAGCAGCCCGATCGCATCATTGCTTCTGCCGAACGCCAGCCGTTCCAGTCCTGCCCGTACCGCTGCCGCCGGATCATCGTGGAGCACACTGCGGTAGTTTGCCACCATGCGGCGATAACACTGCTGCCGGAGAATCGCCGCCCCGTCTGCCGCAGCCGTTTCCGGTGGGTATCCGGCACACCGTGCCGCCTCTGCGACATCGCCCAGTCTGGCATAGTGACAGCAGAACAGGGCACGCCGTTTTGATTCCGTTGAGTTTGACATATTTTTCCATTTCTCCTTTCGGTTTTCTGCGACAGGAACTGTTCGTTTCCGACAACCCCTCTCACTAATAGGCTCTCAGAGGGCAAAAGTTGCACGCCGACGTGCAACTATGAACTCGAATTTACACGATGTCTTATGATTGTTTACATTCAGAGCCGCTTTTACCATGCTTTGGCTTGACAGATAGGTTTCACCGTGCTATAATATATGCGTAATCAATATTATACAGCGTATAATATTGCAACAAAAAAAGAAACCCACATTTCATAGAGAGAGGAAGGCGGTATCTGATGTATCAGTCTGACACAAAATCACATGCAGGCTGGAGCCAAAACGTCCTAAAATACATTGCTATGGGGACGATGCTGCTCAATCACATCGCTGCAATTTTTCTGCCCGCTGGGACGGTGCTGTGTGAACTGTTCACCGCAGTGGGATACTTCACAGCGATTTCCATGGTCTATTTTTTGGTGGAGGGATATGGTTACACCCGTTCGAAGCGAAACTACTTTTTCCGCTTGCTGTTGTTTGCGGGAATCTCCCAGCTGCCGTATGACTTGGCATTTTCTGAAACAGATACGCTGAAGTTCTGCGGGTTGAACATGCTGTTTACCCTCTGTATTTGCTTTGGAATCCTTTGGGTGCTGGAACACGGAAACAATCGCTGGATAAAGGGCGTTGCGGTTTTGGCACTGATCCTGCTAAGCAGCATCAGCGACTGGGCATGGCTGGCACCGATTTTCACACTGCTGTTTCGCTGGGCAGGAAAGAACCGCACCAAAGAAGCCATTGCATTTGCCGTTGCGGCACTGCTGTTTGGCGGAATGAATGTACTGGGTGGATGGGGACGTTTCTCCTTAGAAGAAAACCTGCTGTATGCACTTTTGAGTATGGCAGGAATTGGAACATCTGCCCTCGGCGTTTTGGTGTGCTATAGTGGAGCACGCGGAACACGATGCCGGACATTTTCCAAATGGTTTTTCTATCTTTTTTATCCTGTTCATCTGCTTATTTTGGGAATTCTTCGAATTTTCCTGCAATAAAACCCACCCTGAGGAGGTGAAACCATTGTCTGCATTTTCAATTGGTGCAACGCTGCTGGATGCAATGGTGCTGGCTCTGCTGACCAAGGAGGACACCTACGGCTATCAGATCACCAAGGACATTCAGGAACACTTTGCCGTTTCAGAATCCACCCTGTATCCGGTGCTGCGGCGGCTGCAAAAGAACGGCAGCCTTACCACCTATGACCGCCCCTATCAAGGGCGAAACCGCCGGTACTACCGCATCACAGTTTCCGGCAGGGCACTGCTGGAACAGTACCGGAAAGAGTGGCTCAACTATAAACAACAGGTAGACTTCTTTCTGGACGAGAAGAACTAGGGCAAACCCTCATGATCCAAAAAGCAATCATCAAAAAGGAGCGATATTCCTATGACACCACAAGTATACTGTGCCCGTCTGGAACGAGCACTTTCTCTCATGCCGGCAGCGGAACGGCAGGAAACGATCCGCTATTATCTGGAATTTCTGGAAGATGCCAGCGAAGAAGAACGTGCCGCACTGGGCACACCGGAAGCACTGGCACAGCAGATCCTGCGGGAGAACGGCATTTCTCCCCAGCCCGCTGTCATAAAACATTCGAACCGCACGGCAAAGCTGATCGTTCTGGCATGCACCTTTTACATCTGGCTACCGCTGCTGGTCACATGGTACAGCCTGCTGCTCACCGCCCTGATCGTGCTGATATGCATTCCCGTTTCGCTGGGAGCCGTTCTGCTGGGCGGACTGTTCAGCTTTGTAATCACCGTATTTCAGGACGTTCCCACCGCTCTGATGCTGCTGGGCTTCGGACTGGGCAGCGGCGGTGTCGGCATTCTCGTTGCCTATCCCATCTGGCTGGCGTGCAAGGGCATTGTCCGGTTCACCATATTTACCACGAAAAAAATGCTGCACTTTGTGCTGAAAGGGGACGAAACCCAGTGAAAAAACGAATTCTTGTCGTCGCTGCCGCCTATGGGCTGGTGCTGCTGGGCTGGGGTGCCACGGGTTCCTTTTCGCCGTGGGCAAGACCTCAGACCGCTGCACCGGCAGCTGTGGAAACCATTCAGCTGGAACACCTTTCGATCCGTTCCGGAAAATCCACGTCCATTCGAACCGCAGACCGCTGTATCACCAAACAACGGGGCACCACACTTTCCGTTCGTTCGCGGCTGCCCTTGTTTCTCTCCGATTCCGATGTCACGCTGACGCTGCCGGCAGAACAGTTTGCCCAGCTGAAACAGGCATTGCAGACCACTGAAAGGAGCAATTAAAAAAATGAAAATGAAACCTTGGATCATTGCCGGTGTCAGCTGCCTTTGTGCCGGAACGATCTGCTGTGGTGCAGCGGTTTGTGCCGGAGCACTGGATCAGAACCGCTATCGGGAAAACCTGCACCTCATCGACCAGACCGACACACCCTCGGAAACATTTACCTCTGTGCTCATGGACATTGACAACGCCGACGTGACAGTTCAAAACGGCAGCAAATTTTCCATTGCCGCCGAAAATGTGCCGCAGAACAGCTACCATGTTGCCGTAGAAGACGACACGCTGCAAATCCAGCTGAATTCCGATTCCGAACCGTGGTACAGCTACACCCATTTCGGATTTCACCCGTTCCATGCCCCTACCGCAAAGATCACCGTCACCCTGCCCGCCGAATACAGAGCCGTTGCCATTGCCAACCATGCCGGCGATTGTACCATTTCCGGCATTCATGTCAGCACCCTGTCTGTCGATCTGGACTACGGCGATTGTCAGGTAAAAAATGTCACTGCGGCAAACCTGACTGCGGATAATGATGCCGGCGATCTGTTGCTGTCAGACAGCATTGTCAGCGGCACAGCTTCCCTGGAACTGGACTATGGTGACCTCACTGTCAAGCAGACAGAGATCGGAAATCTCTGTAAGGTGAAAAACGATGCCGGTGATGTGCGGCTGACAGACGTGTCCTGCGGCAGCAGCGAAATGGAACTGGACTACGGCAGCTTAAAATTGCAGAAGTTCACCGAAACCGATCAGGCACAGTCCAGTGCGTTCACCATTTTCGACGGTGATGTGCATTGCGAAACCAGCACCCTCTGGAACAGCAGCTTTGATCTGGAATTCGGGGATTTCAGCACCATTGATACCGCCCTGTACGGCAAGAACACCATTGCCATGGACTACGGCGATGTACAGCTGAATCTCCACGGCAAAAACAGCGACTATAATGTTGGTTACTCTTACGCCGCCGGCTCTCTGAATGACAGCAGCCGGAACCAGATCCTGATCAGCGGCGATAAGACCGTTGTAGATGCCACTGTTACGTTTACGGAATGACTGCGTTGCAGCAGAGAGAACAGACTTTTAAGGAAACACCGCATAAAGCCCGCCTGACGGCTTTGTGCGGTGTTTCCTTAGTCTTGAGGCAACACTTGGCGGAGCAATGGCAGATGACTTTTTCATGCTTTTGCGTTCCCCGATTCCCCGCCGCCGACCCCGATTTTCCTGTAAACTGTTTGCACAATTTGAGCGTTCTGGATTCCGTCACAAAAATTTTTTCTGTTTCTGTTTGCAGGCATGTGCAGGATCTGTGGCAAAGTGTCGAAAAAGCCACGCAATTTCGCCGCTTTTGACGATTTTCACAAATCGGTCAAAAAAATCGCCCCAATTTTCACCAGCTTGACATTTTCACCGGAAATTGCTATAATATTTAAGAACTGTTTTGCGGGATTTCTGTATAATTTGTAGAATTCCCACGGTGGTGCACCGCCGATCATGCGGTCATCAGCAGAAAAAAACGGCTGTCTGTCCAATTTGCACAGATAGTCAAGGTGGCATTATATGCAAAGTGTGGTGCTGCCGAAAAAATACGTCCGTCCCCCAAAAGCCACGGCGGACAGAAAGAAGGGTGGAACAGCCTTGGCGAATTACAAATGGCACAAACGTGCAGCCGCCGCAGTACTGGCTTGTCTGATGACAGCGGCGGCACTTCCTGCGACGGCGGCATTTGCGGCAAAGACCGACACGGTGCAGACCACAGCGGCATCTGCGGAGAAGGCGGTATCGGATACCGGCGGCGACCTCACCTATGAGGAGCAGGAAACCTACAGCGATTACTACGACCAGTATGCGGAGCAGCCCCGTCCGGCGACGGAGTTCACCGTTTCCGGTGCGGATTTTCAAAAGGCAGACTGCGAAAGCTATGAAGCAGGCAGCTATACTGACAAGAACGGAGAATCTCGGAACAATGCCCTGATCTGGAACAACGCGGAGGGCAGCTTCAGCTACCAGCTGAACGTGCCGGAAACCGGTATCTATTCCGTGCAGATGACCTATTGCCCCATCGTTTCCAATACCTCGGAGATCTCCGTTTCTCTGGCAATTGACGGTGAGGTGCCCTATGACACCGCTTCCCGTCTGAAACTGAACAAGGTCTACCAGAACAAGACCGAGATCAAGACCGATGACGTGGGCAATCAGGTACGCCCGGCACAGGAACAGATCGAACTGTGGCAGACCACATGGCTGGGCGATTCCGACGGGCTGTTCAATGAGCCGGTGTTCTTCTATCTGGAAAAGGGCACGCACGAGATCACCCTTTCTTCCGAAAAGGCGTATTTTGCACTGGAAACCATTCGCTTTGCACAGCCGGAAGAAGTTTCCGATTATGACACCTATGTCAGCAGCGTCAATGCGTCTGTTTCCAAGGACAGTACGCCCTCTGGTGTGGTTCGCATCGAGGGCGAAAACGCCGTGCTGAAATCAGACTCCGTGCTGTATCCGACCTATGACAATTCCTCCAGTTCCATTTCCCCCTCCGACCCGAAGCATATGCTGTATAACACCATCGGCAGCGGCAACTGGGAAAAGGCACTCCAGACCATTACATGGCAGGTAGATGCAGGCACCCTCGCCGGCGACGGCTGGTACAAGCTGGGTATCAAGGCACGGCAGGAGGAAATGCGTGGATTTTACTCCAACCGCCGCATCTACATTGACGGCAAGGTTCCCAGCGAGGAATTCGATCAGGTGAAATTTTACTATGACACCGATTTCCGCATGACCACCGTCCAGAACGACGACGGCGAGGACGTGTATGTGTACCTCACTGCCGGCGAAGACCACACCATTACCATGGAAGTAATTCCCGGCGAGATCGGCGACTCCATGCGGCAGCTGGACGCGATCGTGCTGGATCTGAATACGTATTACCGAAAGATCGTGATGATCACCGGTCCGGAGCCGGACAAGTACACCGACTATTATGTACATGAAAAGATTCCGGAACTGGTGGACGAATTCCAGCGGATCTCTGACGAACTGAAAGCCATTCAGGGACATATCGAGTCGCTGGCAAACTCTAAGGGCTCCGAAGCCGCTTCTCTGGAACAGATGACAGTCATTCTGGACAAGTGCATCAGCGAACCCCTGCAGATTCCGAATTACCTGTCCCAGATCAAGGACTATATCACTTCCCTGTCCTCGTGGATGCGGGACTACCGCGACCAGCCGCTGGAAGTGGACTATCTGGAACTGGCTTCTCCGGACGCAGACTTCCCCTCTGCCAAGGCAGGCTTCTGGAGTGCACTCTCCTACAGCTTCCAGCGTTTCGCTGCGTCGTGGGACGAGGATTACAGCTCGCTGTCCTCCACCACCGGCGATGATGCCATTGAAGTATGGGTTTCGCTGGGACGCGATCAGGCACAGGTGGTCAAAGATCTGGTGGAATCCGAATTCCAGCAGCAGTACAACGTGCCAATCTCGATCAATCTGGTAGTCGGCGGTGTCGTAGAAGCCACACTGGCGGACAAGGGACCGGACGTGGCACTGTTCCTCGGCGGCGAATTCCCTGTCAATCTGGCAGCCCGCGGACTGCTGGCAGACGTTTCCCAGATGGATGGCTATGACGAAATGACCAGGCTGTATCAGGATACGGCAATGGTGCCCTATCAGTATGAGGGCGGCACTTACGGCTTGCCGCTGACACGCAACTGGGCAATGATGTTCTACCGCAAGGACGTGCTCAGCGAACTGGGCTTCACACAGGCACCGCAGACGTGGGAAGAACTGATCGACATGCTTCCCGCTCTCCAGCGGAGTTACATGTCTGCCGGTCTGGTGCTGCCGGCGGTAGCGGCAGATGCCAATCAGGCAACCATTTCTGCGGCGACCGAATCCGGTCTGACTTTTGCTTCGCTTCTGCTCCAGCGTGGACAGAACTATTATAATAGTGCACAGACAAAGACCACATTCGACACCAATGCGGCAATCGATGCATTCGAGATGTGGACAGACTTCTATACCAAGTACGACTTCGACCAGCAGTATGATGCATTCAGCCGGTTCCGGACGGGAGAATATCCCATCGTAGTTTCCGACTACTGCACCTTCTTCAACCAGCTGGCAGTGGCGGCTCCGGAAATCGACGGGCTGTGGGGCTTCGCTCCCATTCCGGGCACGTTGCAGGAGGACGGCACCATTTCTCACGCCGTCAACTCCAACAACACCGGTGCAGTCATCTTCAATAAGGTGGACAAAAAGACCAACGGCATGGACAATGCATGGACGTTCCTCAAGTGGTTCTGCTCCACCGAAGTACAGGTGGAATACGGTACCCAGATCGAGGGACTGCTGGGACAAATGGGACGGTACGCAACGGCGAATACTGAGGCACTCACCCAGCTGGCATGGTCCACGGACGAGGCGAACACCATTCTGGGAGCCATGGACGAACTGGAAGAGATCCCGATCATTCCGGCATCGTACTCTGTCACCCGAAACGTGATGAACGCATTCCGTGACGTGGTCAACAATAACGAGAATCCCCGTGATACGCTGATGTCGTACAATCGGGACATCAACGAGGAGATCACCAGAAAGCGTGAAAACCTCGGATTAGACTCTTAAAGAGAAGGAGGGAATCCCCTTGGATACTGCCGAGATTGGCAAAAGAACCCGACAGGAAAACCGGCGGCTCACGTGGCTGGCGGTGAAGCAGAACAAGGCAAGCTATCTCATGATCGCTCCGTTCATGCTGTTTTTCTTGGTATTTACCATCGTGCCGGTGCTGATGTCCCTGCCTATGGGCTTTACGGACTTCAACATGGTACAGATGCCGAAATTCATAGGACTGTCCAACTACACCACCCTGTTCCTCGCGGACAAGGTCTTTATCCAGTCCATTCGTGTTACGCTGGTGTTTGCCCTGTTCACAGGACCGATCAGCTATGTGCTGTGCTTCCTGCTGGCTTGGCTCATCAATGAGCTGCACCCGAAACTCCGCACGATCTTCACCCTGATCTTCTACGCTCCGTCTATGGCGAACGTGTACACCGTCTGGAAGCTGATCTTCAGCGGCGACTCCTATGGCTATCTGAACTCGTTCCTGCTGGATCTGGGACTAATCAATTCACCGATCCAGTGGCTGACGGACGGCAGCTATGTGCTGGGTGTCACCATTGTTGTCCAGATGTGGATCAGTCTGGGTGCCGGATTTCTGGCACTCCGTGCCGGCTTCCAGAACATCGACCGTTCCCAGTATGAAGCCGGTGCCATTGAGGGCATCAAGAGCCGCTGGCAGGAACTGATCTATATCACGATCCCGTCCATGGGACCGCAGCTGATGTTCGCGGCAGTCATGCAGATCGTCAGCTCCTTCACCGCCGGCACAGTATCACAGAATCTGGTGGGCTTCCCCAGTACCGATTACAAGGCACACACCATTATGAACCACGCCTATGACTACGGCTGGATCCGCTATGAAATGGGCTATGCCTCTGCGATCTGTATGATTCTGTTTGTGGTCATGTATATTCTGAACAAGCTGATCGGCAAAGTCCTCAGCAAGTATATGGACTAAGGGGGTGCAGTATGGCAAAAAAAGAAAAGGTATACGGCACACACCTGAAGGTTTCCACCAAGCGTGCCGGACATAGGATCGGCGGCACTGTCGGCATTTTCGTCTTTCTGCTGGTGCTGGCACTGTTCATGGCACTGCCCATTTATCTGGCAGTGGTCATGTCCCTGAAGCCGGTGCAGGAACTGTTCGTGTTCCCGCCGAAGCTGTACGTCATCGATCCCACGCTGTCCAACTACAGTGCCATGTTCCGGCTCTGTTCCGACCTGTGGGTGCCGTTCTCCCGCTATGTATTCAACAGCGTCTTTGTTACCGTATCCGTTACCGTGTGTCAGGTGGTGTTCTCCGCAATGGCGGCGTTCTGTCTGGCAAAGGTACGCTTCCCCGGTGCCAAGGCGATCAACGCGATCATCGTCGTTGCCCTGCTGTATCAGAGTAACGTCATCTACATCATGCAGTATATGGTCATGGCAAAAATGGGCATGATCGATACCTACTGGGCACTGATCCTGCCCTCTGTCGCTGCCCCCATGAACCTGTTCCTGATGCGGCAGTCCATGACGCAGGTGCCCGATGCCATGATCGAAGCGGCAAAGGTAGACGGAGCAGATATGTTCCGCATCTGCTGGCAGGTGGTCATGCCGAACCAGAAGCCGGCACTGATGACTGTCATCATCTTCTCGTTCCAGGCGGCTTGGAACATTCAGGGAGGCACGCTGGTGTTCAGCGAATCCCTGAAAACGCTGCCCACCGTGGTACAGCAGGCAGCATCTGCCGGTCTGGCGAGAGCCGGCGTGGCAATGGCAGCCGCCGTGTTCATGCTGGTGCCGCCGATCGTCATCTTTATGCTGGCACAGCGGCAGGTCATCGAAACCATGGCACATTCCGGAATCAAGGACTAAAGGGAGGGTGAAGACTTTGCAGAAAAAGGCAAATCATCTGGCGGCGGCGTGTCTGTCCGTGCTGACGCTGACGGCGGCGATCGGCATGCCGGCAGTTTCGGCGGAACATTACAACGTCTATAACTACGACCGCTGGGACGAAGCGACACCGTCACAGGCAGGCTATGCGGCACAGCGTGCTGTCAGCGGTCTGGATCTGGGCTGCGGTGCATTCAATACCCCCTCCGACCTGTTTCGGGACTGGGAGGACCGCTTTTACATTGCGGACAGCGGCAACAACCGCATTGTTGTCACAGACAGCGGCTTTTCCAAGGCGACCAGAATCTATGACAAGCTGAAAACGGAGGACGGCGAAACCACACTGAAAGACCCTGAGGGCATCTATGTGTCGGAGGAAACCCAGTGTATGTACATCGCAGACACCGGAAATTCCCGTCTGCTGGTGTGTGATCTGGACGGCAATGTGCAGCTGGAACTGACACGGCCGGACTCCACATTATATGAAAACGAAACCTTTAAGCCCCAGAAGGTCGTTGTGGACAAGGCGGGCAATATCTACATGGTGCTGAACAATATCACCAACGGCTCTGCCATGTTCAACAGCGACGGCGAATTTCAGGGCTATTTCGGTGCCAACTCCGTGGACGCTACTGCGGAAGTGGTGGCGAACTATTTCTGGAACATGATCGCCACAGACGAAATGCGGGCGAATTCCTCCCGTAACGTGGCGGCAGGCATCACCAGTTTTGACATTGACGATGAGGGCTTCATCTATACCGTCACACAGTCCTCCTCCTCCGAGGCGGATCGTGTGAAAAAGGTCAACCCTGCCGGCTATAACCTGTTCTCCGTGCTGGAGGCGACATTCGGTGATCTGAATTCTGTTTATGATTCCACCGCCAATGAGAACTACACCACCCAGATGGTGGACATTGACATTGATGACATGGGACGCATCAACTGTCTGGATCTGGAAACCGGACGGGTGTTCCAGTATGACGAGGACGGCAGTCTGCTGTTCATTTTGGGAACGACTGCCGATCAGGTCGGCGGATTTTCTATGAAAGTTTCGGCAGTGGAAACGATGGGCAAGAACATCTATGTTTCTGATGCCATGAAAAACACCGTTACGATTTTTACCGAAACCGAATTCGGCGGTATTGTCCATGAGGCGGTGGCTCTGTACAATGCCGGCTATTACGCCGAGGCACTGGAGCCGTGGCGGGAAGTGCTGAAGCGGGACGGCAACTACCAGATGGCGTATGTCGGCATTTCGTCGGCACTCTATAATGAGGGCAACTATAAAGAGGCAATGAAATATGCCAAGCTGGCACAGTCCCGCAACTTGTACGATAAGGCTTTTGAAGGCTATCGCTCGGAATGGCTGAATCAGAACTTCACATGGATCATTCTGGTGGTTGTGGTGCTGATCGCCGCGGCGGTGTTCTTCCACTTCCGCAACAAAAAGAAGAAAAAGAACCAACCGAAGAATCTGATCGAAATGCTGCACGAGGGAGAGGAGGAGTGATGCTGCTATGATGGATCTGACACAAAAGCAATGGGTCAAGCACAGTGTGTTCCACCCGTTTGAGGGCTTTGAGGATCTGCGTTGGAAAAAGGGCGGTTCCGTCCTGTATGCCAGCATTGTGATCCTGCTCTGGTTCGTGGCGAAGATTTTGCATGACAATCTGGTGGGCTATCAGTTTGCCGTCACCAACACCAAGATGTTCAGCATTGTCCCGTATATCGTCCAGACGATTGCGGTATTTCTGGTATTTGTCATCGGCAACTGGTCGATCTGTACCCTGCTGGACGGCGAGGGCACGATCAAGAAAATCTATATCTACAGTGCCTATTCAATGATCCCCTACGTTGCCGGACTGTATATCCGGACGCTCTTATCTCATGTACTGATTCAGGACGAAGTCATCTTTATTACCTGCGTTACGGTAATCAGTACTGCATGGTCTGTGCTCCTGATGTTCAACGCCATTAAGGCGGTACATCAGTATTCGATCAGCAAGACCATTCTGGCATTGCTGCTCACCTTTGTGGCAATGCTGATTATTCTGATTCTGCTGGTGCTGCTGGTGGCATTGTTCCAGCAGGTATACGTATTTGTTTCTTCCGTCTACACGGAGATCACATACCGCGTGAGAGTATAGAAAGGACGGTGGAACCAATATGAAGAACTGGAAAAAATGGGCTGCCGGCATCTGTGCTCTGAGCCTTTGCATGACGGCAGTTTCCCTGCCGGCGGCGGCGGAGGGCGAGGACGACATTGCCCTGATCTCCGACACTTCGGAAGATATGCCTGTGGCAGACGGCACAGACGGCGGCGATGCGGCAGATGAAACAGCTGAAGAAGCGACTCGTTCTGAAACACAGGAGGAGATCGGGATCACGGCGGAGCAGGTCACTCAGTACATGCAGAAGAAGAATTCCTGCGACGGCATCACTTTCTACTACCGTCCGGAGGACTATGAGGATACCATTTCCGACGAGGACGTGGTAGATCTGCTGGACGACATCGAACTGGCAGGCATTGACGATGCCACCGGCGAGGTAGTCTGCACACTGGAAGAAGACAGCGACAACAGCGACTTCGTGGTATTCCTAAGTCCGGAAAGCCGCTGGCTGGTGTACATGGATCCGGAATACAGCAAGGTCACAATGGTTCGCCAGATCGTTTCTTCGCTGGATAACGAACTGCTGTTCCGTTCCCGCGACAACCGGACACTGGAACTGTACAACAAGGACTACGACGAAGTAGAACGCAGCTATACCACAGACGGCACTGCCAAGGACGGCAAAGTCACCTATACCAATGAGGACGGCTGGCAGGTCGTACTGGCGGACACTTATGATGCGATGATCTCCTCGGCACGGTTTGTCACGGAAAATGACAAGCTGGCACTGTATGTGGACGACGACACCGCCGTGATCGGACTGTACGACAAGGCAAAAGACAAGATGTGGTGGTCTACTCCCGAAAATGTGGGACACGACAAGACTGCCACCAATACCATTGTAGAGGACTTGTCCTCCTCACTGAAAATGGTCTACGGCGAACCCGATGCCCGCAGCACTACCAATATGCGTTCCAAGGGCGATGCGAAGATCAAGGTCAAGGACAAGAGCAGCGGTGTGAAGATCACTTATTCGTTCAAGAAAGCAGGCATCACCGTGCCGGTGACCTACACGCTGGAAGATGACTATCTGGAGGCGAAGATCGACACCGCCGACATCGAGGAGGATGACACCTCCGAAACCGGCAAGCTGACCACTTCCCTCTCCATGCTCAGCAGCTTCGGGGCGGCTTCCTCTGCTGATGAGGGCTACTTCGTCATTCCCGACGGCAGCGGTGCTCTGATCCGCTTCAACAACGGCAAAAAGACCGCGAAATCCTATACTGGCTATGTGTACGGCTCCGATGTGACGGCGGTTCCCCTGACAGAACCGGCAGTGACAGAGCAGGTTTCCCTGCCTATGTACGGCATCGTCAACGGCGATAACGCCATGATGGTAGTCTGCACCGAGGGCGACTCCAACGCCAAGCTGACTGCAAGCGTCAGCGGACAGTCCAAGAGCAGCTTTAACGTCTGCGGCTTCGACTTCACGGTGCGGGATTCGGACACTTATTATATGTCCGGCGACAACGGCACGGCACTGACCGTGTTCGAGGACGGCGACATGAAAACCGACACGCTGGCAGTGCGGTACTACCCTCTGGAAACTGAGGACACACCGGACTATACCGATGTGGCTGCGGCATACCGGAACTACCTCACCGAAGAAGCCGGCGTGACCAATACCGTGGAGAACACGGACCCGTCTTTGTACCTCAACTTCTACGGCGGCACGAAAAAGGAAAAATCCGTGCTGGGAATTCCCGTAAGCATGAAAACGGCTCTCACCAGCTTCCAGCAGGCAGAGGAAATTCTGCAAAACCTGTCGGACGGCGGTGCCGAGAACATGAAGGTGCAGTACTACAACTGGACCAACGCCGGCATTTCCGGCAAGGTGGACATCAAGGCAAAGGCTGCCGGCTGTCTGGGCGGAAACGGCGACTGGAACGACCTGCAAAGCTATGCTGCGTCCAACGGCGTGACCATTTATCCGGTATCGGAAAATGAAACGTTCCGTTCCGGCAGCGGGTTCTATACATTTCAGGATACCGCCGTCCGCATCTCCGGCTCCTATGCCCGCATCTATGATTACAATCTGGCATACGGTACCCAGAGTACTGTGAACAAGCCCTTGTCCCTGCTTTCGCCGTCTGCTTTTTCGGAGATTGCCGAGAAGCTTACCGGCAGCCTGCAAAAGAAAGACCTGAACACCCTTTCGCTGGGCAGCCTGACCACTGCCCTCTACGGGGACTACGGCAAGCAGGCGATCTCACGAGATGCTGCCCAGCAGCTGCTGGAGGACGCATATCAGCAGATCACTGATGCAGACATTTCCCTGCTGGCGAACGGAGCCAATGCCTACGCTCTGCCTTATGTGCAGGAGATCACAGACGTGCCGCTGCAATCCAGCGGATTCGATGTGTTCGACGAGGACATTCCGTTCTACCAGATGGTAATGCACGGGGTGAAATCCTATGGCACCAGTGCAGTGAATGCTTCGGCAACACCGGAGGAAACCGTGCTTCTCGCCATTGCCTCCGGCAGCAGCCTGCACTTTGACATGATCGGCGAAGAAACCAGTATGCTGAAAGATACGGTACTGGACGGGCTCTATTATGCCAGTGCGGAAAGCTGGACAGACTACGCCGCACAGAGCTATGCGTTCTCCAAGGCGGTGCTCTCCGGACTGGGTGACCAGACCATCACCGGCTATGAGAGAAAGGGCGATGTCATCACCACCACCTATGAAAACGGCACGGTGGTAGAAACCGATCTGGCGAAACAGATCGTCACTGTAGACGGCACGGCATACGCCATGGCGGACTATGTGGAGGAAGGGAGCTGGAACGAAGCATGAAAATGGCATATGAAAAACGAAAAAGCATGTACGGCTACTGCTTTATTGCTCTGTGGTTCGTGGGTGCACTGATTTTCTTCCTGATCCCTGTGGTAGAGTCGTTGCTCTATTCCTTTCAGGAGATTACGCCGGACACCGGCGGCATGGTCGGCAGCTGGGTCGGCATGGACAACTATAACTACGCGTTCAACGTGGACCCGAACTACCGCCAGTATCTGGTGAAGGTGCTGAAGGACACTGCGTGGAAAACCCCGCTGATTCTGGTGTTCTCCCTGTTCGTGGCAGTCATTCTGAACCAGAAGTTCAAGGGACGGACATTCTCCCGTGCCGTGTTCTTCCTGCCGGTCATCATTGCCACCGGTCCGGTGTATAACATCATCAACGGCAACCTGCAAAGCACCGGCAACAGCGATGCCAGTCAGTTTTCCACCATGTTTTCCACAGACCTGCTGGGCGAACTCATGGAATTCCTTGGCATCTACGGCATTTCCGACAGCATGCAGACCACCATTGAAATGGTATCGGACAACATTTTCGGCATCGTGTGGAACTCCGGTATCCAGATCCTGATCTTCCTCGCAGCACTGCAAAACATTCCGGTTTCCGCCAAGGAGGCAGCCCAGATGGAGGGTGCCACCGCGTGGGAATACTTCTGGAAGATCACGCTCCCCTATGTCAGCCCCATGATCCTCGCCTGCTTTATCTTCACCATTATCGACTCGTTTACCGATCCGAACAACGTGGTCATGGGACGGATCCTCGATTTGCAGAGCGACTGGCAGTACGGACCGGCTTCGGCAATGGCGTGGGTATACTTCGCTATCGTGCTGGCGGCAGTGGGGATCATTACCGCGATCCTGAACAAGTTCATCTATTATGAAGTAGACTAAAAGGAGATGTCAGTTATGGAAACAACAAAAAACAAGCCGCTGGCATCCCCGAAAGAGGATATGCTGGTGGGCAACGGTATGAGCAAGCGGGAGGCTCGGAAGATCCGCATGCAGAGCATGAACAAATCCGAGATCGCCTATATGCGGCGGAAACGGGTGTTCGATGCGGTGTGGCCGTTTTTCCGGTTCTTCATTCTGTTCGGACTTTGCTTCGTCATTCTCTATCCGCTGATCTACATGATCAGCTGTGCATTCCGCGATTCTGCGGACATGAGTGACCCGACAGTCATGTGGATCCCCCGTCACCTGACGCTCAATGTCATCAAGGAAACCGCAGATGTTATGGACATCTGGAACACCCTGAAAACCACGCTTCTGCTGAACGTCGGCTGCTCGCTGGTGCAGGTGGCTTCCTGTGCACTGGCAGGCTATGGCTTCGCCCGCTTTAAGTTCAAGGGCAAGGGCATTCTGTTCGGCATCGTCGTCATGATGATTCTGGTGCCGCCGCAGATCATCTCCATTCCCCAGTATATGCTGTTCCGGCATTTTGGTATCGGCAGCCTGACCGTGAACCTGATCAACACCAAGCTGTGTATGTACCTGCCGGCGGCAATGGGCAACGGCATTCGTGCCGGTCTGATGATCTTCATCTTCCGCCAGTTCTTCAAGGGACTGCCCAAGGAACTGGAAGATGCGGCATATCTGGACGGCTGCGGACCGCTTCGCACTTTTGTGCAGGTCATGATCCCCAATGCTTCGTCCTCGTTCCTGACCGTATTCCTGTTCTCCGTGGTCTGGTACTGGAATGACTACTATGTCAGCTCCACATTCTTCACCAAGAACCAGACCATTGCTCTAATGCTGAAGAACCTGAGCACGCTGCTTTCCCAGCAGCTGTTCAATAACGCAGATGTCAGCCCCAGAGAACAGATCGTCTGGATGGAAGCCGGCTGCCTGATCGCGATTCTGCCAATTCTGGTTATGTACACATTCCTCCAGAAGTATTTCACCGAGGGTATCGAACGCTCCGGTCTGGTCGGATAACGACACAACAATTGCACATGTTTCAAAGCACTCTCCTGTTGGAGGGTGCTTTTTGTGGTGGAAAAGGGTACAAAAAAAGAAACAGTAGGGGGCGATGTCCACATCGCCCCGCCGAAACAGCATCTGCGAAGTGTACTTTCTAGTGCAGCCATGTCGAAACCGTCCGGCGGAATTCGCTCGTTGCCCTCGCTGTCCGCCTGGGGCTTGCCAACGCCGATTGTTGTCCTTGCCTGTATTTGTGACGTTGATATTCGGGTGTTTTCTGGTGCAGGTTGTCAACTTTATTTTTACGGCGTTTGCAAGTTTATCTGTTTATCGTCTTTCATGTACAACCGATTTCACAAGGAGTTACGCTTCTTTTTTTCTTTGCTGAAAAGAAAAAAAGAAGCAAAAAAAGAAAAGAGTTCGCGTTTCACCTGTACTGTAAGATTCCAATATCACCCGAAGATTACACGAGAAACTGTCATCATAGATTCTCACCAACAAAACTCCCCCGGCGGGGCGAACAGGCGGCTGCCGCCGCCGTAACACTACCCTTTTCACACTTGAAATTGGGGCGTAAGGTCAGCGGCGACCCGCCGCGGGCGTAGGGTCAGCAGCGACTCGCCGCTCGCCGCACTTCTTTTTCGCTTTTTGCATACGTTAAGAACAGGAGTTTGTGTATTTGCACAACTTTCTGACATTTGGTGCTGTGATGATGCACTGCCTGCCTTCGACGTGCAATTCGCCGGGCAGACAGTGCTTTCCACAGGTTTTCCACAGGGAAAGAAGTTGATAAGTTGAAAACTTGTTGAAAACTAAGTCAATTCCCCTGTGGAAAGCCATGATTTTCAGCAAGCGGAGGAAACGTGTATGAAATCCGACAAAGTCATTCTTGTCGCAGGCGGTGACCTGCGGCAGCAGTATGCGGCACAGCGGCTCCTGCAGAAAACCGGTGCGGCGGTCTGGACGGTGGGACTGCCGGCACAGCCGAACCTGCACTTCGCCGAAACACCGGCAGAGGTTCCGGCGTATGACGTGCTGGTGCTGCCTGTCCTTGCGGGCAGCAGCGGGGAAACAGTGCCGGCTCCATTCGGAACATCTCCCCTGTCGCTGCCCGAACTGGCGGCACAGGGAAAACCGGCGGCACTGGTCGCCGGCGGCGGTTGCTCCGGCGTGGCACATTGGTTCGAAGCTGCCGGCATGACTGTGACCGACTACCTCCGGCGGGAGGAACTGTGCCTTGCCAATGCTGTCCCCACTGCGGAGGGGGCGATCCGGATCGCTATGGAAGAAACTGTCCGCACCCTGCACGGGGCATCGGCACTGGTGGTGGGCTATGGCAGGATCGGCATGGCACTGGCTCCGCGGCTGCGGGCGTTGGGCATGCAGACGGAGATCTGTGCCCGTCGCTGTGAAACCCGTGCACTGGCACAGATGCAGGGCTTTTCCGCCGTGCCGGTGTCCGCTCTCGCCCAAAGGGCAGCGGCGGCGGACGTGATCTTCAACACGGTGCCGGTGCTGCTGCTGTCTGAAACGGTGTTGAAAGCCCTGCCGCCGGAAACGCTGGTGATCGACCTCGCTTCCCGCCCTGGCGGGACCGACTTTGATGCGGCAAAACGTCTGGGCATCCGCGTGGTGTGGGCATTGGCCCTGCCGCCGGAAGTGCGGCGTTGCCACATTCCGGAAAAGGCGGTTTCTGCGGAATTCCATAGAAAAAATGTTGAAAAGTCGGTGGAAAGTGTGTTGAATTCAGAAAAACGGCTTCGAAATTGTGAAAAAGCGACAAAAACGGGGATAATATCCAGCAAAGAATTTTAAAAAAAATCAGGCTTTGGGCTTGACACGGGCACAATAATATGTTAAAATACGTATGTAAATTGTTTACGAGGGCTTTTTTATAGGACCTTGTAGACATAAGAACAATTGCCGCAGCGTGCGTTTCCGGCAGATGAAGCGGGATTACCGGAAGCAAATGCGTCTGATGCGGGCGGTGGAACACCACCGGTGCGGACGGCAATCAATTTAATTAAAAAGAGAGGTAATAAGAAATGAAGAAGACATTTAACAGACTTCTTGCTGCAACTGTCGCAATTCCGGTTGCACTGGGTCAGGTTCTTGCAATTTCTGCAAACGCTGCGGAAGCTCCTGCAGCACTGAAAGTTACAGCTGACAAGCTGCTGAAGGTGGAACCGGCTACTGGTTTCCCGGAAACTGTTAGTGCAGATGCAGACACTATTACTTACACTGTAGAGTCCGATTGGAACACTACTCTGGCAAAGCAGCTGAACACAGAAACTTCCAACAAGACTGTGACTGTGGACGCAAAGAAGTTTGTCGCAGGCATCAACTCCGCAAACTACTATGTAGAACTCCTGAAGAAGGCAGTAAACGCATCTGAAAATCCGACCGCTACGGTAAAGGATGGCGTGGTTACCATTTCCGGTACTGCTGATTTCAGTGCTGCAACAGACAAGCTGGCTGAAAAGCTGGACACTCTGGACGGCTATGAAGGTTTCACTCTGGATACTTCCATTCTGACTGGTGTTGCTTACACTGCAACCATCAAGACAGATTTCGCAAACAGCAAGAGCGTTGACGCTGATCTGAGCTTCACCGCAAACGGCAAGACCTATGGCGTAAGCACAGCAACTGAGTATGCAAACGATGTATACACCAATCTGGCTGGTCAGGTAACTGCTGCTGTAGACCAGAAGGTCAAGGAACTGGCTGCTAAATACAACATGACCGAAGATGAAGTTCGTGCAAATGCTGACTTCGACATCGCTGGTGATGTTGCTGCTCTGAAGGCAGAAACTGACAAGCTGTCTGCTGACATTGCAAAGGCACAGAAGAAGTACGATTCTTTCAAGAATCTGACAAAGGCTGCAAAGAGCTATGATTCCGCAGACGCTGCTCTGGCTGCTGCTGTAAATTATCTGTCAAAGAACGTTGCAGCTGCTGCAAATCAGCCGAAGACAGTTGACGGCATGGTTGCAAAGTATGGTGCAAACTTCGATAACGGCGTTGCATCTGTAAACAGCAGCCTGAAGGACGCTGGCGTAAACGTAGAGATCGCTGTTTCCTCTGCTGATGTTGCTGCTCTGCTGAAGAGTGCAACAAAGGTAACCATTGGTGCAGCAGCTGGCACTTACACTGCTGAACTGGAAATCACTGATGCTGAAAAGGCTGAAGTAGAAAAGTACGTAGAAGAACAGGTTGCAGAAAAGCTGCCGGAAAAGACCGTTGTTTCTGTTGACACCGTAAAGACCGTAACGGTTTCCGGTGCAGCTGACGGCGTTGCTGCTTTCGATGTAACTCGTGACGTAACCGTTGTTCTGAAGGACAAGGATACTACAACTACGACAACAACTACCACTGGCGACAGCGGCACAACGACTACCGATGCAAGCGGTGCAACTACCGATGTCAGCGGTGCAACTACTGATGTCAGCGGTGCAACCACCGATGTCAGCGGTGCAACTACCGATGTCAGCGGTGCAACCACCGATGTAAGCGGTGCAACTACCGATGTCAGCGGTGCAACTACCGATGTCAGCGGTGCAACCACTGATGTCAGCAGCGAAACCACTACTGTAAGCAGCGATACCACTGATGTCAGCGGCGATACCACGACTGACGGCAGTGAAACCACTACCGACGGCAGCGGCACTACTACAGAAACTCTGCCGACCGGCGTTTCTTCTGTAGAAGTAAAGACTGTTGACGCTGAAACTGCTGAAAACATCTACCTGTCCGATGAAGAATCCTTCAACGTGGCTGGTCTGATCGAATCCGTAACTCTGCATCTGGAAAATGGCGAAGATGTTACCGTAGATCCGGCAACTGCAATTGACTTCGAAATGACTCCGGCGGAAGCTTACAAAACTGTAACAGAAAAGACTCCTGGCAAGGTTTACTTTGACGGCGAAGTTGGTCTGAAGTACAAGGGCGAAGAAAAAGTTGAGATCACAGATACCGTAAAGGTAGCAGTTGCTCTGAAGGGCGACACTACACTGGACGGCGAAATCAACAACATTGACCTCTTTGACCTGAACCTCTATGTTGCACTGAAGGGTGCTGGTCTGGATCCGTACTTCGACACTGTCAAGAAGGCAGGCAATGACGCACTGGCAGTAAAGCTGGCATATCTGGCATCTGATATTGATACCGAGTCCAAGGCTGGCGAGAACACTGAAGACAAGGCACTGGATTCCACCGATATGCTGTACACCGCACTGTTCCAGGCATATGACGGTGCAGGCACTCCGAAGACTTGGGACGAAGTTCTGAAGATTGTAAACGGCAACAAGAAGTAATTCTGTTGCACCCCCTGATTAATTCAAGCTTGTATATGTTAGTAGTGCGAGGTGCATATCGCACTGCTGATGTATCACATATAATTTTATTTTTGAAAGGAAATAGAAACAATGAAGACTACATTGAAAAAGACAATGGCAGCTCTCTCTGCTGCTGCTGTTGTAGCTGCTTCTGCAGCTGTTATGGCTGTTCCGACAAGTGCTGCCGCTGACATCACACTGGGTATCAGCAGCAAGGAAGTAACTCTGGATGAGCTGGCTGCTTCCGGCAACAAGGTAACCCTGGACATCACCTCTTCTGCAGAATTCAACAGCTGCGGCGTTGGTGTTACTCTGAACGACGGTCTGGAATATGACGAAGAGGAAGGTATGTACCCGACTGTAAAGAAGGGTCAGGGCTCTGCTGTTTCTAACGGCAACTTTGTATTCATGCCGTTCGCTTATGCTCCGGTTCCGCTGAAGACTCTGGAAGCTGGCAAGTTCGCTGAAATCGTTGTTAAGGTTCCGTCCACTGCTAAGGTTGGTGACAAGTTCACCGTATCTATTTCTGGTAAGGATTCTGATGGCAAGGATATGCCGGTTAAGAATGGTGTAACTGGTGACGTTGGTGTTGCTTCTGGCAGCACTGGTACCATCACTATCGTTGGTGAACCGGAACCGGCTACCACCGAAGCTACCACAGCAGCTCCGACTGCTACACCGGTAGCTGCTACTACTACTACCGCTGCTAAGGTTGCTACCACAACCAAGAAGCAGGCTAAGTCCACTTCTTCTCCGAAGACTGGCGATGCTCTGCCGGTAGCTGGCGTAGCTGTAGCTGTAGCTGTAATCGGTGGCGTAGCACTGGTTGCTAAGAAGAGAAAGTAAGCATTCGCTGCGATAGCAGCAACATGTGTAACTGAATCTACATGCACGTAAGTGCATCGAGAGGGCATCTCCTTCGGGAGGTGCCCTCTTTGTTTTATTGCAGATATACTTCCACGTATGTCGGAAACAATCGTACCTCCCGCAGGAGCAGTCCGGCGGCATGCCTACGCTGCTCCAAGCTGGCATCTGCCCACCATGCTTCCCAATTTTCTGCGGGCTGTGACGGCGGCTCAGAGGCGTTCTGACGCAGTTCCTGTTCCAGCCGCTGGTGCTCTGTCCCCAGCCGCTGGAGTTCCTCCCGCAGAAATGCCGCCGCCGCATGCGGTTCCCCCAGTTCAGCCGCCAGCCGCCGCATTCGCTGTTCCAGCTTTTCCAGAGCCACCGCCGCGGCAGAGGGTTCCGGCTCTGCCGCCTGTGCATAGGGCAGCACTGCCGCCGCCTGTTCCGCCAGCACCGGAGCCACTGCCTGTTCCACCGTTTCCGTCCGCAGTCCGGCAATGCCGGTGCAGATGCCCTGCCGTTTGCCGCGGCAGACAAAATAGGTGTAGGCTGCCCCTTTGCCGTTGCTGCGGGCATAGCAGCGTGTGCCGCACAGCCCGCAGACTGCCAGCCCCTGTAGCCACGAGGTGTGTCCTGTGCCGCGGTTGGTGCTGCCGCCGCGTGCATTCAGCCGTTCCTGTACGCTCCGCCAAAGTGTACCGTCGATGATGCCCCGGTGCAGTCCGGCGGCGACATGCTCGCCCTCCAGATGCACCAGCTTGGAACCCTGCCGCCGGCTGGGGCTGCCGTAGACCAGATAGCCGTTTCCGCAGCAGTACGCCTCCAACGCATGTGTCAGCACTGCCCCCTGCCGCTGCAAAAATACCGCACAGGCCAGATCTCCCTGCACATAGACCGGACTTCGCAGCAGCCGGAGCACCGCACTGTTGGACCACCTTGCCCCCTGTCGGGTACGGCTGCCGGCTTGGTTGGCGGCTTGTACCAGCTGTTCCACGTTCTGCCCTGCCACGCCGTAGCCGGTGTAAAATGCCTGTACCTGCTGAGCCTCCTCCGGCTGTACTTCCAGCATGGTGGTGGGGTGTCCTCCGTGTGTCACCGGCTTTGCTGTGTAGCCGTAGGGCGGCACACCGCCCAGTGCCAGCTGCTGGACGGCTCGGGCGTAGTAATTGTCCCGCACCCGTCCGGCAATGGTTTTCTGCTCCAGTTCCGCGAACATCATCAGCAGATTCAGCAGCATGCCGCCGATTTCCGTCTGGGTGTCGAAGCTTTCCCGCACGGAGTGCAGGGTCACGCCGCGGCGGCGGAATTCCTGCATCATTGCCGCAAAATCGCACAGGGAACGGGAAATTCTGTCCAGCTTATAGACATAGACGCTTTCGATCTGTCCCTGTTCCACCGCCTCCAGCATCTGCTGCAATGCCGGTCGGCGGGTGTTGGTGCCGGAGAAGCCGCGGTCGGTGTAGACCTGCTGAGGCACCGACCGCGGGCAAATGCGGCGGCAGTGCTCCACCTGCATTGCAATGGAAATGGAATCCGGACGTTCCACGGATTGTCGTGCGTAAATCGCGATCATGGTATCCCCTCCCGTACAGGGTATGCGGCTTTTCGTGCAAAATTGCTGGTGACAACGCCGCACCGCCGTTCCGGGGAAAGTTGCACCCATGACCGCGGGAGAGATCATCGCAGACACCATTTGCAATATTCTCGAGGAGGGGAGCGTTGCCCATGAACGACCTGACAGGTGAGCGAATCGGCTTTGTGGTGACCGGTTCGTTCTGTACCTTTTCCGCCGCGTTTGCACAGGCGAAGCTGCTGCGAGAAGCCGGTGCGGAACTGACACCGATTTTCTCGGAGCATGCCGCCGCCATAGATACCCGTTTCGGCACAGCGGCAGAACGGGTTGCCGAATTGGAGGAGATCTGCGGCAAACCGGCGATTCGCAGCATTGCACAGGCAGAGCCGCTGGGCCCCAGGAACCTGCTGGATCTGCTGGTGGTGGCACCCTGTACTGCCAATACCGCCGCAAAGCTGGCGAACGGCATCACGGATACCACAGCGACCATGGCAGTAAAGTCCATGCTCCGGCGGCAGAAACCCATTGTGCTGGCAATCGCCACCAATGATGCACTGCGGGCATCGGCGAAAAATATCGGGCTGTTGCTGAACACGAAGCACTATTACTTTGTGCCCCTGCGGCAGGACGCACCGGCGGAGAAGCCGGCTTCCATGGTGGCGGATTTCACGAAGCTGCCGGAAACGGTGGCTCTTGCACGGGACGGCAGACAGATCCAGCCAATTTTCGGGTAGGCGGAACTGCTGCAAAAATTCTGCGGTACGCCATATTGCCGCCATATTTTTTTCAATGTCATGTGATATACTAGAAAATGGGCGAAGTTCGGACGTTCCGGATCTCGCCCATTTTTAGGGCAATACCGCACAAAGATTGTGCGACAGATGCGTCGTCAAATTTTTCGTCAGATGGCGTACAAAGTCGCCAGACGCTCTTTGTGCGGTATTGCCTTAGGGAAACACTGAATAAAGCTTGTGCGTAAGATGCGTAGTCAGATTTTTTTGGCAGATTGCGTGCAAAGCCGTCAGGCGGGCTTTATTCAGTGTTTCCTTAGAGTACATGCGTTGTTCTGGGATTGAGGTGTATGGATTTGGCATGGATCATTTTGAAGCAGGCAATTCTCATGCTGCTGCTGAATGTGGTGGGTATCATTGCCTATCGGACAAAAGTCGTGGACAAAAACGGCGGCAGGCAGTTTTCCAACTTTGTATTGGAAATTGTCACGCCGGTGCTGGTGGTGAACGCCTACGCCGACGTGGAGTATGAGTCCCGTCTTGTGGTGAATATGCTCTGGACGTTTCTGCTGGCGGCGGTGTCCTACGTGGTGTTTATTGCGGCAGTGTATCTGCTGGTGCGGCAGAAGCCGGGGCGGGAAACGGAAATCGAACGCTTTTCCGCCATTTACAGCAACTGCGGCTTCATGGGGATCCCGCTGGCGAGTGCGATTCTGGGGAACGAGGGCGTGTTTTATACCACGGCATTTCTGTCGGTGTTCTTCTGCTTTGCGTGGACACACGGCATCATGCTGCTGACAGGGCAGCACGACCGGAAAGCACTGGTGAAGAAGCTGTGCTCTCCTACCATGATCGGTATCGTGATCGGGCTGCTGCTGTTCTTCTTCCGGATTCCGCTGCCGGATCTGCTGGGAAAGACTTTCGGCTATGTGGCAGGGCTGAATACGCCTATGGCAATGGTGGCTTCGGGTATCAGCGTGGCACAGGCAGATCTGTTCCACGCCCTGAAGAATCCGCGGGTGTATTATGTCAGTGCCGTGAAGCTGTTGATCGTGCCGGTGATTCTGGCGGCACTGTTTCTGCCGCTGGGCTTCATTCCGGAGTCTGTCCGTATTGTGGTGCTGGTGCTGATGGCAGCCCCCTCGGCGGCAATGTGCACGCTCCAGTGCCAGAAACACGACATGAACGATGCCTACGCTTCTCACATCTTCGCCGTCACCACGCTGGTGTCCATGCTGACCATGCCCGCGGTGGTGAAGCTGTTTACATGGGCGTTGGAGTTGGTGTGAAGTATAGCCTTTCTTGGAATGTGTAGGGGGCGATGCCCACAGCCCCGCGGACTTGCCCGAGGACAGCAATTTTCTAGGGCAGCCACACCAAAACCGTCCGGCGGAATTCGTTCGTTGCCCTCGTTGTCCGCCTGGGGCTTGCCAACGCCGGTTGTTGCCCTTGCCTGTATCGGTAATGT
>ERZ773200.599-NODE-599-length-35947-cov-30.741363_pt1 | contig 35947 bp, 14 predicted proteins | sample MGYA00581008_ERZ773200 | MGnify/ENA primary metagenome ERZ773200 (study PRJEB29015, sample SAMEA2737770) | human gut metagenome | biome: human gut; feature: human-associated habitat; material: faeces | place: China | collected 2012 ... | reverse complement strand
GACTTGGTGGGACTGCGATTTTGTTTCATTGCCTTGAAAGTTTTTGAAGTTGATACTGCTTCACCTTGTCAGTTGCTGACGGTGATAATGTCTGTTGAAGACGGTGGAAAATTACGATATAGAACAACCGAATGCAAATCCATTCATAAGCGTTTACAATCCGTTCATAAACCATTCATAATCCGTTCATAACCGTTCACAAAAACTAACGAATAACGCAGAGCGATACTGCAACGGGGAACAAAAATGTTTCGAACTTTTATAAATCTAACACACGAAGTATATAGCTTAACTGTATAAATCTCCATAGATGACACTAATTTTCTTTACATGCTCTCTTTTTAGAAAATTCTGAGGAGAAGTGGAAAAGTGAAAACGTCATTTCGTCATTACGTCATTTCGTCATTAGGTGGGAGACTCTTGCATGAACCTGGAGGTATCATGTTGTTTACCTCTCGGCAGGATTGCTCAAGGCGAAATGTTGTGATACGTTGTACTTGTTGTTCGTGTTGTTTTCCCCACTTAGCAGGCTGCATCGAAACAACGCAAACAACCCTATCACTCCATTTTCCGGATGAACCAACAAATTGGCGAGTCATCATGAAGGACTTTGGAACCCTCTCCCCTATCTCGACTCATCCATTGGCGGAAGCGGGCAGCTGGGATTGAGCGACGTCGTAATGACGAAATGACGTTTTCGATTTCTGATCACAGAGACAAGAAGGAAGAAGGGAAGGAAAGCGCACATCCGTGGATGATGCGGCAGAAGTAAAGAAAAGATCCGCCAGCGAGCCTCCAAAAGGGAAGCAGACTGGCGGACCTTGTTATAGGATAGGAACGGCGAGAGGGGTTCGAAAGTCTATCTGAGACTTATCTTACCACTACCTTCTTGCCTCCCACGACATAGACGCCCTTGGGGAAACGGTGGAGGTCGGAACGAACGCCAACACGCTGTCCTTGAAGGTTATAGACCGGTTGGCAATCGGCAGCAACAGGGCTGGACTGAACCGTCGTGATGCCCGTGAAGATGAGTTCGCTACTCGTGGCCAGGGCCGACTCGCCGCCAGCGAAGACCGCCGTGACAGCATACTGATGGCGACCCCACGGCATCTGAGCCTCGCTGAAGGACGTGGCGTCGGCGGGCAGGCTCTCTATCAGCTCATGGTCGCGATAGACATTGAAGCCCTCCAGAAGACCGTAGCCCGCGTTGTAGCTGATATCGTCGAGGAGAAGACCGTCGAAGGGCGCACCCTCGGTGGTGTTGCGGATGGCGAAATACTGCGCGCCCGCGGGCACATCGAAGGCAAACTCACCCCAATGACTGTCCTCCTGCTTGAAACTGTTGACACGCGTGAAATCCTCGGGCTTGAGTCCGGTGGTGGAGTAGAGCACCTCGAAGGTGGCATAGTAGCGGAGGTTGGTGGGGTCTGGCTCTGTATCGTTGGCATAGAACTTAATGGTCTGCGCCTCGCCCGAGAGCATCGGCGAGAAGAGCCAGTCGTCGCTGTCGATGAGCGAATAGTCCTTGGCGCGGCTGTAGCGGGCCATGAGGCAGCGATCGCCGCTATGGGGCTTCAGCGAGTAGTTGTAGCCCGTGATGCCATCCTGGATGGAGTCGGGGACGAAGACGATATAGACGTAGGGCTCGCCCTCGTGCTCAAACGGCATACCCATGGCACCCCAAAGCCATCCAGTCTCGCCCTTGTTGGAGGAGTAGGTGGTCCAGGGGCCAATCTTGTCGATGGTCCATGCGGGATAGCTATCGAAGGTCTCCTTGGTCGGGATGCTGGCGGCAGCAGGCGCAACCCAAGAGATCGTGACAGCGTCGCCCTGCTGGCTGCCCGAAACCTGATTGGGAGCGGGGACGGGCGACTCGCCGACCGTCACTTGCTGCAAGGCGGTGTTGTTGGCGCGGTCCTCATCGGCCTCATAGGAGACCGTAGCCGTCAGGGGCAATTCACTGCCCTCCATGGAGACCGGGAGGACGACACGAGCGGGAATGGTATGGGTGGCAAGCGAGGCAAGCGGTGTGTCGAAAGTCTCGCTATAGAGCACTTCGTCGGCCACAGCGAGACGGACGGCATAGTGGGAAGCCTCCTTCGTACCGTGGTTTTCGACGGCCAGCGTCACCTCGACGGGAAGACCCTTCTCCACCTGCTGCGGAGCGGCCATGGCGACAGAAAGGTCATTGGCCAGGACTCCACGCACACAGACGTCGTCGAGACGGATGGCGTGGTAGATGGGGGCCGTGGCACGGAAACCAATGATGACATAGGGAGCGGAGGCATACTTGGCCGGGATGGAGAAGGCCGTGCGCTGCCATCCGCTGGCGCTGATGTTCTGGTAATCGACAACACCGATGGTCTCCTCAGCAGAACCCGGCTGGCGTACCGTGACTTCGATGCGGTCGGTGCTATTGGCCGTTGCGTTGTGGCTGAAGACCACCTCGGCGTCCTGCGTGCCTGCAAGAGCGATCTTGCCGGAATAGAGTTCGGCTGCCACGTCGGGATTGTAGGACGTGAACATCATGCAGTGGGCGTCGCCATCAGAAGCCTGTTGGCCGTTGCGCACGAACTGATTGTTGCCAGCATCGACGGGAATCCACCACAGACTCTTGTCGCTGGCGGGAGCAAAGCCCGCACGATAGGGAATCGTGTAGGGTGCGCCAGCGATGACGGCCGGAGCAAAGGCGCGGTTGCCCTCCCCTGCCCCATTAAGGGCCGAGACAGCAAAATGGCGAAGCGTCTGCGGGCCGCTCTTGTTCAGGCTGACCTCGTAGGAAGCGTCCGTGAGTCCCTCCTCGACCGACTGCCAAGGCTCCAGGATCTCGTCGGCGTCATACTCATAGACATTGTAGGTGAGACCCTCGGAGAGAACGACACCCTCGTGGGCTCCTTTGGCGGAAGGCGCAGTCCAGGCGATGCGGGTACCCTGTTGCGTGTCGGTGGTGGTCAGGTTGCGAGGCTCGGCAGGCTGATCGAGACCTACCCATACCGAGACCGTGGCCTTGCGGCCCGCACCCTGTTGCGTGTAGCCCGTGACGGTGTAGCGATTCAAGCCCTGCTGCGGCGTGGTATCGTCCCAGGAGAGAGTCTGACCAGGCGTACAAGAGGTGAAGGTATGGACGGCCGTACCATCACGCTCTACGACTATCTTGGTGATGGCACCGAGCGATCCGCCCTGGACGGTCTTCGTCGGGACAGTGAAGGAAAGCGTGGACTGTAGGCGAGCCTGGGCGTCGGGGACAACACGAAGACTGCGCACGGAGTCGGGACCCTGGACATGGCCCTCGTCGGCAATGGTGATATCATCGATGAGTACCTTGGCCGTGCCCGCGGGACTGAGAGCGTGGATGCCGAGATAGATGGTCTGATCCTTAGCCGAAGTGATCTCCTTGCCATAAGGCTGGAAGACGGCGCCCGAAAGCGTTGTCTGGCCAATGACCTCGTTGGTAAGGGCTGAGACATTGTCCTGGTTGCCCCACTTGGCCTCGATCACCTCATTGTAATAGACGAGGGAGTTGCGCGCCTTGAAGGAGAGCGTATAGACATGGTTGGCCTGGAGGTGGATGGGGGGCGAGACGAGCCAGTCGTCGGCAGCGCGGCCGAAATTGGCCTCATACTGCGCGCACTGGAGCACCTCATGCCACTTCCAGGTGTAGTTGTCGTTGTTGGCATTGATGACCTTATAGAGATTGAAGGCATCCTGGGTGTCGAAGGTCTCGGTGTAGGTGGGTTCAATGCTGCTGCCGTAGCGCACGGCATTGGTGTTGGCAGGTTGACTGCGCTTCGTGCCGTTGATGGCTGTGATGGCATAGATATAGTTGCCAAGCTGGTCGGGGAGCTGTTCGCTCAGGCTACGGTTCTCCGTAGAGGAGGCCACGGAGACGGTGCCAGGATAGCGCACCACATCGTAGGTGAGCGGGCCCACATAGCCGTCGTTGACACCACGCTGGGGCGCACCCCAGGTGACGGTGGCCTGTCCGCTGGTGGAGATGGAGAGGCGCGCCGAAGTGGGAGGCAGGGGCTCGTCGAAGCCAACATACTGCGTCTTGCGCACCACGGGGGCAGCACCGGCCTCGTTGGAGACCTGAAGACGGAAATAGGTCGTGCCCTCGCGGACGCTCACGGGTGCGCTGACCTGCTGGCCGGGCGTGGCCGTGCCGGAGGCGATGGTACGCTGGTTGGCCTTGACGGTGTAGCTGACCGACCCCGAGAGCGCAGCGCCACCATAGGTCTTGGTCGGAACCGTGAAACTGACCGTTCCGGAGGTGGAACCACCGTCGAAGGCGATACGGAAGTCAGCGACGGCTGCAGGAGCGGCAGCTGGAGGCGTAGCATCGGGGATGCCCATGCCGAGGATCTGCTCGTTGTGGGGCATGTCTGCAATGAGGGTGGCAGCACCCGAAGCAAGATCGACGGTGTAGAGAGCTGCATGCTTGTCCTTGTCGATGCAGGCCCAGTAGAAGACGTCGTCGTCCTGGTCGATCTCACCGCTTTGGCCGTAGCTCTGGCGCGAACTCTCGGCCACGCTGACGCCCGTGGCGCCGATCAGGCGCTCCTCACCCGTCTCGGTGTCGATACGGTAGAGGTTGCCATCGGTGGCCACACCATAGACAACCTCGTAGGAGGTGACGCCGAGGGCGACATACTTGTGCTGCGACTCGGCGATGGTAGTACGCTCCATGGCGTCGTAGTCGATGACGCCAAACTCAAAGCCGCTGAGGGCATTGTTGTAGAACTGGCCATAGACCTTGCCCGTGGCGCGGCTGGAGGCCGTCTCGGTAGCGATGAGCGTGGGGTCGGACACCAGGGTAGGCACAATGGTGGAGTGCCACTTGCCGTCAGTGCTAAACTGATAGTGGGTGACCTTCAGCATATTTTCCTCCTTGACGTAGTGGACCGCGTCGTAGAATCCGTCGTGGAGCGCGCCGCCACCATTGGGCGACATCGTATGGACCGCATCGACGAGCAGGTCGGCGAAGGTGGGGTTGCTGCCTGCCGTGAAGGCCATGAAGCCATAGTCGGCGCTGCTGGTAGGCCAGTCGGTGCAGGAGCCCATATAGCCCCAGAGGGTTCGCTGAGCCGCCGTGCCGGCTGCCTGGAGGGGGAAATGCCACGTGGGGGCATGGGTGTCCTGGGCTAAGGCTGGCGGAGCGACAAGAAACAGCAATAGGGCAGAAAGGAATAATTGTCGGATCGGTTTCATTCGTGTTGTCTTTTGATAGGTGAATATATCGGAAGCCGCAGTAGGCAAAGATACAGGCAGATGCAGGAGGAAAGCACCACGGCCTTCCATCCTGCCTCTATGAGAGATTTTCTTCGTCCTCCTCGCCAAGAGGGCGCGAGGACGAGGAAATACTTAGCGGACCACCACCTTCTGGACGAAGCTCTGGTTGCCGTCGGTGGCGCGCAGGATGTAAAGGCCAGCCTGGAGATGGTCGGCGGAGACCTGCTTGCCGCTGGCGTCATAGACGCTGACGGTGCCGCGGTAGCCGTTGAGGTTCAACTGTCCGTTGCTGACGGTGAAGACGGGCACGAGCTGCTGACGCGTCTCGCGGATGGCGCTGACGGGCGCCTCAGCGTCGATCTCACACTTGGCAGCATTGACGATATGGCCAGAGATGCCGTCGATGAGGAAGCAGACCAACTCGACATTGTCCTTGTTCTGGACCGTCGTGGGCATTTCAAGATCTCTGAAGCTCTCCACATCCTCTTCTTCCTCCACGCTCTTGGGCACACTGTTGGCGAAACCGTCGAAGGAGTAGTTCATGCGGGCCACGTGGTTCATCTCCGTGTCCTTGTAGTAGCCCTGCTGGTAGGCGATCATGCCACTCTCGAGGAGCACATAAGAAAGACGGTAGTTGAGGCCGGTCTTGGCGGTGAAGAAGTTGAGGTTGGTGCGGACGGTGAACGTCGTCTTGCTGGCGTCGGTGTAGCCTGCGACGACACCCACGGAGGCCACGGGCTGCTGGGCGGCTATCACCTTATAGACGCCCTCGAGGTTGGCCGAAGAGGGGTTGATGGACTGAGAACAGTCGCGCATGGCATAGGAAGAAGGATAGCCCGAGAAGGTGAGCTTGTCGTAGGAGCTGGTGGCAAACTGGTCGTCCTTGTGGACAGCAATGCCGATGAAGGTATCGGGATACTTCTCCGTCATGTAGTTGAAGCCCTCGATGCCACGGATGCAATAAGGGCACCAGGTGCCCGTGCCTTCTTCGAAGACGACACGCTGCACGGGGAGAGTATTCATCACACGGATGGTGGAGTTGGCCACGTTGTTGCCCTCGTAGGCGTCGGCCTCGCCATTGACGCTGACGAGGCGGATCTGTACGCTATGCTTGCCCAGGGAGGCGTAGCCGGGATGGGCGATGCTGAAGTCTTTCTCCATGTCCTGACCGAGCGTCTGCTTGATCTCCTCGGTCACCTCCTCGCCACCATCGATGCTATAGGCCACCTGGAAGCGGCGTCCGATGGCGGTGCCCATGTTGCGGATGGAGAAGTTGATGTTGAAAGGCTTGCCAGCCTCAGCAAGGATGTCGTTGGAGCAGAAGAGCCAGTAGTCCTTCGGCAGGTCGTCGCCGCTGATTTTGGCCTGGATGGAGAGTGCGAGAGCGTGGTCCTCGACCGCATAGTTCTTCCAACCGTCGCCGAGGTCGGCCCAGCAGCCGTTCTCGTTGTACATCGTGGAAGATCCCAGGGCGTAGTCGTCCGACTCAAACTCATAGCCGATATAGAAGCCCTCGCCGTCGATGGTCCAAGGCTCAGCAAACTTGATCTCGTTGAAACCACTCAGCTGGTCGCGCTGGGTGCGGGTGGTGATATACTCGCCATTGAGGTCCTTGGTGACGAAGACCTTAACGGTCTTGGCCTTGGCTGCCAGTCCGACGCGGACGTAGGAGAGCTGCTTGTCCTCGTACATCTTCGAGATCTCGGCCGGGATATAGATGGCTCCCTTGCCCTTGTTGACAGATCCAAACTGGTCGTTGACAACACTGTTGCAATAGCCCCAGTTGCAGGTGACGGCCTGCAGCTGCTGGGTGATGGCAAAGAGGAGTAATGGAAGAATCAGTAAAATTTTCTTTCTCATCAGTTTATTAATAAATAAATATGAATGGGGAAAAATGGGCCAGGCTGGCCTGGAAGGAATTCCTTGGACGACCGCTGGCCCATTTGCTCCAAATTGGATTATGGTATGAATACTTTCTGCGTGGCGGTGACGGAACCATTGGTCACCTTGACGATATAGACACCCTTGGAGAGCTGCGTGGCAGAGACCTCGCGTCCGCTCATGTCATAGACACCGACGATGCGGGCACCGTTGGTCGTGGCGAGCGTAGATCCCAGCACCTCCACCCGCGGCTGCAACGGCTCGGTGGCGAGGTCGTCGATGGCGGTGAGGTCGAGCACGGGGGCCTGGTTGGTGTTATAGACAGAACGGTTGCGGACGTTGTTCTCATCCCAGTTGCTGACGAAGGACACCACGCGCAGGTGCTTGCGATTCCACGACGGGTCGAGGTCGGCGGTATAGCTGCGGTCGAAGTCGTAGTTGGTGATGTCGATGGGGTCGCCCCAGATGCCCTCCTCGCTCAGGACGGCACGGATGACGCCATTCTGGATGAACTGCGGTTCGGGGCAGCCCTTCTGCGTGGTTGTGGGAATGCTGTCCTCCACGAGCCATGTCGTCATGCGGAGACTGTTCTGCAGCGGCATCTCGTTGACGCCAGCATGGCCCTTGATGCACACTTCGAGCTTGCCCGTGGCGGCTTGGACGGTGGGCTGGATGTCGAGGTCGATGAAGGTGAGCGTCTCGCCGAGCTGGGCGAGGATGGCGGTGGTCTCCTCACGATAGGGTGAGAAGTAGGCCGGACCCGGCTCCTCGAAGCCCGTGATGCGGCGACGGTCGAAGCAAACGGCGGGGACAAACGTAGGATAGCCTCCGTAGAGGGCCTCGTAGTCGGCCTCGTTGCCAAACTTAAACTGATCGACGTTCTTCTGGTAGTCGTCGTGGTGCTTCACCCAGATAACGTCGCCCAACTCGGCCAGTGCATTGCGGTAGAGCGTGTCGGCGATGTAGGAACCCTCGTAGCCCTCGGAGGTGAACTCCTCGAAGAGCGGGCGATGGGTTTCAGCCTTGGCACCCTCCTTGATACTATAATAGTTGTAGAGTGTGATGACATTGTCCTTCATGTCAGGATCCAAGTCGCCATTCACCTCGGCTACCGTGAATGTTCCGTTGTAGTTGCCCTCAAAGGGGAGGGAAATGTCGCGCAACCTGACCTGCGTAGGCTTGTTGTTGGGGACAGAGAGACCTTCGGTGAGGAATTCGGCCGTGCGCAGACCCTTGGCCTCCACGATGATGGAGAGCGACTCGATGGGGTCAGTGCCATTGTTCTGGACATAAGCTATATAGTCCTTGGGGATGTTCTGAGTGGAGTAGCCGCTAGCGTCGGCGGGCGCAAGACTCATCAGAGAAATATCGTTCTGGGGCTTGGTGTCGCCCGTGATGACGGCACGCACGCAGAGGTTGCGGTTGATACCCACGGTGTTATTGAACCACGTGCCGTTGTCGCCATACCAGTTTTTCTTGCCCACGGCGTAGGTGCTCTGGTCGAAGAGCAGGAAGTCGTAGGGACCCTGGTTGCCCTGGATGTTATAGCCGACATAGAGGGTCATTCCCTCCTTGATGGTCACGGGCTTGCTGAGTTTCACATGGTTCCAGCCGCTATGGTACTGACCCGAGCTGAGGGTGACGCTGGAGAGGATGGATCCGCCGCCGAGCGATCCCTGCATCTGCTTGAGGTCTGTGCAGACGAAGACCTGGCAGGAGAAGCCGCGCGCGGGGTCGATGGCAAACTCCACGGCCTCGATCTGGTCGCCGACATACTTGTCGAGCAGGTTCGCATCGAGCTCGATGGCTGCTCCCACGGCGTGGGGCAGACCGTCATCCTGCAACATCAATCCCGGGAGACGGGGCTCATCGACGCAGTAGCCGAGGCGCATCGTGTCTGTGGAGGCAGAGGCGCGGAAGGCGGCCTTCGGCACCACACCCTCTTGGGCTGCGGGAAAAACGAAACCTCCGTCCACGGGAGTCTGCGCACAGAGGTCGCAACCCGCGGCGGAGATCAGTGCTACCGCGATCAGGGAAATTGATTTCTTAAAAACGCTCATTACCTTTTACCTTAAAAGTAAATATTTGTATCGCTACAGAAATATAAAAAAGACTGTATTGGTTGTGATAGGAAAAGAAGAGTGGGCAGGAGATCGTAAGCGTCGGCCTCCAACCCACTCTTGTCGTATTCTATCAGATTACTTCACGTTGATCTTCTTGACCATCACCTGGCCGTCGGCTGCCGTGGCGCGAACCACATACATGCCCTTGGCAAGGTTGAGGCGGGCGCTGCTGCCCTTGAAAGAGCTGACGAGCTTGCCACCCACGGTATAGACCTCAGCATTGACCACCTGGTCGAAGGCGAGCAGACCGTTGGCATAGGCCACGTCGGCACCGACAAGCTGCACGCGCTCCACGCCCGTGGGATCATAGATACCCAGGAAGAGGATAGGCAGCTCGGGGCGAGACCAATAGCCACCAGAGTTCATGAGCGTACGCTCCACATATCCTGTGCTCCAGTCGTTGTTGTAGATGTGCCAAAGGGCGCACATGTTGTAGCCCGTCGTGCCCGACTTCTCGCAGATCACGGCGAGGTTCTGCTCGTTGTTGTACTCGAACGGCGTGTCGAGAGCGAAGGAGATGAGGTGATCCTTGCCCGGCTCGAAGACCATCTGGCCCTCGACTACCAACTCGCGGTCGCTGGGCAGCACGAGGTCGCCCTCGCCGGCGAAGGACTTCTTGTCCGTGTGAGCAAGGTAGATCTTCACGTCCACGGGGTTGCTGCGGTCGGTGAGGTTGTCAGCACCGTCGTACATCCAGCCGATACGCTTGATGACACCACCCTTGATGGTCTTGATCTCCTCGGGATAATAGACGCTCTGAGAGTACTCGCTCTCGGAGTCGTTCCAGAACAGACCGAAGGAAGAGAGGTCCTCCTTATGGCCAGTGGTGACGATATTGGTCCAGCCCTGTGAGCCAGCCTCGAGCACCTTGAGGGTCTTGACGGCCGTGGTGTCGTTGGCACGCACCTCGTCGCCATTGGCCACTACGACGCCATAGAAGTCCCAGACGCCGTCGTACGGCGGGTTGAAGGAAACCTTCACGTCGGCAGTCTCGCCGGTCTTGAGGAGCTCGGTGCCCGTACCGGAACCAACCTCAACCATCTTGCCCTCATTGTCCATGAGCAGCTTGACGGTGTAGTTCTCCTGGTCCTTGGAACCGAGGTTGCGCACCTTGACCGTGCACTCGTTGGCCTGCTGGGCCACAGCCTCCAAGACGCCGTCGATAGACGTGGCGGCCATATCGCTCTCGGCGACATAATCGACCTTGAGACCGAAGAGTTTGAAGATGTTGTACTTGTCAACCGTCTTCACTCTGAGCGTGTAGTAGTAGGTGCCAGAAGCGGGAGCTACGAAGTAGTCCTCGTACTTCTCGCGGTGGTACTGCTCTGCATACTGCTCACCCTCGCGGGAAGCGATGATGGTAGCGCCATCCTGCGACTCGCTGTTGGTGCCTACGCCCACATAGAGATCGAAGTAAGCATCGTCGAAGTAATCGGCCTGGAAGTCGGTCGTGAAGCGGTAGGTCTTGCCCTCCTCCAGGTAGAGAGGCGGAGAGATCAGCGTGCCCTCTACCGTGCCAGTAGAGGTACCGTAGCCGATCATGCACTTGTAGTCGTCGCTCCATCCACCAGCATAGGAGAAGTAGATGCTGTTGTTCATCTTGTTCGTGCTCCAGCGGTCAGCATCCGCCTGCGTGTCGAAGGCGAGAGAGATCGGAGTCTTCAGGGCCGCGCCAGCCATGATAGGATTGGAGGTGGCGATGGCACCAGCACCCTTGGCGTTGACGGCCTGGACGGTATAAGAATAGCTCTGCTGCTCGCCGAGCGTGTTGTCGGTATATTTCGTGTCGGTCACGTTCTCGGCCACGACCACGCTGTCCGGCAGACGGGTGATCTTGTAGCTGAGACCCTCAGTTCCGATGTAGCCATTGTTGGCACCCTTCTCAGGAGCGTCCCAAGAGATGTTGACACCCGTGCCGTTCTTCTCCAGCATGATGTTGCCCACGGCGCCCGGAACGTCGATACCCATGTAGCAACGGATACTGTCGATCACACCATTGCCCTTGTCGTTGGCGGCGAGGACATAGTAGGTGTTGATGCCGTCGGTCGGATTCTCATCCACCCACGACATGGCCGTCTCCTTCTCCGTGGCGGGAACAGTAGCCAGCAACTGTGAGTTGGCGATGAGGTCAGCCGTCTTGGTCAGCTCGGTGGTGGCGTAGCCAGCGTTCTTGCGGTAGATCTTGACCGTCTGGAGGTTGGCGAGATCGTCGCCAGCCCAAGTCTTGGACGGCGTCACCCACTTGATGGTGTCCTTCATCGCACCATTGAGGTCGGCCTGAGCGTCGAGACCCGACACGCGGGCAGGAGCGGCACCATTATCAGCCGTCAGGTACGGGATGTAGAGACCCGTGAAGTGGTTGCCCTGGTTGAACCAAGCAACGCTCTGGCTAATACCCGTGGTGGGATTGACCTTGTAGAGAGACGTTGAACCATAGTCGCTGCAGGGGAGGTAGTAGAGGTCGCCCGTGCTGTTGTCGAAGTACATCGTGGAGAAGTAGATGGAGTTGATGTCCTCACCCCACTCCGACTGCATCTTCACCTCGCTGATGCGGTTGAAGTCGCCGTCCATCTTGACGAGGTTGGTACCCTTGACAATGCCGTCAGAACCAGCATACTTCTGTGCGAACCAAGCGTTGCCCTGTGCGTCGAAGCAGAAGTCCCAATAGAGACCGTCCATGTCCATCACCTTCGAGAAGAGGTCGTTGAGGGTGGTAGCGTTGAGGTTGACCTCGTAGAGGACCGTGTAGCCCAAGTTGGGATCGCCGTTCTCGTAGTCAGCACCCAAGGCGTACATCGCCTTGTTGACGGGGTCGTAGGCCATGGCATACTTGTAGCGTCCGTTGTACCAAGCTGTCTGCTCCACATCGGGCTCGGCGAGGTCGGCAAACTGGAAGACGTTGATGGTGTCGCCCGTGAGCATATCGACCTTGGCCAGTGCCATCGGCATGTCGCCATAGGTGTAGTGCATGTTGAAGAAGGCGTAGTAGGTATCGTTGGACCTGTCGTAGGCACCCATGTAGATACCGCGCTGCTGATCCTCGTTGTACTTATCGTGGTGGATGTACTCGTAGATTTTCGTGAAGTTGAAGCTGTCGCCAGTCTGCCACTTCACCCATGAGCGGTGCTTACTCTGGTCCAGACGCTGGCCAGCATACATCGTGATGCCCTTTTTCTTGTCGTCGATGGCGGACGGCAAGTGGAACTGCGGGGCCTTCATGCCTGCATTGGCCACAGGCGCCAAGGGCTTCGGGAAGGCGTTGACCGTAGTCTTCTGTCCCAAGGCCGGCGCTGCAGTAAGTCCTGCAAGCAAGAGGCTAAGATAAATTTGTTTCATAAACGAATAAATTTGAATGATGAATAAATCTTGTTACCTAATATTCTTCGTATTCGCCCATCCTGGCGGCCTGCGCCGACTGAGGAGGGGAAGGCCGCTGCCATGGCGGAAGGAGAGCTCCCGCCACGGCAGGCTGCCTTTATCGAATGACTACTTTCTGTGTCAATACCTGGCCCTGGACCGTGGCCCGGAGGAGGTAGAGGCCGGCAGGGAGACCCGCCACGCCCAACTGGCGGGTGTTCTGTCCCTTGGCGACGAGGGCACCCGTCTGACTGTAGAGGGCGACGTGGTCGCAGGTGGCGGGCAAGAGGAGGCGACCGCCTTCCAAGGCCACAGCCATCTGGCCTGCGTGGCCCAGCTGGATCGTTCCCACGCCCGTGGCGCTCTTGTAGGCCACAGCCACATAGGGCAGGGAGGCCTCGGCCCACACATCCTCGCTCCACTCGTCGGCGCCGTCCATACGGGCTGCGCGCGGCTGCTCCGTGGCGATACTGTAGGACCAGACGGGATGGGTGTTGAGGGCGTCGGGGAGCGTGTTGCTGCCGCAGAGCGACTCAAACTTCATGAGCAGGTTGCCGCCCGTGTAGCGGTAGGGCTGGTCGAAGGGAATCTCCAGGAGCGTATTCTCCTGGTTGCCGACGATGGCTACCTGTCCGTCGAAGACCTGTGTGAACTCCTCGGTGTCAAAGTCGCCACGATACTGGTTGTCGTCTTGGCAGAGCTTCGTGCGGTCGCTGCGCTTCATGGAGATGCGGGCGGGGAAGACAAACTTGCCGTCCATGTGGCCGTCGTAGAAGAAGCGGATGCCCGTGAGGTCGATATCCTTCATGCTCATATCGCTCTCCAGGAAGAGAGCCTGCACCTGGGAGTAGGGAGATCCGACATAGAACGGCATGTTCCAGCCATAGGTCTCCTCATCCTCCACGTCGAGCGTGAGCCAGCGCTCCGCCGTCTCCGCAGCTACCGTCACCTCGGCGGTCTGCGGGGCCACGTTGTCGGCAGGATAAGTATCGCCATCGAGCACCACGCGGCCTACGATATGGATCTTGCCCTCATGGGTCGGCGTCCAGCCCACGGCCACGCTGACCGTGGTGTCCTTCTCCACGCGGAGACCCTTCTGCGTGCCGAGCACCTCGCCCGTATTGGCATCGACAATCTCCACCTGGTAGTTGTCCACGGCAGCCGATCCCTCGTTGCCCACGATGACGGAGCTATACTGCTTCACGTTGCAGTTGGCCGTGGCCGAGGCCTTGAGTTCGCGGGCGCTCAGGTCGGTGGCCGAATACTCGCGCAGGGAGACGTCATTGATATAAATCTGCGATTTCATCGCTTCCGAGATGGCGTGGAAGGCGATGAAGCCCTCGCCCGACTTGTCCACCTTGAAGTTCTTCTTGCCCGAGAGGGTGAAGCCCGAAGAGGTGTGGAACTCCTCCGGATCGTCGATGATGGTGGTCAGCGCGTCGGCAGAAGCCTGGTGGCCGAAGGCTACCTGCATCTTCTCCATCAGCGCATCCATCGACTGCGTGACCCAGTTGGCCGTGGCGTAGGTGTAGCGGATCTGATAAGTCTTCGAGGCATCGAAGGTGAGGGGCGGCGAGACCAGCCAGTCGTCAGCCTTGAGGTCGGTGGAACGATCGTACATGGCGCAGGAGCGGGTGTAGCTGGCCTGTGCCTGCTCCGTGGGACGGAAGGTCCAGGTCTGGGCGTCGCCATTGGCATTGATGACGGTCCAGCGGTCGAAGTCTATCTGGCTGTCGAGGGCCGAGGCGAAGGGAATGGCCTCCTGTCCTCCGAAGGCAATGGTCTGGGAGGTGGCCGAGAGGCCCACGCCCTTGTTGTTCTTGGCCGTGACCACATAGCTGTAGCCAGCATGGGCGGGCACCTTGTCCTCCACCTTGCGGTCGGTCGTGCCCGTGGCTACGACCACGTTGTCGGGCAGACGGGTGACGTCGTAGCTGAGCGTGGCAGCATTGTAGTAGCCCGCATGGGCGCCCGTCTCGGGAGCGTCCCAGGTGATGGTGGCCAACGGGCCGCTGGTGGTGACACGGATATTGAGAGGTGCGCCCGGCGTGTCCTCGCCCACATAGACGCGTGCTTCCTTATATACGCCCTCGCCAGCCTGGTTGTAGGCGGCGATGCGATAGACGTGCTCACCCTCGGCTACCTGCGTGTCGGTCCACTGCTTGATGTCGTCGGTGGCCGAATAGGTATGGGTCCCGACGAGCTGGCCGTCGCGGTAGATATGGGCGCCATCAATGCTCTGAAGGTCGCCCAGGCGGTAGTTCCTCATAGGATAGTCCCACTCCATCTGCACCTGGAGCGCGCCCTTGGGGTCGGCCTTGACCTTGAAGCCGTGGACGTAGGAGGGAGCCTCATCGGCCACATACTGGTAGGGAATGGCGACGGCAAGGAGCTGCGGGTCGTTCTGGATCGGCGTGGCGCTCAGTTTGAGACCCGTGGCGGGATCGATCTCGACGAGGCTCGCCCCACCGTCGCTGGTCTGGGCGACCCACCAGAGGCGATGGGTGGTTTTGTCAAACTCCATCGACTGGGTGTAGTCGCCGATGCGGACGCCCGTGCCCGTGCTGGGACTGACGGTCTCCACCGTGCAGGTGCGGGAGGCGGGATCGATGCTGCTCTGGTCGATGCGCACGAGCTGCGTCTTCTTCATCAGTTTGTCGGGAGTGATACCATATATATAGCCGTTGTCGGCCGACATCGTGTAGAGCGGCATGTCGATCGTCGCTACCTTGGTCAGGGCGTAGGTCACGGTGCTGATCTCGTAGATATCGGTCTTCCAGTAGGTCGGGACGGCCGTCTCGCGCTGGTCGTTGGCGTTGTAGTGCATACCAAAGAGGCGCTTCGTCTTGGGATCGTAGGTCATCTCGTTGAGGATGAGATACTCGTCGGTGGAGGGTATCTCGCGCTTCGTGGTGAGCTCGCCCGTGAGCGGATTGATGGCGCTGAAGGCGCGCGGCATGATGGCGTTTTGGTAGATCGTAGCCTCATAGACGATGTACTCGTCGCCGACGAAGGTGCCGGCCTGGAGCGAGGGCGTCTGGCCTACGACGTTGCCGTAGTCTTTCGTCAGGGAGTAGGCACCCGGGTTCTGACTTTGGAGATTGACGAAACCGAAGGTACGGTATTTCGTATCGTAGGCAAGATAGCCAAAGAGGTTGGCTTCGCCGTCGGGCACGTCATAGATCAGCGACCGGGTGGGGAGGTTGTCGGCGGATGCCGAACCGCTTACCAGCAACGCAGCCATCGTGAGAACTGACAGGCGTAATGATTTCTTCATGTCTTTAAATATCGGTTTTATTCTTATTGCTGCAAATTTAAAAACAAATCTGTACTTATCGCCGAATTTAGCAAAAAGTTCTCTTACTGTATTGCGCAAAATTGTAAACACTCGCGCTTTTTTCGGGGAAAAACACGACAATAGCGTTATCTTACTCCCCCTTTTTCGGTTTTCTAATAACAGAGGCAACCTTACAGCAACTGCATAAACATAAGAAAGATATAAAACCCGGGCTTCCACGGGCCAGAAAGGCTCACTTCCCTACCCGATGGCGCTTTCCTCAAAAATCATCGGTTTCATGGGGAAAGGAAGAAAAAGAAAAATGGAAAAGGGAAAAGAAAAAGGGAAAAGAAAAATGGAAAGGGCAAGCGACGAGAGCTATGTCGCTTGCCCTTCTCGATGAAGAAAATGAACGCCCTCGCGGCGTATTTACCAAACAAATATAGTGATGTTAAACAGACGAAGTGTATTATGCGTTGAATTTGCTAAACTTGAATGTGGTCTCGTTGATCTTCACATGATAGACACCACCCGAGAAGGCCGTGAGGTCGATGGGCTGGCCCTTCCAGTCGGCGTCGCTCTTGACCTTGCGGCCCGAGGCGCTGAAGATGCCCATGCAGTACTTGCGCGAGGGGTCGTAGCCCTTGACGTGGATGATGTTCTCACCCGGGCGGGCGTTAAGCGTGAGGCGACCACCGTCGGCCTTCAGTCCATAGACGCCCGTGGCAAGACTGAAGATGACCTCGTCGATGTCGGAGAGACGATAGCTGTCGGTGCCGTCCTGCTTGTTCACCTGCATGGTATTGCCAGAGAACGTGATGGCCTTGACCTCGCCCGGCGCATACGCATGGGAGTCATGCTGGTTGGTCGTGACGGTGATGTAATCTCTTGCGGTAGCACCCGTCGTGATGGCGAGGGCGGCTATCAGAAACAGCTTTTTTCTTCTCATACTATTGGTCATTAATAAGGTTTTGCCCCCGACGGGAGCTCGATTGACATGGCGAAATTACGACGAGAAAACGAACCGTGCAAATTTTTGGGCAGATTTCTCACTTTGCCATGTGGCACATTCGTTTCGCTTTCAAAAAGCTATCTATCAATCCCTTACAAAGACCCTCGCGACAGAAAAACGGGGGCAGAAAGAGGCGAAATGCCACGAGAAAAGTCTGAAATCCAACTTTTGCAACAAGAAGAAGGAGGAAAGCAATTCAGCTTTTTGCGGTTCGCAAACTTGGTCGGTGCGGAATAATTTCGTAACTTTGCAGTTGGATGCGGCAAAGGCTCGAGACGAAGCAAGCCCCCGTCCACGACTTAGAAACAATTGACATGAAACCAAGACTTCTACCTTTCTTATATAGCCTCCTGCTGCTGGCGGGCCTCCTGACGGCCTGCAACCCGAGCGGCAAGGACAACCAGCAGCTGGCCTCCGTGGAGCAGTTGCTCGACAGCGGGCGCGTCGATACGGCCTGCGCGGTGCTCGACGGCATCCGCCTGAACCGCCTCACCACCCCTGCCGACTCGGCCTACTACTACCTGCTCAAGACGCAGGCCGACTACCGCACCAACCATCCGCTCGTCTCGCTCGACGACATCGAGTATAGCATCCGCTACTACGAGGGCAAGGGGAGCGAGAAACTGCGGCTCAGCGCGTCGCTCTTCTACAAGAGCGCGATCCTCTACACCCATGGCAGCTTCAAGGAGGGCGTGCTCTGTCTGGAGCGGGCCCGCACCATTGCCGACCAGACGCAGGACGCCGTCCTCCGCCACAAGGTCTATGAGCAACTGACGCTCGTCAACGAGGAGGCAGGCGACTTCCGGACCGCGCTCCGCTTCAGCCAGAAGTCGATCGCGGAGTCGAAGCAGGCGAAGCGCCTCGACTGGCTCGCCCATACCTATAATAATATGGCTTTCATCTACAGCCAGCTCGGACTGCAGGACAGCACGGCCTGGTGTCTGCGGCAGAGCATGGAACTGCTGCCGAACATCGCGGAGAAGAACCGCCCGTTTATCATGAACAACCTCGGATCCTTCCTCATGGAGACCGACACAGCCATGGCGCGCAAATATCTGGAGGAGTCGCTCGAGATCACGCCCACCAGTCCGGCCTACGCCTGCCTCGGCACGCTCGCTGCCATGCGCGGCGACACGGCGCGGGCCACGAAGATGTGGCACGAGGCCCTCATCATAGCGCCCGACACGCCCTCGGAGGAACTGGTGCTCAAGGCCATCATGGAGTTTCGGTCGGAGCAGGGAGAATGGCGCGAGGCGACCATGACGGCCAAACGCCTGCTGCAGCTCTCCGACAGCGTGAGCCGCGCACGGCCGGAGAACAACGTCAGGGCCGTGCAGTCGGAGTTTGAGCAGATGAGGATCAGCCACAACTACGAGCGCATGGTGACAATAGCCATCATCGTGATCGTCGTCCTGGTGCTGCTCACCATCATCGCCACGCTCTACTCCTGGTACAGAAACTACAAGGGACGGGCGGCGCGCGCCGTCGATCAGCTCCTCATCAAGAGCTACGAGACGCAGCTCAACGAACTGAAGCGCATGGCGGGCGACAAGACCAAGGAGATAGAACAGCTCACGCGCAAGCGCGACCTGCTGATGGAGAAGCACCGCGACTCGCTGAAGCTCGGACTGCAACGCTACAACGAGGCCATGGCGGGACAGACCACCGTGCTCTGGAAGAAGCACGACTTCGAGAGTTTCGCCTCCTACTATAGCCTCGTGGACGTAGAGTTTGTCGCCTCGCTCGATGCCGACTACGACGGCCTCTCGCCGAAGCAGAAGTTCTTCCTCATCATGGAGCACATGGACAAGAGCGAGGGCGAGATACAAAACGCGCTGGGCGTGGCCGAGGTGACGATGCGGTCCATCCGGTCGCGCATCGGCAAGAAGCACAAGGCGTGATAGTTTCCGCGATTTCATCGAAAGATCCCTGTAGCCTCATCGGCAGAATTCGCGGTTTCAGCGACAGATTTATCATTATCAACCATCATAACACAAGACATGAAAGCGACCAGATTCCTCCTCGGCGCCCTGCTGCTCCTGCTCTGCGGCACGGTGCTCCAGGCTCAACCCAGCCTCGTGCCCAAACCCGCACAGGCGACCTGGGGAAAGGGTAAGTTTACCATCCAGCCTCAGACCACCATCGCATACAGCGACAAGGCGCTCCAACCAGCCGCCGACTACCTCGCCTCCAGCCTCCAGCGCCTCACGGGAGTGCGCCCCAAGACCCAGCGTGGCAGCAAGGGCGACATCCTGCTGCAGATCGACCGCAAGGGCGTGAAGGGCGAAGGAGCCTACCGCCTCAACGTGGAGAAGGCGCGCATCACGGTCAAGGGCCACGACTACGGCGCCATCACGTCGGCCATCGCCACCCTCCGACAGATCACGGAGGGAAAAGAGGTGGCCACCTGCCAGATCAGCGACGCCCCGCGCTTCGGCTGGCGCGGCTTCCATCTCGACTGCTCGCGCCACTTCTTCAGCGTGGCCGAGGTGGAGGAGGCCATCGACCTCATGGCGCTCTACAAGCTCAACCGCTTCCACTGGCACCTGACGGACGACCAGGGCTGGCGTATCGAGATCAAGAAATATCCGCTCTTGACGGAGCGCGGGGCCTGGCGCAAGCCCAACGGCCAGGACGCCTCCTGCCTCTACCAGGCGAAGAAGGAGGACAACCCCGACCTGCTGCTGCCGGCCGACCGCTGGTGCACCACAGCCGAGGGCGACTCGCTCTATGGCGGCTTCTACACCCAGGACCAGATCCGCGAGGTGGTGAGCTATGCTGCCGCCCGTGGCATCAGTATCGTGCCCGAGATCGACATGCCGGGCCACTGCCTGAGCGCCATCGCCAACTACGAGGGCCTCAGCTGCTTCGACCAGGTGGGCTGGGGCAAGGTCTTCACCTCGCCGCTCTGCCCGGGCAAGGACGCGGCCCTGGAGTTCTGCCGCAACGTCTGGAGCGAGGTGATCGCCCTCTTCCCCTATGAGTATGTCCACATCGGCGGCGACGAGGTGGAGAAGGACAACTGGCGCAAGTGTGCCGACTGCCAGCGCCGCATCGCCCAGCAGGGACTCAAGGGCGTGGAGGAGCTGCAGTCGTGGTTCATCCACGAGATGGAGCGGTTCTTCAATGCCAAGGGCCGCCGCATGATCGGATGGGACGAGATCATCGAGGGCGGACTCTCCAAGACTTCCACCGTGATGTGGTGGAGAAACTGGGCGCCGCAGTCGGTGCCGGAGGCCACGGCTCATGGCAACGACGTCATCTACACGCCGGCCACACCGTTCTATTTCTCACAAAACGAGGAGAAGAGTTCCATGCGCCAGGTCTATGACTACGATCTTGCCCCGGCCAGCCTCTCGGCAGCACAACGGGCGCATATCATCGGCGTGCAGGCCAACCTCTGGGCCGAAGGCATCCCGTCACGATCCCGAATGCTCTATATGTACTTCCCGCGCATCCTGGCGCTCGCCGAACTGGCCTGGACGCAGCCTGCGCAGAAGGACTACGACGACTTCTACGGTCGCCTGCGCCAGCAGCTCTCGATGCTCAACCGCCTGGGCGTGCCCTACCGCATCCCCTCGCTCGACGGTTTCCACAACGTCAACGCCTTCACGGACAAGGGCACGCTGACCGTGGAATGCCAGGACCCGCAGGCCGTCATCCGCTACACCACCGACGGCACCTTCCCCAACGCGGAGTCGCCGCGCTACGTCGGCCCAATCACGGTCGATCAGACCACGCCCTTCACGCTCCGCACCTTCACGCCCGAGGGCCGCGCCGACGAGATGGTGCAGGCCGACTTCGTGAAGCAGGGGCTCCTGCCGGCGCTGCAGAGTGTGCCCGCCCTGAGTCCAGGCGTAAAGACCGACTGGTACGACTTCCCGGGCGTCACCTGCCGCCTTATCACCACGGCGCCCTTCAACGGATCCTACACCACGCCCGACGTGGTCATCCCGGAGGCCTGCAAGGGCAATATCGGCCTCATTACCAAGGGCTACATCCTCATACCCGAGGACGGGGTCTATACCTTCGCCCTGCTCAGCGACGACGGCAGCTGGCTCAAGATAGACGGCAATATGGTGGTCAATAACGACCGCGAGCAGTCGCCCCACGAGATGGTCTGCCAGCAGGCGCTCGCCAAGGGCTACCACTACCTGGAGGTGCGCTACTTCGACCACAACGGCGGCGTGCTCCGCCTCAACGTCCTCGACCCGCAGGGCAAGCGCCTCGACCCGCAGACGATCTTCTTCCACGCTGCGGAGAACTAATTTCCTCATAGGGTTCGCACACCACAAATCAAATGATTCCTGCGCAGGCGCCTCGGAAAGAGGTGGCCTGCGCAGGATTTTTTCGTTGTTACATTGTAACGTTAAAAACCATTCAACCGTACAGGTCGAAACCATTTTTTCTTGCCACAAGCTACAAGCCATTTTCGAAAACGTTAAACGTTATAATGTAAGAACGGGCATCCACAACAGGGCGCCTCCGCAAACCTTAGCCGAATCGAAATCAAAAACGTGACAACGTGACAACGTGACAATGTAACAACGCACTATTTAGGCAGACGCAAGCGTAGGTTACGACCAAACGCAGTCGCAAATTTATCTACAGAGACGGACGTAAGCAACCCTCGGCAAGGTCGCCGGCTGAGACCACAAAAACGAAAACAAGGAGAGGATGGGAATTTTTTGGTTCATCCGGAAAATCGAGTGATAGGGTTTGTGCTGTTGGCAATACGTCCTGCTGAGTTAGGGAAAACAACAAATACAACTTTTACAACAAGTAACAACCTACACGCTTCGCGCGTATTGCAATCCTGCTGCCAGGTAAACAACAAAATACAAGGCTTCGCCAGGACATTACGCCAGGAGAAATCAGCAGGAAATGTGTCTAAGGCGAAGCGTTGTTCATAGTTGTTTCCCTTGCAGCAACCCTTGGTCAGCATGGGCCTCGAAGAGGCGATGTCCCCGCGAAGCGTTGTTACTTGTTGTAAAAGTTGTTCAAGTTGTTTTCCATGTGTCCACGTCGAATCACTCCATTTTCGAGAAGAACCCTTTTTGATTATCCCATATAGACAAGAATGATTGTCGTGTTTGAAGAGATCTGGCCCAATATTAGGATTGTTACATTGTTACATTGTTACGTTTTTGATTTCTGATAACGCTTTAACGTTATAACGTTTAACGTTTTTGTTTTCGAAGGAAGCAAGCGAAGAAGCAAGGCTGGACGAGAAAGGATGGAAAGACAAGAAGAGAAAGGACGAAGCGGCAAGAAGAGAAAGGACGGGGAAAAAAGAGGGGAAGGACAAAGCTGTAAGAAGGGAAAGGACAAAGCAGAAAGACCCATTAATACAAATTACAAACAACATCTTCTTGAGACATTATGATAAATATAATATTTATATATTATAATATATAGATATATATTTATATTATAATATTATATATATATTTATATTATAATATTATATATACTATATAGTATTATTAGTATTATATATAATTTATCCTGTACTAAAGAAACTGTTTTTCTCATGTCTCAAACTAAAAGTCATTTTCGAAAACGTTAAACGTTATCATGTAACAACGGACCTCCACAACAGGGGTGCCTCCGCAAACCTGGGCTGATTGAAAATCAAAAACGTAACAATGTAACAATGTAACAATGTAACAACGCAACTTTGGGCTGGGCAAGCGTAAGTTACGACCAAACGCAGTCGTAAGTTATCTACAAGCACGGACGTAAGCAACCCTCGGCAAGGTCCCTGGCCAAGACCACCAAAAACGGAAGCAAAAAGAAGGAAAAAGAGACTGATTGTTTAGGCAAAATCCACCAGTCCAATACGTTAGACCCGACGACTCAAAAAATGATTTCGCTACAAGCCTCTCGTCCTCCTCCAAAAGGTGTTTGAATTATCCCATCATGGCAAGCTAAAGACCCTCAAAAGGGGATGAAAACCAAGAAAAAACGCCCTGTTAAGATTATTTAACCCCCCCCCCCCATTTTTGCAATGTTTAGTAAATTTGCACCCGAGAAGCAACCATTCTCCTCGCTTTGCGCACCTTTTGCCACACCTGAAGGCGACCACAAGGGACACGCATCTGAGCAAGAAGACACTAAGAAAAAAAATAGTGATCAATAAACATAGTAAATAACACCAAAGAGAGAACATTAAAACGATGAGAACAACTACATCACAACAAGGCAAGCGCTGCACTTGGTGGCGCTGCCTGAGTAGTAGTTTCGCCACGGCGCTCCTTGCAGCAGCTCCCCTAGTAGCATCTGCTCAAACGGGCAAAGCGACGCGAAACGACGGAATGGTCGGAGCAGCCACCCTCAAGGGTCAGACTGCAGAACAGATTCTTGCGGCCAAAGTTGCTGACAAAGAGGTCGGATCGCTGAACGATCCGAGCAAGGTCTTTTTCTTCTACAACGTAAAAACGGGCAAGTTCCTCAGCATGGGAGGCTATTGGGGTGTGCACGCTTCGCTAAAGGACACCCCCGTCGCCTTTTGGGCTCAGAATGGAAGCAGCACTGCCATCAACTTTGCCCAAGACCTAAAAACCAAGCAGGGTTCTTGGATGAAATGGGTCGAGAATAGTAATAGCACCGACGAGGGCGTATTTCTTGACCGAGGAAGTAGCTTGGGCCAGTATTATACCGGATACAACGGTTGGTTCCTCGAAAAGGATCCAACCGACGCAAAGCATAACACTTATAGGCTCTACACCTATACAGGCAAAACTACGCTTTGGCCTAGCAAACAAGTCTATCTTTCGGCGCTTGGAGACGCTGCATCAGAGAAGAACTGTGATGCGGACACGAAAGACAACCTTATCAACAGCGGACTGTGGGACGAGCACTCCCAATGGCGTATCATTTCCTTGAAGGAGATTCAGGATTTGATGGATGTAGCGTCCGAGAATCTGACCGACCCGCTTGACCTTACCTTCAAGTTGGCTTGCCCCGGATTCGATCGTGGCCATATGGACATCGATGCTTGGAAAGCGGTCGCCACAGGTGGCTACGCAAGAATCGGACTGGAGCAATGCTTCCACAAGTTCGTACCCAATGGTAAAACAGAGTCCTTGACGCGCGGTAGCGACAAGAACTACGACAATACGTTCGACAAAAACTACGAGTTCCCGTACAAGGGAGACCAGCTCCAAACCTTCGCTGACCGTGAGGACTACAAGCGCCACATGGCCAAATATTTCTGTATGGACGTACGCGGTATGCACGGCTACATCTACCAAAAGCAGAATGTAACGAAGCCTGGCACCTACGTCATCGAGTGCAAGGGCTACTCCAACACCCCGAAAGCCCTTCTCTTTGCTGGTATTGGACAAAATGATGGCTCCGGCTTGGTCGAGGGCACCAAGCGCACGACCACACTGAACCAGGTCAGCAACATGCCGGCGGACGAGCAGGCACGCCTCCACGTGAGCGAGCTGAACATGGACTATGCGGGCAAGGAGTTCTACGAGTCAAGCAAATATACCAATAGCGTGATCGTACAGGTGACGCAGGCCATGATCGACCAAGCTGGTGCAGAGGGTGTCAGCATCGCCTTCGGTCTCAACATTGGCGATGGCAGCCAAACTCCCAACCTCAACGAATGGACTGTATTCGACGACTTCCGTCTGATCTACGTAAGCAACACGAAGAATGAGGACCTCGTTCTCGACGAACTTCGTGGCGACTTGGAGTATCTGAAGAATGGCATTACCTACAAGAACCGTGTGCTCTGCCTTGCCAAGACGTTCAAGCAGAACAGCTGGAACTCCTTCGTGCTGCCCGTAGATCTTACGGTCAAGCAGCTTCGCGATGCCTTTGGTGGCACCGTGCGCCTTGCCAAGCTCAATAACCTCACGGCCACCGAGCTGCAGTTCGAGACCGTAACCCTCGACGGAAAAGCCGACAAGGATATCGCTCTCGAGGCTTACCAGCCGTACATCATCTTCCCGGTCAAGACGATGGAGGACAACAATAATAGTCCCTACACCGCCACCATCGCCAAGAATGGAAGCACGGAGAATCCCTATAAAGTAACGATCCTGGCTAAGCGCTTCGAGATTCCCGGCGTCACGTTCAAGACGAACGCAGACAATGAGAACGACCTCAGCCTCATGGACGACTACTGGACGACGAAGCTGACCCATGACGTGGGAACCATCACGGCCTACGGCACCTTCGTCCGCACCTTCGACCCGGACGCCAAACAGGACGAGACTACGGGCCTTTGGTCATTCTCCAGCAGCAAGGGCACAATCCGCCCAGACTACTACGACTTGAGGGGAAGCTACTTCTTCGATAATGGCGACGTCTATTACTCTGACACGAAGGTGCGCGGCCTGCGCGGCTTCTCTTGCTGGTTCAAGCCCAACACGAACAACGCCACGAAGCCCGCAGTCTATCTCGACGGCGTGAAGCAGGAGACAGAGTTGACGTCTATCGGCGAGCTGATCGTAGGCCCCGAAGCTGCCAACCGCTACGGCAAGAACAATGGTGTGTATAACCTCCAGGGACAGCGTGTCGGCAATACGACCGAGGGTCTGCCCAGCGGCATCTACATCGTCAACGGACGCAAGCATGTGGTAAGATAATCCTATCAGACAAACTTCAAAAAAGGACTTAAGAAAAATGAAACGCAAATATATCAAGCCCACAACATCCTTGGTGAGGGTGGAGACGCAGAACAACTACTGCCAAGCTATTTCCTGGAGCGTACGCGACGCCAGCGGACTTGTGCAGTCCGACGCCGACAGGGGTTATGTCCTCACGGACGAGGAGGAAAGTGCAAGCACTTACGATCCTTGGAACAGCGACAACTGGTAGTCCGTGCGGCATAAGACCGTCGGAAACAACTACCTACGAGACTTGAGGAACCATGGACGGAAACCAGCAATGGCATACGTCCATGGTTTTTGGGCTTCTATCCAGACTTAGTTGCCGTTTCGTATCGAGAAGCTTTTCCGCATCGTCCTTTTGCCCAAGAAGGCTAATTTTTCATCCAAGAAGGCTGTTTTTTCAATCATTTGCACCATCACATTTATCACCTTATATGAGAAAGAAATATACCCCACCCCAGTCTCAGACTATTCCACTCGACGTGTCAGGAAACATGATGGACGTCATTGGCTTCAACAAAGCCAGTGGCCCAGGCAACCCGGGCACGATACGCATCCAAAAGCGTCCCGACACCTTCTCACCCTTCACGCAGGAGGAGGAAGAAGAAAACGAGGATAGGACCGACGCAACCCTTTGGGAGTTTTAGCATGGGACAAAGCCAGTCTATGGTCGCCCCAAATAATCAATAACCGAAAACAAACTAACATGAACATCCTACTATCTCTGTTGGTGTCGTCAGTCTATATTTTCAACGCGCAGGGACAATACCTCTGCATCGGCGAGGACGGCACTCCCATGCTCTCCGACGCACCCGTGAGTCTCGAGGTCACACGGGTGGACGAGGTCGCCGACGCCGGGCGTTTCGACCTCGACTACACGGGCATGAAATGGATTCTCAAGCCCTCCGCGGAGCACACCTACACCCTCGGCTATCAGGTGGGAGAAGCCAATGCCACCACCTTTGTCTATGTGCGCTCGGGCACCATGGCCACCACGTTTGAAGAGCCCGACGCCACCTTCCTCGATGGCCAGTGGGCGGTATCTACGGGCGAGGAGAGCCAGCCCGTCTTCCTCGACGAGACGGCTGACTATGTCTGTCCTCAATTCTACAAGCAGCATGTCGATGTCACGCTCCAGCGCAGCTTGGTCGCGCAGGAGTGGAACACGCTCTGCCTGCCGTTCCCGCTGCACGCAGATCAGGTAAGCGCACTTTGGGGTGAGGGCACGCGCGTGGCTGAATACACGGGCGACACAGGCGCCAAACTCCTTTTCAGCACCTGCGAGGATATCGAGGCGGGCGTGCCCTACGTCCTGAATCCCGAGCGGGTCAGCGAAGACAACACCTATCGGGTAGAGGGTATTGACATCATCTCTTGGGACCGCGGCGACCGGTCTCGCGAGACCGTTGCCGACGGCACCCGCTTCGTCGGCTTCTATGGCCCCACGATGGTTCCGGCCAACGCCTACGTCTTCGGCGACGGCGACCGGATGTATTGTCTCGAAACCGACATGAAGGCCAATGGCTTCCGTGGTTATTTCCAAAGCAACGATCCGCAGGCTGCCATTCGCGACCTCGGCTGGACAGTAGAGGATCAGGAGGTCACCTCCGTTCCACAAACCGCTCCCGTGGTCTCACGCCCTGCCGATGGCGCCGCCTTCAACACGGGTGGCCAACTGGTGCGCCGCAAGGGTTCTGCCGAGCCTCTTGCCCCTGGCCTGTATATCGTCAATGGCATTAAAATCATCGTCAAATAAGTCTCACACAATGAAAACTACACAACACATCCTACTGTGCCTTCTGCTGTGGGCCTTCTCCGCTGTCCATACCCTGGCCGCACACACCGATGCAGAAACGAAGTTTATCAAGGCGGGGAGCGACTTCTCCGAACTGGACGTCTCCAAGATTCCCAGCGCCCAACTGTGGATGCTCTCCACCAACGGAACTGCTTCTGGCAAAAACTTCAAGATCGACTTCTCAAAGAAGAGCCTGGAGATAGTCCTCGACGTCTCCGCTTGCACCTCCGCCCTGGAGAATATCATCTCCTTCGGAAAGAAAATACAGGACTGGAAGGGCAACAACCTCCATTTCTATTATATCCCACCCACCTACAAGCTGCCCTACCCTTCCAGCAGTGGACAAAAATTCAGCGAGCGACTCCGCGGAAGCTGGGTCAACACGTGGCAGAATACGCAGACCAAGTTGGACGTGAAGCTTGATGACGACACGAAGATCCTCACCATCCATCTGACCAAGGATGGCTTCTATGTCAACGGCGTACTGCAGCAGGCTTCCGGCTCGGCTATCTCTGCCTTGTTCTCCTCCACGCCTTCCACTATCCAGATAGGTAGCGCCGAAGGAGAAGTCCGCAGCCGTGCCGTCTGCAAGCGCGTGCGCCTGATAGACTATGTCGATATGAGCAAGACAGACAACATCGCCGCCTGGACCAGCAACCCACAGAAGTTTGAGGACCGCAAGGAGGCTGCCCATACCACCTTCCTGCCCTATCCCTCCACGGCGCAGCTCCGTGCCGACGCAACCCACTACGACGCTCCGTGGCTTCCCACGGACGAGACGCGCTCGCTGGTGAGAAGCCTCAACAGCAGCGAGAACGGCGAGGAGTGGAGCTTCTGCTATGTCAAGGGCACAACGAGCGGACCCGCAGCCAGCGAGTTCTATGCCAAGGACTTCGAACAGTCGCCCTACTATGTCGCCAGCCAATGGAAGCCCATCCGCGTGCCGCTCTCCTGGGAGATGGCGGGCTACGGACGCCCTGTCTATACCAACATCGGCTATCCCTTCGAGTACAATCCGCCAAAGGCCGTGGCCAGCCAGCGCGAGACCAACGAGAAGGACAACAATGCCACGGGCTTCTACCGCCGCCAGTTCACGCTCGACGAGTCGTGGCGCGACAAGCGCGTCTTCCTCCATTTCGATGGCGTCTATAGTGCCGCTGCCGTTTGGGTCGATGGCAACTACGTCGGCTACTCACAGGGATCCAATACCGACGCGGAGTTTGATATCACCGCAGCCCTGGAGAAGCAGGCCGACGGCAGCATCCGGACGGGCAGCTCGGCAGACAACGTCCACCAGCTCTCCGTGCGCGTCTATCGCTGGTGTGACGGATCCTATCTCGAGGGACAGGACATGTGGCATCTTTCGGGCATCCACCGCGACGTCTATCTCGTAGCCACACCCAAGGTTTTTGTAGCCGACCACGTCATCACCACCGACAACATGGCCGCCGATGCTACCAGTGGCACGATGCAGGTCGCGCTCACCATCGACAACCGCGACCGCGTGGCAGGTGCAGACAAGACGATTGCCGTCACGCTCAGCGACAAGGAGGGCAACGTGGTAGCTACTGGCACGGCTGCATACCAAAGCAAACAGGACAACAACGGAAGACAGACCCTGACCGTGAGCCTTCCGGGACTCAAGGGCCTGCATCCTTGGAGTGCGGAGTCTCCTTATTTATATAATGTGACGGTGAGCCAGCGTGCTGCCGACGGTACGGAAGAGATGGCGTTCAACACGAAGTATGGTTTCCGCACCATCACGCTGACGAAAAATCCGCACGTCGTCTATGTCAACGGCCAGCGTGTCTTCTTCAAGGGTGTCAACACCCAGGACACGCATCCCGAATACGGACGGGCCATCGACGTGGAGACAATGATGAAGGACCTGACGATGATGAAGCAGGCCAATGTCAACACGGTACGCACGTCCCACTATCCGCGCCAGCCGAAGATGTACGCCATGATGGACGTTCTGGGCTTCTATGTGATGGATGAGGCCGACGTGGAGTGCCACTATGACTGGATATGGGGATGGAGACACTTAACCAAGAGACTCACCTCAGACGGAAACTGGACCGCTCAGTATGTGGACCGCAACGTGCGCATGGTGGCGCGCGACCGCAACCACCCCTGCGTCACGTTCTGGTCTTTGGGCAACGAGTCGGGAAGCGGCCTCAACTTCGAGAAGGCCTATGCGGCCGTGAAGGCCCTCGACGGCCGACCCATCCACTATGAGGGTACGACCAACTGGGACAATGCAAGCACTTCGGACCTCTATTCCAATATGTATCCCACGGTGGACTATGTGGCAAGCAATAAGAATGGAGTCGAGGATCGTCCCTACTTCATCTGCGAATACGCCCATGCCATGGGACAAGCCGTAGGCAACCTGAAGGACTACTGGGATGTCATCGAGAGTAGCACCGGCATCATTGGCGGCTGCATTTGGGACTGGGTGGACCAGGCCATCTACCGCGTGGAAAGTGGCTCTGGCGTCGTGGCCGACAAGACCAAGAATGGTTTCCACAATTGGACCTCGGGCTACGACTACAATGACATCGCACTGTTTGGAGTTGGCTTCCAGGGCAACTTCCTCAACAACGGCCTCATCACGCCCGACCGCGCCTGGACTTCCAAGCTCACCGAGGTGAAGAAGGTCTATCAGTATGTGGCGTTCTCCGACTTCGACGCGGCCTCGCGCTCAGTCTCCCTCACCAACAAGTATGCCTTCACCACCATTTCTCCCGACCGCTACGACCTCGCCTTCCGTGTGTTCAAGGATGGACGGCTGGTGGAGGAGGCAACCGTTGGGCACTTCGACGCTATCGCGCCGGGAGCCTCAGCACGCATCACCCTGCCGCTGACGACCAAGACTGATGAGGCGAGCGAATATCTCGTCAATGTCGAACTGCGCATCAAGGAGAACTGCGCATGGGCGGAGGCTGGCTACAATATCGCCGATGAGCAGTTTGCCCTGACCGCGCGCCCAGCCTGGACTGCTTACACGTCCAACGGAGGATCCCTGACGATCAGCGGCAACAGCGTCTCGGGCACCGATGACGAGGGCAACGCCTACCAGATGGCTTTCGACAACAACGGCAAGATGACGGCGTGGACCTATGCGGGCAAGCAGATTTTGCACACCAATGCCAATGGCACGATTGCTTCGGGAGCTGCGCCCGACTTCAATAGCTGCCGAAACATCGACAACGACAAAGGGAATACCGCAAGTATCGGATGTGTCAATTCGTCCTCGACAAAAATCATCAAGGCTTTGACCCGAGACGAGGCTACGGGCTGCGCCACCATGACGGTGCAGGGCAATGCCAAAAACTGCCAGTACACCATCCGCTACACGTTCTATCCTGATGCCACGGTTGACATGAAGACGACTTTCTCTCCTTCGGGAGCTACCCGCCGCCTGGGTCTCGGCCTGCAACTGGCTTCAGGCTTTGAGAATGTGGAGTTCTATGCGCGTGGCCCGCGCTCCAACTATTCCGACCGCAAGACGGGTTCCTACCTCGGACGCTTCACCACCACGGTCGATGATATGGTGGAAGAGCAAATCCACCCACAGACCTATGGCGACCATGAGGATCTGCGCGAACTGCTGCTCAGCAACAAGGCCGCTGGACTCACGCTCGCAGTACAGGTCGATGGTCAAGCCTCATTCTCGCTCTCCCATTTCGACGAGTCGAAATGGATAGAAGAAGGCAGCGACCTGTGGAAAATACCCACCCATTGGTACGACCTCGTGCGCAAGCCCCAGGTGTTTGCCCATATCGACTATTGGCAGCGCGGACTGGGCAACAACAGTTGCCAAGGCGACGTGGTCCTGCCGAAATATGAGTGTCCCACCTCGGGAGACCATACTTACACCCTGCGGTGGAAACCCAGCCTGTAGTTGCAACTTGGTTGATCTGATTCAACGATCGCCTTATTCAACATTTGCAGCCCACGGGAAAAAACAGACACTTGCCTGTTTCCCCGTGGGCTGCTCTGTCATCATAACGGTCATGAGAAAAGCGGAATGGCCATTCTCATTGTTACATTGTCACCTTGTCACGTTTTTGATTTTTGATAACGCATTAACGTTATAACGTTTAACGTTTTTGTTTTCGGAAGGCAGCACAACACAAACCATGCTTCGCCAGCACAAAATCTGCAGGAAAAGACTCCCGCTAAAAGGCGGCTGTGCGTTGACAAAATGGTAAATATCTGCCACACAGGGGGTTGAAAGTAAGCTAAAAACGAATCTTTAATCTTATTTAACGTTCTACCCCCCCCAATTTTGCAATGTTTAGTAATTTTGCACCCAAATAGATTGTGCATTCCTGCCAAAGTCAACCTTTCGCCCCACCTGAAGGCGAACAAACTGGATTAGAACTGAGTATGGAGGCACTAAAAACAACTGTGAACATTACTAACATCTAAAGAGAGAACATTAAAACGATGAAAACAACTAAATCACAACACGGCGAACGCTGCTTATGGCGGCGCAGCTGGAGTGTTGGAATCGCCACGGCACTCCTCGCCGCAGCACCCTTTGTAGCATCAGCACAAGGCGACGGCTCAACGGGCGACGAAAACACAATCGCTACTCATTACAAGGGCGTAAGCGAGCTACCGGGACACACCTTTGAGCAGCTCAAAGATGGAATCACCACGGACTACTCCTACGGTAACCCGACCAAAGTGTACTTCCTCTACAACGTGGGAACGGGCAAGTTTCTCAACATGGGAGGCTACTGGGGCACGCATGCCTCTATGAAGGACTACCCGATGCCGCTTTGGACACGCGAAGGAACGTCTTTGAATGGAACGCCCTCTCTCAACTTCGAACAAAACATCGCCACCACGGAGGGCAACATGCTGAAGTGGGTGAATTCGGGACAAAACAAAAAGACCGACGTTGGCGTATTCTGCGACCGTAAAAAGACAGACGACAAAAACGGTTACGATGGTTGGTTCTTTGAAGAAGTAGCAGATAACGGAAAGAACACCTACCACATCTACACCTATAACACAACTTCGGCTAAGAGTGAGGACGACAAACTTTATCTCTTCGCTCACCCCCAAGGACTGGGCACAGCCGACAAAAACTGTGGAGCAGATACAAAGGAGAATCTCTCACAGGATTTTCCGACTAACGACATTTACAAATGGCGCGTTCTCACCCTGCAGGACCTCTACAACCTTCAGGAAGAGAATAGCGACGATCTGGATGGTCCGCTTGACCTTTCGTACAAGTTGAAGTGTCCTGGATTCGAGCGTGGAAGAACGGACATCAGCGCCTGGCAGGTGTATACCTCTTCCGTCGCATCGACGGCGTACACCCGTATCGGTCTGGAAGAGTACAACTACAAGATGGACACGAAGGTATCGGCTACGGCCACTCCCCTGTCACGCGGCACGGGCGAAACGTATAACAACGGTAAGTTTACAACGTCATCCCCTGATAAATACGATTTCACCTACTCGGACGACAACCCCCAGCCCATCACCAACAAAGAGGACTATCGCCGATTTATGGGTAAGTTCTTCTGCATGGACGTACACGGCACGCATGGCTACATCTATCAGAAGGTGTATGTGAAGCACCCGGGCACCTACGTCGTAGAGTGCAAGGGCTACTCCAACACGCCGCAAGCCCACATCTTCGCAGGCGTCGCAGGCAAGGATAGTCAAGGCAAGGGCTTGTTCGATGGCTCAAGACGCACGACCACGCTTAACCAGGTCAGCAACATGACTGAGGCCGAGAAGACTCGCCTCCATGTAGCAGAGAAGAACATGGACTATGCGGGTAAGGAATTCTACGAGTCAGACAAATATACCAATAGCGTAATCGTACAGGTGACGGAGCAAATGATCAAGGATGCTACAGCCGCTGGTACCGATGGCGCCTGCATCGCCTTCGGTATCTACATTGGCCACCCCAACAACGCCACCGAGAAGCCCGAGGCCGACGAGTGGACAGTGTTCGATGACTTCCGCATACTCTACGCCAGCAACACGAAGGATGAGGACTTGATCCTCGACGAGCTCCGTGGCGACTTGGATTACCTGATTGATGGCATCACCTACAAGAACCGCACGCTCCGCCTTGCCAAGACGTTCACTCCGAACAAATGGAACTCCTTCGTGCTGCCCGTGGATCTCACGGTCAAGCAGCTTCGCGAAGCCTTTGGTGGTACCGTGCGCCTTGCCAAGCTCAAGACGCTCACAGAGACCGAGCTGCAGTTTGAGACCGTAAACCTCGATGAGAACACCAATAGCGCTCTCGAGGCTTACCAGCCGTACATCATCTTCCCGATCAAGACGATGGAGGACAACGATAGTAAACCCTACACCGCTACCATCACCACAGCGGGAGCTGGCGACAATTACGAGGTTACTATCCAGGCTCAGCACTTCGAGATCCCCAACGTCACGTTCAAGACGGCTGGCGGCAACAAGAACGACCTCTCGTATATGACTCAGGACGCAAACGGCAAGTATCTTTGGACTTCCACTCTCTCCAATGGCGATGGAACCATCAAGGCCTACGGCACCTTCGTCCGCACCTTCGCCCTGGAGGCTACACAGGACGAGACGGGTGTTTGGTCATTCCCCAGCGGAAAGGGCGAAATCCGTCCAGGCTACGACGACCTGGTGGGAAGCTACTTCTTCGACAAAGGCAATGTATATTATACCGAGAACCCGGAAAAGGTGCGCGGTCTCCGCGGCTTCTCTTGCTGGTTCAAGCCCGAAACGAGCGACAAGAATGAGCTCAAAGTCTTTATCGACGGCATGCAGCAGGAGGCAGAGTTGACGGCCATTGGCGAGCTGGTCATCAGCCCCGAGGCTGCCAACCGCTACAGCAAGAACGATGGCGTGTACAACCTCCAGGGACAGCGTGTCGGTAATACGACCGAGGGTCTGCCCAGCGGCATCTACATCGTCAACGGACGCAAATTTGTTGTAAGATAATCCTATCAGACAAACTTCAAAAAGGACTTAAGAAAAATGAAACGTAAATATATCAAGCCCACCACATCCTTGGTGAGGGTGGAGACGCAGAACAACTACTGTAATACTGCTTCTACATGGAGCGTACGCGACGCCAGCGGAAAAATACAGTCCGACGCCGACAAGGGTAATGTCTATGACCTCACGGAAGAGGACGAAAGAGTAAGCACTTACAATCCTTGGAACAGCGACAACTGGTAGTCCGCGCGGCCTAAGGCCATCGGCAACGACTACATAGTATATTTAGATCAATGGACGGAAGCCGCTTTAGTTGGCTTTCGTCCATTTCTGTTTAAGCGAGAAGCCTCTGGTGTTGGAGGGAGAAGCCTTTTGTGTTCTCCCACACAAAAAACTTCTGCCGAGAAATTCGGGCAAAACGCTACCCCATTTCAAAGTTTCTTTTTACCTTTGCACTTGCAATAGACTGCCACACGCTGCCGTCGGCCGCGCGTGGCGATCAACGACCGAAATTAAATCAAACTATTCATGGAAGTCCGTGGCGGAGGCTGTTCTCCCACGGTTCCACCTTTTAACTAAGACATGGAAAAAAGAAGAACTTTGAAAAACTGGATCATCGCCACCCGCCCGTGGGCGTTGCCCGCCTCGGTGATGCCGATCCTCATCATGTGGGCCTACCTCTACTGCCAGAGCCATGGCGGAGGCGAGGACACGACACCGATCAACTGGCTCAACGCCCTGCTCTGCCTCCCACTGCTCTCCATCGTCCACTCGGGCGGCAACATGGTGAGCGACTACTTCGACTTCACATGGGGCGTGGACACGAAAGCTTGCAGCAATGGCGTGACGTGGATACACGACGGCACGTTCCGACCCAAGGAGATCCTGCGCTACGGACTGGTGCTCGTGGCGCTGGCCGTGCCCATCGGCGTGTTTCTGCTCTACAACTCGTCGTGGTCGGGATGGTGGATCGGACTGGCGGGCGTACTGCTCTCGCTGGTCTATCCCTGGATGAAGTCCCACCACCTGGGCGACCTCAACATCCTCTGCAGCTTCGCCCTGCTCCCTGCCCTCGGCACGTTCTTCGTGGCCGTGGGCTCCTACGACACGCAGTCGCTGCTGATGATCCTGCCCATCGGACTGCTCACCGTCTCCATCCTCCATGCCAACAACACGCGCGACGTGAAGACAGACCTTCAGGCCGGACTGGGCACCATCACGACCTCGGTCTCGCTGATGAACGCCTAGGCCATCTATACCTTCGAGATCTTCGCTCCCTACGCCCTGGCCCTGCTCTTTGTGGTCCTGCTGGGGCAGCCGTGGACGCTGCTGGCGGTCGTGCTGACGTTGCCCCTGGCCCTGCGCAACGTGCGGACGATGATCCAGGCCGAAGACGACCTGCCCTACCGAGGCATTCAGCGACTCGACCAGACGACGGCGCAGCTACAGATGGCCTTCGGCCTCCTCTACGCCTTGGGCTTCTTCCTCGGCAGTTGGCTGGGAGTGTAAGAACTTTATACTGAAGTTTCGCAGGTGGTTCAAGAACGGGCTGAAGGCCCAAAAGCTCCTAGCCCAGGGCAACGCCCTGGGTATAATAGCAATCAGCAAGGCGCCCTGTAAGGTAGGGTGTTCAAAAATCGAATCAAAATCTGGTATAAAAAATGGTGTTATATA
>ERZ773200.575-NODE-575-length-36966-cov-4.033540_pt1 | contig 36966 bp, 24 predicted proteins | sample MGYA00581008_ERZ773200 | MGnify/ENA primary metagenome ERZ773200 (study PRJEB29015, sample SAMEA2737770) | human gut metagenome | biome: human gut; feature: human-associated habitat; material: faeces | place: China | collected 2012 ... | reverse complement strand
GCCGCCATACTGGTGCAGGTCGCTGGTGATGGTGGTCACGTTCAGGGTCTGGCCGATGTGTGTCGCGGTGCAATACAGCAGGAGGGCCTGCCGGGCAAGGGGTTGCGAGTTGTAGAGTATCTGACATTGCTGCTCGATGGTTTCCAGACTCCCTACTTTTTTGCCGGCCTGTCGGGCCTGCTCCTGAAACCAGGCGTCGAGCTGTTCCTTCGGGTTGAAATCCTTCAGTAATTTCACGCTCGCGGCCACCACCAGCTGGGTGGTTATGGCAGAGGGCTTGACTTTATTAAAGATTTCCAAATCCATCCCCAGATACTGCTTCACGACGGCAGCAATGGTGTCATACTGCGCCGGCGTAACGAGGCTTTTTAAGGTAGTATCGCCAGGCAGCACCATGGCTTGCTGCATCTTCATGATGACCTCGGGGGTGATGGCGTCGCCCATGACGATTTCGCCATACACCTGCTCGGCCTGCTCCATAGCCTGAGGCAGGCTGGCAATGCTGTCGGTAATACTGAGCGGGGCCAGGTGGTGCGTGCCCATTATGTAAGACGGTTTTTCCAGCCCGTTGCCGGAAACTTTCCATAGCAGCTGCGCCCGTACCCCAAGGGCAAGAGACAGCAGCATTACGAATACAAGTATCTTTTTCATCTCACTTATGATTAAAAAAATAGGTTTCTACTGACGGTCGGGGCTGCCGGAAAAGCCCAAAAAGGTCGGACTTAAAAAAAATTCCGAGCCGCCGATTTTTTTTTAAGTCCGACCTGTATTTTTTTTCGTGCAGACGTATCTTAACGACTACCAGCCCATGAACTGGCGAATCTGGTCTTCGGGAATACCGAAGTTGAAGTTGTCCGTCGTTCCCAGTTTGGCAAAATTGACGGCCACCAGGTTGCCGTATTCATCCACTACGGGGCTGCCGCTGGAGCCTTGCAGCGTAGGAATGCTGTAAAGCAGGCGCTGGCCGTCGGGCAGCTGCGTCACCTTGCCGCTGGTCATCTGTGCCTTGAGTCCCTGTTTGGTAGTACCCAGGATGAGGCCTGCGTTGTAACCGATCATGTAAAGCTGCTGCCCCATTTCGAGTTTCTGCTCCCCGTCGTCGGAAAATACGGAGGTCAGGTGCTGCCAGAACGAGCGCTTGCCGACCTGACGGCCTTTCAGTGCAAATACATGGGCTTTTTCAGGCGTTTTCTTGTCTTTCAGCTGCAATACGGCCAAGTCCACGTCGTCCTTGTCTGAAACCTTCGTAACCACACACGGATTGCGCTCCAGGAAGTCTTTCTCGTTGGTCACATAAGTGTCGTTATAGGCAATGCCCAACTCACACACCGGCGTAATGGGCATGCTGGAAGGGTCGAGATTGTCGTCCACGTTGTCCTTGGCCTGCTGCATTTCGGCATAGGCGTTGCGCAACTCCTCCTGCTGGCTCTGAATTTCGGCCAGGCGCTGATAGTCAATCATGGTTCCGCCATAAAAGGAATAGGTGTAGCAGTTGCCCTTTTGCTGCTCCAGCGCATTGTAGGCCTCGGAGAGTTCGGCCATGCGCACGTCACACGCCTTCTTGATGGTTCGCAAGGTGGCCATCAGGTTCTTACGCACTTCGCTGGGATTGATTATGGGCTGGGCCACATGGCGGTTGGTCATGATGGTGCCCTGATTGTCAATGAAGAACCCCGTACCGGTAATGATTGCCGGCTGGATTTCTTCCACATCGGCCGTAAGGTTGGCCAAATCGCCCTCCTCGTCAAAGCCGGTGAAATAAAGTTTATTGCCGTTGGGCAATTCTATCTGATAATAATAGCGGTTGAGCACTACCACCACGCCCGTAGACAAGCGCGTAAAGAGCTGCTCCTGCGACTCCTTGCTGTTGCATCCGGCCAGAAGCAGCACTGCACACAGCATTCCAACAATAAATCTAAGAGACTTCATGATGTAAATATTTTTTTATTTGATTTTATATAAAAATCCACGATGGCCCTGCACAAGCGGCACAAATCGTGAAAAAACCTTGCACAATGCAAATATACAAAAAACTTTAACTTTCACACTTTTGAACAAAGAATATTGCCTCCGGTTTTTTTTTTCCTGAAAATTACGGCAGACGCGACAAGGAAAAAGCCCATAAAAAATCCCGGCATTTCCATTTGAATCGGACGGAAATGCCGGGATTTTATCTTTTACGGCGCAAATTGCGCTGCCAAAACATTCAACACTTACTCAACGCCATACTCCTGCCAGCTCTTGATGTCGAGCTCGTCAAGCGGCATGGTACAGAAGGCGTAGATGAAGGCGCTGGCCAGACGGGCGTTGGTGATGAGCGGCACGTTCAGGTCGATGGCCGCACGGCGAATCTTGTAGCCATTGTCAAGCTCACCGGCCGTCAGGTTCTTCGGCACGTTGACAACCATGTCAATCTCCTTGTTGTGGAGCATGTCGAGCGCCTGCGGATGTCCCTCCTCGCTGGGCCAGTAAACCAGTGTGTTTTCAATACCGTTCTCGGTCAGATACTTACTCGTGCCGCCGGTTGCATAGAGCTTGTAGCCGTGCTCCATTAGCAATTTGGAAGCAAAGAGCATTTCGGCCTTCTGCTTGGCCGAACCGGTGGAGAGCAGGATATTCTTCTTCGGGATGCGATGACCTACGGAGAGCATGCTCTTGAGCAGGGCGGCGCGGCTGTCTTCACCCAGACAACCTACCTCGCCGGTAGAGGCCATGTCGACACCCAGCACGGGGTCGGCCTTCTGCAGACGGTTGAAGGAGAACTGGCTGGCCTTGACACCCACGTATTCGAGGTCGAAGAGACTGGAAGCTGGTTTTTCAACCGGCAAGCCGAGCATAATACGCGTAGCCAGCTCAATCAGGTTAATCTTGAGCACCTTGCTCACAAACGGGAACGAACGTGAAGCACGCAGGTTACACTCAATCACCTTGATGTCGTTTTCGCGAGCCAGGAACTGGATATTGAACGGACCGCTAATCTGCAGTTCGCGGGCAATCTTCTTGGAAATTTTCTTGATGCGACGGGCCGTTTCAACGTAAAGCTTCTGCGGCGGGAACTGGATGGTGGCATCACCGGAGTGAACGCCGGCAAACTCGATGTGCTCGCTGATGGCATAGGCAATAATCTCACCGTTGCGGGCCACGGCATCCATCTCAACTTCCTTGGCATGCTCGAGGAACTGGCTTACGACTACCGGGTGTTTCTTCGACACGTTGGCGGCCAGCTTCAGGAAGCGCTCCAGCTCTTCCTGATTGGAGCAGACGTTCATGGCTGCGCCGGACAGCACGTAAGACGGGCGCACCAGTACGGGGAAGCCCACCTTCTGGATAAACTCGTTGATGTCGTCCATACTGGTCAGGGCGCTCCACTGCGGCTGGTCAACACCGATACGACCCAGCATTTCGGAGAATTTCTCGCGGTCCTCGGCGTTGTCGATATGTTTGGCCGTCGTACCGAGCAGGGGCACCTGCTGGGCATCCAGACGCATGGCCAGGTTGTTAGGTATCTGACCGCCAGTCGAAACGATGACACCATACGGCGTTTCGAGGTCGAGAATATCCATGACACGCTCGTAGGTCAGTTCGTCAAAGTAAAGACGGTCGCACATGTCGTAGTCGGTCGACACCGTCTCGGGGTTGTAGTTGATCATCACGCTGCGATAACCCTCGCGGCGAATGGTATTGAGCGCCTGCACGCCGCACCAGTCAAATTCTACCGAACTACCGATACGGTAGGCTCCGGAACCGAGCACTACAACCGAACGTTTGTCATATTCATACTGAATATCGTGAGCCACGCCGCTATAAGTCAGATACAAATAATTGGTCTGTGCCGGATACTCGGCCGCCAGGGTGTCAATCTGTTTGACGAAAGGCACAATACCCGCCCGCTTGCGGCGCATACGTATAATGTCAATGGCACGTTCTATTTCCATTTCCTGCTCCATATCCAGGGCACGGGCTATCTGGAAGTCACTGAAGCCCTGAACCTTGGCCTTGCGCAACAATTCGTTGTCGAGCACGTTGATGCTCGGGCAAGCCCGCAGTTCATGGTCGGTATCATGTATGTTGCGAAGTTTCTGGAGGAACCATTTGTCAATCTTCGTCAGCTCATGGATGCGGTCAATGGTATATCCCTCCTCCATGGCCTTGGCAATGACAAAGATACGTTTGTCGGTAGGCTCCTGCAGGGCTTCATCCGTATTTTCAATCTGAAGTTCCTTATTGTCTACATAACCGTGCATACCCTGTCCGATCATGCGCAAGCCTTTCTGGATACTCTCCTCAAAAGTACGGCCGATGGCCATAACTTCGCCGACCGACTTCATGCTGGAACCGAGTTCGCGATCCACGCCGCGGAATTTGCCAAGGTCCCAGCGCGGAATTTTACAAACCACGTAGTCGAGCGCAGGCTCAAAGAAAGCACTGGTGGTTTTGGTCACGGAGTTCTTCAGTTCAAACAAGCCGTAGCCCAAGCCCAACTTGGCGGCAACAAAGGCCAACGGATAGCCGGTAGCCTTGGAGGCCAGCGCTGACGAGCGGCTCAAACGGGCATTCACTTCAATTACACGATAGTCCTCGCTCTGGGGGTCGAAGGCGTACTGCACGTTACACTCACCCACGATGCCCACGTGGCGCACAATCTTGATACTAAGTGCGCGGAGCTTGTGGTATTCGCTGTTGGTGAGCGTCTGCGACGGCGCAATCACGATACTCTCGCCCGTATGGATGCCCAGCGGGTCGAAGTTTTCCATGTTACAAACCGTAATACAGTTGTCATAGCGGTCGCGCACCACCTCGTATTCAATTTCTTTCCAACCCTTAAGGCTCTTCTCAACCAACACCTGCGGAGAGAAAGAGAAGGCCTTTTCAGCCAGTTTGTTGAGTTCTTCCTCATTGTCGCAGAAGCCGGAACCAAGTCCGCCCAAAGCATAAGCTGCACGGATAATGATGGGGTATCCCAGCTCACGGGCGGCCTTACGTGCCTGCTCAATGTTTTCGCAAGCCTCGCTCTTAATTGTTTTAACGCCGATTTCGTTCAGCTTCTCCACGAAGAGCTCGCGGTCTTCCGTATCCATGATGGCACGTACGGGTGTGCCAAGCACCTTCAGGTTGTATTTTTCAAGCACTCCGCTGTTGTAAAGTTCCACACCGCAGTTAAGTGCCGTTTGTCCGCCAAAAGCCAGCATAATGCCGTCCGGGCGTTCTTTCTGAATCACCTTCTCTACAAAGAACGGAGTAACGGGCAGGAAATATATCTGGTCGGCCACACCCTCACTGGTCTGCACCGTAGCAATATTCGGGTTAATCAGAATGGTGTAGATGCCTTCTTCTTTCAAGGCTTTCAAGGCCTGAGAGCCACTGTAGTCAAACTCACCGGCTTCACCGATTTTCAAAGCGCCGGAGCCCAGAATCAATACTTTTTTTATTTTATTGTCGTCCATGATGTGTCGTTTAATAGTTAGGAATATTGGTGGAATCTCAAGCCTTTGTTACAGGATTTTCACGAAGTCGTCAAACATGAATTCAGTGTCCACCGGACCACTGCAGGCTTCGGGGTGGAACTGCGCGCTGAACCAGGGGTTGTGCAGGTGGCGCACACCCTCGTTCGAACCGTCGTTCATGTTAATGAAATAAGGCTCCCAGTCGGCCGGAAGCGTATCGCTCTTCACGGCATATCCGTGATTCTGCGTCGTCACAAAGCAGCGGTTGGTTCCTACCATACGCACCGGCTGGTTGTGACTGCGGTGGCCGTATTTCAATTTGTAGATGGAGGCTCCGGCTGCCTTGGAAAGGAGCTGATTACCCATACAGATACCCATACAGGGACGCACCTGGCTGTTGCCCAGGAACTTTCGGATGTTTTCCACCGCTACGGAGCAAGTATCGGGGTCGCCCGGACCATTGGCCAGGAACAAACCGTCGAAAGCCATATCGTTGAAGTCATAGTCCCAGGGCACGCGGATGACCTCTACGCCGCGGTTAATCAGGCAACGGATGATGTTTGACTTCACACCGCAGTCAACCAGCACAACCTTCTTTCCGGCACCTTCATTGTAGCGGATAACTTCCTTGCAGGAAACCTGCTCCACATAGTTCACTCCGCTATACTGGGCTGAAGGCACATTGTCGGGCTGGTCGTCAAACAATATCTTGCCCATCATCACGCCGTGCTCGCGCAACACCTTGGTAAGCTGGCGGGTGTCGATACCCGTAATGCCCGGCACGTGCTCGCGTTTGAGCCAGTCGGCCAGACTTTCCACCGCATTCCAATGACTGTATTCCGTGCTGTAATCGCTCACGATCAGCGCAGATACGTAGATTTTGTCACTTTCCATGAAGGTGGGCAGGCCGTTGGCCTCAAAAGTAAAGGGAGGCACGCCGTAGTTACCCACCAACGGGTAAGTCAGCGCAAGCAACTGACCGGCATAAGAGGGGTCGGTGAGGCTCTCCGGATAACCCATCATGGCCGTATTGAAAACCACTTCTCCGGCTACCGGTGCTTCATAGCCGAAAGATTTTCCGCGGAAACTGGTCCCGTCGTCTAAAAGTAATGTGACATTTTTCATGCGATTGTCATTTATAGCTTGTTGGCTCATTATTTAATGTAATATTTTTCGTAATACTTGATAAATGCGCGGTTCACCTGCATATTGCCGCCCGGCGTGGGGTAGTTTCCGCTGAAATACCAGTCGCCCGGACTGGTGGGGCAGGCTTTGTGAAGCCCCTCGAGGGTCTGGTAAACGATTTTGACCTCGGCACGGATGGTACTCATGCAGAGCATTTCGGACATCTTGGCCGAAATTTCCTCATCGGTAAACGGAACGTACACCTCGGTCACGTAATTCCGGATGTCCTCCTTGGGCTTGTTTTCCTGGGCCTTACACTTGGCGTACACGTCGGTCAGCACATGACTGAGCCCGCGCTCCTTGAGCAGCTCCACGGCAGCGCGGAAGGCGATAAATTCGTCCATATTGGCCATATCAATGCCGTAGTAGTCAGGATAGCGCACCTGCGGCGACGACGATACGATGACGATGCGCCGCGGATGCAGCCGGTCGAGTATGCGGATGATGCTCTCGCGCAGGGTTGTACCGCGCACGATGCTGTCGTCAATGACCACCAGATTGTCCACGCCCGGCTCCACACTGCCGTAGGTCACGTCGTACACGTGTGCGGCCAGGTCGTTGCGACTGGCGCCCTCGGCAATAAAGGTGCGCATCTTGATGTCCTTCCAGGCCACCTTTTCCGAACGCACGCGGCGGTTCATGATACGTTCCAGGTCCTCGTGGGTGATTTTCGGGCCCAGCGTCTCGATTTCACGTATTTTTTCCTCGTTTAGTTTCTCATTGAAACCGGCAATCAGCCCATAGAAGGCCGATTCAGCCGTATTGGGAATAAACGACACCACGGTGTGGTCAATGTCGTTGTCGACAGCCTTCAGGATGGCCGGCACGAGCTGCCGCCCCAGTTCCTTGCGCTCCCGGTAGATGTCGCAATCGCTGCCCCGGCTGAAGTAGACGCGCTCAAACGAGCAGGCGGCATAGTTTTTCGGCTCCAGAATCTGCTCGGTGCGTATCTCGCCGCATTTGTTCACCAGAATGGCTTCGCCGGGCTTGAGTTCGTGCACCTCTTCGGCGTTGACGTCGAGGGTGGTCTGAATGACGGGGCGTTCGGAAGCCAGGACAAATATGTCGTCGTTGCGATACCAGAAGGCCGGACGGATGCCCCACGGGTCGCGCAGCGTAAACATCTCGCCGCTGCCGGTGGCGCCACACAACACGTAGCCGCCGTCCCAAACCGGGGCTGCCGTACGCAACACGTTGGCCAGGTTGATGTGGTCCTCGATATAGCGGGTGATGTCCAGTCCCTCCAGTCCTTTTTTGCGGGCCTCCTCAAACAGGCGCTCGCTCTCGCGGTCCAGCCGGTGGCCCAGCTGCTCGAGCAGGATGTAGGTGTCGGCAAACATACGCGGGTGCTGGCCCGTACGGGCTATTTCGTGAAAGATTTCCTCCACATTGGTCATGTTGAAGTTGGCACAGATGCAAAGGTTCTTGGCCCGCCAGTTGTTACGGCGCAGAAAGGGGTGGATATAAGAAAGACCACGCTTGCCGGTAGTGGAATACCGGAGGTGGCCCATATAGATTTCGCCTGCAAAAGGCAGATGACGAACAGCATAAGCGGGGTCGCTCAGCTGCTGCTGCGGAATGTCTTTAAAATGAGCATGAACGTTACTGAAGATTTCCTGAATGGCGGTAGTCCCCATGGCCCGCTCGCGGAACATGTATTCCTCACCGGGAGCAGCGTCCAGCTTTACACATGCCAGTCCCGCGCCTTCCTGGCCGCGGTTGTGCTGCTTTTCCATCATCAGGTACAATTTGTTCAAACCATACATCCACGTGCCGTAATGCTCCTTGTAGTACGACAAGGGTTTCAGCAGGCGGATCATGGCTACTCCACATTCATGTTTTAAAGGTTCCATATACTTATGTCACTGATAATTAATATTCTGGAATGCGAACAGACAGAAGTTCGCACCTTTTCAACCTGCAAAGATACTGCAACCCTCGGGAAGTACAAAGCGAAAAGCTAATATTTTCGCGCTGTGCTGCGGTATGAAGGCGCACTTCGGCACGGCTCTCCGCCGCACCCCAGCAGGCTTCCTGCCTCCACACGGGTCCTCGGGCTGCATATCCCGGCCCAGAAACCCGGCAGCCCCGAAAGACAAAAAACAGAACGGCATCTTTTAAAAATTTTCCGGCACCTTATTGTTTTTTCCCGGCACCTGAAAAATTCTTTCTGCCGTCTGTTTTTCCGACAGTGCGGGGCCGGTTTCCCGGCCTTTCCGTCAGGGTTCCTTAAACAGGTCCTTGATGCCGCCGATGGAGCCCATCAGATTGCTGGCCTCATAGGGCAGGTAGACCACCTTGTTGTCCTTGCCGTCGGCCACGGCACGCATCATCTCGATGTACTTCTGGGCCAGCAGGTAGCTGGCCGGATTTGAGGTTTTGCCCACGGCCTCCGTAATACGCTCAATGGCTACGGCCTCAGCCTCGGCCTGCTTGATTTTGGCCTGGGCCAGACCCTCAGCGCGCAGGATTTCGCGCTGCTTGTCGGCCTCGGCACGGTTGATAATGGCGGTTTTCTCGCCCTCCGACTTCAGGATGGCCGAAGCCTTTTCACCCTCGGAGGTCAGGATTTCGGCACGCTTGTTCCGCTCGGCCTGCATCTGTTTTTCCATCGCCTGGAGCACCGTTTGCGGCGGGATGATGTCCTGCAGCTCCACGCGGTTGACCTTGATGCCCCATTTGTTGGTTGCGTCGTCCAACACGGCACGCAGACGGGTGTTGATGGTGTCGCGCGAGGTGAGCGTTTCGTCCAGCTCCAGCTCGCCGATAATGTTACGCAGGGTGGTCTGCGTCAGTTTTTCAATGGCGTTGGGCAGATTGCTGATTTCATAAACCGCCTTGAAGGGGTCGACTATCTGGAAGTAAAGCAAAGCGTTGATTTCGGTCTGTACGTTATCCTTGGTAATCACGTTTTGCTTGTCAAAGTCGTACACCTGCTCACGAAGGTCAATGGAGTCGACGTAACGATAGGCCCCGCGCCGCATGACAACCATGGTCTTGGGCCGGTCGATAAAAGGAATAATGATATTGATACCCGGCGCAAGGGTTGAATGATATTTTCCGAGGCGTTCAATCACCTTGGTTTCCGACTGCGGAATAATCAGGATACCGCGTTTGAGCAAAATCAGCACACCCACCACAAGGATGGCCAGAAGAATGTAAATAGACATGGTTTCTTAATTTTTTAATGATTAAATTCGTTTTCCACTCATTGTTGGGCCGGAGATGCATCGATGGGCTCCACCGTCAGGATGATGCCTTCACGCCCCACAACCCTTACCGCAGAGCCTTTTTCGAGCGTCAGCTGGCGCTGGCCGGCGCAGGCCTTCCAGTCGTCACCGTCAATGGCCACCCGTCCGAAGCGTCCGGACTCGATGGTCTGGCTCACCACACCCTCGCGCCCCATCACGGCGTCGACATTGCTCAAGCGCTCCTTGTGGTGCGACTTTTTCAGCAGCCGCACGATGAGCGGACGCACAAATACAATCATCCCCGCTGCCACAACCGACAGCGTAAGCACCTGCACGTCGAAGCCGCCGCCCAACAGGGCCACAACCAGAGCGCCCAGCGCGCCCACACTGACACAAAGCAGGAAAAAAGTGCCCGTAGTCATCTCGATTACGATGCACAGCAGGCAGACAATGCCCCAAAGTATAGCCAATTCAGTTTTCATTTTTCAAAAGGAATAAAAAGGTGTGTCAATCAATTATTAGGTTTGCCTACGAATTTACGGAATCCGCGTGACCCGACCAAACGGGAGCCCCGTTTTTTAAAAGCAATCCGTCATACGAACATCACAATTCCGTCACGACAGCATCATGAAAACCCCTTTATTTTGCCACTGCAAAAGCAAAACGGGACACAGGTGTCTGCTCCTGCCGGCACATGCTGACTACGCCGCAATAACCGAACATTCATTTTAGTCTGAAACACAATGTATGACTCCTCCAAAAACCTACGGCCCCACTACCGTACCATCGTACTCTCCGACATTCATCTGGGTACAAAACACGCCAAGGTAAACGAAGTGACCGACTACCTGTCGTCGGTCGACTGCGACCGCCTCATTCTTAACGGCGACATCATCGACGGGTGGCACCTGCAAAAGTCGGGCATCAAGAAATGGCGACCCGAACACACCCGATTCTTTAAAGTCATCATGAAAATGATGGAAAAGCACGACACTGAAATCATCTACGTAAGGGGTAATCACGATGATTTTCTCGACACCCTCACGCCGCTAAAGATGGGGTGCATGAAAATCGTAAAGGAATATTTTCTGGAAGGACTCGACGGCAACCGCTATCTGGTGGTACACGGCGACATCTTCGACCGGGTATGCACACACATGAAATGGCTGGCACTGCTGGGCGACGCCGGCTATACGGCCCTGCTCTGGCTCAACAGCCTCTACAACCGGTGGCGGTGCTACCGTCATAAGCCCTACTACTCGCTCTCGCAGGCCATCAAGCAGAAGGTAAAAAACGCCGTGTCCTACATCTCCGACTTCGAGCAGGTTCTGGCCAGTGTGGCACGCGAGCGGCTGTGTCAGGGAGTCATTTGCGGACATATCCATCACCCCGACGACCGCATGATAGGCTCCATACGCTACCTGAACTCGGGCGACTGGGTGGAAACCCTCTCGGCCCTGACCGAGGATTATCAGGGCAACTGGAACATCCAGCGCTACTACTCCGCCGGACAAACCGGCACGCACACCGGTTCGCAACTGAAAAACGTCGTATCATGAAACTTCTGTTTGTCGTTCAGGGCGAGGGGCGCGGCCATCTCACCCAGGCACTTACGCTGGAACAAATGCTCCGACAGTCCGGTCACGAAGTAACAGCCATTCTGGTAGGGCGGAGCGAGGGGCGCAAGGTGCCCGACTTTTTCATGCGCCGCGCCCAGGCTCCGGTACACACGTTCAGCAGTCCGCAGTTCCGTCCGGCCTCCGCCAACCGACGTGCCGGCATCACCCGCAGCCTGGCCTACCATTTAAGCCATCTGGGGAGCGTGGGAGCCTCCGTCCGCTTTGTCTACCGTATGATTCAGGAGTCGGACGCCGATGCCGTCATCAACTTCTACGAAGTGGTCACGGGGCTCACCTATCTCCTGCTGCGACCTAAAATACCGATGATCTGCATCGCACACCAATACTATTTTCTTCATCCGCAGGCTCCGCTTCCGTCCCGAGCCAGCCGGATGCAGCTGGCCGCACTCAAGTTCTTCACCCGCCTCACCTCGGCCGGCGCCACCAAACGACTGGCGCTCTCGCTACGTCCCCTCGAGCCCTGCCCCGAACGGCGCCTGACAGTAGTGCCGCCGCTTCTGCGCCCCGAAGTACGGCAGCTGCGCCCCACCCCCGGCCAGTATATTCACGGATATATGGTGAATGCCGGTTTTGCCGCCGACGTGCGCCGCTGGCATGCCCGCCGCCCGCAAATACCGCTTCGTTTCTTCTGGGACGGTGCCTGCGGCTTGCGGCAGGAAGACCCTACCCTCTCCTTCCACGGCCTTGACGACAGAGCTTTTCTGCGCCAGCTGGCCGGATGCCGGGCCTACGCCACCACAGCCGGCTTCGAGTCGGTTGCCGAAGCCATGTATCTGGGAAAACCCGTACTGATGGTCCCCGCACATATCGAGCAGGAATGCAATGCTTTCGACGCCGTCTGCTGCGGTGCCGGCTTGCAGGCTGAAAGTTTCGATCTTGACCGTTTGCTGGCCTTCATCCCCGGTTATCGCCCCACTCCCTCGTTCCGACAATGGACCGACTCTGCTTCCTACGCCATTGTCGTGCAAATTGAAAGCGCGCTTGAACAACAGGCCGCCTGGATACCGCAAATAAACGGCTGACTCCACCCCGCGCCACGCACTTGAAAACTCTCGGAACAGGGCGCGGATTTTGGGCTTTTTATGGCTTTGCACCACAACGCGTTTCGCAAATTCTTCGTACCTTTGCCGGCATATGAAAAAAAGGTATATTCTGACTATACTGGTAAGTTGCATCGGCTGGCTGCAAATTTGCGCACAGTCATTCCTGAGCAACATGAACAACACGCAGGAAGAGCGTAAATCATCCTGGCGTACAGACGAGGACACGGTGGCCGAAAAGGAAAACGTGCCTATCGGCTACTATGTATGGCACATCGAGCCGCGTTTCGGCGACGTCAAACCCTGTAAAATCGACACCATGCCCCACCATTTCCAGAACAACAACTTCACCATCGGCCCTACCGGGCACTACAACACGCTGGGAAACATGGGGTCACCCCGCCTGAGCCGACTGTATTTTGAGCGCAACGAACGCATGACGCACGACGGTTTTCTGTACGACCGCCCGCTCGACTTTTTCCTGCTTGCGCCGGACGAACTGTTCTTTACCAACACCAAATCGCCGGTAACCAACCTCACCTACAACACCTGCGGAAACAAAACCGACGGCGAAGACCGCATCAAGGCCCTCTTCTCGACCAACGTCAACAAGCGCCTGGGCATCGGCTTTGTATTGGACTATCTGTACGGCCGCGGATACTACTCCAACCAGTCAACCGCCTACTTCAACGGAACGCTCTTCGGGTCATACCGCGGCGAGCGATACAGCCTGCACACCTACTACACGGGCAATTATCTGAAACTTAACGAAAACGGCGGCATTGAATCCGACCGCTACCTGACACGGCCGGAATCATTTCCCACCAAATACGGCCCGGGCGACATGCCGACGCGTCTGGCCAAAATGCGCCGCGACATGGGCATCAACACGTTCTACCTGACCCACCGCTACAGCCTGGGCTATGAGCAGTGGTATGAAGATTCCGCCGCCACGGCAGCCAACCTGAAGCATCTGGAAATGACCCTCGGCGCCGACTCGGCCCGCAAGGTGGCCAAACCCATTGAACTCTCGCGCTTCATACCGGTGGCCAGCTTCATACACACCATGAAACTCGACCACAATTATCACCGCATCAACATTCATCAGGACAACAGCGACTTCTTTTCCAACTTCTACTGGCCGGGCGACTCCACCCGCGACAAAATCAACTACATGCGCCTCTCCAACCAGCTGGCCCTGGAAATGAACGAGGGCTTCAAGCCCTGGCTGAAAACGGGACTCCGGCTCTTTGCCCAACACGAGTTGGAAAAGGTGGAAATGCCCGACACCATTGCCCTGACCTCGCTCCGTTCGCGCCGCAAATTCGTAACCAACTACTTCACGGTGGGCGCACAGCTCTACAAGCACGAAGGGCGCACTTTCCACTACAACCTGCTGGGCGAACTGACCACCACCGGTAAAGACTGGGGCATCTTCAACGTGGAAGGTTCGGCCGACCTCAACGTCAAGTTGCGGCGTGACACCATGCGCCTGAGCCTTTACGGACGCGTGGCCAACGAACGCCCGTCCATCTTCTACCGGCATATGCAGACGCAACACGCCTGGTGGGACAACCCCGACCTCAACAACCTGTTCACCACCCGCATCGGCGCCCAGTTCAAATACCATAACACCCGGCTCGACGTCAGCCTGGCCTCCATTCAGAACTACACATACTTTGCGTCAACCGCTACGGCCGCCACCATCGACGACCTTGACACCTACCGTCACGGCGTGGAAGTCAGACAATACGGCCGCAACCTGCAGGTAGCCTCGGCCACACTGGGACAGGACTTTGCCTGGGGCATCTTCCACTGGGATACGGAACTGACATTCCAGGCCTCAAGCAACCAGAACGTACTGCCGCTGCCGCTGCTCTCGGCCTACTCCAACGCCTACCTGAAATTCCGCATTGCCAAGGTGCTGGGCGTAGAATTCGGGGCCGACGTGCGTTATTTCACCTCCTATTATGCACCCGACTACTCACCCGAAATCGGACAGTTCTCAACCCAGGCCCACGACTTCCGGGTAAAGACGGGCAACTACCCGTTTGTCAACGTCTATGCCAACCTGCACCTGAAGAGCTGCCGTTTCTACATCATGTGCCAGCACGTCAACGAAGGATTCTCCAACAAGCACTACTTCATGACGCCCCACTACCCCATGAACCCCATGACGTTCAACTTCGGCATCTCATGGACGTTCTACAACTGATACGCTGATTCCACACGTTTCCATCCGACAAGACACTTACCGCCATGCAACTCATTTATCTCTACCACAGCGGATTTGCCCTGCTGTTTGACCGCATGACCGTGGTCTTCGACTTCTACGAGGACAGCCTCGGCCCCAACTCGGGCTGCCTCCACAGCGACCTGCTCCGGCGGCCGGTCCCCCTCTACGTGCTGGCCAGCCATTTCCACGCCGACCACTTCAACCCGCACATCTTCAGCTGGAGGGAGCAGAAGGCCGACGTGCGCTACATCCTCTCCAAGGACATCTGGCGCCACCGCCGCTCCTGCTGCCGCGACGTTGAGGCGCACTGGCTGATTAAGGACGGCACCTACACCGACGACCTGCTCTCCGTCAGGGCCTTCGGCTCAACCGACGTGGGCGTGTCCTTCCTGCTGGAAACGGAAGGGCTGAAAATCTTCCATGCCGGCGACCTGAACAACTGGCACTGGATGGACGAGTGCGCCGAAGCCGAGTGGAAGGGCTACGAAAAGAACTACCTGCACGAGCTGCAACACCTGGCGGACTATACCACGGAGCTGGACCTGGCCATGTTTCCCGTCGACCCGCGCCTGGGGCAGGCCTACTGCCGCGGTCCGCAGCAGTTTGTCGAAAAGATACGCACGCGCTACTTCGTGCCCATGCACTTCGACGAAAGCGTAGCCGCCGCCGAAGCCTTCGAGCCGCAGGCCCGCGCCGCCGGCAGCACCATGCTCCTGCCCCATGAGCGCGGCCGGAAATTCACCCTCTTCACCTCACCCGACACATTATCCAAAACCATACAACCATGAACATCAAAGGAAAATTTGACCATTTCAATTTTAACGTCACCAACCTGGAGCGCAGCATTGCCTTCTACGAAAAAGCCCTGGGCCTGCACGAACACAGCCGCATGGAAGCCCCCGACGGCGCCTTCATCATCGTGTACCTGACCGACGACCAGAGCGAATTCATGCTGGAACTGACCTGGCTGCGCGACCACCCGCAGGCCTACAACCTGGGCGAGAACGAAATCCACCTCTGCCTGCGCGTGCCCGGCGACTACGACGCCACCCGCCAGTATCACAAGGAAATGGGCTGCGTATGCTTCGAAAACGACGCCATGGGCCTCTACTTCATCAACGACCCCGACGGGTACTGGATTGAAGTGCTCCCCGCCAAATAATTCCGTAGCCCTCCGGCTACCCCAAAACCATAACATTCCCCCTGCCGCCAACAGCGCGACAGGGGGAATGCCTTTTCTTGACCATCCTGGCCCGAAATTTCCAACCACACGGCGCACATCCCGACGGCCGGCCCATGCTTTTCAGAAAAAGTCAGCGCGTAAAAAAATAAACCCGGCGGGGAAAAAATTTTCCGAGCCGCCGAGTTTATTTTCCGAGCCACCTTTTTTGGGGAGAGAGGCCTTCAGGATGTCAGAATAATAACGGTAGAAATAATAAAAATGACAACGGTCGAATGTTTACGGCAATGACATAAGTTTACTGCATCTTCATTATATTGTCCGCCCAATTCTGAATAACCTTCCGACTGGCCCCATTCAGTAATTTGCCGTCTTGCCAATTCAAATCAGAATAGGTTTTCCTTAATACCCTTACACTATTGGTTATCCCGCTTCCTCCGGAAGTGGCAAACGGTATAAGCATTTTTCCCTTCAAGTCGTAACTTTCAATAAAAGTATTGATAATTCGAGGGGCCTGATCCCACCAGATGGGATAACCGATAAAGATGACATCATAACTGCGAACGTCCACTGGTGTCTTTTTCAACGCCGGACGTGCCTTAGGGTTATTCATTTCCACAGAGCTGCGTGACTGCCGGTCGTTCCAATCCAGATCCTCGGAAGTATAAATCTGTTGGGGAACAATTTCGTACAAAGTGCCATCGGTGACCTCTGCAATCATCTGGGCCACACCGGCTGTAGTGCCTGTTGCAGAAAAATACGCAATTAACGGCTGGGGGTTGGTTTTCATGTTTTTTTCTCCTTTTTCTTGAGCGCAAGCGGCAAAACAAAGAGTCATTACCGTTGCTAACGTTAAAATAATCTTGTTCATAAATTCACTTTTTCAAAATAACCGTCTATTACTTGATTTTCAATCCCGGTATCAGGGGGGTTACATCCACCAATTCCAGATTCCTCACCATAGAGAGCGTGCCTTGCTTGTATTTCTGAAAATGCGGGGTTTTCAAGTGACTTTCATAGGCAGATCGATCAGCGTAAATTTCCAAGATCGTCACTCGATGAGGAGCATCCTTTTCTGCAGCAGCATAGAGTGTCAACACACCAGGTTCCAGACGCATCGAAGCCTCTATTTCTTCTTTAAGAAAAGCATTGTAGGCATCCAATTGTGAAGGTTCAACGATGATTTTTGACAAACGCACCACATTTTTTTCAGCAGGAACTGGACTGGCATATTCTTTTCGGATGATACCCAAAGCCTTGATAGCAGAAGGAAAGCCTATATAAGGCAGACATTGAATAACAGCGGCGGTCAGCATCTCAGGCGTATTGCCCACGTTGATGTTACCATGATAATGTGAGTGGAGCTGACTATCGGCCTCCAGGGTAGCCAATACGCAATACCCCAACAGTTCACGCGTCTGCAAATCGAGTGCACCACGACTATATATTTCGCCAAAGAAATAGTCCGTAAGGAACTGTTCCACATCTTTACCCATATCGCCGGGTAAACCCTCCATTGCCGAAGCAATGCCGCCAGGATAAAGCTTGTTCTGAATCTTCTTTCCCGTTTCGTGTCGGTTGCTTTCCGTTACTACTCCCTGTTTTTTCAAAGGCAGGGAAATACCCCGTTCCTGAAATACCTCGTTTACAACCCCCACTGCATTCAGCATCTTCGGAAAACCTATGAAAGGAGCCGTGAGATACATCACTTCCCGAAGCTCTTCCGGAGTAACACCGACATTCAATGCAGCTCCGGCATGAGCTTTCAGTTGAGGCAAGGTCTGCATTGTAGCAAGAGTTATGCACGTAATCATTTCACGCTGTCTCAAAGTCAAATCGCCCGTTTGGAAGACTTCGCCGAAAATAAACTTTTGCAAAATGTCCATCATTTCCGGATCTGTACCCTGACCTGTCAGTGCTTCGCCACCAAACAGTGTGCGATAGTTCTGCTTGCATAGTTCTATTCTGTTCATTCTGTTGTCCACTGTCTGCGCCATCGTGGGCAAAATACTTGCCAACACGAAAGCCATAATTCTTATTACTTTTTTCATATACCTCAAATTATAAACTCTTGCCTAACCAGTAGGCTGTCTGTCTTTATAATTCAACTTTTTACTACCACAAAAACTTTTCAATAAAACATAATGCCATTCTAATATAGCATGAATCCGACTTTTTATGGGTACAAAATTACGTCAGATGCCGCATAATCTTTGTACCCGAAAATCGGCAATTCCTACCATTTTTACTGAAATCTTCATTCACTGAAACGATTATTTTTCCAAACTGTGAGAAAGCATCCCCTTCTTATTCACAACGCCGCACCATAAGTCTTTTTTAATATAATTTACAGGCAAAGCCCTGCAGGTTAGGTTGCAAAAGCGTATTTTTGTACAAAAGTTACGATAATAGGCGTCCTATCGTTATTTTCGATGAAAATCAGCACCTCTTTTAAAGTCACTTGTGGTTATGTGCTGCTGGTCGGTGTACTGGCGGGCATGTTCTACTATCTCTACCGGCAAACGCAGTCGGTGGCCCGCATGTCGGAAGTGGAAACACAAGTGGCCCGCCACCGGCAGGCTACCAACCGGCTGATGAGCTGGCTGCTGGAAGCCGAAAACCGCGCACAGGCCGTAAGCATGGGCCGAGAGGAAGCCTACCGCCCCTATGCAGCCGCCATTGACAGCGTACAGGCTGCCATTTACAGCCTCGATACGCTGCAAACGGACTCCATACAGCATGCCCGTCTCGACACGCTGCAAGCCCTGGTCAACGAAAAACGCGAAAGCATGGAGGTGCTCCTGGCCATCATGAACAAGAACCACGCGGGCCGTGCGCTGGAGCAGCGCATTGCCGACCTGCGCTCGGGCAAGGACCAGGTGACGGTAAACAATCCTACCATAACGGGCAAGGTGGTCAACGTGCAACGGTCCTACGAAATTGAAAAAAGCAAAAAGGGATTTTTCCGTCGGCTGGCCGACGCTTTCCGCCCCTCGCATACCGACACCACCCGCGTGCGTCAGGAAGCCAACGTAAGCGAAGGCGACACGCTGGAAGCCGACGTCAACGTGTCGGGACGGGTAGCCGACGTGCTCGACGACATCAAGCGCGAAGCCGGACGCCAGCAAAAGGCACAGTCGAACAAAGCTGACGCACAGGCCAACCGCCTGCGGCTGATGGGGCAGGAAATGACGCAGAGCATCAGCCGTCTGCTCAAGAGCATTGAAGCTGAAGAACAACGCTGGACTCAGGAAGCCCTGGCCCGCGAGACCACCATACGCCGACACGGCGCATGGACCGTAGGCGGCGTGGCGGCTGCAGCCTCCACCCTGGCCTTGCTGCTGCTGGGACGCGTATGGAGCGACATCCGGCGGGCTGCACGCTACCGCAACCAGCTGGAGCAAGCCAAGCAGCGGGCCGAAGACCTGCTCCAACAGCGCGAACAGCTCATGCTGACCATTACACACGACATCAAAGCGCCGGTAAGCACCATTCTGGGCTATCTGGAACTGGCCGGACATCCGGCCGACAGGCGGCAGACGGAATTCTATATGAACAGCATGCAGGGCGCGGCCGACCACCTGCTGCAACTGGTCACATCGCTGCTGGACTACCACCGTCTGGAGGCCGGAAAGATGGACGCCCAGCCGGTCAGCTTCAACCCGGCCCGCCTGGTAAGCGAAACGGCTGATGCCCTACGCCCGCTGGCCGACAAGAAAAACCTGCAACTGACCTGCCGCATTGAAGGCCCCGACACCAACCATACTTACTGCGGCGACGCCTTCAGGCTCCGCCAAATCCTGAACAACCTGCTGACCAACGCCCTGAAGTTTACGGAAAAGGGCGGCATCACCCTGTCGGCCTGCATCACGCCCGACCACTGGCTCCACTGCCGGGTAAGCGACACCGGCTGCGGCATGAGCGAGGAGGAGCGGCAACACATTTTTGACGCCTTTACGCGGCTCAAGAGTGCACAGGGGCAGGACGGCGTAGGACTGGGGCTGGCCATTACGCAAAAACTCATTGACCTGCTCGGCGGCCGCCTGGAGGTGGAAAGCCAAAAGGGCAAGGGCAGCACCTTCAAGGTCAGCCTGCCCCTGCAACGGACAGACGACGCGCCGGACGCCGCCACAGCGCCACAAGGCGGACAGGCCCGCTTTGACGGCTGGCGCATCCTGCTACTTGACGACGACCGTCTGCAGTTGCAGCTCACCTCGGAGATGCTGCAACGCCTCTCCTGCCGGCCGGCTGACATTGCGGCCTTCAACCAGCCCGAAGATGCCTTTGTGCGGTTGCAGGCAGAGCGATTCGACGTACTGCTGACCGACATTCAGATGCCGGCCATGGGCGGTTTCGACGTGTTGCGAAAAGTGCGCCAGCTGCCACCCCCCAACGAGCAGATTCCGGTAGTAGCCGTTACGGCCCGGGCCGACATGGACGAGGCCACCCTGCAACAGGAAGGCTTTGCCACCTGTCTGCACAAGCCGTTCAGTCTGGGCGACCTGGCCGCCGTACTGCAAAAGGCACATCCCGAGGCCATGATCGGCAAGCCGGCCATTCTCCCCGAACCGGCAATAGCAGCCGCTCCGACTCCGGAACCATCCGCCACCACACCACCGCAGGCTGCCGGCAACCCGTTTGCCCCGCTACTGTCCTTTGCCGAAGGCGACACGGATGCCGAACAGGCCATACTGTCGACCTTCTACGAGGAGACGCAGGCCCACGCAAAAGCCTTCAGACAGGCTCTCGAGCAAAAGGACATACACGAACTGGGACGGCTCGGGCACAAGCTGCTGCCCACCTTCACGCTGCTGCAATCGGCCATCGCGGATGACCTGAAATGGCTGGAAGCGCAGCGCGCGCAAACCGAATGGACCGACGAGGCTGCGCTGCCGGCCCAACGCGTAGCGGCCGAGCTGGACCACACCCTCCGGGCATTGCAGCAACAGCTGGCAGCTGCCCCGACATCAAATACTGACGCTTTAGAATAACCCCAAGAGATATGCCACATCTTTTAATTGTCGATGACGACCTGACCCTGGCCATCATGCTGAGAACATGGCTGAGCAAGCAGGGATTTGAAGTAGAAACGGCCAGCAGCGTAAAGGCTGCCGGAAAGAAACTACTGGAAGACGGCCCTTTTGACCTGGTACTCTCCGACCTCCGGCTGCCCGACGAGGACGGCCTGTTTCTGCTGCAATGGATGAAGCAGAAACAGGTATCGACACCGGTCATCATCATGACCAGCTACGCCGAAGTGCAAAATGCCGTAGAAGCCATGAAACAGGGTGCAGCCGACTATATTGCCAAACCCGTGCACCACGAAATTCTGCTGCAGAAGATTCAGGAAGTCATCCGCACGCCCCGCCCTTCCTCTCCTGCCCCCGCCCCGCATCCACAGGGAGGACGCACCACGCCTCCGCCGGCCGGCACCACAACCATCGACCACAAAAAATACCTGGAAGGCAAGAGCGAAGCGGCCCGACAGCTCTACAACTATGTGGCCCTGGTAGCTCCCACCCCCATGTCGGTACTCATTACGGGGGCCAGCGGTACGGGTAAGGAGTACGTGGCCCGCCGCATCCACAGCCTCAGCAAAAGGGCCGACAAGCCCTTTGTGGCCATCGACTGCGGCGCCATGCTCAAGGACCTGGCCGCATCGGAATTCTTCGGCCATGTCAAAGGGGCCTTTACGGGGGCCGTGACCGACAAGACGGGTGCCTTTGTAGAGGCCAACGGCGGCACACTCTTTCTGGACGAAGTGGGTAACCTGAGCTACGACGTACAGGTGCAGCTGCTGCGGGCACTGCAGGAGCGCCGCATCCGCCCGGTAGGCAGTACGCAGGAAATTGAGGTGGACATCCGTCTGGTATGTGCCACCAACGAGAACCTGCCTTTGGCCATTGAACGCGGAGAATTCAGGGAAGACCTCTACCACCGCATCAACGAGTTCACCCTGCGCATGCCGGCATTGCACGAGCGCGGCCGCGACATCCTGCTGTTTGCCGACTTTTTCCTGCAACAGGCCAACGAGGAACTGGAGCGCCACATCATGGGTTTTGAACCGAAAGCCGTAGAGGCCATGATGAACTACAACTGGCCGGGCAATCTGCGCGAAATGAAAAACCTGGTGCGCCGGGCAACCCTGCTGGCGCAAGACGACATTATCCGTCTGGCCGACCTGGGCCCGTCACTCCAGACACCAGCAGCCACCACCGGCCTGCAGCTGCACAACGAGGACTCCGAGAAGCAGCGCATCCTGCAAGCCCTGGAGGCCACCGGCGGCAACAAAAGCAAGGCGGCCCAACTGCTGGGTGTGGACCGCAAGACGCTCTACAACAAGCTGAAGCTGTACGGCCTGTAAACGCCAGGCCGTTCTTCCTTTCTTTACAGACTCAGGAAGCCTTGATTTAAATGGGGAGATGACTGCAAGCCGACGCAACATGTCGCCAACCCAAGAAGATTCCCACATAAACCTATTTCCTCTTTTCAGTCCATTTAAAGTTGTAGGTAAGTGAAAGCATGACGTACCGGCGGAGCACATCGCTCGTCCGTTCCACACGCTGAAAGGCATCCATTGTACTGATAAAATTGTGCTGACGCGCCAGGATGTCATGCACCCTCAGCGTAAGATTGAAGCCCTTGACTTCCTTGCTCAACGAGGCCTCCCAAAGTGTGAGCGGTTTATTCAACTGGCTCATGCTGTTGCCGGCATAAATATAGCTCAAAACTCTGGAGGCCAGCCACAAATCCCAGGGCAGCTTATAATTGGCAGAAACAGAAATATTGGTCTGCCGGTATTGGTTTTCCACACCCGGCTGACGCAGGCAGCGAAAGGCCGTGTACCAGGAAGCATTACCCTGAAAATTCTTTCCTATACTGACCCGCACAGACATCTGTGGCTTATAAGTCACGCTACGAAGCATCCCCGCGGCATTGGCTTCGTTTGAAATGAACGCCAGATTCTGACACTGATAATAGTTGGCCTCAAAGGAGGTGGAAAGGAAGAAACGCTTATTTTTGTCAAGGGGCATGGAAAACGTGGTCCGTCCCTTCACGCCGTGTGTGCGAGAGGTATTGACGGGCTGATAGGTACGCACACCCGTTTGGGCATCAAATTCCGAACGGGTAACAATGTCGTTTTGCATACGCTGATAGGCTACTTCGGCATTGAAAGCATATCCCTTTTGAACATGCTGCACATGAAACGAATTCGTAATTTCATGCTTATACTGGTTGTTCAAATCCGGATTTCCGCTGAAAAGATTAAGCGGATCTGAATCGTCAGAAATGGGCAAGTATTGTGTCAAAGCCGGCATAAGGGGTGTACCGCTATAACGTGCCACCATTTCCGGCAGCCATTTCCGGCCTTCCCTATTCTCCCGTTTCCAGCGAACTGAGGCCTGATGCCGGACAAAAATACCCTCACGCATGACATGATAGTCGTGAGCATCGCGCTGATAGTCCAGCACGCGGCGTTCATAATAGAAAGCCTCACTGGCCTCTATCTGAAGGCTGGTATAATCGGGCAATTGCATCTTATGCGACCAGTTCAGCCCCATTTCCCCCAAATTCTCCTTCTGTCGCGAGTAATAGCTGTTCTGCATATCCAGACACAGAGCCTGCCAGTCGCCATCAGGAAGCAGTCCCAGGCTCTCAACACCCCATTCTGTCCTTTCAGACCATTCATACATACGTTCCAGGCGATACTGCGGGTGGTTGGCCGTACCGTAACGGTAAACATACAATGCGTAAGGCTTAAGCACACCGTCATAACGCTTCACTTTTTCATATTTATGAATAAATTCCGACCGCGGCTTCACGTCAATCCGGTAGTCGCGGCTCGTGGCATACTGACGGCGCCAGTCTTTATCCGCCTCTTTATAATAGGTCAACCGATAGTTATTAAACAAATCGTCGGTCACGACACTATGCTTCACTTCCGTATTGAAGTTCAGCACGTTCTCCCCTAACGTAAACACTGACGACAACGTCGGGCGATGTATCACTTCGCGGACGTGTTCTTTGGTCGGATTGAGCAGGCTGTAAAGCAAGACGCTCTCTTCACCCAGCATTTCTTCATAGCAACGGATACTGTCGAGCGGCCAGTTTTCCCATACCGTTCGCCCGGGAAGAAAATACGACAGGCTCAGATTCTCGCTGTTCGTGGACGTCTTCTTATAATCAAAAATATAACTCAACTCATACTGCGAATGCTTCATCCGACGATAACGCAAAGAAGCATAAGCATTGGTCTTGAAGTATTTGTGACGCTCCTGCTGCTCGGCACGCGTCATCTGGTTGACAGGCGTAAGGAATGTTTCGGTATTGGTCCATACATTCTTTCTGTCGTCCGAACGACGCACCGTAGCATTGGTAACGAAGCGCCACTTCTGGTTCGGTTCGATGTAGTAATCCACACCAACCCCTTTTGTGCGGAAGCGTCCCTCTGGCATTACGTCAGCCGTAGTGGCAATATCCATGATTTGCCTCTCCTGATTATAATTATTGACATCAAAGGAAAGCGAAAACATTTGCCGACTGTCCATGCGCCCCAACAACCCACCAAGTCCATACAATTTTTCCGTACCGCCATCGGCAGTCATGCGACCGAACCATGAACCCAGGTATTCACGCTTGATGTGCACATCCATTACATAACGCTGGTCATGCATGTCCTTTCCTGTCAGTTCCGTCAGTTCACCGTCTTTGTCATACACCTTTATCTTGTCGACGATGTAAGCCGGGAGATTATCGAGCGCGGCCTGTATGTTTCCGCCAAAAAAGTTTTTTCCACTGATGAGCAGTTCCTCTACCGGTTTTCCGTTCACCGTTATCCGGCCGTTTTCCAGTTCCGCGCCCGGCAGCTGTTCCACAAGCTTGCGCAGCGATTCTGTCTGCATCACATTGAAGGCATCAGCATTGTACACGAGCGTATCCCCTTTGTAGAACATTTTGATTCGAGTGGCTTCCACCACAACTTCCCTCAACTGCTTATCCTTGGCTTTGGGCATAAGATAAATATCGCCCACATCCAGCTTGTCCTTCCCCTGCGGCAAACGAAGAAACAATTTCCTTCTGTATGTCTCAAAACCTCCGGCTTCCACCGTCAGCCAAAGCGAATCGCGTACACTGGTAATTACTGAAAAAAGCGCACCACTGTGTTTGTCGGTATAGCCTGACGTATTACCGTCTATTTCTATTTCCCGAAACTCGTAGCGTGTGGTATCCGTAGCAACCACCGAAGCATTGTAGGGACGAATCAATCTGACGACAGCTCCGACAAGTGATTCTTGTAACAATCCGTTAAACACGCGCCCACTTACCTTTATCGGTTGACCACACAGTGGTAAACTTCCGCTTAGCAGTAAAAGAAACAGGACAAAGGCTTTACTTCGTATCATAAGCACATCTACATTTTTGGACCTATGATTTTGATGGCTTTCTATTAAATTTCCAGATCAGGTGTAGCATGACGTTTCGCGTAATCGTATTGCTGACTACCTCTACACGACCTTGGGCATTAAGCGTTCTGCGTACGGCACTCAGTTGGCCCAGCAAATCGTGAACGGACAGTTTCATCAGCCATGTTTTTCGCTTGTCTATATAGCGATTCAAGCTGATATTCCAAACCCATTCGTTTGTATTCATTGTCTGATCGCCATAACCTCGGCGCATAAACAGATTAAAATCGGTATTCAAGTTCACGTCAAACGGCAACGGAGCATTCAGACTGAGGGTGTAAAGCAAATCGACCTGACTGAGCGTCTCAAATCCTTCCTGCTCGGAAGTAAGGCGTTCCCAATCGGCTGATGCCTTGAATGCGGCGTACCACTTTGAATAACGGTAGTCTATGCCCAAAGACGGAGATACGTGCAGATTATGTACAATGCTTTTTTGGAAATCGACCGTTTCACTCGTATTAGAAAAATCCACACTGCGATTCAGCTTTACAATAGTCCCCACATTGAGGAACCAATGCCGTTCTTTCCCCACGGATTGGCTGAAACTTCCCGAAGCCTTCAATTCTCCGTTTCCGTCAATATTCCAGGGGGTATAGGTATAACCTCCGGTCAGCGGATTAAACTGACGCAACTGACCGATGGCATTATCAACGGTAAAAATAGAAAGGTCCAAACTCCATTGACGCATTTCTTCCTGCTTGAATCCTGCCCACTTTGCCGCAAGACAGTATTCATAGGAAGATTTCAATGAAGGATTGCCGAGATAGACGGCCAATGGATTGCTGTCGTCACGTACGTCGAGCATCAAAGTTTGCGAAGGTGACCTATGTTGCATATCGAAAAACAACTCCACGCCCTTCATCCTGAAGGTTAATTGCGGCCACGTAAATATCTCCCGGCGAAGATGTGACTGTTCGCCCTTAGGCCGCCATTCTGTCAGACGCTCATAAGTGATGTTGAGCGGGAGACGAGCCGAAATTTCCAATTTTTCCGTCTGGTAATGCCAACGCAGTTCTGTTAAATGGCACCGATAAAAGATATTACGGTGGTAGCTGTTGAGCGAATCCATACAATGCTCATATAAATTTGCCGCGGAAGGAAGCATTCCTATGGCAGCTTGATCAGGCATCCATTCATCCCCCAGCTGATCCAGTCGGTAAAGCATACGTTCCGAAGAGTTGAATTGCTGTGTGTAGCTGCAAGTAAAATACAATATATTGGTTTTACGCATCCTCGAAACATGTATAATGGGATATTCTGCAAGAATACGGTAAACATAACTGCTCCCCGGCCGGCTGTCGTAACGGTTGCGTTTGTCGGGTGCTCCGTCAGCGGTAAGCAGGTTGTAGTGCTGCATGTCGTATCCCCGCTCATGTTTGTATTCGTAATACGCTGAAAAGCGGAGGGTATTCATATGCCATTTTTTTAGGCTCAGCTGTGTACTCATGTTTCCGCTGGTACCCCATTTACGCGTACGTCCAAGGTCCTGGGTGGTAAGCAAATTAAGAAAATCCTCACCGCAGCTGCCCGCGATGATAACGGAATCCAGTCCTTCACGCCCCAACAATCTTTTTCCTTCGGCAGAAAGGTATCGTCCGTCCTGTCGTCGGTATGAATAAAAAAAGTTCGGAGAAAAACGTAAATATGTTTTAGGAAAAATGAAAATAAAGCCATGATTCCAATTCACATAAACGGTCTTATCCTGTTGCTGCTTGCTGGCAGCAGTATAGACAAAATCTGTTCCCGGAAGAAACGAGGTAGCTGATGAAAATTGTTCCAAATCCAAATCATCCATCCCAGCCTTGAGTGTTGAATGATAGCGTATCTTCCGGTTGTGATTTTCAACGTAGTAAAAGGCTCCTGATTCAGCCGTTCGGGTCAGTCCCTCCTTCTTCATATTTTCATTCCAATTGCCGGAATCAGTCTGCGGACTACCGCTCATATTGATATTATTTCCAGTAGCATAGAGGGCTATTCGTGATTTGTTGGAAAAACACATTCCAAACAGACGGGCCAGAATGGGCTTCGACTGATAAACCGAGTGGGCCACCTCGGCATTGGCAATATAGCCATGCGCATACTGCGGCTTCAGGGCAATGTCCATTACCCAAGGGTCGTCAATACGAGGCTTCTTTTCGTCAGGCGAACGCGTCAAATAGGCATCATCGGGAATCTTTTGGTAAGTCTTTACCTTGCTGACCATATAGGCCGGAAGGTTTTGCAGGGCAACCTGAGGATCACCGCTGAAGAAATCCTTTCCATCAACCAGCAAACTGCTGACAAAATGTCCGTTTACCGTGATGCGCCCACCCGATTCCAGACGCACTCCGGGAAGTTGCTTAATAAGTTCATCCAGCATGGAGCCCTCGGCCAACTGAAAGGCCGTAGCATCATAGACAAGTGTATCTCCCTTCATGACCATCATGATTTTCGAGGCTTTCACGACCACTTCATTTAAATTCCGATGGTATGCCCTATGCAATTGTACCGGTCCTATGTCACGTATCACTTCACCGTGCTCTGCTTCTGAGGGCGATATATTCAGGTTATAATAGGCTGTCTCGTATCCTTTGTTTTCTATACGGACGATACACTTAAACGGCAGTGTTGCATGACTGTTGTCATAGACATATTCATAATGTTCTATCACATCGCCTATAATTTTGAACCGCTTGAACGTATCAACCTCAGCACTATCAGTGAGAGAGAGGAGAGACACTCGCGCTTGTGTAATCATATAATTCGTAACTGCGTCAACTGGCCTTACCTTCACACGCAGATATGTATTCTGGGCAGGAGCCATGACCGACAGGCTAAACATGATTAGAAATATGACTTGACGTATATGCATAAGACTGTTTGTTTTTACACTTACAAAAAAGTAGAAATGAAATGGTTGTTAGAAAACATATACAAATATACATATAAGTATGTATAAAACAAGAAAACATATCTAATATTTCTTCCGACAACCGACACTATATTACCTATATAAAAATAGTATATTTGTCAGATATTACAGATTACATATTATAATGTATATAATAAATATAAGAACTGCAGGATTTCCCATTTACCAGTTGCGATAAGGGATAAAAAGCATACAAAACATCAAAAAAATTACAAAAAAGAAGCATCTTTGTAAGCGAAGCCATGTATCCTTCCGTTTATACGGAAAAAGCATGCCTCAGAGTAAGCTTTACATGAAAAAAAATAGCCATCGGGTTATCCTGTAAACTCCTTGGATAAAATAATACCTTTTAAATATGGAAGAAACTAAGCCCAAAAGATACCGTCGAACCAAAGCCGATATAGAAAAGAGCATCAAGCAAGCGGCAGAAACCATCATTCTGAAAAAAGGTTTCTCCGAAATGACGGTACTCGACATCATCAAGCATGCAAAGATTGAACCGATAACATTCTATACAAGATATAGAAACCTGGAAGAATTTTATGACAGTTTTGTCAGAGAATACGATTACTGGCTAAATGACATGCTAAAGATGTCGCAGGATAAAGCCTCCACTCAAGAGGGATACGTAGAAATCTTCAAGAACCTAACCGACAGCCTTAAAGAAGATTCCATCATGTTGGAATTGCTCCGTTGGGAAGTCAACGACGCCAACAACCTTACCAAACGTTCTGCCATGAACCGTGAAATACAGACCTTGCCGTTGGTCGCAACATATGAAAATCTGTTTAAAGATGCCGATGTTGATTTCGTGGCTGTTTCTGCGCTTCTTATAGCCGGCATATATTATCTGAACCTACACAAGAGGTGTTCTCCATTTTGTGGTATCGACATAAAAACCGAAGAAGGACGCAACAGACTCATAAATGCTATCGAAACCCTCTCTGATAAATTATTCATGGAAAATGAATCCACGCCTCAAAAATACCATGATAAAATGGCATCCATTGCAGAGAAGATGAGACAAAAGGGCTTTAGTGAAGAAGATATTGATTATTGTCTGTCAGACTAATTGAAGATGAACACAAACAGGAAAGCCCTATTGCTTTTATGGGCCACCATTACCGCTCAGACGGGTATGGCTCAGGCGCCGGACACGCTTGCCACCGACAAGATGTACGAAATCGGCAAGGTGGTCGTCACCGGCACGCGAAACGAAACGGATGTACGCCACCTTTCCCAAACCGTGTCGGTCGTCAACCGCAGCCAGATAGAGCAGTCCCTGCAGCCGTCGCTGCTGCCTGTACTGACGGAGCAGATTCCCGGCCTGTTCGTTACCTCACGTGGCGTGATGGGATATGGCGTATCGGGAGGTGCGGCAGGAAACATTTCCCTGCGCGGACTGAGCGGCGGAACGGCCCGGCTGATGGTGATGATTGACGGACATCCGCAATACGCTGGAATCTTCGGCCACCCCATATCCGATGCCTGCCAGTCCTTCCTGGCCAAGCGGGTTGAGGTGCTGCGAGGGCCGGCCTCGGTGCTTTACGGCTCAAATGCCATGGGCGGAGTAATCAATATCGTGACGCGCAAGATGCCGCACGACGGGGTGAACACGAATCTTCGCGCCGGCTACGGCTCATACAACACGCTCGAGACGGAACTGACCAACCGCATCCGGAAGGGACGCTTTTCCAGCGTGATTTCAGGCTCCTACAACCATACGGACGGGCACCGGCCCGACATGGGATTTGAGCAATACGGCGGATATGCCCAACTGGGATATGAGGTGACCGACCACTGGAACCTGCGCGGCGACGTGAACGTCACGCACTTCAACGCTTCGTATCCCGGTCCGATTGATGCCCCACTACTGGACGGCGACCAGCGTATCACGCGAGGCATGACCTCGCTGACCGTAGAAAACCGCTACGAAAGGACGTCGGGCGCGGTCTGCTTTTTCTACAACTGGGGCAGTCACTGGATAAACGACGGCTATACGCCCTCGGCCGGTGAAGGGCCGCAGGACGACCGCTTCCTGTCGTACGACGACATGATGGGCGTGTCAGCCTACCAAAGTGCGCGGCTCTTCAAGGGGAACCGCATCACCGTGGGATTCGACTGGTTCCGATACGGCGGACACGCGTGGAATGAATACGTAAGCGGCGAACGCACGGGCACGACCTCCGACCTGGTGGACAAGCAGGAGAACGAGCTGGCCGGATACGCGGAAATCCGTCAGGACATCGGCTCATGGCTGACCTTCAATGCCGGTCTCCGGGCCGACCATCATTCGCGTGTGGGCACAGAATGGGTGCCGCAAGCCGGACTGGCTTTCCACCTTCCGGCCGCCATGGAGCTGAAGGCCTCAGCCTCCAAAGGCTTCCGCTACCCGATATTGCGCGAAATGTACATGTTTCCGCCTCAGAACCCCGACCTGAAGCCCGAATCCATGTGGAACTATGAGCTGGCCTTTTCGCAGCGGCTGATGGAAGGCCGACTGACGTACGGCGTCAACCTGTTCTACATTGACGGAAAGAATCTCATCGTGACCCTGCCCAACCCTCACGGCAGCGGCATGCTGAACCAGAACTCGGGAAAAATTGAAAACTCCGGTGTAGAGGTGCAGGCGGCCTACCGTATTGACCGCCACTGGTCAGTAGACGCCAACTACAGCTTCCTGCACATGACCCATCCCGTTATCGCCGCCCCCGAGCACAAGCTCTACGCCGGGGCCAACTTCTCCCACGGCCGCTGGAATGTATCCACCGGCGTGCAATACATCAACGGACTGTACACGGCGTTAGGAGAAGACGAGTCGCAGGAAAATTTCGTGCTCTGGAACCTCCGGGCCTCTTTCCGCGTCCTGAAATGGCTGAACATATGGGCACGCGGCGAGAACCTGCTGGCCCAGAAATATGAAATCAATGCCGGCTACCCCATGCCGCGGGCTACGGTGATGGCCGGTCTGAATATCAATTTTTGAAATTATTTATCTGTTACAAGTTATGAAAAGCAGTTTTTTGACATGGATGCTGGCCGCATTAGTTGCCACATCCGGCTGTGCCCAGGCACAGAACAGTAAGGAATCCCCTTCAAACGGGAAAGAACTTCCGAAGGTGTACATGTACAAAGAGATATCCTCGGACAATCTGATCAAAATCTATGAAGCGCTGGGCCGCGAAGCCAAGGGACGGGTGGCCGTCAAACTTTCGACCGGCGAGCCCGGAGGTCACAACTTCCTGCAGCCGGCCCTCATCAAGAATCTGGTACAAAAGGTAAACGGCACCATCGTGGAGTGTAACACCGCATACGGCGGCGGCCGCGCCAATACCGAAAGCCACCTCAAGGCAGCCGCCGACCACGGATTTACCGCCATTGCCAAGGTGGACATCATGGATGCGGAAGGCGAAACGGAACTTCCCGTCACCGGAGGCAAACACCTAACCCGCGACATTGTGGGCAAGGATTTCCTGAACTACGATTTCGTCATCGTCCTGTCCCACTTCAAAGGCCATGCCATGGGCGGCTTCGGTGGCGCCATCAAGAACATGTCCATCGGCATTGCCTCATCCAATGGCAAACGCCTGATTCACTCGGCCGGAACCAGCACCACAAGCTGGGGAAATCCCAAGCAGGACGATTTTCTGGAGTCAATGGCCGAAGCGGCCAAGGCCGTGGCCGACCATTGCGGCAAGAACATCCTGTACATCAGCGTGGCCAACAACCTTTCGGTAGACTGCGACTGCGACGCCTCGCCGGAAGACCCGAAAATGGGAGACATCGGCATCCTGGCCTCGCTCGACCCGGTGGCGCTGGACAGGGTCTGCACCGACCTCGTGCGCTCGTCCGAAGACCACGGAAAAATCCACTTGATTGAGCGCATCGATTCGCGCCACGGCATGCACACGCTGGACCACGCCGAAGCGTTGGGCATGGGAAGCCAGCAATACGAGCTGGTCAAGCTGGACTAACCCAGCCTCCCTCCCCTTTACGGAAAAGAGCCCAAAGCCAACACGGAAGAACTCATCCCCAAAGCTGCCTCACCCGCCAGGAGGCAGCTTTTTTAGTGTGCCAAAGCCGTGCCAAAAGCGTGCCAAAAGGAACTTCCCCACAGGTCATTCCCCACTTTTTTGGGGAATAATTCCACACTGTTTCCCCATAAATTCCACACTTTCCACACCCCTACGCACCGTGCCAAAAATTTTATTTTTCTCATAATCAATGATTTATAATTTTTCTTTCATTTTGGCACGCATCTTGTGCTATATAAGGCAGAAAGAACAAAACAAAATTATAAACCATAAAAGAGTAATGATTATGAAAAAGTATGCAACATTGGCCGTTTTGGCTCTGGGTTTCGTTTCAATGAGTGGTGCGTTCATGCAGTCAAACGCTGCTTCCAGCAACGTAAGTGTTAACGATACAATCGTGAACGACTCAACGGAAAAGACTTCATTCAACCTGAATGACACCGTTGTAACTGACACCGCAGAAAAGGCAACTCCCGCTTTTGCCCTGAACGATACCGTAGTAAACGACACCGTAGCTAAGGCATAAGCTCACAAAACACAACAGACATAACAACGAGGATAAGGTAAGTAGATTTCATGCTGTGCCCGGCTTTGAGACGTGAGTCCCGAGCCGGGCTTTTCTTGTGTATGCCAGCACGTAAACAAACCGAACGGCAGGCATCACCCTGTATGGAAGCACATACAAGCTGCGGTGCGGAAATCCCCCGGCCGTTCCTGCTCCATCCGTACACTCCCTCCGGCTACAAAACGGCACAAAAAAGGTGACGCAGAAGAACTGCGCCACCATATGAAAAAAACAAGATAAACAATAGGATACGGAATCAGAACTTATACCCCAACGTAAAGTTGGCCGACTGCCGATTGAGGGAAATTTTCTGTGCGGCCATCTGATTCTGTCCGGATGCATCGGGCACGTAGAACGGCGCAAACTCGCCGTCCTGCTGCTGATACTGATAGGCAGCATCAAAATAAAGATGTTTGCCACGGAAACCAAGGCCCACGGTATAACGGTTGATGGCCCCGAGGTTCAGATAGTCTGTATTGACGGCATATACCATCGAACTGCTGTTGATGCAAAGATCGAGCGAAGCGTCGTCCTTCATCGGCGCCGTTACGTGGTTGTAACCCACGCGCAACTGGATATTATAGGGTAACTGCGCCTCGGCGCCGATACGCAGGGTATGCACCTTGTTCAGGCAGCGCTTGGTCTCGGCCTCCAGTGCGTAATCCTTGGAGTTGTCACTCCAATAGTCATAGTAATCATCATACTTTACCTTTGAACTTCCGTAGTTGGCGTACTCATACTCTGCACCGATGGCCAGATATTTGGATACCGTTCCGCCCAGACTGACGTTGACCTTCCAGGGTGTATTGACGTTATACGATATGGCATCGCCCTGGTCATACAGGCGCGGATTCTCCACGGCTTCGTTGATGTTGCTCTTCATGTAAACCGAAGCATACGAAGAGAGATTGTAGAAGATGGGGGTAGAGAACGACAGTCCTATACGGAACGACGAATTCAGGATGGGCCGATAAATGATACCTGCCTTAAAGTCAACTCCCGTTCCGTCAATCACCTTGTCAACCTGCTCAAGATAGTTGCCCTGCTGGTTGTCAAACGTCTCCTCATAATCAAGCGAGGTTTTCAGATTGACGTCGTACAACCCCACCGTAGCTCCGATATAGAAGCGGTCGCGGATGTTGGCCGAAAGGTTGAAGTCATACTGGTTGATGCCGCCCCACTGCGCACGCTGATAGCGATAGCGGTTGCCCTCAACGGGCAGATAGCCGGTCACTTTACCTTCGGCATCGGTGATGGGGAGCAGCATGCCCACGTCGTATCCCAAACCGGGCAGGGGCGAAGTCAGCCAGCGGTCGTCAGCATTGCCCAGGTCCAGATAGCCGCCGTTTACGTAGTCGTAGCTCAAATCGAGCATCTCCAACGATTGCGACAGGCCGCCCAAATTGCCTGAGGCAGTATAGAGGGTATTGTTGTTCTTCATCCGGTGGTAGGAAAAACCGAAATTAAAGAAGCGCAGATCATTGTCGTGCAGATTGGCGGAATATACAAAGCCTATCTGGTCAAACGAACCTTTGGTGGGGCTGTGGCCAAGCACGTCGCCCTGATCCATGTTCTTGCGGAAGCCCCCCGTTACGGCCACGTCGCTGCGGCGGTAAAGCGCCATTCCGGCGGGGTTGCTCGACATGGTGGAAAGGTCGGCGCCAAGCGCACTCATGGCACCGCCCATACCCACAAAGCGGGCCGTACCGTTGAGGTCGGACGTGGTCAGGTTTTCTATTTCATATACATCCTGTGCCGACACCGTCATGGCCGAAGCCAAAGCAGCCAGCAACAAATATTTTCTGTTCATAACTTTCACTTTTAATAAGGTCTGACATTCATGCCTTTACTGAATTTTTCATGCCACTGAAAGGCTTTACCGGCGGCCGCCGCGGGAACCTCCGCCGCGCATTCCGCCTCCGCCACCATAGCTGCGTCCGCCACCTGAAATGACTGGACTACCGTAGCTGCGGCTGCCCGACGGACGGCTGTATCCCTCACTGCGCGAAGGCGTGTAGGAGCGATTGCTGGAAGGCCGCGTCTGCGTATTGCTGTTGTTGTAGGTGCGTGTAGGCAGGTTGCCGCTCTGGTTGGACGGACGGGTCGACGGGTTACGGTTGACTACACCTGACGAAGGCCGGCGCTGACCGCCAAAATTGTTGGACGGACGCAAATAGGTAGGCGAACCGCCACGACCCGTACTGCCGAAACTGCCGTAGTTACGTCCCGTACGACCGGTATATCCGGCAATGGTGCGGCCGGCGTTGGGACGCGGATTGAAGCCCGGTCCGTGATGCGGCGGCAGGGGGTGATGCCAGTAAGGCGGGCGCCAGAAGGGGTCGTACCATCCGCCCCAGCCCCACGACGGGCCCCAAAACGGGTCATACCATCCACCCCAGCCCCACGACCAGTAGGGACCGCCCCAGGCCCAGCCGAACGACCAGCTGTAGCACGGGCGCCAGTAGGGACTGTAATACCATACGGGGTCATAATAGTAATCCCAGTAGTAGGGGCTGCTGACGTACACGTTTACCTCGGGCGCATGGAAACGGATGAGGCGCTGCGTCATGCTGCCCTCGCCAATGGCAGCGGTATCGGTCAGGTCGGCCGACTCAGCTGCGGCGGCTTCCTCGGCCCCCTCGCCACGACGGTTATACTGGTCAATCTGGCTGTCGGTATAGTATCCCACCGTAGGGGCAGGTTCGGTTTCCGATTCATCAATCGGTGAATACGAAGACTCATTGCGCTCGGGCGTAACGTCCTTCGACGGAATGAAATATACATCGTCCTGCGCAAAAGTCGCACTTGGCACAGCGGTCAATAATGCAAAAAGCAGAGCTAACTTTTTCATACCTAATTGTTTTTATATTGTTTTCTGTTCTGATGTGCATTGTCTCTCAACGGGAAGGGAGAAACGCGCCTGACGGCATCCGGCAAAAATGGTCGGCACAGGTCCTTACGGCCCATCATTGTTCTGCATCCGGGCGGTATTTTCACGCCCCATTGATTTTATACACTTTCTCGTTTACGAAAATACGGATTTTTGTGCTTTGCCACACACATTTTATTGATAAAAAAAGTTGACAGCCAGGCTTTTTTATGTTTTTTGGCTGACTGGGGCTTTTTTTAAGTTCTGCTAAAACCGGCCGGCTGCTTTTTCCGGTTCACTCCATAAAGGAAATAAGAGAGTATGGGCCACTTCCATAATTTGTATGCAGTTTTGAGCTGTTCTTTGCTTTTGCAATAGTAATTCTTCAATCCTACTATTCAATATACTATTAAAAAGACCATAGAAAAAGGTTGTATCTCTACAACCTTTTTCTATGGTGTCGTTACAAAGTTAAGCATTTTTTGTCGTGACACAATTTATATGACAGTCTCCGCATCTCGGAGAGGATACGTGGCTGTTTTTTGTATATTGGGAGTTTCAGTAACAATAGGAATTATGTCCTGCCTGCGCAGCCTCTTTCAATTGAGATTTTAGTTTTTCCATATTCTTCGGAGAAGCTGCAGATTTGAACTTGATTTCTCCATCTTTCCCGATAATCACGTAATGAGGAACGGAAAGTACTCTTTGTTCGTTGCCGAAGGTTGTGTATATTTCATCCTTAAACGCTTCCTGCATGCGTACATGCTCGCCTATCAGGTCATAATGTGCTGCCATCTTGCGCCATTTGGCATCCTCTTCTGGGCGGTCGATTGAAAGATACAGCAGTACGATGTCGTTTGCTTTGGCATATTCCTGTAAGGGCTTTACATAGGCGAAAGAGGCACGACAGGGACCACACCAGGTTGCCCACATATCTATGAAGACAACCTTTCCTTTATATAAGTCGGTAATGTCTTTGAATGTCTTGGCGTTGTCTATATTAGGGAAGTGAATGTTGTCAGGAATTTTGGCCTGATTGAACGCCTTATTCTTGGCGATGGCCTTATCTATCAGCGGCTGCCATTTACTTTGTGGGTATAATTGCTTGAATCGTTCTTCCAACGGAAGTATCTCTGGGTCGTATTTTTCCTTGTGTGCGTCCTTCAGAAAGAGTAATGCCATGGCCGATTCCTGTGCCTGCCCCGTA
>ERZ773200.561-NODE-561-length-37619-cov-24.809924_pt1 | contig 37619 bp, 37 predicted proteins | sample MGYA00581008_ERZ773200 | MGnify/ENA primary metagenome ERZ773200 (study PRJEB29015, sample SAMEA2737770) | human gut metagenome | biome: human gut; feature: human-associated habitat; material: faeces | place: China | collected 2012 ... | reverse complement strand
ATGTTTGAAGGGACGCTGGCTGGCAAGGCCCACCTCAAGCAGGCGGAGGAGCGGAGCGTGTATGCTGCCTTCTCGGTGTTGGGGGACACGGGACGGACGGAGACGGCTGACGCCCGGACGGAACTGGTGACGGTGATGACGCACGACGGGCAGCGCAACGAACTGGAGGCGGCTTATGCCTACCGTGTGGTGCGGAATGAGGCTGGAAGGATGGGCGTCGCCACGCTGGAGGGCGAGGAGGTGCTGCCGCCACGGTACGAGAAGGTGGAACTGCTGCCTTATGGTTTTGCCCGCCTGACGTCGCGGCGGAAGGTGGACCGGGAGCGTCCGTGGATGGACTTGCGCAACGGGCTGCGGTTTGCCGTGATGCCAATGGTGAGGCGGTGTGGCTTCCTGTCGTTTAGTACGGCGGACGGCCTGCGCCTGTACCCGCGGGTGGAGACGCGGCGGCTGCGGGAGTCGGACTTCGTGACGCCAGGGGCTTTGCGCCACGGGCTGGAGGACGGTCTGCGCTTTCGTGACTACTATATCCCGCCGACGGAGGGGGCGCCAAGAATCTATGTGGTGAAGGACCAGATGGACAATCGGGTGCTGCTGGAGGCTGAGGACGGGACGCTCTGTCTGCGGACGGGCTGGGGCGTGCGGTTGGTGCCTATCACGCTGGCGGCGTGGAAGAAGGAGAAGGAACGGTGGCGACGCACGTTGCGATCCTTTGACAGGCAGGCGAAGCAGTGTGCGGGCCGCAGGATGTTTCCCTATACGGTGCGGGCGGAGGTCACGGCTGGTTATCACTTGTCCGACTACAAGGAGGTTTCGGACGTGCGTATCACGCGGAGCGGGAAGCAAGGGTATCATGCTTTCGTCTATGACGTGATGGTGCAGCGGTGGAAACCCGTGGGGTCTTATCGGGAGATATTTCCTCCGGCCTATGGATTGCGGGTGGTGCGCAACTGGGAGGGGAGGTATCTCCTGCGCACGCAGTATTTTGAGAAGATCGGTGTGGGTGAGAACCTGCTGTTTGACTATGCGGAACTGCTGGACGACGCCTATCTATATATCAAGGAGAAGGGACGAGCGTGTTATGTGGATCTCGAGAGTGGGGTCTGCTTTGACAGCAAGCCGCAACTGGTGAGGATCGGTTTTATGCAGTTTCAGAAAGATGGCGACCTCTATTTCCCGTTTGACCCTCGGTTGAGTGGACGCACACCTTATAGGCGGGGAGAGATCGTGGGGGGCGAGGAGATCTGCTTCGTGGGGGATAGTCTGGTGCTACTGAGGGATCATGCGGCGGTCTATTATATCCGCCAACGGTATAGCGATGGTTGTCGTTTCATCGTCAGCGAGCGCCGGCAGGAGCGTGCCTTCGATGCCACCTACGACTTGTACTATGATGGTAGAGGGCCGGTGGTGTTGCAGCGGCGGGAGGCGAAATAACAACAATGCTTCCTCATTATAGCCTGCTTATAGGGAAAACAACTTGAACAACTTTTACAACAAGTAACAACTCTTTCGGTAAGCCATGAGCAGAACTGAAAATTGGGGGTGAGTCAGAACAATGGTTTTGGCTCACCCCCAAGTTTTTTTATTAGATATTGATGCGCTTGGCGATCACAGATTATTCTTTATAGATTATTGTTTGTCGCTACGCTTGACCACTACCTTGTTGTTTTCTACCGTCAGGGTGAGGGTCACGTCGGAGTTGGAGCGTCCCTGGGCGAACTCGGCAAGGTGCTTGCCCTGGATGCCGGAGTATTTGAAGGCGTGCTGGTAGTTGGCAAAGTTTTGGTTGGTGTTGGTGCTCACGCCGTAGGCTTCTACGAGGGTGACGGTGTAGAAGTCGTCGTCCTGGGCCTGGTAGCCATCCTTCACCTTCCAGTTGAGTTTCACGTTGATGGTCATGGGAAACTCCGGCACGTGCATGGGGACGGAATAGAAGACGTAGTCGTGGAGACGGCCGGGCAGAACCATGGTAGAGGGGTCGAGCAAATACTTCTCGTACTCCAGCATCTCGTCCAGTTTGCGATTGAAGGGGTCGTTGAGCGAGGTGGTGATGGGCGATCCCTTGCTCGGCGTGAGCGTAAGGGAGAAGTCGGACCACTGGAGGATGTCCTTGTTGAAGGCAAAGAGATAGGTGAACGTGCCCGAGGTGATAGGCTGCTGGGGCGTGTCGTCGTTGTCGTCGTCGCTGCAGGCGGTGAGCAGGCAGCAGAGGGAGGTCATGGCAAAGGCCATGATCATGGTAAGGAATGATTTCTTTTTCATATTGATGATTCTAAATGATAGTTCGTCGTTGCTATGGTAAGCGGCCTCACTCGCTGATGCGGAGGACGCGGATGCCCGTATTGTGGGCCCGGGCGGCAAGGTAGGCGAAGAGCGTCTCCTTGGGTTCTACCACTTGGTGGCCGTTCTTCTTGAGGCTCGATGCGTTGAGAAGGTAGAGGCCATCTTCGTGCCAGACAGCGATGCCCAGATGGCTGGCGTCGAGTCCGGGTTTGTTGGTGACGAGACCGATGATGTCGCCGTCGCGTACCACCTGTCTGAGCGCCGGGTCTTTGAGGCGGCCCTTGGGAATGTAGGTGACGGTCTTGCCAAGCCACGCCTTTTCCTGTTGGGCGATGGTTTTCACCCGTTCGGGATGTTGGCGGAGCATATCGTAACTGTCGGCATGGGTACTCATATAGTCGATGCGGAGGCGCTGGCGACCCGTGAAAACGGTGGACGGGGCGTGTATCTCCTGGATGAAACCCTTGCGCTCGTTGTCGCTCACCCACCACTGGAAATAGTGTAAGCGACCACAGTAGTCCACTTTTCCGCTCATATAGCGAATGAGTTGGGCCTCGTGGCAATAGTCGGCAAAGGAAGTCTTGCCCGTAAAGGTACAGCGGGCCAGGGCGAGAACGGCCTCGACATAGGTGGTGCAGTCGAGCTCGTGGAGGTTGATGACCATCTGCTCGGTGTCGGACCGGTCGAGGGTATGGGCCACATAGGGCACGCCGATAAACTGGCGGGCGATCCAAAGGATGGTCTTCTCTTTGCCCCAGGCGGCATAGTGGTCGTGGGTGGTACGGAGGATGCGCTCCACCAGCAGGCGGTCTTCTCGCGTGGCATCGGGCATCGGAGCGGCGACGGTGTCGTGGACCTGGTTGTTGTGGGCCACCGTGTCGGTAGCCTGGGTGGAATCGGCCTGTTGAGGCGTGGGGGCGGCCTGTTCCTTTGCTCCCGAGGCGTGGCCGCATCCGGCGAGCGAGAGGGTCAGGCAGAGGGTGGTGAGGAGGATTCTCATTTTTTCTTTCCTTTGTGGTTCTTTTTCTTGTATTTGTGGCCGAAATTGAACCCCACATAGACATTGAGCGTGCCAAAGAGGTTTTCGGTCTCGAAGTTTTCGCAGCGGTACTTGAAGGCGTGGGTGACGATGCTCATGCCCGAATACCACCTCATGTTATTATAGACCACGGCGAAGCGGAAGGTACCGTCGAGGTTGAGGTTCTTGGCCGTGAAGTCGCGGAAGGACAGCCATTTGCCCTGCACGTCGCTTCGCGTCTTCTTGTAGGAGAGGCCGATGCAGAGCGAGGCGTCGAGGAGCCAGTTGCGGGCGAAGACCCAGTTGTAGGCATAGCCGCCCGAGATATTGATGTCGTCGTAGTGGAACGTGGAGCTCTCCCGCGTAGAGTCGTATTCCTCGGCAATGATACGGCGGCCGGTGCGGGAGGCGATGAGGTCGTCGAGAGCCCGCCAGTCCACCGTCACGTTCTGGTTGCTGTAGCCGATGCCGATGAGTGGCGATCCTGCCGAGCGGCGCTGCACGGTGCTCTGGCTGAAGGCGGCGGGGTAGGAGAACTTGCGGTGGTTGAAGATATAGTAGGCGTTGAAGCCCTTGTTGCTGGTGGTGACGCCACCAAACTTCACGTCGCGCAGGGGTTCGGTATTGAAATCGTCGCCGAAATAGCTGTTTCGGATATAGTAGCCATCGCCCGTTTTGCGGTAGTAGAGGTCGAGGCCGATCTTGTTGCTATAGAGGCTGAGGTTGAAGTCGGTGCGGTCGTTGACCTCATCGTAGAGGTGGGTGACGTCGATGGTGTAGCCGATGAAGATCCAGCGGTAGCCGAAGTAGGGACCGACGCGCAGCGACATATTGGGCGCGAAGGTGACGGAGTAGCCGAGGTTGGACTTGATGCGGTACAGCTCGTAGGTGTTCGTGTTCTGGATCATGAACGCGTAGTTGTATCGCTGCGGCTCGATATAGGTGGTATCGACCTTGTTGAGTTTGCGGATGTTGTGCTTCAGCCAGCTTTTTTCCCTTTTCTGCTGTCTGCTCAGGTCGGGGCGCATCCATGTGACGGTGTCTCTCCTTGGAATCTCGCAGAGTGTGTCGGCAGCCCACAATAGGTCTGTCCCCCTGGCGGCAATGGTGGCGAGGGGGAGCAGGAGGCAGAGGAGGACTATGATGCGTAGCGGGCTCGTGATGGGGAAGGGACGTTGGTGGTGGGTTAGAACTTGCCGAGGATGCGGTCCAAGGCCCAGTTGGTGGGCGTGGCACTGAAGCTGTCGCAGTCGCAGGTGCCAATGCCCTGGATGTCTTCGACGACGCTGCGGATGATCGGCAGTTGGACCAGGGACGGGCGGGGAATGTCGATCTCCTGCACGCCCTCGTTGGTGTAGAGGTGGATGGGCTGGGGAGTGAAGACCGAGAAGGCCAGGCGCCCCTTGGAACCGAAGACCTCGATGCGGTCGTCGCGTCCGCTCTCGTGGGCGCAGAAGCACCAGGCACCACTGGCGGTGAGTCCGCTCTCAAACTCCATCACGGCATTGACCGTGTCCTCCACGGCATAGAGACCGCCGCGGTTGGCCTTGTAGCCGTGGGCTTTGGTGATGATGCCGAAGTAGTCCTGGAGGAGGTCGATCTGATGGGGGGCAAGGTCGTAGAAGTAGCCACCACCGGAGATGCTGGACTGGAGACGCCAGGGCAGCGAGCCGGTCTGGGCGTCTTGGGGCTTGGGGGGAGCGATGAGGCGCACCTGCACGGTCATGATCTTGCCCAGTACGCCGCTGTTGATGAGGGTCTTCACCTTCTTGAAATAGGGGAGGTAGCGGCGGTAGTAGGCCACATAGCAGCGCACGCCTGTCTGCTCGGAGATATGGTTGATGCGGATGCAGTCCTCATAGCTTGCGGCGAGGGGCTTCTCGACGTAGCACGGTTTGCCGGCACGCATGGACATGATGGCAAACGTGGTGTGGGCGGCAGGAGGGGTGGCGACATAGATGGCATTGATGTCGGGGTCGAGGATCAGCTCCTGTGGGTCGGTGTACCACTTGCGGACATGGTGTCGCTCCGCATACGATCGCGCTTTGGTCTCGTTGCGGCTGAAGACGGCCTCGACATGAGAACCTTCCACCTCGTTGAAGGCGGGGCCGGACTTTTTCTCCGTCACCTCGCCGCATCCTATGATGCCCCATCTGACTTCTTTCATCTTGCCTAAGTATTTGTTCGTAGCGTGGCGTGTGGATAGGAAGAAAGGGGTGGGGTGCTGCAGGGAAAAGACCCCTCTCCTCGTACCGTTGGCCACAGAATAGGTGCAAATTTACACATTTTCCCTCAATCAGCCACGCGTGGCCGTAATTTTTTGTAACTTTGCAAAAGATAGACTGCATTCGGACATTTGAAAACACGTTTTCATAGGCTCGTTTGCGCTACTTCTTATATAAAAATAGAACGCAAGATGATAATAAAGAAAGCCGAATACACGATCTCCTCGCCGCGGGAGAGTATGTGTCCAAAGGACACCAAGCCCGAGTTTGCCTTTATCGGACGATCCAATGTGGGCAAGTCGAGTCTGATCAACATGCTCACCAACCGCAAGGCTTTGGCCAAGACGTCGTCGAAGCCGGGCAAGACCTTGCTCATCAACCACTTCATTATCAACAACGAGTGGTATCTGGTGGACCTCCCGGGCTATGGCTACGCCCAGGGGTCGAGCACGAAGTCGTCGCAACGCCGCCTGGAGCAGATGATCGCGGGCTATATCCTCCAGCGCAAACAACTCGTCAACCTCTTTGTCCTCATCGACATCCGCCACGAACAGCAGCGCATCGACCGCGAGTTTGTCGACTGGCTGGGCGAGAGCGGGGTGCCGTTTTGTATCGTCTTCACCAAGTCGGACAAGTTGACGGCTGGCAAGGCGCGGGCCAATGCGGAGCAATGGATGCACGCCCTGGAGGACCGCTGGGAGTCGCTGCCCCCTTACTTCATCACGAGCTCGTCGAAGCACGAGGGAGGCGAGGCCGTGCTCGACTATATCGAGCAGTGCATCCACATGGATGAGGCTGCCGCGGAGGACGCTGCAGAGGTTGCTGCTGAGGCTGCCCCGAAGGACGCCGTGAATGATGCAGCAGAGGACGCTGCGAAGGACGCTGCAGAGGCGGAGAACGCGACGGAGGCAGAATAATCATACGATCATCAAGAACCAGTCAGACTATGGAATCATATTTGGACGTCCAGCATCTCACGAAGAGTTTTGGAGAGAAGGTGCTTTTCGACGACATGAGTTTCTCGGTGTCGGAGGGACAGAAGGTGGGGCTCGTGGCGCGCAACGGCACGGGCAAATCGACCCTGCTCTCCATCCTCCACGGCGACGAGGGCTACGACGCGGGACAGATCGTCTATCGCAACGACATCCGTGTGGGCTATCTGGAGCAGACGCCGCATTTCAATCCTACGGACACCGTCCTCGACGCCTGCTTCAACCACGAGGGCAATCCCGAGAAGGTGCTGCGGGCCAAGCAGGTGCTGACGCAGTTGCGCATCGAGGACCTGGAGCAGAAGGTGGGCGAACTGAGTGGTGGACAGTTGAAGCGGGTGGCCTTGGCCAACGTGCTGCTGCTGGAGCCCGACTTCCTGATCCTCGACGAGCCGACCAACCACCTCGACCTCGAGATGATAGAATGGTTGGAGGGCTATCTGCGGCGAGGTAACAAGACGCTGCTGATGGTGACGCACGACCGCTACTTCCTCGACGAGGTGTGCAACCTGATCCTGGAGATCGACGACGAGACCATCTATACCTACCGCGGCAACTACTCCTACTATCTGGAGAAGCGCCAGGAGCGCATCGACAACGCGCGGGCGGAGATAGCAAGGGCCAACAACCTGTATCGCAAGGAACTGGACTGGATGCGCCGGCAGCCACAGGCGCGCGGACACAAGGCGCGCTACCGGGAGGAGGCGTTCTACGACCTGGAGGCGAAGGCAAAGCGCAGGATCGAGGAGCGCCAGATGCGTCTGAAGAGCTCGAGCGTCTACATCGGCAGCAAAATCTTTGAGTGTCAGTATGTGTCGAAGGCCTTTGAACGGGCTGACGGCACGCAGAAGGTGATCCTGAAGGACTTCTACTACAACTTCGCGCGCTTCGAGAAGATGGGCATCGTGGGCAAGAACGGCACGGGAAAATCGACCTTCGTCAAGATGCTGCTGGGCAAGGTGGAGCCCGACGGAGGACGTTTCGACATCGGCGACACCGTGCGCTTCGGCTATTTCTCGCAGGAGGGACTGCGGTTTCGCGAGGACCAGAAGGTGATCGACATCGTCAAGGATATTGCCGACTACATCGACCTCGGAGGCGGACGCCACATGACGGCATCGCAGTTTCTCAACTACTTCCTCTTCCCGCCCGAGATGCAGCACAACTACGTGGCGAAACTCAGTGGTGGCGAGCGGAGAAAGCTCTACCTCTGCACGGTCTTGATGCGCAATCCCAACTTCCTCGTGCTCGACGAGCCGACCAACGACCTCGATATCCAGACGCTCCAGGTGCTGGAGGAGTATTTGCAGGACTTTCCAGGCTGCGTGATCGTGATCTCCCACGACCGCTACTTCACCGACAAGGTTGTGGACCATCTACTGGTCTTCCATGGCGAGGGCGACATCCAGGACTTTCCGGGCAACTACACGCAGTATCGCGACTACCAGAAACTCAAGAGCAAGGAGGAGGACGACCGCCGCCAGGAGGAGAAGAAGCCGAAGCGCGAACGGGCGGACTACCGCAACGAGACGCGCCGGAAGATGACCTACAAGGAGAAGATGGAGTTTGAGCGGCTGGAAAAGGAGATGGGTGAGCTGGAGCAGGAGCGCGAGCAACTGGAGGCGGCCCTCTGTTCGGGAACGCTCTCCATCGACGAACTGACGGAGAAGAGCAAGCGGCTGCCCGAGGTCAAGGAGTTGATTGACGAGAAGGAAATGCGCTGGCTGGAGCTGTCGGAGATCGGCGGCTGAGCAGCACGGACAACGCTTTGCAAAAGAAAAACCCGTCGCGCGGTACTCTAAGGGCCGTGCGACGGGTTGTTTTATCTATGTTTTGGGGTCATAGGTTGCATTCGTATGAAAAGGGGAGGACTCTTTAGCGGTGTCCGCCAAAGGATCCGTGGGATCCGCCAGAGTTGCCGCCACCACGGGGGCTGCCACTACGCGGACTGCTCGGCGTGGGGCGAGAGGGACGGGTCGGCGCAGTGAAGGTGGAACGCGGCTGACTGGGGTTGGATCGGGAACCACCAAAGGAGCGCGGCGAACTGGGAGAAGTGCGCTGAACGCCCGTGGCGGGACCATACTGGCCGCTGCCGTTGTATCTTCTCGACGCTGAGGGCCGCTGCTGCGAACCATTGGGGTTGGGACGTCTCACCGTCGTGCGGGTGCTGCTCTCGCGGCGACCTTGTACGCCGCCGTAGGGCTGGCTGCCGTTGTACGGGCGATGGTCCTGGCCGCCGTAGGAGGGACGGTCGGTCTGACTGCCGTAGGAGGGGCGGTCGTGCTGATTGCCAGCCACCATGTGGCCGTCGCGATATCTGTAGCCATGGCCGAAGTCGCCACGACCGAAACCGTCGCGCATTCCGCCACGAGGACCGGGACCGCCATAGTGGCGACCGTGGTACCAGCTGCGGCCTCCGTTGTGATGCCAGGCGTGGGCGCCACGATAGACACCGTAGAACGTGGGGCGGCCGAAGTAGTAGTAGTCGCGGTGGGGATAGCGGGCGTAGATGGCGAAGTGCCAGCATCCGGTGTCCCAATAGAGCGGGCGATAGAAGTAGGCGGCGTCGCAGAAGGCGCGATACTGCCACTCCAGGAGGACGTAGCTCATGTCGAGGTTGCGCCACCGCCAGTAGTTGCCGGCAAGGTCATCCACCGTGTTGATGCTCATCAAGTAGTCGAGATTGATCTCGTAGGCGGCTTCATATTGCGCTTCGCTGAGGTTCAACTCGTAAGCCATCTTGTCGGTCAGGAACAATGCCTGCTGGCGTGCTTGCTCGTAGCTCATGGCGCTGGACGGCAAGGCGAGCAGGAGCAGGGCAGCCATGGTGAACAATAACTTCTTCATCTTTATTCCTTGGTTAAAATGTTAGACTTCCGTTTGATGTGACCCTTTCTTTGGGTTCACGATGCAAAATAACGAAGAAAAAACGAGCCTTGCAAAGGATTTTCCCTAACTTGGCGGGGATTTCCCCTATCGTTGTCAAGAGCGCGGGATGTGGCGTGGAGGCTAAATAAGGTGAAATGGGCAGCGTTTATTTGCCTATCTCGATGAAAAAATGTAATTTTGCAAACCGTAATCAGAGAATCAGGAATCGCATTTTAGTATGAAACTATCCAACAGATTGGCTTTGCTCGCACTTCTCCTGCTCCTTCCGCTGGTGCTCTGCGCACAGAAGAAGCAGATACAGACTGCGCGCGACCAGGTGAAGTCGGGCAAGGACCTCGCCAAGGCCGTCGCCTCGATGCAGGGACTGCTGAGCGATTCCGCCAACCGTCAGAACCCGCGTATCTGGCTGGTGCTCTGCGACGCGCTGAAGGCGCAGTATGAGCAGAGCAACGAGCGCCTCTACCTGAAGCAGGCCACGGACACGACGACGATCTTCTCGCTGACGATGCGCCTCTTCGAGACGCTCTCGGCCTTCGATAGTCTCGACGTGAGGCCCGACAGCAAGGGAAGGGTGCGCGCAGAGCACAGGGAGCGCCATGCGGCCTTCCTCCACTCCATCCGCCCCAATCTCTTCAACGGCGGCGTCTTCTACACCCGCAAACGCCAGTATGCCGATGCCTACCGCTTCTACGAGACCTATATCCAGAGCCAGAACTGGCCCATCTTCACGGGCTACGACTATGCGGACCGCGACCCGCTGCTGCCCCATGCCGCCTACTGGGCGATGTACTGTGGCTACAAACTGGGGTCGGCGGATCAGATCATCCGCTACCAGGACTTGGCGGAGCGCGACACGAGCATGCTCAACTTCGTCAGGCAGTATCAGGCCGAGGCCTACCTGCTCCAGGGGGACTCGACACGCTATGTGGAGGCCCTTCGGGACGGTTTCGACCGCTATCCCAACTTCTCCTTCTTCTATCCGAGGCTGATCGCCTACTACGAGCGCCACGGCGATCACGACTCGTCGCTGGTGGTGGCAGACCGGGCGCTGGAGGCCGACTCCACGAGTGTGCTCTTCCGGTTGACGAAGGGATCGATACTCCTCAACCTGGGCCGCTACGACGACTGCATCGCGATCTGCAAGGAACTGCTGGAGCAGAACGACTCGCTGGCGGACGCCCATTTCTATATCGGACTGGCCTACTTCAACCAGGCCATCGACTTGGACATCGTGGAGCAGCGCCACCGCGAGAAGCGGCAGGAGATCACGAGGCTCTACAAGGAGGCGCTGCCCTACCTGGAGCGCTACCGGGCCTTGGCCCCCGACCAGCGAAACCGCTGGCTGCAGCCGCTCTACACGATCTACCTGAAACTCAATATGGGGGAGGAGTTTGACGAGATCAACAAACAATAACCGAATCAGAACAACAGAACAAAGATGAACAAGATACATACGCTGGCCGACCGTATCGGCATCACGCTGACGCCGATGCAGGAGACCGTGGCCGACCGATTGCTCCATACGGACCGCAACATCGTGGTCCTCTCGCCGACGGGATCGGGCAAGACCTTTGCCTATCTGCTGCCGCTGGTGGCCATGATTGACGCGACGCGGCAGGAGGTGCAGGCCGTGGTTGTGGTGCCGGGACGCGAGTTGGCGCTGCAGTCGCAGCAGGTGCTGGAGTCGATGCGCACGGGACTGCGCTCGATGGCAGTCTATGGTGGTCGCCCCACGATGGAGGAGCACCGCAAGATGCGCGAGGTGCGTCCGCAGGTGGTCTTCGGCACGCCGGGCCGTCTCAACGACCATATCGACAAGGGCAACCTGGAGGCAGAGACCGTGGGCGTGCTGGTCATCGACGAGTATGACAAATGTCTCGAAATGGGATTCCAGGCCGAGATGAGCCGTCTCGTGGCGAGTCTGCCGGCAGTGCGCCGCAAGGTCCTGCTCTCGGCGACAAGGGCCGAGGAGGTGCCAGCCTTCATGCGCAATGCCTTGAAGGGCGCCCCCGAGGTGGTCGATTTCCTGCCTGACGACGAGGTGGTCTCCGATCGCGTACTAATAAATAAGGTGAGAAGCGAGGAGCGCGACAAGTTGCCCGCCCTGCTACAGTTGCTCTGCCAGTTGGGCGAGGGCAAGACGGTGGTCTTCCTCAACTATCGTGACGCCGTGGGCCGCGTGGCCGACTACCTGGCCGAGGCGGGTTTCGACGTGAGCAGCCTCCATGGCGGACTGGACCAGCGGGAGCGCGAGCATGCGGTCTATCGCTTTGCCAACGGGAGCGCCAACGTGCTGGTGAGCACAGACCTAGCGTCCCGCGGACTCGATATCCCCGACATCAGCCATATCATCCACTATCATCTGCCCGAGACCGAGGAAGCCTATATCCACCGTACGGGCCGCACGGCGCGCTGGGACAAGCAGGGCGCAACCTTCTTCCTGCTGGGTCCCGAGGAGGAGTTGCCCGCTTATGTCGAGGCCGAGATCCACGACTACCAGCTTGACGGCGGTCAGCATCCCGTGCCCCGGGCCACGATGGCTACCTTGTATATAGGAAAAGGCAAGAAAGACAAGGTCTCGAAGGGCGATATCGTGGGTTTCCTCTGCAAGAAGGGCGGACTCAAAGCCACGGAGATCGGACGCATCGACGTGATGCAGCGCTATGCCTATGCCGCAGTGGCAAAAAGTAAACTCGCTACGGTTCTCAAAATGACAAGTGGAGAGAAAATCAAGGGAATCCGTACGGTAGTGGAGGAAATCAAGTGAAACGCGTGACCAAATGTAAACTGTGCTGGGGCGCAACACGGCCTGTTCCCATGTCGCAGCTTACAGTTTGATTGATAAAAAACGCTAAAATATTTGGCCGTGTGGAAATAAAGCAGTAAATTCGCAGTCGAAACATCAATCAATTCAATTAATACTTTAGAGATGAAGAAGTACAATTTCTATGCAGGCCCGTCGCTTCTGCCGCGCGAGGCCGTCGAGAACACTGCAAAGCAGATCCTGGATTTCAACGGTATGGGCGTATCTTTGATGTGCGTTAGCCACCGTAGTCCGGCTTTCCAGGCCGTTATGGACGAGACCGTCGCTCTCATCAAGGAGCTGCTCGACATCCCCGAGGGCTACTCAGTGCTCTTCCTTGGTGGCGGTGCTTCTACGCAGTTCATGCAGATCCCTGCCAACTTCCTGATCAAGAAGGCTGCCTATGTCAACACGGGTGTGTGGGCAAAGAAGGCCCTCAAGGAGGCTAAGCTCTTCGGTGAGGTGATCGAGGTTGCCTCTTCAGCTGCCGACAACTACAGCTACATCCCCAAGAACTACGACGTTCCTGCTGACGTGGACTACCTCCACGTCACGACCAACAATACGATCTACGGTACGGAGCTCCTCAAGGACCTCGACGTCAATGTGCCGATGATCGCCGATATGTCTTCTGATATCATGAGCCGCCCGGTCGATGTGTCTAAGTACAAGGCTATCTACGGTGGTGCTCAGAAGAACATGTCTATGGCCGGTGTCACCTTCGTGATCGTCAAGGACGACGAGCTGGGCAAGGCTCCGCGCGAGTTGCCTACGATGGTTGACTATCGCACCCACGTGGACAAGGGCTCTATGTTCAATACTCCTCCTGTGGTGCCTATCTACTCTCTGCTTGAGACGGTTCGTTGGGTGAAGGCCCAGGGTGGTGTCAAGGAGATGGAGCGTCGCGCTATCGAGCGTGCTGACATCCTTTACGGAGAGATCGACCGCAACAAGTTGTTCCGTGGTACCGTCGCAGAGGAGGATCGTTCTCGCATGAACATCTGCTTCGTCATGAACGACGAGTACAAGGAGCTGGAGAAGCCGTTCTTCGACTTCGCTACCGAGCGTGGCATGTTGGGTATCAAGGGTCACCGTTCAGTCGGTGGTTTCCGTGCTTCTTGCTACAACGCCATGTCTGTCGAGGGTGTTCAGGCACTCGTCCAGGCTATGAAGGACTTCGAGGCACAGCACTAATTTTTAGAAACATGAGTGAGACGGGGGAGCAGCAGTTTCCCTGTCTCCTTATTATAACAGACTTATATAATCAATACATTCAATGAAAGTTTTAATTGCAACTGCTAAGCCGTTCGCAGCTGAGGCTGTACAGGGCATCAAGAAGGAATTTGAGGGCACGGGCCACGAGGTAGTGCTCCTGGAGAAATATGAGACCAACGAGCAGCTCCTCGACGCTGTCAAGGACGTGGACGCCATGATCGTTCGCTCCGACAAAATCACCGCTGAGGTCCTCGATGCTGCCAAGAACTTGAAGATTGTCGTTCGCGCTGGTGCCGGCTTCGATTCTATCGACTGCCAGTATGCCAAGGAGAAGAACGTCGTCGTCGAGAACACGCCGGGTCAGAACGCCAACGCCGTGGCTGAGCTCGTGATGGGTATGCTCGTCTATGTGGCTCGCAACCACTTCAATGGCAAGTCTGGCCATGAGCTCATGGGCCGTCGTCTCGGTCTGCTCGCTTTCGGTAATGTCGGTCGCAACGTGGCCCGCATCGCCAAGGGCTTCGGCATGGAGGTGTCTGCTTACGACGCTTTCGTTCCCGCTGAGGCTATCGAGAAGGAGGGTGTACACGCTTGCAAGGACCAGAAGGAGCTCTTCGAGATCAGCGACGTGCTTTCTCTCCACATCCCCGCTACGCCGGAGACCATCAAAAGCATCAACTATGACATGGTCAACCTGATGCCGAAGGGTGGTATCCTCGTCAACGCTGCCCGCAAGGAGGTGATCGACGAGGAGGGCCTGCTGAAGCTGATGAACGAGCGTGAGGATCTCCGCTACATCGCCGACATCATGCCCGACATGGACGAGGAGTTCAAGAAGTTTGGCACACGCTACTTCGCTACGCCGAAGAAGATGGGTGCTCAGACCGCTGAGGCCAACATCAACGCTGGTATCGCTGCTGCCCGTCAGATCAACGCCTTCTTCACGGATGGCTGCACCAAGTTCCAGGTAAATAAGTAATCATCTTTTTTTAATAGTCCCCTTTTCCCTGTTCTTGCGAGCGGGGGAATGGGGCGTTTTTTTTCAATATTTTATATGGCAATTATTAAACCGTTCAAGGGCGTTCGCCCACCGAAAGAATATGTAGAGCGTGTAGAGTCGCGTCCTTACGACGTCCTCGATTCAGACGAGGCTCGCGCCGAGGCTGGTGACAACGAGATGAGTCTCTACCACATCATCAAGCCGGAGATCAACTTCCCCGAGGGCACCTCTGAGTACGACCCGCGCGTCTATGAGAGCGCCAAGGAGCACTTCAAGATGTTCCAGGAGAAGGGATGGCTCGTCCAGGACAAGGAGGATCACTACTACATCTACGCTCAGACGATGAACGGCCACACGCAGTATGGTCTCGTCGTGGGCGCCTATGTGGAGGACTACATGAATGGCGTAATCAAGAAGCATGAGCTCACCCGCCGTGACAAGGAGGAGGACCGCATGAAGCACGTTCGCGTCAACGACGCCAACATCGAGCCGGTCTTCTTCGCCTATCGCGACAACCAGACCCTCATTGACCTCTGCAACCGCTACGCTCAGACGGAGCCGGAGTATGACTTCATCGCTCCGATCGACGGTTTCCGCCACCAGTTCTGGGTGATCAGCGACAAGAACGACATCGACACCATCACCAAGGAGTTTGCCGAGATGCCGGCTCTCTACATCGCTGATGGTCACCACCGTTCTGCTGCTGCTGCCCTCGTAGGTGCTGAGAAGGCTAAGCAGAACCCCAACCATACGGGCAAGGAGGAGTACAACTACTTCATGGCTGTCAGCTTCCCCGCAAGCCAGCTGACGATCCTCGACTACAACCGCGTCGTTCGCGACCTCAACGGTATGTCTTCTGAGGAGTTCCTCTCTGCACTGCAGGTCAACTTCACGGTAGAGGACAAGGGCACGGAGATTTACAAGCCGGCTCGCCTCCACGAGTTCTCACTCTATCTCGACGGCCACTGGTACGCTCTCAACGCCAAGGAGGGTACCTACGACGACAACGATCCTATCGGCGTGCTCGACGTAGATATCTCCAGCCGTCTGATCCTCGACGAGCTGATGAACATCAAGGATCTCCGCTCTGACAAGCGTATCGACTTCGTCGGTGGTCTCCGTGGCCTCGGCGAGTTGAAGCGTCGTGTCGATAGCGGCGAGATGCGCTGGGCTCTGGCTCTCTATCCTGTCTCAATGAAGCAGATCATGGACATCGCCGACAGTGGCAACATCATGCCGCCGAAGGCCACATGGTTTGAGCCGAAACTCCGCTCTGGCTTGGTTATCCACAAGTTGGAGACAGAGGATTGATCATCTTTTTGATGATTAATGATTAATAGATTGTTTAGTCCGCAGTCCTCTCTCTTGGGGCTGCGGATTTTTTCCAATCTCTAATTTTACAGAATGGCAGATACCTACAAGACCGTTTCCAAGGAAGTCTGCGAGGGATTTTATTCCGAAAAGCGGAGCAAGTTTCTCGCCTTTGTGCATCATGTTGACTCTGTCGATGAGGCTATGGCCATCGTCAAGGAGTATAGGAAGAAATACTATGATGCGCGCCACTGTTGCTATGCCTACGTCCTGGGATCGGACCGTGCTGATTTCCGTGCCAACGACGACGGCGAACCTTCCTCCACGGCGGGCAAGCCCATCCTTGGCCAACTCAACCGGCTGCAGCTCACCGATGTCCTGGTCGTGGTCATCCGCTATTATGGTGGCGTCAACCTGGGCACGGGAGGACTTATCGTGGCCTACCGCACGGCGACGGAGGACGCACTTTCCAAGGCCGTCATAGAAGAAAAATTTGTGGAGGAGCGCATCACCTATCGTTTCACCTATCCGATGATCAATGCCGTCATGCGGGTGGTCAAGGAGACGGGAGCGCGTATCGTCAGCCAGTCTTTCGACAACGACTGCGAGATAGTCCTCTCCATTCGCCAGAGTCTGGCCGAAGGCCTTCAGGCGCGCTTGGACAAACTCTCCTTTGAATAAATCGTACTAATCATCAAGTATGGACAAGTTTCTCTATTCCCTCTTGTCATCGTACTGGTGGTACTCATTGCGATTGCTATACCCATTATTGGCATGATTTTGGGCATCTTGTTGGTGTTCTTCGGCAGTTGCTATGACGATTTCACGGGGTCGCACGATTTCTTTATGTGGTGGTTCAGTTAATTTCTCCATTTTTTGCCCCATACATTTGGTCGTTACAAATAAAGTGTTTACCTTTGCATGAGAAATAGATAGTTAGTGGTTGCGAAGTCTAAGAGTTTTGCTCTTATTGACCCGCAAGCATTATCAATCAAAGGGGTGACTTCTCCTTCAAAAGGGTTTGGCTTCTCCTTCAAAAGGTGTTACTTCTCCTTCAAAAGAGTGGACTGATCTCTCATCCAGGTTGACTGATTCTTCGAAGAGGTTGACAGAACTCTCAAAGAGGTTGACAGAACTCTCAAAATGGTTGTTGACAGATCTCTCAAAGAGGTTGTTGACAGGATCTAACAAAGGGCTGGCGACGGTTCTGTCTTAATGAGCAGAAAGAGTTTCCACCCGTAGTTTTTTGGAAAGTTGGCAGAGTGACCGAATGCGCTGGACTCGAAATCCGGTATACCCATTACGGGTATCGGGGGTTTGAATCCCTCACTTTCCGCTGAATTTGGAAGGGTTTTTGCCCTTCCTTTTTTGCGTTTTGGTGGCTTAAATGGTTGGTTTTTAAGCGTTTATAATTTCTTTTTCTTTGTCGGATTGGGTTCGATTTCTGTATAAGGGGATAGTGTTCTGTCTTCGATATATTGCTATATATTGCGATGTACTGCGATATATTGCGGTTAACGTGGTACATTTGTAGAACACATGAAAAGGAAATGTTGTACACGGAAAGATAGGAGAGCGAAAGAAAGAAATCAATCAAGAAAGAAAGGATAAGGATATGGAAAAATTACCGAGTTTCAGCTGGTGCTTTGACCGGCGAGGAACGCTGGCGACGACGGGTGTGGCCAGTGTGGAGATGCGTGTGTCGTATATGCGCAGGTGCAAGGTGATGGCTACAGGGGTAAGGCTGGGCCGTGGAGAATGGCGTGACGGTCGCGTGGTGAAGCGGGGGGACGCCGTGGCGCTGAACAGGGTGCTGGAGCGGATGCGCGGGGACGTGCTGCGCGTGCTGGATGAGATGATGGAGGAGGGGATGGTGGATATCATGGCCATCCCGGATAGGATGGCGAGGATGAAGGGGGAGGGTCGGACGTTCCTGGAGTGGTGCCGTGAGCGGGCCGAGGTGAGGAAGTACGGACGGGCTGCGGACAGTCAGGAGCGGTATGACCGGTTTCTGAGGTGGTTTACGGCGTGGGGCGGTATTCGCTATTTCTCGGACGTGACGGACCACGGCGTGCTGGCGATGGATGCGGCGCTGAAGGAGAAGGGGATGACGGACTACTCGAAATGGAATAACTACCACCGCTTCCTGAACTCGTTCATACTGGATGCGATGGCGGCTGGGCTGCTTCGACGGAATCCCTATAAGTGGGTGAATATTCGGAAGGACAAGGAGAGCCACGGCTTGCATAAGTACCTGACACTGGAGGAGCTCCGACGGGTGGAGACGGCACGGATGGGGACGGAGAGCCTGGAGCGGGTGCGGGACCTCTTCGTGTTCCAGTGCTACACCTGTCTGGCTTATCATGATTTGGCCGCATTCGACGCGGGCAGGTTGGTAGATGTGGGCGGCGGCAGGTGGTCGTATAGTGGGGAGCGTGGGAAGACTGGGAAGGAATACTCATTCTTGCTGCTACGGCCCGCCGTGGCCGTGCTGGAGAAGTATGGGTGGCGGCTTCCTGTGCTCTCTAACGTGAAGTACAACGAATATTTGAAGGTGGTGGCGCAGACGGCGGGGGTCGATAAGCCTATCACGAGCCACTGGGCGCGCCATACGGGGGCGACGGTGCTGCTGAACGCTGGCGTGGACATGGAGACGGTGGCGCGGGTGCTGGGGCATAGCTCGACGAAGGTGACGCGCTCGACGTATGCGCGGCTGCTGGATGATACGGTGGTGAGGAAGATGCTGGAGGCCGAGCGGGCAATCGGGCGTTAAAAAATATAAAACATAATATTTTCTTTATGTTTTTCTTACACATAACAAATATTTTATGTACCTTTGTATTGTGATAAACAAATGATGGTTTTACATTAAAAATTTCAAGTATGAACGAAGAATTAGAAAAGGCAATCAGTCGTAAAAAGAAAGAGATTTCCGACTATGTGAGAATCGCAAAGAGCCTTCACATTGAGGAAGCGGAGATTCAGAAAAGAGTCGATTTGCTGCTCGGAGACCTCTCAAGGCTGCTAAGAATGCGAAAGTAGAACTCGCCTCCCCTTCGGGGGAGGCTTAAAACGAATCAAAAATGAATAAAAAAGCTACAGAACTATTGAACGAATACGCGGCTCTTGCTGGTAAAGAGGACGCGGCAAGTGTTGCCAGGAAAGAGGAAATTATCGGCTGGCTTCATGACCATGCTGATGCGGCAACAAAAGAAGAAGCTGGCAGGTTCGTCAGTCAGAAGCTCGGGGAGATAGAAATTTCTGTTGATAATCTTCGCGCACAGATTGACGGTGAAGCGTATCGCCTGCTGCCTCTGTCGTATATTGCTGAGCGTTATTTCGGGAAGAGCGCGGCTTGGCTTTCTCAACGTCTCAACGGCACGCTCGTTCGTGGCCGTTCCTATACGCTCAACGAAGAGCAAAAGAAGATTTTCAACGATGCGATGCAGGATATTAGTCTTCGCATTGGCTCGATACATTTGACTTGAAGGTTTTAGTGTAAACCTTCGTTGTTTATCACGCTCCCCCATACTGCATAGTTTGGGGGATTTTTTGTTTATATGTAAAAATATTCGTATATTTGCAGGAAAGAAAAATCGAGTATATGAGTAAGAGAGAGTTCAGGACGCACCGTGTGAGCTTTAGAATTTCGGATAGCGATTTTCAGATTTTTTGCCAGTTGAGCGAGCGTGGCGGGTTTCATTCGCTGAGCGGCTTTCTGAGATATTTGGCCTATTGCGCCGTGCGGGCCGCTGGCGGCGACATGACGGACGAGATACCCGAGGGCGTGCTCCGGGTATTCAAACGGACGTATGACTACGACACCGAGACACTTGCCGCCGCCGTGAAGCTGGTGGAGGCTGGCCGTGTGGGCATGGGTGATGGCGAGGTGCTGCCATCGGTGGAGGATGAGGTCGGCGGGATGTTTCGGGAGTTGGCCGACGAAGGCGCGGAGCGGATGTTTCCGGGCGACGTGAACTGGCGGAAGTAGCTGGCGGGTGCCTATTCTCGGCGGCTGGGCCTATCTATATGAGCAGGAAAGGAGACACAGAGAAGGCGGGCCGTCGTGGCGGTGGTGGACACTGGCGGGGCGGCAAGCGAAGGAAGGAGTATAAGCGCATTATTCACTCGAAGCGGTGGCACACGCTGCGCATGGCCTATATCGGCGCTCATCCGTTTTGCGAGGAGTGTATGGCCCGCGGCATCATGGACCAGCCTGCCGAGGAGGTGCACCACGTCAGGCCTATCGGTACGGGCAGGAGCTGGGAGGAGATGTGCGCGCTGGCTTTCGATGCTCATAATCTGCGAAGCCTCTGCCACGACTGCCATGTGGCGGCCCACCGTCGGCAAAGGAAGGAGGGGAAGGAGCCGAGCGAGGACGTGAAGGCGTGGTTGGAGCGGTTCCTGCACGTCTGACAGGGCGTACTGAATGGGCTATTGTGTGGGCCGGGAACGGCCAAAGGCGTGCCGATAATAGCCAAAAGCGTGCCGATAATGGCGTTTTTTGTTCCGAAAGCGGCCATAATCGGCCATAAACGGCTATAAACGGTCGGAAATGGCCGAGCAATGGGCGATGAGCGGACGTGGTGGACATCATTAACTTTCAAACGGGATAGATATGGGAATGAACGAAGAGAAGCGTCACTATGTGCTGGAGATTCGGGAGCGCATGGAGGCCCGCGGGCTCTATGATGAGAGCCTGGAGCCCGCCATCGGCGTGCTGGCTGGTCTGCTATGCCGTCTCGACACCATCCGGGAGAGTATAGCCGAGGAGGGCACGATGCTGACCGTGGTGAGCCGTGAGGGCAATCCGAGGACGATTCTGAATCCTGCCGTGTCGGCTGAAATACAGTGTACGGAGGAGATACGGAAGTATTTCCGAGACCTCGGCCTGTCCGTGGCGAAGCCTGCGGGGTTTGTGAACCAGGAGAAAGACGCGCGGCCCAGGAGCGGGGACCGGTTGGTCAGTCTGATGGAAGGACTGGGCGGCCAGAAGCCGACGCTCTACAAGCGCAAGGACAAGAACTGAGCAAGACTGAGGGGAAGCTATGACAGACGACGAGAAGCAGCGAGAGCGGGAGGCGAAGGCCGCGTGCGCTGGCTGGTTGCAGGACTGCGACCTGCCGGGCTATCATCTGGGGCGCATCGACCGCCGTCTGCTGGACTATGCTAAAAGCCTGGCGGGGCATCCTGAGCGGCATAATCTCTACGAGCTGCTGGGGCTTCGTCGGTTTTTGCTGATGCTGGAAAAATACGACTTTCGGATAGACAAATACAAGCAATTCGCGGCTTTTTACGAGCAGCTGAAATTCAGCGGCGTGAGGGGTAGGCAGAGCTACCGGCTGACGCCCGTACAGGTGTTTCAGTTTGCCAACATCATGGGCTTCTATACGGACGAGACGCACCGTCTGTTTCATGACGTGCTGCTCTTCGTGCCCCGTAAATTCTCGAAGACCACGGAGGTGGCCAGTCTGGCCGTCTATGACCTATTGTTTGGCGACAGGAATTCCCAGTGCTACACGACGGCCAATACCTACCAGCAAGCCAAAATTTGCTTTGATGAGATCAGGGGCGTGCTGAGGGGCATGGACCCCGGGCTTGGCCACTTCAAGCTGAACAGAGAGCTGGTGAGCTGGAAGGACAGCGGACTGCGGGAGAGCTTTATCCGATGTTTGGCGAGCAACGCCGACAAGCTGGACGGCCTGAACGCCTCGACCGTCATCAATGATGAGTACAGTCAGGCCGACAGCGCCGACCTCTACAACGTGCTCACGACCTCGATGGGCATGAGGGAGAACCCGCTCGTGGTGACGATCACGACGGCGAGCGACAAGGTGGAGAGCCCCTTCGTGGCGATGCTGGAACATTGTAAGAAGGTGCTGCGGGGCGAGACGGACGACGATAGGACGTTTGCCCATTTGTTCATGCCCGATGTGGATGACGAGGAGGGCGACGTGCAGACGTGGCGGAAGGTGCAGCCACACCTCGGCATCACCGTGAAGGAGGGTTTTTACGACGACATGTGGCGGAAGGCGCAGAGCAGTGCGGACGACATGCGGGCCTTCCGGACGAAGCTGCTGAACGTCTTCGAGACGGGCACGATGGAGACGTGGATCAAGGGCGAGGTGATACGAAGCCACTACAGACGTGTGGAACTGGGTGCGCTGGGGTATCGGCCCGAGTGTCAGGTGGCGGTCGATCTGAGCGTGCGTGACGACTTCTCCGCCGTCTCGTACTTCCTGCACTTGAAGGACGCCGAGGGCGGCCACATGATCACCGACTACTATATCCCGCGGCAGACGCTGGAGAGCAATGTGAACCGTGTGATCTATGCGAAATGGGTAGCGGAGGGGTATATGAATGTATGTGGGGAGGAGACGATCGACTACGAGCAGATAGCCCGCGACATCTTCCAGCGAGGCAGCCAGCTGCGCATCCTTCGCATCGGCTTCGACCCCAACCGGGCGCAGACGTTCCAGAACACGCTGCGGGCGACGGGCGGCGGGCCGTACATGCAGGCCTATAAGCAGACCAACTACTATTTTACGCGGGCCGTGGAGGGTACTGAGGAACTATTGTATAACGACAAACTTACCTTTGACCCCAATCCGATCAATGCTTATTGTTATGATAACGCCGTCTTAGACGTGGATAAAATGGGGAACAAGAAGCCGTTGAAGAAGCAGCAGAAGGCGAAGATAGACGGGTGCATCACGGGCACCATGGCGATCGGGCTGAGTATCGAGCAGGTGAGAAGCAGCATGGAATAGGAAAAGCCCCCACTAACGGGGGCTTTTGCTCTCTCGGCCATTTGGCAAATGGCCGTTACTTGTCGAGATCTTCCAACCATTTCTTGCCCGACTTCGTGTGGAGCCACGCGTAGAATGCTCCTGCGATGATCGACCCTAAACCGAATACCAAAGTAAGTCCGTTCATGATGTTTCTTATTTAAAAATTCTGTACCCGATGGCAGCTAAAAGCGTCGTGAGGACGGCTCCTAATACTAATGCTATTATGCTGCCAGTATTTTGATTGACGACGGCAGGGGAAGTCCGCCTACGACAAAACCTGCAAAAGCCAGTTTTGAAAGGTCGAGGAAATAGCAGCCTATTTTCTCCCGTCTCGTTTTAGCCCGTTCTTTTTCTTCTTTCTGTGTTACCATACTTCTCGCTCTATTTTGCAAAGATAAGTGTTTCGTGTTGTCTTCGCAAATGTTGTGGCGTACTTTTTGGATTATTTTACAAAATAGGGATAAAATGAAGAAAAAAATAGGCGAGAAGATGGGGAGAAGGTGGTGGTGGTGCCTATTTTGTGGTATTTTCCGAAATGGAAAAACCCAGTAAAAAAAAGAATGGGAAAAAGAAAAAACACCATGTGGGGAATGTTCCGAGAGGCCGCCGTGTCCGTGCTGAGAGACGTGACGGGCGGTGGTGGCGGCACGATAGAGCGTGCCCCCGGGCTTCTGCCTGTCGGTACTATCCTCGGATTTGATGATATGGTCGATGCCTATACGGCGAGCAGCGTGGCGTGTGTGAAGCGCTGCGTGGAGATCAAGGCTGGCAGCGTGGCCAGTCTTGGGCTTCATGCTATGCACAGGCGCATGGAAGACGGGCGGACGTGGTATGAGGATGCTGAGGGCACGATGGCCGACCGCTTGCTTTCGGAACGTCCGAACCCGCGGCAGACGGGCTTCGACCTGCTGTGGCAGGTGGTCTATCAGCGGGAGATGTACGGCAACGCCTATATCGTGCCCGTGTATCGTGGGGGCGTGCTGAGCGCCCTGTACTGCGTGCCATCGGACTGCTCGGTGAGCTACGACCGCCTGCGCGGCGTCTATACCGTGAACGACATCTACGACGGCATCGAGGGCGAGTACTTGCCCGACGAGATCATCCATATCCGGAGCTATTGCCGGGACGGCTTCATGGGCACTCCCGTGACTGAGCTCGCCTCGCTGGTGCTGAGCAACGCTCGGAAGGCCTACAAGCAAGAGGGGGAGATGTTTACCCCTGGCAGCACGCTCCGCGGCTTCATCACGGGCGAGGACACCGTGCAGGTGGGCTACGGCGGCGCTACGGACAAGCAGCTGAAAGGCGTGACGCAGCGCATCCGTGAGGCCATCGGGAACGGCCAGAACCTGAACTTCCTGCCGGGTACGATGAAGTTTGTGCAGACGGGAATGACGCCCAGCGACCTCCAGTTGCTGGACAGTATGAAGTTTATAAACATGGAGATTTGCCGATTCTTCGGCGTGCCTCCGATGCAGGTTTTCCAGGACACGAACGCTAACTACAGTAGCACGGAGAGCAGTCAGACCATCTTCATGACCAGCACGCTGGCGCCGCTGATGCGTCAGATCGAGAGCGAGGTGACGGAGAAGCTCTTCGGCGGCGACGGTCACATGCGGGCCCGCTTCCGCATCGACGACTACTATCAGAATGCCCCGCTGGCTCAGGCTACGGCCCTATCGAAGCTCATACAGACGGGCGTGATCACGCCCAACGAGGCGCGCGCCCGCATGGGCTACCGCCCGCTGGAAGGTGGCGACGACCTCGTGGCCAATGGCAGCCTGGCGAAGCTCGGAGCGGGCAACAGTAAGGAGTAGGCGGCAGGGGTGGTGCCTATTTTTGAAGAATATACCAATAAGAAAAAGAAGACAATGGAGCAATATAGATACTACACTCGGACGGAACTCCGTGCCCAGGCCGACAGTCGGCAGATCGAGGGACGCGTGTTCCTGTACGGTTCTCGCTCGGTGCTGCTTCCCGACTGGGACTATGGCAGCGTGTTTGAGGAGATCACTCCTGGCGCCCTAAGCGAGGACGTGATGCGGAGCAGCGACATCGTGGCCTGCCTGAACCATGACCCTGGCCAGATGCTGGCCCGCAGCATGGACGGGAAGGGCAGCCTGCGGCTGGAGCTCGACGAGGAGGGCCTGCTGATGCGCTTCGACGCTGCCAACACGCTGTGGGGCGACTACGCCCTGGAGAGCGTGCGGCGTGGCGACTTTGCCGGGATGAGCTTCGGATTCTATGCCGACAAGGACACGTTCTCCTACTCGAAGGAGAAGGACCAGGACGGCAAGGAGTACTACGTCCGCCACCTGGACAAGATCAGCAGGATGTTTGACGTGAGCATCGTGACCCATCCCGCCTATCCCGCCACGAGCGTGAAGCAGCGCAGCGCTGGCGTGAGGGACGGTCTGCTGGCCGCTGGCCTTATCGAGGCTGAGGAGCCCGCCCTGGTGCGTGGCGACTATGACACTATCGGCGCATGGCTTCGCCGTACTACATAAATTCACCAAAACAAAAACAAAGACAGAAATGACAAGAGAAGAGTACATGGCGGCCATCCGCCGCCGCAGTGAGATCCGCCAGGAGATGGAGACGCTCCAGCAGACCCTGGCCCGCGAGAACCGCGACATGACCGACGCCGAGCGCCAGCAGTTTGGCGCACTGAGAGCCGAGGACGACGCGCTGATGGTCGGTTGCGTGCAGTATGAGAGCGAGCGCAGCAGCGAGCGCAGCCGCCAGTTTGAGGAGCAGCGCGCGCAGGACAGTCAGGAGGCAAACTTCGGCCGCCTGCTTCGCAGCATCGCCAGCGGCCGCGGCATCCCTGAGGATCTGGCCGCCTGTCGTGACGAGGAGGGTAACTTCCGCTTCGCCTACAACCGCGCCGACGAGCAGCTGCGTGCCGACACCATCCAGCAGGCCGCCAGCACGAAGAACATCACGCCCGTGTATATCCAGGACTACATCCGCGAGCTGACGCCTCAGACCATCATCGGTCAGGTGGGCGCCCGCATTCAGAGCGGCATCACGGGCCAGTGGAACTTCCCGACGGTGAAGGGCCTGAAGGCGACGTGGTATGGCGAGAACGACGCCGTGACGCCTCAAACGATGGAGTTTGGCGTGAAGACCATCACCCCGCACCGTCTGCCGATCCGTGTGGACATCTCCAACCGTGCCATCAATCAGACCGCCGGCGCTATCAGCAGCCTCGTAGTCGAGACGATGCGCCTGAAGCACACGCTCGCCCTGAACGAGGCCTTCATCGCCGAGACCGCCGCCGCCAACGCCCCGACCAGCCCGCTGGCCAGCATTCCCGAGGGCAACACCATCGCCGCCACGGGTGGCAGCTCGACGCTGACGCGCCAGCTCTTCCTCGACCTTCGCTCGAAGGTGAACGAGGCCAACGTGCCGGTGAACGCTCCCTGCTTCATCATGGACTGGAAGGCCTACGCCGAGCTGGCCAACACGCCCATCGACAAGGGCAGCGGCCGCTTCCTGCTCGACCTCTCGACGAACACGATCGACGGCGTGCCCGTGATTCCGACGAGCCTCTGCAAGAAGGGCACCATCTACTACGGCAACTTCGGCTACGCCCTGGTGGGTCAGTTTGGCCCGATGACCATGGGCATCGACACCACGTCCGTGAGCGTGCTCTCGACGAACACGGTGGCCATCGTCATCAACTCCGAGTGGGACTTCTTCGCTCCGTATCCTGAGGCATTCGGCAAGATCACCTACACGGTATCCTAAGCCATACAGGGTCCGAGGAAGGCGGAGCGCATAGACCGCGGGCCCGCTGGCTTTTCACAAATATATTAACGAAAAAGGAAAAAGAACATGGCAGTAACGCAAGACTATATTAACGGCAGTAACGTGCTGTTCTCCGTCGGAGGCAAGGCCCTGGGGCATAGCACCACGCACTCCGTCACCTTCAACACTGAGACGAAGGAGCGCGGCGTGAAGCCTCCCATGAAGGAGAAGACGAAGAAGGCCCTCTTCAACGGCAAGGGCGTAACGAAGATGAGCATCAGCGTGCATGGCGAAGGCTTCCGCTACCAGGGCGAGGAGGAACTCAGTCTGGACGAGCTCCGCAAGTTGTGGGGCGCAGGTCAGAGCGTGGAACTCTCCTGCTTCGAGCGCGAGGGCGACGCTGCGCCCTACTTGAAGGGCAAGTTTGTCATCACGAAGGTGGAGGAGACGAGCCCCGCGCAGGACGACGCCACCTTTAACGTGGATTTCGAGAACGACGGCGAGCCCGAGGTGTATCCCGGACAGGACACGACGCCCAAGACCGGCACTGACCAAGTCTGATCGTGAATAGGAAAACGATTCCATAACATAGCATTCGCTTTACTTTTTTGATTTGATTGATCGGGCGGGAGCGGGGTTCCTGCTCCCGCCCTTTCTCATTAACGAACCAAGGACGAAGACCATGCCCAGATATATCGACGTGGATAGTGCTATCCACTTTAGCCGGCTCCGGTACGCCAGCGACCTCGACAAGGAAGAGGTGGCCCAGTTTATCGACGCCGCCGAGCAGACGCTGGCCGCCGACTTGCAGGTGAGCGACCTGAAAGAGCTGGAGACCGCTCCCGGCGCGCTGCCCGCTGACCTGAGGCAGGCGCTGCTGATTCTGACGGGTGACAACTACCGAGAGCGTGAGAGCGTGAGCGCGGCCCAGCTCTATCGGAGCCCGCACTACTGGCACCTGATCTACGCCCATGTAAACTACCAGGCCCATGATTAGAGCAGGACTGCTGGACGAGGTGTGTGACGTGGTGCGCTACGAGAAGAGCACGGACAAGTTTGGCGCCGACACGGGAAGCTGGAACGTGGTGGCTGAGGGCGTGCCCTGCCAGGTGACGCACAAGAATAGCGGGTTCGGCGAGCTGAACGGCGAGGTGGTCTATCAGCATGTGACGACCTTCGTCTTCCGCTATACTGACGCCCTGCGGGAGTATGACCGACTGCGCTGGGACGGCAAGACGTACCAGATAGAGGGTATCGACCGGAGCCGGCGTCGGCTGGGCGAAATGCCCGTGACGTGCAGCCTGATCGGGATGACCGACGAGCTGCCGTAATTTTCATTTATAAATATTAGAAAAAAATAGATCAAGATGAGTGAAACTATAGTAAACATCCCGCGCAGCTCTCTGAGCGCCGGGTCTGCTATCTACTCCGTATTGAAGGACCTGCTCGGCGAGGGCCATGTGCGCCCCGTGGTGAGCGAGAACGAAGTGACGCTGCCGCTGGTGACGTTTCGCCGTGTCGATGCGCGGTCGCTGGACGAAAAGGGCCGCAGCGGCTACGACGAGGTGTGCTACGAGGTGGTGGTCTTTGCGAAGACCTACGGCGAGGGCGTGGAGACGATGGAGCGCGTGAGGAAGCAGCTCATGGGCCGTATCGTCGCCAGCGAGGAGGAGGACGGCTTCGCCATGACTATGGACTGCGTGAAGCTGGTCGGTGGCGAGGAGAGCTGGAAGGATGGCGCCTTCGTGCAGACCATCCGCCTGTCGTATCATGTGGCGCTGGGGAAGGTGAAGCAGAAGAGGGTCTATGAGTACACCTTGAGCGCAGCGAAGTGGGGCACGATCATTATCCCATTCAGTTGCGTGAAGCCAGACGGGCTGAAACTGTACGAGGCGCTCTCGCTTGACGCGAACGGGAAAATCGTCATGAATGAGGTCCAACGTTTCGAAGCCAATACTCCATACATCGTCGGCGGAACCCCGGGACAGTATAGACTGGAGGGGTATGCCGGTAAGCATGGCGAGAAATATACCAAGGGAGTTTTGACGGGTGTGTATGTGCTGACTAACCCGCCTGTTGGTTCTTTTATTCTTCAAAACCACCCGGACGAAGCAGGTGTCGCTTTCTACAGAGTGCCCGAGGGCGTCAAAGTTTGGACAGATCCCAACCGCTGCTACATCGAGCCCCAGGAGGGCGCAGGAGGCTCTGCTGGCCTGCCGGGCGGCGGTAGTGCGCAGCAGGCTCCTGTGAAGCCGAAGCGCACGCTGACGGTCCGCTCGGCCAACGAGAGCCAGGGTAGCGTCTCGGGCGGCGGCACCTTCGACGATGGCAGCACGCAGACCATCCAGGCCACTCCGAAGGCCGGCTTCGCCTTCGACAAGTGGAGCGACGGCAACATGGAGAACCCGCGCACGGTGAAGCTGACCTCCGACCTCACCCTCACGGCCTCCTTCAAGACGGCCACCACGGGCGGCGGAGACCAGGGTAGCGGCGGCGACCAGGGCGGCGACACGCTGGGCGATTAGTGTGTGACATTTTAGAGAAATATGATTATGGAAAAGGGAAAGAATAAACAAGAGAAAGGCCTGGCAGAGCGTTCCAAGGAAGGAGCCGCCGTGGGTCGTATCGAGGTCGAGGTCGGTGGTAGCGTTTACCCCGCTTATATGACCAACGGCGCGATGCTGCGCTTCAAGCAGCAGACGGGCCGTGATTTGACCGATAGCGATGGTGGATTCTGCGACACGTTCACGCTGCTGTGGTGTTGTGTGGCGAGCGCCTGCAAGCGCGAGGGCGTGAGCTTCGGGATGAGCCTGGAGGAGTTTGCCGACGCCACCGACCCTGCCGATATCGAAGAGTGGAGCGCCTCGATGTTTGGCGATGACGGCGATGACGCGGATGCCGATGCTGGTAAAAAAAAATAAGCATCGAGGAAATGCTTGGTTACGGTCTGGGGGTGTGCGGCTTGAGTTTTGAAGACTTCGGGCTGCTCACCCCCTCTGAGTTTCGGGCTATCGCAGCGGCCCGCCACCGCTACGACGACGACCGGGAGCGGGAGGCGTGGGAGCGTGCGCGGATCGTGGGCGTGATGAGCGTGAGCCCGTGGAGCGGGAAGAGCGTGGATCCGAAGCGTGTGCTTCCGTTGCCGTGGGACCAGCGGCAGGAGGAGCGGCCCGAGCCGAGCGAGCAGAAGGTCGCGACGAAGGAGGAAGCGCAGCGCGCCTTCGAGGCCCTGATGAGACGTCGGAGAGAGGCCGAGGAAAGGAGGAAGAGAAATGAATGAGAAGCAAGTGATCGGGCAGGCCTGGAACGACCTGCTCAAAACGTTTGACCAGCGCGAGATGAAGCGGACGCTGAAGGACGCCTATCGGCGGACGGGCAAGATGATCGCCGCCGTGGCGAAGCGCAGCGTGGAGGGCAGCGGTATCCATGACGCTGGGAAGCTGGCCAAGGGCGTGCGCGTGCGCGTCTATCCGCGCGGCGGTGGCTTCATGATCACGGTGAAGCCTCACGGCAAGAGCGGGTATATCAAGAACCGCCACGGGCTGGAGAAGCCTGTGCTCATGTGGGCCGCGGAAGGTACGGTGGAACGCTATCCACGCAGCTGGGCGAAGCGTTTTCTCGTGAACACGGGGGACGGTTTTCGCTGGGTTGGCAGGAACAGGGGCAAGATGCCCGCCTATCACTTCCTGGACGCGGCCGAGGCGCAGGGCCCGAAGATCGTGGAGGAGGAGATCGGGACGGCTATCGAGAACGCCACGATGAAGCGTGCGGCGAAGCTGGGGTGGCTGTAAATATACTTTATTTATTATAATTGAATATGGCAAAGACTATTCCTTTTAATATCAAGATCCGTATCGACGGCAAGGACGTAGTGGTGAGCAGTCGGCGGGATGTGGAGAGATTAGGCGAGGCCCTGAACGCTTCGACCCAGCGGGCGAACCGTTTCAGAGATTCGATGATCAAATGGTCGTCTATCAGTACGACCGTCGGTAACGTCTATAGCTCCCTGCAGAATCTGACCAACATCATGGGCGGGTATATCGCGAAGGCCAACGCAGCCACGGAGGCTCAGACGAAGCTGACGACGGTGATGCGGCAGCGCATGAGTGCGACGGCTGAGGACGTGGCTTCTGTGAACGCGGCGGTGGCTGCTCAGACGAAGCTCGGCGTGGTGGGTGGTACGGTGCAGCGCAGCGGCCTCCAGCAGCTGGCCACCTTTGCCAGTCATAAGCGGACGCTGACGGCCCTGCTTCCCGCCATGAACAATCTGCTGACGCAGCAGAAGGGTCTGAACGCTACGAGCGAGGACGCCGTGAATATAGCCAACCTACTGGGCAAGGCGCTGCAGGGACAGACGGGCGCCCTGCGGCGTGTGGGCATCACCTTTAGCGAGACCCAGGAGAAGGCACTGAAGGCCGGCAACGAGGGCGAGCGGGCCGCCATGCTCGCCGAGATCATCACGCAGAACGTCGGCAACATGAACGCCGAGCTGGCGAAGACGGACGCGGGAAAGGCGAAGCAGCTGGCCAATAGCTTTGGCGGCGTGATGGTGAATATCGGCAAGGCCCTCATGCCCTACCAGAGCATGATCGCCCAGTTTGGGCAATTGGGCATGGCCGTGACGGGCGTTGTGCAGTTTGGCACGGCTCTGGCTGGCTGTGGGCGCGCCGCCGCTGGCGCCGTCACGAAGCTGTTGAAATGGGGTCCCGTCTCGCAGGTGGTGCGCCAGGCCTCGGTGGGCATGAGCGCCGTGCTGGAGGTGCTCGTCGGCAAACTGCGCGGCGTGGAGGTGGGCGCTACTACGACGGCCACGGCCATCCGTACATTGAAGGTGGCCTCGGTGGTGGGTCTGGCCCTCGCTGCCCTCTCGGCCATCATCTACGGCGTGTCGAAGACGCTGGAGCAGTCGAAGCAGGCGCTGAGCGCCGAGGCCGTGGCGAAGCAGACCAACAAGCAGCTGACGGAGCAGCTGACGGGTCGCTTGAAGGACGCGAAGGAGGCCGTGGCCGATAACATGGCGCAGCTCTATAAGGACATCGCCGTGACGAAGGACTGGAACGGCACGAAGGCTCAGGAGAAGAAGAAGGTGGAGGAGCTGAACAGTCGGTACGGCGAGACGATGGGCTACTTTAGCAGCGTGAGCGAATGGTACAAGGCGCTGACGGAGAACAGTCAGGCGTACTGCGACCAGCTGACGATCGAGGCCACCATGCGCGCCCTCGCTAATCAGGCGGCCACCAATAACATGAAGCTGGACGACCTGGAGGAGAAGCGCAAGAAGGCCTCGACGGTGCAGCAGACGCGCGCCCAGCAGCATCCGTTCCTCTATGGTATGATGGTGGCTGAGGGTGCGAACCTCGACGTGATGCACGAACGGATCAAGGGCACGAGCGAGAGGGAACGGATAGACGCTCAGATAAAGGCCGTGAAGGCTGACAATCTAAGGTTAAAGCAGCAGATGGCGGCGTATGCGAAGAAGGGCCAGGCGATCACGTTCAAGGTGAAGGGCAGCCCGGAGCCGCCTACTACTACGACGACTACTACGCACACGACGCCCACTACGCCCGCTCCGACCGCTAACGACGTAGTGGATGAGCCCGAGATCACGGACGGCATCCTCTCCATCCGCCAGCTGGACGAGCTGGTGGAGAAGCTCTACGCCGACCTGCTGGCGCTGCCCGATACGAAGGTGAAGGAGGCGCTGGACATCCAGGATGACATCGACACGCTGGAGGACTATCGGAAGAAGCTGGAGACGCTCCAGCGGATGCGGTATGAGCGCAGCGGCGGTCTGAAGGCTGACATGGGGGCGAGCGGTACGATCGGCGGTAACGTGGCGGGGAACACGGCGCAGGTGGATCTGGCCGCGCTGGTGCGCCCCGTGCTTCCATCTGCGGAAGAGCTGGAGGCGAAGAAGAAGGAGCTGCAAGGCGTGAGAGGTTTCGGCATCATCGCAAAAATCGACATAATGAACAACGAGGCCGAGGAGCTGAGGCGGAAGCTGGAGACGGTGGCCGCAGCGGTGGATGCTGGCGAGATAGGCCGCGAGATGGGCGAGAAGCTGGCAGACGGTATCAATAAGCAGCTGGCGGGGATCGGGAAGGTGCCGCTTAAATTTGGGAAAATTCTGAGGAACACGGACAGCGTGAAGGAGCGCATGGACAAGGCTGCGGACGCCATCAATCAGGTGGGGTCGGCGCTACAGGGCATGGGCAGCGCCTTCGAGCTGCCTGAGCTCAACATCGCGGGCACCATCGCGCAGGCCATCGCCACTACGGCCATGGGCTTTGCTCAGGCCAGTGCGAACGAGGGCAAGAACGGCAACCTGTGGGAATGGGTGGCCGCCTCGGCGGTAGGCGTGGCGCAACTGATGGCCATAATCAGCGCCGTGAAGGGCTCGACGGGCTACGCCACGGGCGGTATCGTCGGCGGCAACTCCTATACGGGCGACCGCATCCCCGTGAGAGTGAACTCGGGCGAGATGATCCTGAACCGCTGGCAGCAAAAGCGCCTGTGGGACGTGGCCAACGGACTGGGCAGCGTGCCTCAGGTCGGGAGCGTGCGGCCCTCGATCGGCGCTGGCAGCATCGCGCAGGCGACGGTGCATGTGAGCGTGAGCGGGCGACTGGTGGGCCAGGGTCGGCAGTTGGTGGCCGTGATCGGCAACGAGCGGAAGGCGAGAGGCAAGGCTGGCTGGCGCCTGCCGTGGGAGTAGGTGCTTGCTGGTTCGACTTCTGCAAAATCGAGAAAAGCCCCCGACACGCATGGACGCGTGCCGGGGGCTTCGGATTATAGAGAATATGAAAGATGTCCGGCTTATTTCTTCAACCTGCCCATGATGTAGAGCAGGACGAGGAGGAGGACGAGGAGGACGAAGGCGGTGTAAACGAAATAGCCGAGGACGGCCCTGTCGAGCGGTCGCCGATCGGTCTCTATGTGCTTCTTCTGTACTGCTGAGATCGTGTCGGTGCGGCTGATCAGACGGCAGGAGTCGGTGTCGATGGCGGTGGAGGTGGCTGCACGGGCCTCCTGACGGGAGGACGTGGAGGCGGTGGAGCCGTCGTGGTAGCGGAAGCGGCGGGCGTTGATCCATACCTCTGTAAAGGTGGTGTGGGCCTGCTGCCATGTGGCCCGTCGGTAGTGGGCCGCCGCGGTGTCGGCGGTGGTGGTCTGCTGGCGGGTGGTGTCGCGGCTGACCGTATGGGCCGTGGTCGTGTCGGTACGGACGGCGGCGTGGACCTGTGTGGCCATGGCGTCGGCCGTGGTGGTGCCCGTGGATCGCAGCTCGTCGGAGGCGGTGCGCCGGGAGGCGCAGGCCATGACGGCGATGATGAGCGCCAGGATGGCTATGATGTGGAGCGGCTTAAATGTCTGCATATTCTTTGATGGCGTTGAAGCATGGGCAAACTTTTTGCCACTTTTCGGGCGAGTATTCTCCCCAGATGGAGCGGTGGCCGAGGATGACGGCCTTGGAGTATCTGCTATGGATGTCGGCGAGGAGGGCGCGCAGCGCGGCCTTCTGCGCAGGCGTGCGGGTGTCCTCGATATGGGCGCTCCCTACGTCACGGGGATTAGCCTTGTGAAGGCCTATTCCTCCGATGTAGGCCACATGGATGGCGGTGGCGTTGTAGCCCTTCACTCCGTTGGCGGCCTTGTCCTCGGGCTGGAGCTGGATGATGGTCCCGTCGGCCTTGACGATGTAGTGGTAGCCCGGGTTGCTCCACCCGATAGCCTTCCAGCCCTGCTGGATGGATTCGACGGTGGCGGTGGGGAGGGTGGCCGTGCAGTGGACGAAGATGTGTTTGATGGTTCTCTTGTTCATGATGTTGTTACTTTTGGTTGGAAGGACCAGGGACGGGAGAGCCCGCCCCTGGTGGTGGTTACTTGGCAGCTGCCACGGCTGCATCGACCTCTGAGGTGGTCATGGCTACGTCGCCGCCGTCGATCTCCTTGAGCGTGGTGGCATCCACGGCGTAGTAGGCCTTGCCCGTGGAGGTGTCGAGGTAGATCTTGTGGAGATAGAGCTGCTTCTTGGTGGCCTCGTCATCGGGCGTGGCGATGTTGAAATCCTTCCAGTTGCCGTAGTACTTGCTACCATCGCTGGCGATGATGCTGTCGATGGCTACGGCGCCCGGCGTGGTGCTGGTGGTGGTGGACTTGACGATGACGATGGCCACGACGGACGTGGTCGAGATCTGCTGGAGGGTGGGCTTGGAGGCGAGGAAGCCATCGAAGCGGACGACGTCGTAGCCCGCCACGTTGAGCTGGTCTCCCAGTCCGCCGCCTGTGCCTCCCGTGAAGTATTCGAGGGCCGAGACGCGCCGGACGAGGGCGTCGTTCTGCGCCTTGGTGGCGAAGGTGGTGTCCTTGGTGAGCGTGACGGTGTCGCCGCTGACCGTCATCCCCGTCACGGCGTTGCCCGATCCGCTGACGGAGGGCGTGCCGATGATCTCGGCCTTTGACCATGAAGTGGTGCCGGAGGTGGAGCCGTCCTTGGTGGTGGCACCGATCTTGAGCTTCATCGTGTGGTTGTGGGCTGAGGGCGTGAAGGTGGAGGGCTTGTCCGTGACGCCCGACCAGGGTACGGAGGCTGCGGTGCCCGCAGCGTACTCCATGTAGCCTGCCGAGGTGGAGAGCTTGCTCTCATCGACGACGATGTACATGCGTCCCGTGGCCGTCACCTTGACGGTGTCGCCGAGCTGTACCTGGGAGGTGGTGAGCTTGTAGCGGGCCGTATCGTCGGCGACGGTGACGACACGCTCCAGGGCACCCTGCGGGATGTGGGCGATGTCGATGACGCCCGTGATGCCCGATGCGGGTACGGTGTCGGCTGCTTTGGCTGCGTTGACTTTGACGCTGGGGATGACGTCGGTTTTGAGTTTGGTAACAAGGCGGGTTACGCCTGCGGAATCGAGATACTTTGCCATACTATTTTATGAATTTAAAGTGATGAATAATTATACTTTTGTTGTTGTCGTTTACGAGGCCGAGATGCGCTGCCACTGGACGTAGCCCTTGGCCAGATATTGGCCGCTGCGCCCATTGGTGCAGAGCGTGAAATGATAGACCGATGCGGCCTGGAGCGTGACGGCGCCCTTGATGGAGGTGATGCCTCCGAAGGAGACGGTGCAGGTCTGTGCACCCGTGATGACGCATCCACGGTAGAGGCCGTATCCGCGCGTGATGTCGGCATGGAGGAAATTGATCCAGAACTTCGCCCCGGCTGAATAGGTGGCGGCGGTGAGGTCGAGGATGAGCTCCTCGGAGCTGGTGAAGTTGGAGACCTGGGCGGAGGTCGATGTGGGGCGCTCGTGACGCACTGTCGGGAGGCTGGCTCCCTTGGTGAGCGTGAGGGTGTGGCCGCTGATGGATGCGGCTGATACGGCATGTCCCGTGCCCGTGACGGAGACGGAGGAGACGCCGTTGGTGATGCCGTAGCCTGCGAGGGTGGTGGCCTTGACGGCAAAAATCGTCTTGAGCTTGGTGACGAGGCGGGTGACGCCTGCTGAATCGAGAAATGATGCCATGGTGTATGAGTGGAGTGATTGGTTATCCTACTGTGATGATACGGGCCGCGGGCGTGATGGTGGTCACGTCGGCGGATCGCTTGGATTTGTCGATGAGGGTGGCGGAGCGCTTCGACTTGTCGATGATGGTGGCCAAACGCTTCGACTTGTCGATGATGGTGGCGGAGCGGAGGGTCGTATCTACAAGCGAGGCGGAGCGGAGGGTCGTGTCGATGAGCTCGGCCGCCTTGAGCTCTTTCTCTTCCTCTGCCGCTGTCGGCTCTGCTATGGACGCTGCTACTGCTGCGGACGCTTCCTCTTGGGATGCTGCCTCCTCTGCTTCCTTTACCTCCTCTGCTTGGTCTGCCACCTCTGCTGCTGGTGATGGCGAGGCGGGCGACTTGGCGGGCGAGGAGGAAGAGGGACGGGAGGCTGCCGCCGTGATGGCGTCTATCTCGTCGAGGGGTATGGCGTCGGCTATGACCTGGCCGGTGGTGTCGGTGACGATGGGTCGGAGCTCTGCGCCCGTCCACCAGTAGGGGCGGTCGTCGGATTGGCAGACGAAGAGGTTGCCCGCGGCGGGGGAGAGGCCATCGTTGTAGAGGCTGCGGCCCTCCCAGTTGTCGTAGAGCTTGGGCGGCGCCGAGGAGGAGACGGGCTCGGAGAAGCGCTCAGCCACGGCGAAACGACCCGCAGATCGGACGAACCACACCTCCAGCGGGAGGGCCGTGGCTGCTGAGGCGGACGAGATATCGCCTGAATCCATGAAGCCACGGAAGGGGAGCACCCGTCGGTCCGTGGCCGAGGATGGGCCCGCGGTCCCGTTGAGGTAGGCACGGACCACCTCTGCCGTCACCTTCATCTGGCGGCTGCCGTTGGCCGTGGCCGCCTCGATGAGGAACTTGTCGCCGTCCCAGACGGAGGCGGTGAGGGAGAAGTCTTGCGAGATATTCATTTTTTTTTCTACTTAAAAACTATTGGAGCGTCTTGCCTACCCATCCGAAGGGCGTGGAGCCGCGTCCGATGAAGACGAGATAGACCATGCGCTTGGCGCAGGTGTAGGTCTTGTTTTTGAAGACCGTGCAGTCGATGGTGAGGGCATGCGCACCGGGGTCGATGGTGAGATTGTACGACCCACAGGGCAGGAAGAGGTAGCAGTCGCCGTGCTGCGGGTTCTTGGGCAGGGCGACGGTGGCTGCCGCTATATTGACGAGAACGGCGCCCGAGCGCACATAGACCCGCTGGCCGTCGGAGTAGGTCGGCGAGCCCTGCTGGAGCGGATGGGGCACGTTGTAGGCGTCGCTGGTATCGACCAGCTGGACCGAGCCATCGATGAGGACGGGCTCGGGCCGATGGCCACGGGTGATGCCCTCGACGATGTCGAGCGCCGTGCCCGGGTAGCTGTCGTTGGGACGGCCCGTGAGCTGGAGGGCGACAGGCCAAAAAATCTCCTTGCCGCTGGAAGCCGAGATGGCGCCCACGACGTTGGACTGCGTGTCGAACAGGACGCGGCCCTCCTCGGAGCGTGAGGACTGGGCCGTGATGGACTTCGGCGTGATGGTGACGCCGTTGCGCGCGTCGTCGGCGTTGGTCAGTCCGCCGTCTCGTATGGTGAAGCCTCCGATGGAGCCCGAGGTGGCGTGGATGGTGCCCGTGAGGTAGGCCGAGGAGGCGAAGAGGTTGCCCGCCTCATCGACGGCGAAGGTGTAGGTGGAGCCGTTGAAGCCCGATCCGTCGGGATAGGGCTGAGCCGCGCCCGCCCAGAAGGGGAAATCGCCACCCATGCCAGCGTAGGGCGCCGTGGCGTGCTTCTTGCGGATGGCGATGGCGTTGCCTTGC
>ERZ773200.512-NODE-512-length-39916-cov-3.477735_pt1 | contig 39916 bp, 53 predicted proteins | sample MGYA00581008_ERZ773200 | MGnify/ENA primary metagenome ERZ773200 (study PRJEB29015, sample SAMEA2737770) | human gut metagenome | biome: human gut; feature: human-associated habitat; material: faeces | place: China | collected 2012 ... | reverse complement strand
AAGTGCAGCAGAGATCACCAATAGTATCGCACCTTTGATGGATGGTATTAAGATCGCATTTCATACATCTATCTATGGTATGGTTTTTTCACTGATTTTTAACTTTGTATATAAAAAGAATTTGGAAGATGCATATAACGCAGTAGAATATTTTCTAAATGCTTATCATAAATATGTACTGCCGGATATGGCAAATGATCAGATCGGAATGCTTTTGAAGTTCCAGGAACACCAGATGCAGGAGATGGAAAAGCTTTTGGATTCTTTTGGAGACAGTCTGGCGCAAAAGATTGCCAATGCAGTGAAAAATCCGTATGGAAGATAGTTCGAAATGAGTATAAGAAACGAGGGAAAAATGCGTAATAAACATAAGCGGGAAGAAGAAGAGACAAGTTATTGGCTGTCGTATTCCGATATGATGGCGGCATTGCTTTTGATCTTTATATTGATTATTTCTTTTACAATCTTACAATCTACGTCCCAATATGAAGAAAAGCAGGCGGAGTTAGAGCAGCAGCAGGAAGTGATAAAAGAACAGCAGGAACAGTTAGATAAGCTGATCGGAATCCGTAAAGAGCTGATCGAAGCATTGAAAGAGGAATTCGACGGAACCGATATGAGTATCAATGTTGATGAAAAGACTGGTTCGATCGCATTGGATTCAAGCATTCTTTTTGATTCGGGACAGGCAGTGTTAAAGCAGTCGGGAGAAAGTCTTTTAAAGAAATTTATACCAAAATATATTGGTGTTTTGACAAATAAACAGTTTAAGGAGTATGTTTCGGAAATCATCATTGAAGGTCATACTGATTCGGAAGGTGATTATCTGTATAACTTAGAGCTTTCACAAAAGAGAGCATTGTCGGTGTCTTCTTATTGTCTGAATGCAAAGAGTGCGGTTTTATCAGAAAGTAGGATCAAAGGGGTACGTGATATGATTACGGCAAATGGAAAGTCTTTTAGCAATCCTGTATTGGATAAGGATGGAAAAGAAGATCGGAATGCATCGCGACGTGTAGAATTTTTATTCCGCTTAAAGGATGAAGATATGATCAATCAGATGAGCGATGTTCTTAGCGAATAGATCAGGGGGATATAAGCTTTCGTTGACTTCTAATGTGAATTATTTTATAATAAAAACACATGCAAAAGCAAAGCCATCTATACATGCAGTGTAGGTGGCTTTTTTATGGAATAGGAAAATGCTCGTACAGTAGCGGTACACCAGCAAAGCGCTGGCTTTGCGCTTTTTTATAACATTAGGAAGCTGCTCGTACAGTAGCGGAACACATAGCAAAGCGCTGGCTTTGCGCTTTTTATAACATAAGGAGATGCCGATAGGGGGAGGTTTTATGCAGGAAAAATTAGATCAATGGATTAATTGGGTAGAATATGATGAGCTGCTGGCAGGATGTCACAATGCACCTCATAATATTCTGGGATTACACAACTTTGGCAAAGGACAGGTCTTTACTGTATATCGTCCGGAAGCAAAGCAGATTTTTGTAACAAATGCTAAGGGAGAGCAGAAAGTTGAACTCGAAGAAGTTGGAGAAGGCAGTGGTTTCTTTGGGCTATATGTAGATGGAAAGAAATATAAGTCAGATTATCTGCTTCATATCTATTATGGAGAGAATGATGTGGTGGTCACAGCTGATCCATATGCATTTGAACCACAGATCAGTAGTGATGATCTGTATCTTTTCGCAGAAGGAAAGCATTATCAGATCTATGATAAGTTGGGTGCACATCCTATGACGATCAATGGTGTGAAGGGTACGTATTTTGCGGTCTGGGCACCTCATGCACGAGCAGTCAGTGTGGTTGGAAACTTTAATATGTGGGATGGACGACTTCATTTGATGCGTACATTGGAGGTGTCAGGAGTTTATGAGATATTTATTCCCGGAGTAGAACCGGGAGCTGTTTACAAATACCAGATTTTAACGCGAAAAGGCGATCTGCTGATGAAGTCGGATCCTTATGCAAATTGTGCAGAACTTCGTCCCAATAATGCTTCTGTAGTAGCTGATATAGAAGGTTATCATTGGAAAGACAACAAATGGATGAATGCCAGAGTCAAAGAGACAAGACAGTCTCTTCGTAAAAAGCCGATGGCTATTTATGAAATGCATTTAGGATCATGGAAAAAGAAAGATGACGGAACGGAAGATGGTTTCTATAACTATCGCGAACTTGCTCCGATGGTTGCAGACTATGTTCTGAAAATGGGCTATACGCATGTTGAGCTTATGGGAATTGCAGAGCATCCGTTTGACGGTTCCTGGGGATATCAGGTAACCGGATATTATGCTCCGACAAGACGTTACGGAGATCCAAAAGACTTTATGTACTTTGTGGATTATATGCATGAAAAGGGTATTTATGTGATCTTAGACTGGGTACCGGCACATTTTCCAAAGGATGAGCATGGACTTGGAAACTTTGATGGACAGCCATTGTATGAACATCCTGATAAAAGACGTGGTGAGCATCCACACTGGGGCACATATATTTTTAATTATAACAAAAAAGAAGTCGAGAACTTCCTGCTTGCAAACGGACTTTTCTGGCTGAGGAAATTCCATGTGGACGGATTACGTGTGGATGCTGTTGCTTCTATGCTTTATCTTGATTATGGAAAAGATGATGGAGAATGGCTGCCCAACGAAGATGGTGGCAATGAAAACTATGATGCGATCCATTTGTTCCATCATATGAACCGTGAATTTGAAAAGCAGGCTCCGGGAACCTTGATCATAGCGGAAGAATCTACTGCATGGGCGGGTGTGACTTCTCCGGTAGAGCTTGGCGGACTTGGCTTCCTGTTCAAATGGAATATGGGCTGGATGAATGATTTCCTTGAATATATGCATATGGATCCGTATTTTAGGGCAAATAACCATGGAAGACTGACTTTTAGTATGCAATATGCTTATAGCGAGAACTTTATTCAGGTTTTATCACATGATGAGGTAGTGCATGGAAAAGGCTCTATGATCAATAAAATGCCGGGTGAAATCGATGATAAATTTGCAAATCTGCGTACTGCGTATGGCTTTATGTATGGTCATCCCGGCAAGAAGCTTCTCTTTATGGGACAGGAATTTGCCCAGTTTAGAGAGTGGAGTGAAAAGCGAAGTCTGGATTGGTTCCTTCTTGATGAAGAAAGAAACAAACAGATGCAGGATTTTGTACGCGAACTGAACCATTTATATGCAAAGTATGATGCATTGTATGTAAATGATTATGATACGATGGGGTTTGAATGGATGAGCTGTGAAAATGCACAGATGAGTACCGTCAGCTTTGTGAGACGTGGTTTAAGTGCAAAAGACCAGTTGCTTTTCATTTGTAACTTTACACCGGTAGAATATGATGCATATCGTACAGGTGTACCATGCAGAGGACGTTATGAGCTGCTTCTTTCATCAGATGAAGAACGCTTTGGTGGAACAGGTGTACAGAATAAGAAATATGTCGAAGCAGATAAAGAAGAATGTGAAGGAAAAACATATTCTTTACAAATGAAGCTTCCACCATTGTCTGTCAATGTATATCGTTTTGACTATAAAAAATAAAAGCAGGGAATAAGAAGGAACTCTATACTATAAGAACAATAAAAACAGCCGGTTTGGCAATTCTTTCAAGCGTTTGTATGGCTGGAAAGAATGTAGTCAGACCGGCTGTTTTGTAGTCTGGTTATTTTGTGTGTTACAGTTAAGCTGTAATGCGGAAAGTGTAGCAGGAAAAGGTTCTGATTGCCGGCTAGTAAAGCCGTGTCTTTCCGGCGATATATCCTGTATATGTTTTACTGCCTTTTTTATATGTGACATGGTAAACTTTCTTAGAAGCTGTCACATAGGTTCTGGAAATACAGGTTATTTTTGCTTTCTTTGGAATCGTAGCAAGTTTTGTGCCTTTCAGGCTTGGCTTTTTATATAATGCAGTTTTTTTGCGAATCGTACGCTTTTTATTCCGTGGCGTAGTAGAAGTTGTCAGGTAAGTTAAGCTGCCATAGAAATTAGCACCATTTACTGTTTTATATGGGCGGATATAATAATAATATTCCCGGTTGTATGTTAGTTTTTTATTAATCCATTTTGTTGTGGTATTCGCAGATATTGTTTTGACTTTCTTATAAGATTTAGCATTGTAGGTGTTTTTCCTAAATATTTGATAACCACATTTGTTGCTTCCTTTTTTCCATTTTAAGGTAATCTGGCGTGATGCGGATTTGCTTTTAAAGGAAGAGATCTTTGCAGGATTAATATTATATTGTCTGGTGACACTGCCTCTATAAGCACCGATACCTTTTGCGGTAACAGAAGCTTTACCGATTGCAGTATTGTTAGAATAGGTCAATTTGTAATCAGTCCCCTGTAGCAATGTCTGCCCGTTGTAGCGAACTGTTACGGCAGGAGAGATGGCTTTTCCGGAGTAGGTCTGATTCGGAATAGACGAAATTGTAGCAGACGCAATGCTTGTACCGGTTGGTGCCGTACTTGTTAAAGAATCGGCAGCAGAATAGAAGAAGTTACAATCTACTTTACCGCTGATTCCGGAAATTGTACCGGAGCTGCTATATTGCCATTGCTGATAGGCACCGGTGTAGGTGGTTTTACTGTTATACTGCGCCAGCCAGATGTTATAAGAACTTCCAAGAGAAGCACCATCAATACGAGTTGTCAGGTCGCTTTTGTTTGCATAGATGGCAGGCGTATATCCGGCTGCTGCGATCGTATCACAGAAAGCCTTTACCTGGTTGGTCGCCTGTGTCTTGCTAAGATTTGCTTTATAAGAACGGCCTTTGTTCGTACCCGGCTCAAAATCAATCGTAACAGGAAGTGTGATATTGTAATCTTTTATCTTTTCAATACAATAATTGGCTTCTGCAATTGCCTCATCTGTAGAGATTGCTTCTGTATAATAATAAACTCCAACCGGAATTCCGGCTGCGATTGCCCCTTGAATGTATTCATCGAATTTAACATCGGCACATAGGTTGCCGGTACTGCCGTAACCACGATAACCGACACGCAGGATTGCATAGTCAATGCCGGTTGCAGCAACTGCATTCCAGTCAATCGTACCATTATGATAAGAAACATCAATACCGTTAAAAATGTACATCCCATCAAATGCATCCGCATGTGTGTAAGTAGAGTTTGTCAATGGACTGACACTCTGGCTTGAACCTTTATAAGAAAAGGTATTTTTCTTAAAGGAATAGCTTTTCTGTGTATTTGTATTTTTTGTTGTATCGGTATCTTTTATAGTGTCGGTAGTTTCGGTACTGTCAGTACTGATAGCAGGTTGAGTCGCTACAGAAGCAGCAAAGGCAGTATGTTCTGAGATTACAGAGCAGACCATGCTGAGTACCAGGATAGATGTTAGTAATTTTTTTCTCATTATGTTCTCCATTCTTTTTGTATTTTCTTATGGGATTGAAAACTGTTCATAACAGTAGTAATGTATCAGCAAGAATTGCCAAAGCAATTCTTAGCGTGTAAAGCTCATTCTTCGCACTTTCTTATTTTACCATAAAATAAGGCAATTACATGTCTGAATATAAAAAAGTTGATAAGTTTGGAAGATACAAAGCAATATCTGGGACAAGAGAATATTCAGATCCCGGTGTAGTATTTTCTGATTCAGCAAAAGGTTACAAGAGAATTGGTGCATAATTGTATTAAATTTGTACTATTTTTTTGAAAATAATGTGATACTATAGTATCTAGTATTTTTATGGAACAGAAAATACTTGTATAGAAGCAATATAATAACTTCGAAATCCAGATGCTTTGCATCTGACACACTTTGTGCTTAAAGATATAAAAGCATGCTGATGTTGCTTTTTATTTAGAAAGAAACGAGGAACAATATGAAATATGTAAGGCAATTTGTAATTATTATGTTATTTACTTTTTTAGGTGAAGTGTTAAAAGCATTACTTCCGTTTCCGGTGCCTGCCAGCATTTATGGATTGCTTGCACTTCTGATCGCACTTGAAACAAAGCTGCTTCCGTTAGCCTCTGTTCGGGATGTAGGCGAATTCTTTGTAGAGATCATGCCGCTCACTTTTATTCCGGCAGGTGTCGGTCTTTTAGAGTCATGGGGCGTAATGAAACCAATGCTTGGCAGTCTTGTGTTAACAGTCGTGGTATCTACGATATTGGTTATGGCAGTATCCGGTCTGGTAACGCAGGGGGTGATCGCACTTCGAAAAAGAAGAAATATGGATGAAGTTTAAAAGGTGTTTATAAAAGAGACACATCATGTCAAATTTGTATCATAAATCGAGTTAGTAAAAAGTTCAAAAACCGGGAGAGAAGAATTATATGAAAGATTTTATACAGGAATCAGTTTTTTTTGGAGTGTTTATCAGTTTGTGTACTTATGAGATCGGACTACTTTTGAAAAAGAAAGTAAATTTTCCGTTGTTTAATCCGTTATTGATCTCAATTGCAGCAACAATTGTTTTTTTGGTGGGGTTTGATATTGATTATGCAACTTATGAGGAAGGGGCTAAGTATCTTAGCTATTTCCTGACACCATCGACAGTTTGTCTTGCAATTCCTTTGCACCAGCAGTTTGAAAAATTAAAAAAGAACTGGGTCGCAATTTTATCAGGTATTTTGGCAGGATGTCTGACAAGTGCGATCTGTGTTTTCCTTTTTGCAGTCGTATTTTCTTATGAACATAAGGAATATGTTTCATTGCTTCCTAAATCTATCACAACAGCGATTGGAATGGGGGTTTCAGAAGAACTGAACGGTTATGTAACGATTTCGGTAGCGGTGATCGTAGTGACGGGAATTCTTGGTAATGTGATCGCTGAAATGATCTATAAGATCTTTCATATTACAGAACCGATTGCCAAAGGCGTTGCGTTAGGCACTTCGGCACATGCAATGGGAACAGCCAAAGCACTTGAAATTGGCGAAATAGAAGGTGCCATGAGTGGGTTATCTATTGCAGTTTCGGGTGTGATCACAGTTGTATTGGCACCGTTCTTTGCGACATTGATATAGATAAATGTACTCTCGGAAATCCGGCTGAAGGATTTGTTTTGAAAAATTACCGAGAGTATATATAAACAGAATGGAGGGATACTATGTATCAAAATGTAATTTTTGATCTGGATGGAACTTTGTTAAACACATTAGAAGATTTAAAGGATAGTACAAATTATGCACTGGCTCAGCATGGTTATCCAACCCGTACTCTGGAAGAAGTGCGTTGCTTTGTAGGCAATGGAATACGTAAATTGATCGATCGGGCAGTGCCGGAGGGAACAAGTGTTGAGAAAACGGATAAAGTCTTTGCAACATTCCGTGAGTATTATGCAACACATTCGCGTGTAAAAACTTCTATGTATGAAGGAATGGAACAAGTGATGGATGCATTAAAAGAGCAGAATATCTCTATGGCGATCGTATCAAATAAAGCAGATGATGCCGTAAAAGATCTGGCAAAATATTATTTTGTAAAATATATTGATGTAGCAATAGGAGAGAGAGAGGGGATTAGCAGAAAACCCGCACCGGATTCTGTATATGAAGCAATGCGCTTGCTTGGAGCAACAAAGGAGAATACCGTGTATGTCGGAGACTCGGATGTGGATCGTGCGACGGCAAAAAATGCCGGAATTCCATGTATCTCCGTTACCTGGGGGTTTCGAAGTGAGGAGCTTCTTGTAAGTTTGGAACCCGAATATCTGATACATAAACCGGAAGAAATCCTTTCTGTTGTAACCGGAAAATGATCGTATTTTTATTTGAAAAAGAGGTTGACGAACGTTTGTTCATGTGATAGTATAACAGACAAACAAATGTTCGTCAACCTCTTTTTGCGTGCAGAAAGGAGACATGATATGGTTTTACAGGAAAAAGCCGGAATAAAAGAGAAGCTGGCAATCTTGGCAGATGCAGCAAAATATGATGTAGCATGTACATCCAGCGGTGTTTCCCGAAAAGGGAAAAAGGGAATGCTTGGGAGCTGTGAGGCAGCAGGAGTCTGTCATTCCTTTTCTGCGGATGGAAGATGTATTTCTCTTTTAAAGATATTGTATACAAATGAGTGTATTTATAATTGTAAATATTGTATCAACCGATGCACCAATGATGTGCCGCGTGCAACTTTCACACCGGAAGAAGTCTGTTCCTTAACGATGGAATTTTATCGCAGAAATTATATAGAAGGACTATTTTTAAGCTCCGGAATCGTTGAATCACCGGATTATACAATGGAGCGGATCTGTAAGACATTACATGATCTTCGGACAATCCATCGTTTTAACGGATATATTCATTGTAAAGCAATCCCCGGAGCATCACCTGAACTAATTGAAGAAGCAGGATGGTATGCTGATCGTATGAGCGTTAATCTGGAACTGCCGACTGCAAAAGGATTGCAAGAGTTAGCACCGAACAAGTCAAGAAGCACTATTTTAACACCGATGCGTCAGATTCAAAATGGTGTGGAAGAAAGCCGACTGGCTTTAGGGATGAAAGGAGGCAATCAAAGCGCATACTGGTATACGCAAAAAAGAATAGGAAGAGCTTTACCGGGAAGTCAGAATGGGCAGATAGGAAGCAGATTGCTTCATGGAAAGAAGTGACCAAGGAAGCAGACATTATACAGCCATCAAAGGCAACAGCTCTTACAAAATGGGAAAACAGGGATATCAGCAGAGGTTTTGTTCCGAGTGGACAAAGTACGCAGATGATCATAGGCGCTTCCGGTGAGAGTGATTATGAGATTATGGCAGTGACGGAAGCATTATACCGGAAGTTTGATCTCAAAAGAGTATTTTACTCTGCTTTTGTCAATGTCAATCAGGATGTTACACTTCCGGCATGGAATACACAGCCTCCGCTCAGACGGGAACACAGGCTATATCAGGCTGACTTTCTTCTTCGCTATTATGGGTTTCAGGCAAATGAATTATTATCAGAAAAGCGCCCGTTTTTTAATACATATTTAGATCCGAAATGTGACTGGGCATTAGGACATCTCGAAGAGTTTCCGGTAGAAATCAACAGTGCATCTTTTGATACGCTGTTGCGTGTTCCGGGAATTGGGGTGAAATCAGCAAGAAGAATTATTAAAGCAAGAAAGACCGGTAATCTGGATTTTGAAGCTTTAAAAGCGATTGGTGTTGTTATGAAACGTGCCGTCTATTTTATCACTTGTCAGGGGAAAATGATGTATTCTTTTTTGAAAATAGATGAAGACTATATTACACGCAATCTCATAGATAAAGAACCGGATGTCATGAAGGGATATGGTGAAAAAGTCACATACCGTCAGCTTTCATTTTTTTCTGATTCCGAAATGTCCGGTTGAGATATTCCTGGATTTTGAAATGCCGGGGTGAAATATTTTTAAAACTTGATATCCTGGTAGGCATTATGGAAAGGAGGGGCTTATGGATAAGATGATCAGAGTATACCAATGTGAAGACACCGTAGATGGGATCTTAAGTGCGATATATGATGCCGGTATATCCGGTTATGGACATGAATATATTCGGATAGAACCACAAAGTCCGGGATATACTACGAATAGAACTCTTTTTTCGGAATACATCACTGTGCAGACAGATTCCGGTAAAAAAGACAGTGTGATCAAGGCTGTTCGGTCTAAGATATCATGGAAAGCATATGCTTTTATGATGAATGCATTAGCATCCGATTTTTCAGACAGAGGAGATGTTGTATACCGGTTTGTTGCATATGGTTTTACAATGGGAAAGCAGGTATGTGAAGCATTACAGCTTCCCTGTGTAAAGCGGATCTTTGCAATCAATCGTGCAGTACAAAACGAAGCACATTATTTTAATGAATTTTTGCGTTTTCAGGAAGTAGCCCAAGAACCTTCCTTGTTGCTTGGTGTGATCGAACCGTGCCACCATGTAATACCGAATTTGATGCAGCATTTTGGGGAACGTTTTATCAGTGAATGGTTTATCATCTATGACAAGACACATCAGGAGGCAGCTTTTCATCAGGCAGACGGATCGTGGGAGTTACGGCTTTTAACCGGACAGGAGGCAAAAAAGTTAGAAGAATTAACAGAAAAGCAGGAAGAATACGCAGATTTGTGGAAAACATTCTTTGATCATATCGCCATTGTGGAAAGAAAAAATCAGAAGCTGCAAACAAATATGCTGCCATTGCATTATCGTAAGTATATGACGGAGTTTCATTAAAGGCGTTTATAGGTATTACCGGTTATAGGGGAAATCTATTGACAAATAGCGGCAGGAAGCATAAAATAATGTAGATATTAGTAAAAAGCAATGAAAAGAAGAGTACATGATAAAAACTTTTACAGAGAACCCGGAGGCTGAGAAAGGGAATTGGATTTTATGATGGAAGATGGTCTTGGAGCCTCGTACCGACACAAGAATTGTTTATCAGGCAATGTTCTGATCGTAATAGTGATCAGAAGATAGTATATTATACGACAGATTATATTCTTGTTAGGCTGCGACGGGAGCACCCGTTATAGTGCCATACTGTAGATCAGATCTATTGCAGTAGCAGAGCATTTTGTCGCGAGACAAATTGGAATTAAAGTGGTAACACGGGATATACTCGTCTTTAAGAACGTCAGGTTCTTAGAGGCGTTTTTTATTGCTGAGAAAGTTCAGCGATGAAAAGCATCGGCAGGTGTGGCTGGTGTGATCAGTATTTTTTTATTGCTTAGAAAATTCAGCGATGAAAAGGTCTAAATTTTTCTGACAGATGGCTTACTGTTATGAAAATGGACTTTTGATATCTGAATTCTTAGAAAAATTGATCATAAGAAACAGAGCAGGAAAGGAAGGAAACTATGGCAGATAAGAAGAAATTTTATTTAACCACAGCGATTGCGTATACTTCAGGTAAACCGCATATTGGAAATACTTATGAGGTTGTTCTTGCAGACAGTATTGTTCGTTTCAAACGTCAGCAGGGATATGATGTACGTTTTCAGACAGGTACAGATGAACATGGTCAGAAGATCGAGTTGAAGGCACAGGAGGCAGGGGTTACTCCAAAACAGTTTGTTGATGATGTGTCCGGTCAGATCAAGACAATTTGGGATCTGATGAATACTTCATATGATAAATTCATTCGTACAACTGATCCGGATCACGAGAAACAGGTTCAGAAGATTTTTAAGAAGTTATATGATCAGGGCGATATTTACAAGGGATATTATGAAGGAATGTATTGTACACCTTGTGAATCATTCTTTACGGAATCGCAGTTAGTAGATGGCAAGTGTCCTGATTGTGGACGTGAATGTCAGCCGGCAAAAGAAGAAGCATATTTCCTTCGTTTAAGTAAATATGCAGATCGTCTGATCGAGCATATCAATACACATCCTGAGTTTATCCAGCCGGAATCACGTAAGAAAGAAATGATGAATAACTTTATCCTTCCGGGCTTACAGGATCTTTGTGTTTCACGTACTTCTTTCAAATGGGGTATTCCGGTAGATTTTGATCCGGATCATGTAGTTTATGTATGGATTGATGCGTTAAGCAACTACATTACCGGTCTTGGTTTTGATCTGGATGGAAATCATACAACAGATGAAAATGGAAGAAATCTTTATGAAGAATACTGGCCGGCAGATCTTCATCTGATCGGAAAAGATATTCTTCGTTTCCATACGATTTATTGGCCGATCATGCTGATGGCATTGGATCTTCCTTTACCAAAGCAGGTATTTGGTCATCCATGGCTGTTACAAAGTGATGGAAAAATGAGCAAATCAAAAGGTAATGTTATTTATGCGGATGATTTGGTTAATGTGTTTGGCGTAGATGCAGTCCGTTATTTCATGCTTCATGAGATGCCATTTGAAAGTGATGGCGTAGTAGGTTGGGAATTGATGGTTGAGCGTATGAACTCAGATCTTGCGAATGTCCTTGGTAACCTTGTAAACAGAACAATCTCCATGACAAATAAATATCTGGATGGCGTTGTAGAAGACAAGGATGTTGTAGAAGATGTAGATGCAAGCCTGAAAGAGAAAGTTCTTAGTACATCGAAAGCAGTTGAAGATAAGATGGATCATTTGCGTGTAGCAGATGCGATCACGGAAATCTTTACATTGTTCAAACGCTGTAACAAATATATTGATGAAACAGAGCCTTGGGTTCTTGGTAAAGATGAATCGAAAAAAGACAGACTTTCTACAGTTCTTTATAACCTTGTGGAAAGCATTACGATTGGTGCAAGTCTGTTAGAAGCATTTATGCCTGAGACAACAGAGAAGATTTTAGCACAGCTTAATACAACGAAGCGTCCATTGGTTGAAATGGATACATTTGGAAAATATATTTCGGGAACAAAAGTAACCGATAAGCCGGAAATCCTTTTTATGCGTCTGGATCCGAAAGAAGTTCTTGCACAGGCAGAAGAGATTAAGAAGAAACAAATGGCAGAAGCAAAAGCAGAGTCAGGAGTAAATACGGATGAACAGGACGAGGAAAGCATTGATATAGAAGCAAAACCGGAGATTGAATTTGATGACTTTATGAAAATGCAATTTCAGGTCGGTGAGATCATTGCTTGTGAAGAAGTGAAGAAATCAAAGAAACTTCTCTGCTCGCAGGTTAAGATCGGAAGTGAAGTAAAACAGATCGTTTCCGGTATAAAAAAATACTATTCAGCAGAAGAGATGGTTGGCAAAAAAGTTATGGTTCTTGTGAACCTGAAACCTGCTAAACTTGCAGGTGTTCTTTCGGAAGGAATGCTTCTTTGTGCCGAAGATGCAGAAGGTAATCTTGCCCTTATGACACCGGAAAAAGCAATGCCGGCAGGAGCAGAGATCTGCTAATAGAATGCAAAACCCTGAAAATTGGGGATTGGAAAATGTAAAGCATGTAGTAGATAAAGAGCATAGAAGATTTAAGAAAGAGAGGGTAGTGCCGGGGCACTATCCTCTTTAATCTATATAAAATGCAATCTGTAAAGGTGATTACAGAGGCATGTCAGCAATGCTTCTTATCAATCTGTGCATTAAATGCATAGAAGTTTCTGGAATCCAGATCATCCTGAATACGACGTAAGCTTTCACCGAAACGCTGATAATGAACAATTTCACGTTCTCGTAAGAAACGGATAGGATCGCAGATTTCAGGATCCTTGATCATGCGTAAGATATTATCATAGGTGCTTCGGGCTTTTTGCTCAGCGGCCATATCTTCATGCAGATCGGTGATTGTGTCACCTTTGCATTGAAACTCACAGGCATTGAATGGAATACCGCCTGCCGCCTGAGGCCAGATTGCAAGGGTATGATCAACATAGTATTTATCAAAGCCCGATGACTTAATTTCTTCCGGTGTCAGGTTTCTGGTGAGCTGGCGGATGATTGTTGCAACAATTTCGAGATGAGCCAGTTCATACGCTCATTGATGTTGTAGGTATAAGGGATTTTTAAAATTACAGATGCAAAGTGACTTCCAGATGGATCACAGGCTTGGCTTTGGAACTGTCACCTTTATCTTTACAGGGGCTTTGCCGGTCTGCTTTCTGTCTGGTGTAAGTGATCCGTTCGATGCATTCTTTTAGGAATGCATTCTTCTTTTCTGCCGGTATTGCCGGATCTGTTAATGCGGTCAGTGCATTTCGGAATGTCACAAGATGATCGCAGAAATATTTCTTATCTTTCTTTGCTTTCTCAAGGTTTTGTATGGAACGTTCTAAGTGTGCTTTCTCCGTCGTTATTTTGCGAAGCAGGCTGTCAAAGACATCCTTTGGCATTGCGTCCTCGGTATACTTTTCCCAAAGCGAGACTTCTTTCTTCTTTACAGCGTTTTGCTTGGCTTTTAATCCATCCAGAGTAGAGGTCTGTATCCGGTGGCTCTTTTCATCGAATTGGTCAAGCTCCACTTCAAAGTTGGCGATCGTATCTTTCAAGATTGCGATCACACGCTGTTCTATTTCCTGATAGGTACATGATACCGAATGACAATGTACCTGATCGTCACAAAGCAGACGTGGTTCGCAGCGCTCCTGCCCATCGGGAGTTTTATAAGTCCGGTACGTCATTGCTCTGCCACATTTGCAATAGAGCAAGCCGGCAAAAGGATTGCGGATCTTAACATTTTCTCTTGCACGGATGTTTCTGCCCATGCGGTCTAATGCTGCGTAATAGGTCTTTTCATCAATGATTCCCTGATGTTTTCCTTCATATATATCCGAATTTTTGGCTTTTGGACGGCTGATATGCACCACTCCGTTTTCAATGACTTTCTTGCCTTTTCGCCAGTTCCAGCGAACTTTCCCGATATATACCGGGTTTGAAAGCATATCTTTGATCGCAGAAGGCGACCAATGCGCAATTTTGCGTGGCTTGAATCCGAGTTCATCCAGCGCAGTTGCGATCTTGCGAAAACCATACGCTTCATTTACAAAAAGATCATATGCTTTTCGCAGTGCAGCAGCTTCTTCGGGGATCTCTTGCAAGGTAAAACACTTCTTGCCGTTCTCATCCGTTATCTGAATCTTTTTATAGCCATAGGGAGCAGTGCTTCCGATATAGTTGCCACGTTTGACGGATGCAAGCCGTCCTCTTGCCTGAATTTCTTTGTAATATTCCAGATAATCAGATCCACGCTGTAACTCCATCTCAAAGAATTTGCGATCATATTTGTCCTGTAAGTCATATGTTTTTACCGGTGTCATGATCTTAGTGTTTGTATAACGGAATGCATTGACGATACGGCCACAGTCTTCCAGATCACCACGGCCAAGACGCTGTGGCTCGATCACTATGACTGCAGTGATCTCTTCGAGTTCAATAAGCTGTAGGATTTTCTTGATCTCGACACGATCCCGGATCGTTTCACCGGATACGACTTCACGATAAATATTTTCTTCGGGGATGGTATAACCCAACTCCTGCATTGCATATTCCTGAAGCTGGTATTCGTGCTTCTCTAACACTTCTTCAACGGATTCATTCGGGTTATCTGCCTGCGATTTTCTAAGGTAGATCAGTTCCATGATAATGCTCCTCCTTCTTACAGCGTGAGATGGTGAGAGCCGGAAAATGAGGCATATGCTATAAGGAAGATATTTCTATAATCTAATGTATTATCATGTATGAGGATATTATTACATAATCGAACATATGTTTCAATAGAAAAAACAAAATTTCTAATAATAGCAGGTGAAACCAGAAGTAATATAAAATACAAAACTAGACAAAATTAGTATAATTATAAAAAGAAATTGACATATTGATAGAAATAATGTATAATTCTTTATAGAAAAAATGTAAAGGAGTGTTTTGATGGATATTAAAAAATTATTTGATGATAACTTTGATTTTGCATTTAAAGCTGCAACTTATAATAATATTAGAGTTGCAATACAATCATTTGAACAGTTTAAAAAAAAGAATGAAAATTTTTTTACTTTCGACAAAAGGGAAACGGTATATGGTTATTTAAGGACATATGCCATAGAGAAGCAATTTAACGATTCTGCATTTAACCCTAAAGCAAATTATTCGGTATCTATGAAGCAGGTTAATAATTTCAAATACAAAACATTATGTATTGAGACAAAAGATTTTATTGTAAATGTTGGAAAAACAAATACGCAACGTCAACTATTACCTGCATCTTCATATAAAAGAGAATTTGCCAAAGCTAATGCAGGAATAAGTACGCAGTATCAATTTGATTTTATCAATGATTTGCTGGTGGTTAATGAAAGTAAAAAATATGCCGAGATTACATATGGATATCGTCATGGAGAAATAACGCATTTAAATATTGTGGTTCCTAGTGGTGACTATAAGACGATTGAGCATTCAGTTAATCTTCTTGAGGATATTACGGTTTATGAAAAATATGTTCCAGAGGACTTAGTAGAGGAATCAATTGTATCCTTAAAAAAATCTCTGGTTGCAGAACTTGAAAAAAAAGCTTAGGATTTCGGTGATAACATGATGAATGATGAAAAAAAGATAATACCATATAGAATTAAGCAGGCAAGAGTTTCGAGAGGATTATCAATGGTGGAATTGGCTGAGTTGGTATCGGTGAGTAAACAAGCAATCTCTCAGTATGAGATGGGAAAAAATGAACCAAGTAAAGCGATACGAAATGCGATCGCATTTGCATTGAAATATCCGGTTAGCTTTTTTTACAAGCCGATTCCCGTTAATGAAAATGCCAGTAGTGCTGTTTTTTTTAGAAGCGGAAAGACTGCAAAGGTAAAGGCATTAAATGCTGCAAGAGAGAAGATTGAAATATTTAGAGAGATCAATGATTATTTAGAGCAATATGTTGATTTCCCTTCATTGGATTTGCCTAAAATAGCATATGAGGATGATGGAATCGATCCGATAGATAATGAGCAAATTGAAAAGTATGCAATGGCATTGCGTAAACATTGGGGATTAGGAACAGGACCTATTGATAATCTGATTAATGTAGTACAAAAAAATGGGATAATGGTTTCTAAAATGCAACTTCGTTTAAGTAAATTGGATGCATTTTCTGTTTGGTTCGACAATAAACCGTTTATTTTTCTCAGTAGTGATAAAAATACAAATGTGAGAATAAGATTTGATATTGCACATGAGATAGGACATCTTTTAATGCATGCTGACTATTATTCAGAAGAGGATTTGAAAAATAAGGTGATCCATGAAAAATTAGAGAATGAAGCTAATAGATTTGCAGGCGCATTTCTTTTGCCTAAAGATTCTTTTTCAAGAGACGTTTTTTCTACATCGATAGATCATTTTATTCAAATGAAAGCTAAATGGAAAGCTTCAATGGCATCGATGATTTATAGATGCGATACGCTTGGAATACTATCACCCAATCAAATAAAATATTTAAAAGATCAAATGACAACCAGAGTATATTGGAGAAAAGAGCCTTTAGATACGGAAATTCCTGTTGAGAAGCCATTTGCCCATAAACAGGCAATAGAATTATTGTTGGAAAATAATATTATCACTCCAAGCAAATTGGTGGAGGAAACCGGTTGTTCAGCAGAAGAATTAGAACAATATTGTTTTTTGGATAAAGGAACATTAGAAACAAAAAAAGATTCAAAAATAATTGCATTAAAGACAAAGGATAAGATCATATAAATAATAATATCAATATGCTAATAGATAGGGATCTGTAGTATTCTGATCAGAATTATGTCTCACCAAAAACCCGGACGAAATGATATCGTCCGGGTTTTTGGTGTCTTTGCGCCATTTTCAAAATGTCTCTTTCTGAATATATGCCACTTTGAAAAATGTGCTTGTTTGATGCGTGTCGTTTTCGAAGCGTTGTTTACTTAATCTGTGCCACTTTGGAAGTGGTACATGCTATTAATCCTCTGTTGTTTCTGTTTCACATAATTCTTTTGATTTCTTTTCTAAGAATTCCCATTCTTCAACTGTCAAATTTGACAGCATGGATATAAATCTATTTTTGAAGGAGTCACTTTCTTCACTTAAAAGTTGCCTTGTCAATCTGGCTATATCGGCATTTCGATTGGTTGTTAAGAACATCTCGCCATTACCGGTGCGAAGCCAGTCCTCATTAACATTAAATTCTCGACAGATAAGAGAGATTACAGCAGCACTAGGACTGTTTACTCCTGTTTCGTATTTTGCTACTGTATTTCTTTTGCATCCAATTCTATCAGCAAATTTTTGCTGTGTCATGTCTAAATTTTTACGGAGTTTTTTCAAACGTTCATTCATTGTGTAACACCACCTTTAAAAAGAAGAATACATTCGAATGGGTAAAAAGTCAATAAAAAATGTGTATTAGGCAACAAAAAGTGATTATATCACAATTTGTTGTTGACAAAAGTGCATAAAAGAACTATATTGTGTTCTATAAGCAACAAACAAGTGTTGAATATACTACACAGAAAGGATGAGTCATTTGACAGAAAGAGAAAGGCAAATTATTAAAACATTTGCAAAGGTCATTCCAAAGCTCTCCGAAGAAAAGAAGATTTATCTTCTTGGATTAGGTGATGGAATGGCTCTTAAAGCAGATGATGTGCAGAAAAAACGAAAGGAGTAATAACGAATCCCGGTAAACCGGGTTGACTGCCAAAGCGTGAAAAGTGGCAAGAACAAAAGGACTGACAGTTGCGTGAAAGAGGCATGAGTGGGAACAATCTTGTGAAAGCCATGTTGAAGTAGCAAGGGAAGCGTGAAGTCCTTATCCACGATACGGTATTTGTACGTGGTGTTATGAAACGAAAACTAACAGTATGCTGGATCAGCGCAGGAATATCAAGCTTTATGGCAGGTTATCTTGCTGGAAATGTAGACAAATGGATCTATATTGACATAGCTGACCAGCACCCGGATAGTATCCGATTTATCAAAGATTGCGAGAAAGCGGTTGGAAAAGAGATCGAGATACTACGATCAAAAGAGTACAGAAGTGTAGAAGAGTGTGTCAGAGTATTCGGAGGTTTTAGAAATCCCGGAAACGGCTTCGCACCATGCACGAACTGGCTGAAAAAGAGAGTGCGGAAAGAATGGGAAGAGCAGCACAAGGATTGCGAATTGACTTACGTCTGGGGCTTCGATTTGAAAGAGAAGAACCGGGCAGAGAGGACGATGGAAGCAAATCCGCAGGCAAACCATGTGTTTCCGCTTCTCGACAGGCAATTATCAAAAGAAGAGGTTCATGGACTGTTTGAACGGACTTTTGATTTTGCCCGACCTCGAATGTACGAAATGGGTTATCCAAATAACAACTGTATCGGCTGTGTGAAAGGCGGTATGGGCTATTGGAACCATATCAGGAAAGATTTTCCGGAAGTGTTTGAGAGTCGGGCGAAGTTAGAGAGGGACGTAGGATATTCAATCTTAAAAGACAGCAAAGGCAAGCCGGTCTTTCTGGATGAATTGGATCCGAACCGCGGTAACATGAACACAGAAATTTTCCCGGATTGCGGGATTATGTGCTATCTGAATTTGGAGCCGGATGAAAATATTCGTTCGACATATCTTGACAAGTTTCGCTGCTGATGCAGCGAATGAAGTTTCGACAGATAGTTTATGGTATGTACAAACAAATGCAAAATGTCAGATTTTGACGGTGTCGGATTCCGACACCAGAAAGGAGATAAAATGACACATAAAATGATATTAGTAGTAGCTGTAGGATTACTTTGGATTATAGGATTATTGGCTTCTGCTTTGATGTATAAGGTTGCGAAATCCTTCGATGAAACTTGTGGTAGTTTCTTCATTCAGGTAATTGGTATCTGTGCGATACTTACAGTTTTTTTAATAGTTCAGTTATAGATGGTACTAAATCTTCTAATAATTTTGTTGCCTTTTTCTGATCGTGTTCCATAATGGCAGCATTTAATTCGGTTAACTCTGGATGCAATTCAAGTGGAAGGTATGTCAAGGCCAAAAAGTAATATGTTCCATATTCTTTCTCCGTAGATGAATCTGGAAGAGCAATGGATTGTCCGGCATATTTTAGATAATTCTCTAAAATGTTACGGACATATAAAGTGGTGTTTTCCATTTCCTTTTGTTGCATTTCCATACGTTTCACTTTTAGTAGGTACCGGTTGTTTAGGACTACAGTGAGAACAGATGAAATGAAGCTGCATACTGCGAGGGTGAATGATATAGCAATCGTTATAACAGATACTGACATAGGTTTATTCCTTCTTTCTTGTAAAAGTTTATCAATGGTATCCAGAGTGTAACACTTTTGTGAACAGTTGAAAAGAAGAAAATACATTTTGCTGGGCTATCGGCATGACGGGCGTAACCTTCTCCTTTTTTGTATTAGTTCACAGTACCGCCTTGCATCTGAATAAGGTGCAGGGTGGATTGGGGGTGAGCATATGCATCCCGGTTTTTGTCACATGGAACGAAAAGAACATATGCAGCCATCATGAGCTGATCATGAATATCTCGTATTTCCCGGAAGCTGGTAGCCATAGAACTTCCGGGATTAGGAACGAATAGGAAACGTTAACATATAGTATTGTGAGATGGTTGAGATGGAGGTGTGGAAGATGCAGCAACAGCAGTATTATCCGGCACAGAGGAAAATTGAGGTACATAATGGGACAAAATACGTCATTGATATCAAACGACCTGTTTTGTCCGAGGAAGAGAGTGCGCATCGCATGGAAAATGTGAAGCGTGAAGTGGCTAATCTGATGATATGTTATTTCAAACAAAAAGGGGAAAAGGGAACAAAGGAAGAGTAAATCCTGCTGAGCTATCGGCATGACGGGCAACTACCCCATACCCCTATAACACTTGCCGGGGCGGACAAGCCCCGGCACAAAAAGAAAGAAGGTTGACAGTATGATAAAGACAACAGCAGCGATCAAAGCTTATAAGAAATGCAGAATATGCGGTTTTACAACTACAGACGATAGTATCTGTTCTTGCAAAAGATGCAAGAGTTATCTGTATACATATTCCGGTATGTATGTTCCAAAGATTGCAAAAAAATAAGAGATGCACAAAAGTGCATCTCTTAGATCATATCACGCTAAAGCGCGAACATGAACCTATAACCTAAGACATATTGTATCATGTTCATGCCTTAGCGTCAAACCGGATCTCTGGTTTGGCTTTTTAGCAAAGGAGGTTCGGTTTGATCACCGAAAAAGGATATCATTCGTCAGATCCTTTTTTTATTGTCAGATGCAGACGATGCAGAGCAGAGTATTGGAGTACCAGACGGGAGAATGCGATTTGCGCAAAGTGTGGCAGTTCCGATACCGAGACAAAAGCACCGGAGCATACGATTGATCTGAGCGAGAAAAAGAAATAAAGTGTGCGTCATTTTGGTGGCGCAGGTAGGAGAATGAAATGAGAATAAAGAAATTTGATTGGAGTGATCAGGCAAAAGCTCCTTTTATTCAAGCTGCACAAAAAATCATTAAAGCATCCCCTTATAAGGATGTGCTGCGGGTCGGATCAGGCTTTGCGATCAACAAAAAGGGGGAGGCAAAAGTTTCGATCGAACCGATTCAACGAAAAGGTAACAGAGATTTATGGAAAGAGATCAAAAAATTAGACTGTTTTGTGGATGAAACAGGAAAGATTAGAAAACGTGATCTTCCGGGGCAACAGACACCGCTATGCTATATCGGCAGCTTTGTCTTTTCCCTTGCAGATAAAGGATACAAATACTAAGAAAGAAGGTTGAACAACATGAAAACAATATGTATTGCCGGCTTAAAAGGCGGTATTGGAAAAACGACAACGGCAACATCACTGGCGTATCTATTGGCGAATGAGCAGAATAAAAAGGTTTTGCTAGTGGACGCAGACAGTCAGGGAAATGCATCTATGACATTCGGTGTTTTTGATGATGTGGTTTCCGGTATGGTGCCGGTGATGGCACAGGGCATATCGGAGAGTATCATGTCTCCTGCCTTAGAACAGGTGCTTGATGATACAGAGTATACAAAGCTAAAGGATCTGATCAAAAAGTCAGAGTATGGCGTGGATGTTCTGACGGCAAACGGATATCTGGATCTGGTCAATGCATTGCTTACGATTGAAAAGACAAATGACCAGATCTTTATATTAAAAAGCTTTTTGGAAAGTGTAGCAGAGGAATATGACCTTTGTGTGATTGACTGTGGATTAAAGATGGATATTACCGTGATCAATGCGGTGCTTGCAGCGGATCTGATCATCAGTCCGATGCGTCTTGGCGGTTATGAGCTGAATGCAAGCGAGATTTTTGACAACCAGATCTTTGATCTTCGGGAACTTAACCCGGATGTGGAAGTCTATGCTTTGATCACCTGTTTTCAGAAGAGTAAGACAACGACAGCGATCGAAGAAAATCTTCGTGACCGCTATCTTGATGAAACGTTTGACACGCATATCAGAAACAGCGTGGTTGTGATGGGCAAATCATTTATGGATGGACCGCTTCCGGCTAATTCAAGAAATTCTATTGCAGTCAAGGATTACAGAGCGGTTGCAAATGAGATACTGGAGGTGATCGGATAATGGCTTCAGGATATAGCGCAATACTTAGTTTGAACCGGAAGAGTACAGGAGATACGGCAAGATCAAGCTGTGCGAGGTTTCGGACGAAAGATATTTCTATCAAAAATATATATTCGTCTGATCTGAACTTTTACCCGCAAAAGGGGATTGAGCAAAAGGCGGCAGAGATTCAGGCGGTTGGTCTGCTTTCCAATCTGGTTGTAATGCATAAGCCATGCGATCAGGGCGAGTATAAGCTTGTGTCGGGTGAAAGACGCTGGCGTGCGTTAAGTCTCCTGGTCGAGCAGGGCTATAACGAGTTTGAGAAAGTGACCTGTCAGATCAGAGAGCCGGGCAATGAGCATGAAGAAATGATTGAGTTGATCTTAGCCAACTCTTCCAGACAAAAGGACACATTTACGCTTGCAAAGGAAGAGCAGACGCTAAAAAGGGAGCTGGAGTATATGCGGGATCATGACATGAAGCTGAATGGCTATGATCTCAAAGAAGGTCGGCTTCGTGATGTGATTGCGGACATATTGAATATATCAAAGACAAAAGTAGCAGAGCTAGAAGCAATTTCTAACAGACTGAACCCGGTATGGAAGCTGCAACTGGAAGAGGATGTTTTGTCCTCTTCGGTGGCATACCGGATATCTAAGTTAGAGCCTGCTGATCAATACAGTCTTTATCAGAGATATCCGAAGGCTGTGACTTTGGCAGATATACAGGCTTTCCTGGACGAGATGAAAAAAGAAAGTGAGGATGCTTTGTTGGAACAGTCTCTCCAAGAGCAGGAAGAAAACTTGCTAGAACAGCAGACGAGCAATCATGATATTGCAGCAAGTGGAGATGCAGGCAATATTCCGGGACAGAGTGACCTGCAGACTGCTGTATTGGATAAAGGAGAGCAGGAGGAACAGCTTTCGGGACAGAGTGACCTGCAGACTGCTGCATCGTATAACGATGAGCAGGAAGACCAACTTCCGGGGCAGATGATCTTGTCGCAGGATGGAAAATGCGTTGACTCTGATACCGAGGTCGCTGACAGACAAGCTGAACCGATAGAACCGGATTTAGAAAGCGAAGCTGCGGTTTTGCCGGAGCAGAAAGCGGATACAACCAAACAGACAGAGCAGAGTGGGAATCATGCAACAATGAATTTACCGGAAAGCAGACCGGTAGAAAAAGAGAACCTCAAAGATTCTGAAAATACGGAAGAAAATGCAGAATCGGAAATCTTTGCAGCCGGTGAAGCAGGAAAAAAACGTTCTCTTTATGATTGCAAAATGAAAGCGATTCAAAAGTTGATTGATGAAGAGATGAAATCGCTTAAAACGCTTAAAAACAGCCCAAATATTCATGCAGAATGTGCGGCAAGCTCACTTGCGCAGGAAATTATATTAAAGCATCAGATTATGCTGGATGCATTTATTTTATATAAGAAAAGACTGGAGGGATCGCATGAACCGAAATGATGAAATGGATATTGTTAGGAATTATCGTGAAGCAAAGTACCCAAAGAGTCAGGAAAGGATATTGGCGGATCTGTACTTATGCGAAGTAAGTGACATTCAGGAAATATTGATCCGAAATGGCGTGTACCGGCAGAATGCAAAAGGAAAAGGCGGTGCAGCAGGCTATGGAATCAAACGTGGCAAGCGGAAAAGAAAGAAGGTGAGTGCTTGAATAAAGTAATATTGGTCGGTCGTCTGACGAGAGATCCTGAGATCCGTTACACATCCGGGCAGAACCAGACGGCAGTTGGAAGATATACGCTTGCTGTGGATCGCCGGTATAAGAAAGAGGGCGATGAGCAGACAGCGGACTTTATTAACTGTGTCACATTTGGCAGAGGGGCAGAGTTTGCAGAAAAGTATCTGCATCAGGGTACGAAGATCGCTGTGGTCGGGCGTATTCAGACCGGAAGTTATACCAACAAGGACGGTCAGCGTGTGTATACCACGGATGTTGTTGCAGAAGAGCAGGAATTTGCTGAAAGCAAAGCAGCAGCAAGTCAACGAAACACAAATGGCAGTCAGAGTGCGACAAGCAGACAGGATGCAAATGACAGCCGGCATGTCAATAATAACGGTTTGGGTGTGCCTGATCCGACAACGCAGGCTGATAACAGTGGTTTTATGCAGGTGACAGATGATACAGAGTTACCATTTTCAACGTAGAGAGATCCATGAAAGGTTGTGTTTTGCCGATAAACCACAACTTATATATATGATCCACATGCAGATCATGGGTTTTAGTAAGCATAGCAGCAGGTTACATTTTGACAGAAATGAGGAAAGTATGAAAAAGAGAAAGGACAAGGATCTGGCACATATTGACCATTATCGTTATCGTCAGCTTTTATACTTCTGCTTCCAGTACAACACTTGGAAGCAGGAGATAGAAGAGATGAACAAAAACCTTAAACCGGATGGAATGCATTATGACGGAATGCCAAAAGCACGCTCTATTTCTTCGGAGACGGAGCGCAAAGCCATTCGTCTGGTGGTTTTGCAAAAAAAGATTGATGCAGTAGACCGGGCAGCCAAAACAGCTTCACCGGATCTTGCGAAGTATATTATTTATTATTGTGCCAATCGGGATATCAACTTTGAATATCTTAGGTTAAGGATGAAAATACCATGCAGTGAGTCAACATTTTTTCGACACAGAGCGGTATTTTTCAGGGTGTTATCATCTATTTTAGATGAATATTGTTTGTGATTTCAGATTGAAAATAGGTGCCTATTGCGTTCTGTAAAGGGTTCTTTAGGTGTTTATTTATATATTTTAGGGGTTCTGCCAGCGTTGCGCTTATGCGTGGTTCTGCCAGTGTTCCGATGATTTACAGGGTTCTGCCGGTGTTGCACTTATGTGTGGTTCCGGGAGCGTTCTGATGATATACGGGTTCCTTTGGCGTTGCGTTTATCGTGGTTCCTCTGGCGTTCGTATGCCTGTAGTAACAGTTGACAAATAAGAGAAAGGAGAAGAAAAGCACATGAACCAGAAGGAAGGTCTTGATTACTTTCCGATGGAATGTGTGACAGATGAAAACATTAAGCTCATAACAGCAGAATTTGGATTACAGGCGTTTGCCATTATCGTAAAGATCTATCAGATGATCTACAGTCATCATGGATATTATTGCGAATGGAACGAAGAGGTTGTCTTGTTGTTCGCCCAAGAAAACGGGCTGGGTCGCAAGAAGGTTTCTTCGGTAAATGAAATATTGCTCTGCTGCATGAGAAGAGGAGTTTTTTCGCTTTCACAATATGAACAGAATGGAATCCTGACTTCAAAGAAAATTCAGGAAATTTTTCTGGCTGCGACACATCGCAGGAAAAAAGTGGAAATGAAAAAAGCGTACCTCTTAGTTAAGGTCGCACATCTTTCTGAAAATGTATGCATTTTGGACGAAAATGTAGACATTTTGAACGGAAATGTAATCACTTTGGAACAAAGTAAAGTAAAGGAAAGTAATAATACATATATATCTACACCCACGCTGGGAGAGATACAGGATTATGTGAGGAAAAAGGGAAGCCGTATTGATCCGGTGAAATTTTTCAACTACTACCAAATGCGAAATTGGTGCATCAATGGCAGCTTTATTTCGGACTGGGAAGCAGCAGTAGATTATTGGGACTCCAATGAAAAGTCTCCGGCACAGTCAAAAGACCGGGCACCGGGAGGAAAAAAGGCAAAGAACCAATTCAATGCATTCGATAGCCGGGATGTAACGAATAGCGAAATGCAGGCGTTGGAGAAGATGCTGTTGGAGAAGTAGGTATGTATGAGATTGTGTCGGAATCCGACACAGGGGAGGTAATAAAAAGGGGGACTATCTTGTAAGATAATCCCCTCGACAGCGATTAGAGATCCATGCAAAATGTGCATGTGAAGTCTAGGAAATCCATTGTCTCATTTGGTGCACATAAAAAAGAAGCACCAAATAAAATGAGATGTAGGATTCCGAAGACCAAATGTCCTCTGTCGCTATGTAGCCATGTTAGTATTTGGTACACGTACAACATGGTAAATCCCCCCTTTCCAGAATTCTTATAAAAAATATGTCTGTCGAGAGGCGAAACAAAAAAATAAGCACCAAAAGAGTGATAACAATGACTGTAAGTAGAAAATAGATAGTAGTTTTTATTTTGAGTTTTAGTGGGACTATAGAAGGAGAGTGAGAAGAATGACGATTGACGAAACAATACAGTTATTGAGGTTTAATAATAAACATTTTGCTGACTTGGACAACAAGGATTTACTACAGATGTCCGAATGGCTAGAAGAACTGAAAGAATTACGTTCATACAAAGAAAAAATGGAAATGCAATGCTTGGATGATATTAGTAATCCATTGGAACCGTTAAAACTGACAAAAGCATTAGAAAGTGAAATATTTAAGTATAATTACAGAAAAGAGCATAAGCCAAAGGATATCAATGAACTTGACTTTACTGTTATATATGCTTTGAAGCATTGTCTGGAAGAGGTACTCAAAGAAAGCGAGGGATAGATATGACAATCAGTATTTGCAATGTGTAAAAAATACACACAAAAACATTGACAGATGTGTATAGAGTGTGTATAATATAATTGTAAGGAGGTAATGATATGAAACAAAGAGAGCTTATAAAAAAGCTTGAAGCTGCCGGGTTTCAATTCATCAGACATGGTGGTAACATCTATCAAAGAGGTGATGATGAAGAAAAAATTCCGAGACATCGGGAAGTGAATGAACGATTAGCAAAAGCAATATTGAGAAAATGGGGATTATAGAAATCCCCATTACCAATATATTTTATTATATATTATCGCACAAGGGAGGTTGATGACATGAAAGTAGCATATCCTGTTATATTTACAGATATGGATACTAATATTTTAATCGAGGTTCCGGACTTGGGAATATTGACTGAGGCGAATGAGGAAGGTAAGACAAAAGGAACTATAGCGGATGCTATTATGATGGCTAGAGATGCTATAGGTATAAGTTGTATTGAAGCAGAGGATAGGGGGGATGAAGTTCCGATATCTTCCGATATGGCACAAATTGATATTACAAGAGGAACGTTTTATGAAGATGGTAAAAGCGTTTTATCATTGGTTGATGTTGATCTGGCAGCGTATAGACGAATGTTAGATAATAAGACAGTTCGTCGTAATGTAACATTACCAAATTGGTTAAACCAGGAAGCTGAAAAGTCACATATCAATGTGTCTAAGGTACTACAAGAAGCGCTTATGGCAAAACTTGGCGTATCCAGATAATATTGAAATTTCTTGGTTATCAACAATATGAAAAGTTAAAAAATGACGGCAACTTGCGTTAAAAGTTGCCGTCATTCTTTGTGAAATATCCTATTACTGTCGATCTTATTTTTTTAAGATATTTTTAAAAATTAAAAACAGAATATATCCTAAAATACAAAAATAAATCACAATAAAAATAGCAATTAGACCCATATAACCTAAATTAATTAAAGGTTGAAATATATTCATACACAAGACCTCCTTTCTGCTTTGATGTTTCCATCGTAGTCATAAACCCGATAGTTAAGTCAATATGTTTTCGCTATTTTTTATAATAAATTTGTTTGGCAGAAAAGAGGATGTATGAAAATAAAAATAGAAAAAAATGTAAAAAAACACTTGACATACGGTGTACAGTATGGTATTATATAATTGTAGCAAGGAGATAGCACAAAGAAAGGAGCAACAACTTATGAGTAAGAAACATAAGAACAAAAAAAGCTCCAACAAGCTCGATTGGCGTCCCGCTTTGTTGGAGCTGGTGATCGGTACTTTGTTACTGATCATCGACAAAATCCTTGATTGGTTCATGTAACCAATCAAGGTAGGGTGGGAGAGGGCGAAAGCCCTTCCTGCCTTTACTATAACATTATATGTATTAAAAGTAAAGAAAAGAGGTGTTACACTATGTTAAGAATATTAGGAATCTTTTTTATTGTGTTAGGCTTGATAAGCTTAGGTGTCTGGGGTGTTCAGACAATCAAAGAAAAGAGACGATAATGTGGCAGTTTATTGGTTCGGTGTCGGATTCCGACACCGAATCCAAAAGAGAAAGCAGGTGATGATTCGTGGAAAAGAAGATACGACCACAGGATAAGTGGAATGCAAAAGCCGGTTATATCAGCAAATCCTATAAGCTAAAAAAGGATGTGGTGGAATCCTTTGCAAAAGCCTGTGAGCAGGCACAGACCAGCCAGGCAGGACAGCTTACAAAAATGATGCAGCAGTTTATTGAGTCGGTGTCGAATTCCGACACCGAAAAGCAACAATAACCGTTGCAAGATAATATCCTAATTTGTGCTATTGTATTGAAAAAGAGATGAGCGATCATCTCTTTTTTTGCTGTTTTTTAGAAAAAAATGTAAAAAACACTTGACATAGTGTACACATTATGATATTATATACTTGTAACAAGGAAATAGCACAAAGAAAGGAGTAAGCCTTATGAGTAAGAAGTATAAGAAAAAAAGCTATAAGCTTGCGAATGTAATTATCAAAGCGTTGTTTGCGGTTTCTGCATTGATAACGGCAGTAGCGAAGCTTATAGCGACACTTGCAGGTATTCTTCAATAGAAGCCTGCAGGGGTTGAGGGGTAGGGCGAAAGCCCTATCCACACTTATATATTATCATAAGGTTATAAAAAAGCAATGGGAAAATATTCAGTGTTTGATGCATTTTTAGTTTTTTCACTAATTTTGTGTGTGGCTACCGGCAATGCGGTGTATGCTCTTGTGTTGTTGGCGGTATCAGCAGTTTTAGAACTGATCGATATTGGAAAGCAGATCTACAAAACAGTGCGAAAAGAAGATGACAGCAAAGCGAGGTGATCGGGATGGAAAGTAAAGCGAATGTACAGACAAGAGCAACAATGAAATATCAAAAGAAAGTTGGTATTATCGCAAAGTCATTTAAGATCAAGAAAGAATTAGCGGATAACTTTAAGATTGCCTGTGAAAAAGCAGGAGTATCACAGGCTTCACAGATCAGTCGGATGATGCAGCAGTTTATTGATTCGGTGTCGGATTCCGACACCGAAAAGCAACAATAACCGTCATAAGATAATAGCCTGACTTTACCTAAAAAGAAAAGTTGGGAGGCAGAGCACCCAAATCTGTGTTATTATGGTATCGGGCAAGAAAAGGAGATGAGCAGAATCATCTCCTTTTTTGTACACCAATATAGCGTGGAGGTGGTTTGCTAGTGAATACAGTAGAGCCTATACGAGATATGGGTACGGTCAATGATATTGCTGATTATTTAAAGAGTCAATGCTATCGCAATTATGTGATGTTTGTCTTTGGAATCTATAGCGGATTGCGGATATCGGACATTCTCAGACTGCGAGTGCGTGATGTCAGAGGAAAGAAAGATGTGTATATCCGGGAGAAGAAGACAGGAAAAGAGAAATCCTTTCCGATCAATCCGGAGCTTCGTCCGATCCTGAATGAGTATATCAAAGACAAAGCAGATTATGAATATCTGATCAAGTCAGCCAAAGGAGAAAACAAAGCGATCTCCAGACAGCAGGCTTATGATATCTTATCCAAAGCCGGGAAGAAGTTTGGCATTAGTAAGATTGGTACACATACACTGCGTAAGACCTTTGGCTATCATATGTATCAGCAGACAAAGGACATCGTCACATTGCAGCAGATCTTTAATCATGCAAGTGTACAGGTTACGATGCGATACATTGGTCTGACAAAGGATATGAGAGATACCAATATGAGAAAGCTGTCTTTTAAGGGAAGATGATAAAGTGGTTGTGTATCCGGAGCAGGTCAAAAGAAAAGAGAACGAATGAATTGTGTGGAAGTGTAAAGCGTGTGCTTTATGCTTTTTCTTTTTTTGTGGCAGCAATCTGACATAAAAAGAGGGTGACAGATTACAGAACAAAAAAGTTTGGCACTTATTAGAAGAAACACGAACAAAGCGATCTAACACAATTATACGTTATGTCAGATTAAGTGGAGGAAGTGGAAGCAATGGCAAAAGAGTTTGCAAAAGCTTTTTATCACTCCCAGCAATGGAAAAAATGTCGTGACAGCTACATCAGGCAGAGGATTGGCATAGATGGAGGATTGTGCGAGTTGTGTCAGAGCAGTCTTGGCTATATCGTGCATCACAAAGAAATGCTAAACGAGAACAACATTCATGATCCGGATGTAACGTTGTCCTTTGATAACCTGCAATATGTATGCAAGCAGTGTCATGATGATCTGGAAGGTCATGGAGTGGTTAGGAAGAAGAAAATGCTCGTTTTTTTCGATAAAAACGGCAATCCAATAGGAAAAATAAGCGAAAATACCCCCCTTTTTAAGGATTGAGTGACCGAAACCCCGGCACCGGGGGTGGCCATTGGTTTGAAACGCAGGAAGTTCCTGTAGGGGGTGTGGTATAAGGAGGAAAGCAGATGGTCGATCTGGAAGAAATCGAAGCCGAAGAGCTTCGGAGAGAAGAAAAATCAGACAGTATTTCAAACTATCTGGAGAAAAAGAAAAGGATCAAGAAAGAGGTTGCACGTCTGAAAAGACTTTTTAAGGAAATAGACGATAATAAGAAAAAGCTGGTCTTCACAACGATTGATGATGTGGCGTTTATGACAATAACCATGCAGGATCTGCGGGATGATATCATTCGTGATGGCACAACCGTAGAATACAAAAATGGTGAAAATCAATATGGCACAAAACAGTCACCGGATGCACAGCTTTATTTGCAACTGTCCCAAAAGCAGACGCAGGCAATGAAGATTTTGCTGGATTGTCTGCCAAAGGATAAAAAGTTAGAGATCAAGGCACAGGAAGATGATTTTGATGAATTTGTGGATGGGCGTGATGAAATATGAGACGGTATTCGTTAGAATATAATCCGATTTTGCAATATTATGCACAGATCAAATCCAAGAAAGTTACGGTAAGTAAGGCGATCGAAAAATGGTATCGCTATCTCGTCTGGCATATTCAAAACCCGGATGAGTATTTTTATTCTCCAAAGCGTGCCAACCATATTATTGAATTTGCCGAGAACTTTTGTAAGTTTTCAAAAGGTGCAACCGGAGGACAGCCGGTTCGTCTGGAACTTTGGGAAAAGGCACACCTGGCAGCAGTCTTTGGCTTTGTTGATATCAATGGAAACCGGCAATGCCGGGAATCTCTTTTTATCGTGGGCAAGAAGAATGGAAAGTCACTGCTTGCGTCTATTGTAGGTTTGTATATGCAGATTGGAGACGGAGAACCCGGACCGGAAGTATATGCCGTGGCGACAAAGAGAGATCAGGCATCCATCATCTGGAAAGAATCGAAGCGAATGGTCAACAAATCGCCACAGCTTCGCAAAAGGATCAAACCGCTTGTCGGGGAGCTTTCGAGTGAACAGTATAATGATGGGAGTTTCAAACCGCTTGCAAGTGACAAAGATACTTTGGATGGTCTGAACGTGCATTGTGTGCTGATGGATGAGATCCACCAATGGAAGAATGGCAAGGCACTGTATGACATTATGGCAGATGGTACGACAGCCAGGCAACAGCCTTTAGTATATATAACTTCTACGGCAGGAACAGTAAGAGAAGATATATACGATCTGAAATACGAAGAAGCTAAGAGAGTGATCAACGGCCTTTTTGATAAAAACGGATACAAGGATAAACATTTCTTCCCTTTTTTGTATGAGTTAGACAACAGGAAAGAATGGACGCAGGAAGAAAACTGGTATAAAGCCAATCCCGGATTAGGTACGATCAAGAACCTGGATACGCTTAGAGCAAAGGTCAAGAAAGCATTAAATAATCCGATGCTTGTCAAGAACCTTGTCTGTAAAGAGTTTAATATCAGGGAGACTTCCAGCGAATCATGGATGACGTTTGAAGATTTGGATAATACCGCAACTTTTGATATCAAAAAGCTTTGTCCGAAGTATGGAATTGGCGGCAATGACCTTTCTTCAACAACCGATCTGACCAATGCCACACTGCTTTTTATGGTGCCGGATGATAAGCACATTTATGTGGAGCAGATGTATTGGCTTCCGGAAGATCTGTTGGAACAGAGAGTACGTGAGGATAAGATCCCATATGATCTCTGGCTCGAGCAAGGCTGGCTTCGTACCTGTCCCGGTAACAAAGTGCATTATAAGCATGTTGTGGAATGGTATCAGGAGATGCAGGAAAAGTATGATATCTATCTTTTCAAGGATGGATATGATTCGTGGAGTGCGACATATTTTGTGGAAGATATGAAGAATACATTCGGCGCCGATACGATGGAGGCGGTAATTCAGGGAAAGAAAACGCTGTCGTCTCCGATGAAGAGTCTCGGTGCCGATCTGGCAGCAAAGAGGATTGTGTATCAGAACAATCCGATCCTGAAATGGTGTCTTGCAAATACAGCAGTAGATATTGATAAGAATAATAATATCCAGCCATGTAAGGGCAACAGTCCGACAAGAAGAATTGACGGTCTGGCAGGACTGCTTGATGCTTATGTGGTGTTAGAAAATCATCTGGAAGAATATCAGTCATTGATTTAGGAGGAATGGAAGGAATGGGCATTTTTCAAAAGTTACAAAATGCAAGGGAACGGGATGTGTTCCATATGGTGGTAGATGTCGGCAATGGCTTCTATGCATGGAACGGAAACCTGTACTGGTCCGATATTGTACGGGCGTGCATTCGACCAAAGACCAAAGCGATCGGTAAACTGATCGCCAAACATATTAGAGAAACAGAAACGGATGGAGCAAGAAAGATTGATGTCAATCCTCTTGTCAACATCCGTTTTTTGTTAGAAGAACCGAACCAATATATGACCGGGCAGATGCTTCAGGAGAAGGTCGCAAACCAGTTAGCATTAAATCACAATGCATTTATTCTGATCCTCAGGGATGCCTTTGGTGTTCCGTGTGGTTTGTACCCGATTCCGGCAGTAACCGTAGAAGCACGCTATGACAAGCAGGAGCTGTATTTGCGGTTTTATTTTCAGAATGGAAAGAATGCGGTCTTTCCGTATTCGGAGGTTATTCATATTCGTGAAGATTATTCCGAAAACGATCTTTTTGGAGATCCACCCGGCAAAGCTTTGGCAAATCTTATGAACATTGTAACGACATCGGATCAGGGAATTGTTAATGCGATCAAGAATGGCGCTGCAATCCGCTGGCTTTTGAAGTTTACACAGTCGTTACGACCGGAAGATTTAAAGGGACGGGCAAAGGAATTTGCAGAGAACTTTTTGAGCATGAAAACGCAGTCTTTTGGTGTGGCTGCCACAGATGCAAAAGGAGAAGCAAAGCAGATCCAGCCGAATGACTTTGTACCAAATGCAGCACAGTCGGACAGAACCGTGGAAAGGGTGTATGCCTTTTTTAACACGAATAAAAAGATTGTGACCTCTTCTTATACAGAAGATGAATGGATCTCATACTACGAATCCTGCATCGAGCCGATAGCGTGTCAGATGGCGGGCGAATATACCCGGAAGCTTTTTACCAGAACACAGCGAAGCTATGGCAACAAGATCATGTTTGAAGCATCCAACCTGACTTTTGCAAGTATGACAACGAAACTGAATCTGGTGCAGTTTGTAGACAGAGGAATTATGACACCAAACGAAGTACGTTATTATCTGAATCTTGCACCTGTAGATGGTGGGGATGTGTTAGTCAGACGACTTGATACGGCAAAGGTGTCGGAATCCGACACCGATCAAAAGGAAGGAAGTGAATGATAATGCCAAGTATTGATCTGAAAGGAACGATTGTCAGTGATGATGATAAGTGGCTCTATGATTTTGTGGGATTGGATGCGGTGTGTCCGGCAGATATCCGAAAAGGGCTTGCTGATGCAAATGGTGAAGATGTTGTTGTTGTGATCAGCTCCGGTGGCGGGGATGTTATGGCAGGAAATGAAATGGCATATGAACTGGGAGCATATAAAGGGCAGACAACGGCTGATATTAGCGGTTTTTGCGGAAGTGCTGCCACGATCGTAGCCTGTGGGGCCGGAAAGGTTCGCGCCTATCCAAGCACGATGTATATGATACACAACGTGTCAAGCGGTGCTTCCGGGGATTATCATGCGATGGAACAGCAGTCAATGATCTTACAGACGGCAAATAAAGCCATCTCGAACTTATACAGGCAAAAGACCGGGCTTTCCGAGAAAGAGCTTTTAGATCTTATGGATCGGGAGACCTGGATGGATGCAGCCACCGCCAAAGAAAAAGGCTTTGTGGATGAGATTATAGGGGAAAGTGGTGCAAAAGCACCGTTTACCATAAATGGCTCTTTTGGAAATATTCTTTCCGATGAAGCGAAGCAGAAGATCAGAAATATGTTCTTGTGTCGGAATCCGACACCGGATATGACAGACAAAGAACAGGAAATTCTGGTCGCAAAAGAACAATTAAAACTTATGAGAATGAAGGGAGACGTATTATGAAATTTATGAATGTTTTTTTAAAGTTTACAGGTCATGCAGACTATGTAGCTTACAGAAACGGAATGCTCGATGAAGCAGAGAACCTTTTGAATGAGGGAAAGCTTGAAGAGTACAAAGCAAAGAAAGAAGATGTTGAAACGTTTGACAATGAGTACAAGGATTTTGTACAACAGCAGGCTGAAATGACAGCACTTCGCGGGGCAGCAGTTGTACCGCAGGGAGTAACGGATACCATGAGTGCACCTGATGGCAGCATGGCAGCAGTATCGTTTGAAAATGAGAATGCAGATGATAAGGAATACCGCATGGCTTTTATGAACTATGTTCTGAAAGGTGAAGCAATCCCGGCACAGTTTAAAAACCAGTCAGAGGTGACATCGAGTGGTGATGTCGGTGCCGTTATTCCAAATACGATCATTGAGCGTATCGTGGAGAAGATGGAACTGGTTGGAACCATTCTGAACAAAGTCACAAGAACCTTTTACAAGGGTGGTGTTACTGTTCCTATTTCTGTCGCAAAGCCGGTTGCCACATGGACGACAGAGCATGGAACGTCTGATAAGCAGAAAAAGGCATTAGGATCGATCACATTTAACTACTTTAAGTTAAGATGTGTCGTAGCGGTAGGAATTGCGACCGACACGATGACATTAGAGATCTTTGAACAGACATTGTCTAAGAATGTTGCCGACGCTATGGTGAAAGCTTTGGAAGAAGCGATCATCAAAGGAGACGGATCAAATGAACCAAAGGGCATTCTGACGGAAAGTGCACAAGAAGATCAGGTTGTCAGCTTGAAAAAGGGTGCAGCCATCACTTATAAAAATCTGTGTGCAATGGAAGCGGCTCTGCCGGAGGCATACGAGAATGGTGCAGAATGGTATATGTCTAAGAATACATTCTACAATCAGATCGTTGGTATGACTGACAGCAATGGTCAGCCGATCGCACGTACTAACGTAGGGATTGATGGAAGACCGGAGCATACGATCCTTGGTCGCAAGGTCAACTTCTGTCAGTATGTACCAAGCTGGACGGCATCGGTAGAAGAAGATACAACGATCGCATTTATCTTCAACATGGAAGATTATATGCTTAACACAAATCTGAACGTTACGGTCAAGAAATACGAGGATCATGAGACAGATGATCAGATGACGAAAGCCATTATGTTAGCAGACGGTAAAGTGATCGATACCAATTCGCTGACGATCATGCAGGTAAAAAACGCATAGACGCTGATACGAAAAAATACACGGAGGATGAATTGCAAGCTATGACGATCGCACAGATTAACACGCTTGCATCCGAACGTGGATATAGTATCAGCGGTAACAAAACACAGTTAATTGCTCGTTTTTTAGATAATCAGGGAGGAAGTTAATGACGCAACTGGGTGAGAAGATTAAGAAGACACTTCGTATCCGGCATGACTCTCTGGATGAAGAGATTGAAGAAAATATTGTAACCTGCCTGCTCCTGCTTCAAGGAGTGGGCATTTCTCCATCAAAGGCGTGCAGGGAACCGGAGGACAAACTGATCCAGAAAGCTTGTGAGCTGTATTGCAAGTGGCAGTTTGATTTCGATGGGAAGGGCGAACGTTTTGAAAGAGCATATGAAGGGTTACGGGATTTTCTGTCGTTAGGCGGTGAGTATACAAATGAAGTCACGCAATGAGGTCTTGTATCTGTTAGAAGAGACGCAGGAAAAGCGAGACGCAGCCGGGTTTCTGATCGAAGAGGAAGAGACACAAAGCTGTCAAAGAGAGGTCTTTTGCAGCGTAGATTCCGTTAAAAGAAATGAGTTTTTTGAAGCAATGAGAAGTGGCATTCGTCTGGCACTGGTTTTTCATATTGCTGTAGATGATTATCAGGGAGAAACCAGACTGCTTTATGAGAATACCAAGTACAAGATAGAAAAGACATATCGGTTAAATGAGTATGATCTGGAACTATCGGTAAGTGAGTTGTAATGGCAAATTTTGATTTTGATTTTCCCGAAGATATGCTTTCGGGCTTAGACAGTATTTTGGACGATGTTGCTCCGAAGATGATAGAGGAAGCATTGCCAACGTACCAAAAGGCATTAGAAGACAGCGTCAGGACAGTTATTTCAACAGCATCGGAAGACGTAAAGCGTCAGACTGGAGATTTAGAGAAATCCCTTAAAATATTGCCACCGAAAAGGACAAAGACAGGTGCTTATATTGGCAGTGTCAATTTTGTTGGATACGATGCAAAAGGAAGTCCAAATCCGGTTAAGGCACTGGGCTTAGAGTATGGCAACAATCACCAGGTTGCCCGACCATTTATGCAAAAGGCAGCAAATAGCTGTAGGGCGGAAGTGACAGACAAAATGCAACAGGTGTTTAACCGGGAGGTGAAAAGTTAGTGGATGCAGTTCTGAAAATTCCAACTGTTTTACAGCAGATCGGTTTGGAGATTGCTCAAAATGTCTATAAGGGCAGTAAGAAAGAGTACATCGTTTATAACATTGCAACAGAGACACCGACTGACTTTGCGGATAATACACCACAATATGATGAAGTCTATGTGCAGATACATTTGTTCCTGCCAAAAGACAAAAACTATCTGGCGTATCAGCAAAAGATCCGTCATTTGCTTTTTGAAGCAGAGTTTGGTTATCCCTCTGTTGCTTTGAATGTAGTAGAAGATGAAACCAGACATATCTGTCTGGAAACCAGTATCAAACAGGAGGTTGAAAAGTTATGGCAAACACAGGATTAAGTACATTTATGCACGCAAAAAGAGATGAAAAGACAGGAGAATATGCAGCACCGGGAAAGATGGCAGGTGCGATCGAATTCAAGGAGACATTGGATCGTAATGATGCAAAGCTGTATGCAGACAATGAGTTAAAGGACAGCGATACATCGGTTACCGGTGGTAAGCTGGCATTGACTGTAGATGATGATGACGAGACAGTATTTGCTCCGATTCTGGGTGCTACACTGGAAGAGATGAAAGTTGGCGAAAAGACATATCAGAAGATGGTATCACGTACCGATGATGAGCCGGTTTATGAAGGCTTTGGTTTCATCACAAAGAAAAATGGCGGTAAGTACCGTGTGACATTCTATCCGAAAGTAAAATTTGTGATGGGTGATGAAGAAGCTAAGAGTGCCGAAGATAAGACAGAATACACAAAGCCAACCGTAGAAGGTACCTTGTACCCGGTTGACGGAGAGTATAAGGTCCGCGTGATCACGGAATCACTTGAAGAAGCAAAGAAAGTTTTGGAAGTTCTTTTTACTCCACAGCAGGATGCTGCGTAAAAAGTAAGCAGACAAAAGAAAGGTAACGAAGAATTCCTTTTCCTCTCAAAAGGGAGAGGAAAGGGAGTTTTATAACATTAGGAGGATATTATGCGATTATTTGATTTGGAAATAGATGGCCAGAAATACCCGGCATGTTGTGGGCTGCGTGCATTAGCACAGATTCAGAAAAAGTATGGATCATTAAGTGCGTTTGAAAAAAAGCTCCTGCCATATCAGGAGCAGACAGAAAAAGGTCTTGATGAGAAGCTGTTGGATGTTGATGCAATGGATATTCAGATGATCATGGAAACGACAGAGCTTTTCCTGAAAGAAGGTGCATTTCTCACAGGAGAGAAGATCGAGACAGACAAGATCCTTTGTAGCGCAAGCAATCCTTTTGGGCTTGTTTTACAGCTTTTTGATATCTATGTAATGAGTATGAAGCCGGATAATGAAGAGAACGTCTCAAAAAACCGGACGAGCCAGAGGATGTCAGGCTAAATATCCCCTGGTGTAGATTTATAGCCATGAATCGACTCGGCTTTTCCATGAGTGAAGCAGAGTTCTTAGCCTTTGGCGAATTTGTAGATCTTTATCGTGAATATCAGAATGTATTCGATCTTGAAAATATGCTGCATGCAGCAAAGAAAACATATCACGGTATGCAAAAGGCAATAGAACATGAGGAAAAACCGATCGAATTTTAGCGAAAAATGGGAAAAACAGTTGACATATGCCCGACAATGATTATATAATAAAAATATAGTTTAGAACATAGGGGAGGATGGCATATGGCAAAGATGGGAAGACCTTCGGATAATCCGAGAAGAACAAAGCTTAGTATACGTTTGAGTGATGGCGATAAGGAGTTGCTCGAGGAATACTGTAAAAGAGAAAAAGTTACCAGAACGGAGGCAGTCAGCAGAGGAATTCAAAAGCTAATGGAAAAAAGGGGTAGGTAAGATGATTTATACAACATCATTTGGGGCAGCTATCATGGCATGGATTTTGTATCACATTATTACAAATAAATATGGAAAAATGTTTTTGATGGCTATAGGTTTTATGTTGTATGGTTTAGTAGTTAATGCACTATTAAACACATGGATCGGATATGGCTATGTGTTTCTTGGATTTTTTTTTATCGCAATAGATATTATGGGCTGGTGTTGTGAAAATCGTGCAAAACTTTGTCGTTGGATACCTAAAAGAAGAAAAGAGTATGAGCAATTACTAGAAGATTATTCGGTTTCTCTTAATGTACATGCTGAGGTGGAAGGAGAGCTAGAGGAAGCGAAAGATGATTATGAAGAGTTGGAGGAGATGATACCGGATGATCCGGAGCATGAAAAAGAAAACAGAAAAAAATTGCAAAGTAAAAAAGAGGATATAGACGAACTCAAGAGAATGCTTGTTATGGCAGAAGCTGATATTTTTGAAGCAAAGAGTGCGTTACAGGAATTTAGACGACATTATATGTAAGTTGATTTGATTATGGATTTGTACAACGATCCAATCAAAATATAACGGAAAGAAAATGGCAAAAATGACATTCGGAAGGATGTTCTAAAAGCTGATGGAACAAAAGGAGTAGGTAAGATGTTTAGTTGGTTAGGTACATTATTTATTTTGACAGTGATTTTTTATGCATTCTATATTCCATTGAAAAAGCTGTATTGCGCTTTGAGTCCCAAGAAAAGGGCTATTCACAAGGCAGAAGAAGAATGGGGAATGCTACTTGATATAGAAGATCGTAAAAGGAAAGAGATGTTTGACCTGGATGAACAGCGAAGCAAGTATTTTGATCAGTGGTCAGACCTTAACAGAGAGGATTTTGATACAGAAGAAGCATATCAGGCAGAAAAGGAGCGTTTGGAATTGAAATATGAAGAAGCAAAGAAAGCTGATGAAGAAGCAACAAAAGAATGGGAGGAAGCAACAAAAAAACAACAAGAAGCATATGAAAAATATGATAAGATAAGAGATAAATAGAAGAATCGTATATATTAGCAGAAAAGAATATCATAATAAAACGCAGATATAAAACATGGTAGAACATAATCAGACAAGGGGGAGTAGGTAAGATGTTTAGTTGGTTAGGTACATTATTTATTTTGACAGTGATTTTTTATGCATTCTATATTCCATTGAAAAAGCTGTATTACGC
>ERZ773200.488-NODE-488-length-41490-cov-3.810981_pt1 | contig 41490 bp, 30 predicted proteins | sample MGYA00581008_ERZ773200 | MGnify/ENA primary metagenome ERZ773200 (study PRJEB29015, sample SAMEA2737770) | human gut metagenome | biome: human gut; feature: human-associated habitat; material: faeces | place: China | collected 2012 ... | reverse complement strand
TAAGTCAGGATATTTTGCTCCATCTGCAGGATACAGACCGCAATAGACCATCGGCTGTACCTGCTTATAACCAGGCAGGGCTTCTTTACAAGGATTCTTTGCTAAAGTAACCGTATCACCAACTCTGGTTTCATGCACATCTTTTAAACTTGCCGTGATGTAGCCTACCATACCGGCACTTAACTCGTCCGATGCAATATACTGACCGGCTCCAAAAATTCCAACTTCTACGACTTCTGCCTTTGCTCCGGTTGCCATCATCAGGATTTCGTCTCCTTTTTTGACAGAACCGTCAAAGATACGGCAGAAAATGATAACACCCTTATACGCATCATAGATAGAATCAAAGATCAATGCCTGTAACGGACTGTTCTCATCACCGGATGGTGCAGGAATCTTAGTAATGATCTGTTCTAATACTTCTTCAATATTGGTTCCCATCTTTGCGGAGATCAACGGTGCGTCTGATGCATCCAAACCAATCACATCTTCAATCTCTTCTTTCACACGCTCCGGCTCTGCACTGGGCAGATCGATCTTATTAATCACCGGCAGGATTTCTAAATCGTGATCTAATGCAAGATAACAGTTTGCTAATGTCTGGGCTTCTACGCCCTGTGCTGCATCAACGATCAAAATAGCGCCTTCACAAGCTGCAAGGCTTCTTGATACTTCGTAGTTAAAATCCACATGTCCGGGTGTGTCGATCAGATTAAAGATATATTCTTCGCCATTCTTTGCACGATATACAATACGAACGGTCTGTGCTTTGATCGTAATACCACGCTCTCTTTCAAGTTCCATATTATCCAGAACCTGTGCCTGCATCTCGCGGCTGGTAAGCAAACCTGTCTTTTCTATGATCCTGTCTGCCAATGTTGATTTGCCATGATCAATATGCGCTACAATACAAAAATTTCGTATATGTGACTGATCTATTTTCTCCATGTTGTTCCTCCATCTATATGCTTTCTGTCTAATGACCATTATTTTATTCAAGAAATTATCCTTTTCTGCATAATAATCCTAAATAATAAGACCTAAAAATATAAAAGTCTATTTTAAAATAAAATAATGTGTCCTGGAAAGAGAATTTTTTCCTATTCCATAAAAATACAATCTTTAGAAGTATAGCATATTTAGGAAAGACAAACAAGTTTCTACTTTTCTTTTTGTACACTCTTTTTCTTTTTTCATTTTTTAACCATAATGTATTTAAAAGCTTTCGGATCATCTTAATACGCCCTGCTGCCAAAACTTTTAATATCTACCCTCTAACAGCCTGATATATTTTTTCTTGCAACTTGTAGGGATTATAATTCTTGCATTGTTGTTAATGCCTACAAACGCATTCGTTCCGACTTTCCTTAGCTTTTTGGTTTTAAAAACCACTTTTCTTAAACCACTATCTTTGCAAAATGCCTGCGTGCCGATTCTTTGGATATTACTGCCTATCGAAACAAATGACAGTTTTTTTTGTCGATAAAATGCCTTAGCTGTAATCGCTACGACACGAAAAGAAACTTTTTTTGTCGTTACTGCTGTCGGAATCACAATCTTTTTGACGTTCTTCTTTGTGCTGCCAAGTAACATCACTTCTTTTTTCTTAGTTGTATAGGAAATGATCTTATAACGAAGACCTTTTTGTGTAAAAGTCATGCCTTTTTTCAAGAAATTTTTATTTACTGTTGTATTTTTTACAGCATTATCCGGGGACGCACTGTCTTTTGGCGGTTGTATCGGTTTTACTGTCGTCTGTGTCAGTGCAGGTGAAGCAGACGGTTCTGTTGTCTGTGTCGATGCAGGCGGAGCAGACTGTCCTGCTGTCGGAGCCAGAGTTGGCAAAGGATCCTGCGACACCTCTCCGGAAATATAAATATCATATCCCGAAATATTCGTTCCCGGAATATTTACAATATCATTTGTATCATACATGGCTCCTTTGACCTTGTATTGTGCCGAAAAATCACCATCGATCCCTTCTATGAAGCAAAACTCATAGTATCCGTTCTCATCGGTTTCTAATTCCGTATAATAATCATCGTATGCGTTCTCCGGATCATCAATTTTTCGCTGTAATCGCAGTATCCCATTATGATATGGCTGTCCATTCAGATATACTTTACCTGACATCTGATAAAAATTATAACCCATACGAAGATCGATCAGACAATTTTTGTTAACGAAATATGACTGCCCAAATGAACGATTGTGAAATTGAAAATGGAAATAATAAAAACCTACCGGCAGTTCTAAATGATATCTTCCATTTTCATCAATTGCCGAAGTATACACATCTCCGTCTGCTCCACCCTCCGGTGATACTGTTGTACCTGCCTGAACAATAGCAAAGCGATCCGTGAGCAGCTGGCCACCGGCATCATATACCGATCCCTCCACCGTAACAATTGATCCTTTTTTTAAGGTACTGTTTGCAAAAACAGTTTTTTTTTCGGAAAATCCTGCTCCTGACAATACTAATAACATTCCTGCAAATAGCAGGAAAATGATCTTTTTTCTTTTCATTAATATTTGCTCCTAATCCTGTGTAATGATCTTAATATTTTTCTTTGGTGCTTTTGTCTTGTGTGGTCTGCTTGTCTTTTTAGGAGTCAATGTACTTACTGACTGTCTTCTGACAGGCTTAGGTGATACGGTTGCCGAAACATTTGCTTTTGTTTCCTGACGTTTTCCTTTGCTCACAGTCAGAACAATCTCTGTACCGGTATTCTTTTGATAGCTTTTTCCTGCTTTCAGGCTTTGGCTGATCACTCTGCCTTTTTTGACCGTAGGATCATGCTTCTTTTCTACAACAATCAGCAGAGCCGGATCTGTATTATGTAATAACTGACCTGCTTCCTGATATGTTTTTTTGCACACATCGGGAACAATGACCAACTTAGTACCGGCTTGTGTACGATCAGAAGCAGACAACTGGCTTTGCTGTGCATCTGACTTTGTATCCGATCCTTTTTTTGACTCCTTTTGTGCCTGACCGTTCTGTTTTTTTTGCAGTGAAGCCGGCTTAACTGTTTGATCTTGTGACACTGCTTTCCTTTTTGTATGCGAATGCAGCATGTACCCGGATGCACCAAGCAGACAGACGCCGATAATGAGTACAGACACTATCTTAAAAATTGTTTTCTTTTTCGAAAGAGACATATACTTTTTACCATTCTGCTCTCTGTCAATATAGATCGTATGATTCTGAGACTGTTTTCCCACTCTTTTTCCTATAATAGCTTCTTTTAATGCTTTTTGCAATTCCGACATGGTCTGGTATCTTTTCTTACAGTCTACACTCATTCCTTTTTCTAATACATGCAAAAGTTTTTGCGCATCCGACAACTCATTTTCCCGAAACTCATTTGCAACATCTTTGGCTTCCCGTTCAAATACATTCTCGGGATCTTTTCCAAACAGCATAAAATATATTGTTGCACATAAGGAATAAATATCACTCCATGCACCGACATGACCATTTGGAAGATATTGTTCTTTCGGTGCATATTGCTGCCTTAGCATCACCGTCATTGTCTTATTTGTGCCATCTTCTTTTTGCATGACTGTTCTTGCCGTTCCAAAGTCAATGACTTTTGCAACTCCGTTTGCCTGCAAAATGATATTATCCGGGCTGATATCACGATGTACGATCCCCATTTCATGGATCTTTGCTAAGTCATTTACGATTGGTCCGATTACATCATACATCTGTTCGATCGTAAAGACTCCTTTTTCTTTCACATGCTCGCGAAGTGTCATCCCCGGTACATATTCCATGATCAGATAACCGGTGTTATTCTGTAAAAAATAATCATAGACTTTTACAACATGAGAAAGGTTTGTCAGCTTTTTTAACACCTTTGCTTCCTGTGCAAAACGTTCTCTGCCATGTTCGAATACATTGCCATTATCACCATCAAACGGGATTACGGCATAAGGATTTTCCTGACTGATATTTCTCTGTGCTATATTTGCCGGGAAATATTCTTTGATCGCAACCGGTCTTTTCTCACTGGTATCATATCCGGTATATGTAATTCCAAAACCGCCTTCCCCTAATACTTTCCCTATATAATAGCGGTGGTATAATAAAATTCCTGCCGGAAGCAGTTTCTTATCCGTCACATGATCAGGATCAAATCCGCAAAATGGGCACCCTTTCTCTGTCGCCTCGATCATATGCAGACAACTTAAACATATCTTTCTTTTCTTCATTTTGTTTGCCTTTTCCTTGTTCTATTCTTATGATCTTCCTGTTTTTTAATCAGACGTTTCATAGATCTTACAAGCCATTCCTGTAAATACAGTCTGCATCAGAAGTTATCAGTCTATAAATACCGGAAGATCTCATCATCCCATTGCAAATCGTTTAAAACTTCTTTTAAATACGTGCTGATATTTTCATTAAATTGAAGATCCTTGTCCTCTGACGATACTGCTTTATATTCTTCATCCGGATTCCAGTATTTTTCTAAGATTTCTTCACACCTTTGCCGAATTGCCGGATTCCCTTCATAATGTTTTAAGATCATCGCACTTTCGATCGTATACGACGGATTGTTCAGATAGGCACTTTCCACGACATACATTACAACGCATTCTAAGTTATCCTTTGCACACATCGGTGCCATATACGCAAGTGCGAGCATATTATTGATATATTCCATCGACATATTCAAATGTACACCAAGCAGGATCAGCTTGGTACGGTCCGGAAACTCTTTTCTGTTCTTTAGCTGCGACATCATCTTTTCATAAGAAAAGTCAAGCCGGTTGTGCTTAGAAAAGCGGTGCATATTCTCTTCTTTTGCATTAATAAACAGTTCTATAAAGTCGATCAGTTTTTGAAAAGAAGTCTGAAGCGATGCATAATTCTGTTCCATAAATTTTGCAAAATCATCTAATGTTTTCTGTTCTTTGATATACCCTTCCAGTTCTAATGTATCCATGCTTTCCATAGGAACTTTTTTTGCCTTATCCTTTTGCATCTTATCTAAAACCATATCATGCATCTTCTGATAGATCAGATACAAGTCACCTGTCTCCTCATCTTTGTGACTTAACAGAAAAATACAAATGGCATCTTCCATCGTCTTTGCATACAAACGGGGATACTTCCCATAATATTGCAACAGCTCATTCGTTTCTTCTAAGTTTAAACGAAAGCCAAATGCAATTTTAAGAAAGGTCTGGCGGTTCTGTGGAATCACACCTTCCCGGCACCATTTCTTCACAGTATTCCTGCTGCTATGACAAATCTTTGCCATTTGTACATAATTGACGTGATTTTTCTCCACTAATTTATTGATGTATTGTTTCCATTCATAATGATATTCATTATTACGGTTTAAGATTTCTTTTAATTCGGACAGGTTTTCGCACTTTCCAACGCTTTCATTTAACATTGCCGTATCACCACGATGAATACTCATATTCTTTTGTAAGCTCCTTTATCTTTTCTCTTTACTGACAGATACAGGCAGATTCTTTTATCCTAACGAACTATTTGATCGTTATATAATAATCTGCATTGCCAAAACTGATCACATCACCGGAATGCACGATCACATCTTTCGTTACTTTTTCGTTGTTGACATAGGTTATATTCGTTCCTTCTAAATCCATCAGCCATACCTGATGATCTTCGGTATACAGACGGCATTGCCTGCCGGATACGGTTGGATTGTCAGAAAACGCAATATCACAAAGGGCTGTGTCTCTTCCGATCACCATACAGCCTTTTAAGTGATAGATGTATTTTTGTTTCGGATGCATGGCCGACCGTAGTGTAATCACCGGTTCATATTCTTTTTCTTTGGTTTTCTTTTTTTCAAACACGTTTCGTCCTTTCGTAGAATGCTGTTGATTGTATTATAGCAGAATTTTGAAAAAAACAAAGCAAAGCACTCCGATAATCAATATAGATTTCCAATACGATTTTAAAAATCCGATAATCGTATCTACGACATCCATAATTTTTGCTAAAGAATTCAGTTTTTTCAGCGTTGTGATCACCATGAAAGCTTCATCCAATACAGGAATCGGATCAGGAATAAACATATTGATACAAAATGTTATAATTTGCAATGGAACAGGCAGTACACAATAAATACATAAAAAAATAATATATAAAATAATAAAAAGTGTATTATTTTAATGTTTAAGAATTTATAAGTTGTAGGTAAATAAAAAAGCACTATCCGTAAAGTAAAACGGTTGTCTTAAAATCAAATAATGGATAGAACAAATTTAACCGCCATTAGTTTACTATACTAGGGCGGCTATTTTCTTGTACTTTTATCAATCTAATATGTTGCCGTACATAATGTACTAATCTTATATATTTTGTTAAAGATTTTTAGAGATAAATATTAAAAAAAAGAAGCTTTATAACAAAGACTTCTTTCCAGTGTGTAAAGAAATCACATTACATATAATAACAATTACTACATACAATATTTATTAGAAACTTTGTTGGAGATTTTATAAAAGTTATTCTAGTAAACAACTTATAAATAATAAAATACATATTAAAAGCTGTTAAGAGTTTAACTTATCTGTTAGAAGCTGGAAATATGATTTAAAAGTTTAAAAAGTTTGGAGACAAATTGTATGTTGATGGATAATAAAAAAAGTAATTTGAGTATCAGTTCTAATAAAAATTCTATGGCAGGAGAAAACATAACAGGGGAGGAAATGGAGAATAAGAATAATATAAAAGAGAACAAGAATAAAAATATTAAGGAGAGTGAGAACATAAAAGAAAAGAGATATATAAAAGAATTTGAAAGCACAAAAGAGAAGAAAAATAATAAGGATATAAATGAGTTTGAAAGTATAAAAGAGTTCTACAAAAAATATGTTGTAATAGGATTTTTTGTTGTTGGTATATTGGGAACGCTGTTTCATTTTGTGTATGATTGGTCGGGGCAAATGTGGTTTGTTGGATTGTTTGTACCTGTTAATGAGTCAACATGGGAACATATGAAGCTGTTGTTTGTACCTATGCTTATTTATATTATGCTTGGCAATTTGTATATTAAAAGACAGGAATTTATGCAAAGTAAAAAATATAAAGAAAAAAATAGAAGTAATAATATCAAGATAAATAGGGATATATATGGTTACAATTTGGAAATAGTAAATGACAGGCAAGATAAAAATAATGAGTTGCATCAGATAGGATATACAGGACTGTTTGGAAATATATTCGGTACATGGAGCATACCGTTTTTGTTTTACGGATATAAGGGAATACTCGGCTTTGAAATTGCATGGGTAGATATAAGTACATTTTTCGTTGCTGTCTTAATTGCGTTTGCAGTGCAATATCATGTGTTGATATATTCATATAAAAAACAGACACAAAATTGTGGAAAAACAGTGTTGATTGTTAATCTGGCACAGCTTTTTGTCTTTGTATTGTTGACATATCATCCGCTTAATCTGGGGATTTTTATAAGTCCGGTGTAAAACTTGAAATAAGGCTGTTATTATTTATGGACAAAAACAAAAAGTTTTCATTGTTTAAAAGCAACAAGGTAAAGTAATTATAATATAAAGATATAAATAAAAGGCAGTTATAATATAAAGACAAAAATAAAAGGCAGTTATAATATAAAGACAAAAATAAAAGGCAGTTATAATAAAAAGATAAAAATAAAGGGCAGTTATAATATAAAGATAAAAATAAAAGGCGGTTATAATATAAAGACAAAAATAAAAGGCAGTTATAATATAAAGATAAAAATAAAGGGCAGTTATAATATAAAAACAAAATCTAAAAGTTGAGATATGATAAAAAAACAACTAAAAGCTGTTACACTTAAAGACAACAACCAAAAACGGATATTTTAGTGGCAGAATGTGTTTTAGGTATGTTATAATGAGTATGTTTATGTGGAAGTTTTTATTAAATCTGATTGATGGGCGATAAAATATATATAGAAATAGTGATAGATATAGCCCTAGCAAAGCCATATGCTTCAACATATGGGAATGTCATATAATAAATATCAGAGAATAAAAAGAAATGAGGAAGTTTATGGAGAGTTTAAAGAGAATTACTTTAAATCCTGCTAAGTGCGGTCTTGACTTAGGGGATGGTAGTGAGCGAGCCGAATATGTAAATCAGGATTACATATTGAATGTGCTCGGCAGACCTCACAGAAATATTGGTATTATGTACACCTATTATCCTAAGGATAAGGAATGGCCTCAGAGGATAAGTGAGGCTTGCAAGGATATGGAAATTCATTTTCAGTGGGATTATCCGTATGACGATTATTTCCCTTACCTTGGTGGCATTGGCGGCAGTATGGATGGTGAGCCGTTTACTTTTATGCGTGATATAAGGAAGCACGGACAGGATGTTGCACTGACACTTACGATTGACTGTTCTTTGGAGGATGAATATCTCAGGCAGATTGCAAAGGAACTTAGAATTTTTGGAAGAATGAGACTTCGTATAAACCATGAGTGCACAGGTGACTGGTTTACACACAATCAGAGATTTTCATATCAGGATATTGGTGATTTTTTTGTAAGATTTGCAAAGATTGTCAAGGAGGAAGCTCCAAATGTATCTATTGTGTATTGTGGAGGTTCAGTTACAAGTCTTGATGATGATGCACCTATCCAGTACGAGAAGGAGTTCACGGAGGCATACAAAGTGGCGGATTACTGGTCAAATGACTGTTATCTTGCACTTCATTACGGCTGGCCGTTTGATGTTTGCGAGAAAGGCGGAGACAGCTATGCAGTGACACCACTTGATACATTTGTGGAAAGGCTTGAAAAGACTTCAAAGCGTCTTACAAAGGTTGCTGACAATGTATGCAAACCTCTTGTTATATCTGAGTTTAACACGGATGGAGATGTGACAGGTCCGAGACGACAGGGTGAGTCAATTAAGAGATTTGTTGAAAGAATAAAATCGGATGATGCGGATTGGTTTGATGGTTTTTCTATGTACCAGTTTAGAGACAGAGGACGGCTTGGTCTTGAAATCGAAGATCCAAACAATAAATCTGTTGGAATAGCACAGCCGTTACTTAAACAGTATCAGGAAATTTTGAAAGACCCTTATTTCCAGCCGGTTATCGAGGAAAAAGATAAGTTGGAACTCCCTGCAAAGATGCGCTGGGGCGGTTCTGAGGACGCAGACGGTGTTGCCATTGATATTAAGATGGAAGGAAATCCGGAATTTTTTGAGATTACTTTTGAAGAAGAACTTAATATCATGATGGAGATAAACGGAAAGTGGTTCTATAAAGCACCTGAGACTAAGACAGTTGACCTTATGCCTGCGTTCTTTGATTCGGAGGTAAAAGATGGACAGGTTCTTACATTGAAGATGTTTGCACCACCGGCAACAGGTGAAAATGACGAAAGTCAGGGCGATGACTGGACAGTTAATTATTATACTGAGATGAAAAAAATGCCTGAACTTCGTATCAGATATGAGGCTGTCGAGGAGTTATAATAACCGGTTTCAAATTTTATCATAGTAAAATATAAATAAAGCTGCAATTTAAAGTAGTGGTATAACAAGAGTATGAAAATATAAAAAATACAAGTAATATTGTAAAGAGATTAAAGTGCTGTTGTAAATTATATAGAAACAATGTTTTAGTCAATAAGTTGCAACTCTATAAATAGGTGCAGATAATTTTTAGCGGTTGCATTAAAGGTGTGAATAGTACTGATATTTAAATTGGTATATAAGTATTACGAGTAATAAGCAGTAAAATGTAATATAAAAATAGTAAAAAATTATATACATAATAACTAACGGTGATTAGAAAAAATTGTATTAAGAAAATATTGTAATAAAAAGAAAGGTGGAACAATATGACAAAGTATATTTATGGAATTGATATAGGTGGAACTACGGTCAAGATGGGACTTTTTGACGAAAAGGGCGATATGCTTGAAAAGTGGGAAATTGTTACCAGAAAAGAAAACAATGGAGAAAATATTCTTCCTGACATTGTGAAGTCTATTAAGGAAAAGAATACAGAGAAATCTATTGAGACAGACGATATTCTCGGTATTGGCATGGGTGTTCCGGGTCCTATAACAGAGGACGGACGAGTTCTTAAGTGTGCAAATCTCGGCTGGGGGATTTTCTCGGTTGCAGATGAGATGAGTAAACTTACCGGAGTTGAGAAAGTTAAGGTTGGTAATGATGCAAATGTTGCAGCTCTTGGTGAGCAGTGGCGTGGCGGCGGACGCGGTTTTGACAATATCGTTATGGTTACGCTTGGAACAGGTGTAGGTGGTGGAATTATTATGGATGGCAAAATCCTTACCGGTGAGAATGGAGCTGCCGGTGAGATAGGTCATATAACTGTAAATCCTAAAGAAACTCTTACCTGCGGATGCGGATGTAAGGGTTGTCTTGAACAGTACAGTTCGGCAACAGGTGTTATAAGAATGGCTAAAGAGCGTCTTGAAGCGTCTGACAAGCCGTCAGAACTTAGAAAATTTGATGCTGATGAAATAGGTGGCAAAGAGGTTTTTGACGCTTATAAGGCAGGAGACGAGCTTGCAGCGGAAGCCGTAAATGAGTTTGCAATATATCTTGGAATGGGACTCGGAAATGTAGCTTCAGTAGTTGACACACAGGCATTTGTAATCGGTGGAGGACTTTCTAAGAATGGTCCTGTAGTTATCGACATTGTTAAAGAGCAGTATAAGAAGAATGTAATGTTTGCACTTAAAAATACAGAGTTCAGACTTGCGGAGCTTGGAAATGATGCTGGAATGTATGGTGCAGTACGCATGGTACTCCAGTAATTTTTGGTAAAGAAAATTATTGAATAAAATTTAAAATAAAACACGAAAGTCTATGAAAACTTTTGTAAAATTTATGAATTTTACAAAGTATGAATGCAGATAAACATTCCCACGCCTTTAGTGCATATAGTATTAGGCAGTGGGGAAAGGTGTTACTTATGCAGACAAAAAACAGACTTTCGTGTTTTAAAAATTCTCAGGTATATTTAACTTGCGTCTAAGTTCAGTATCAGTAATTATAGGATAGATTATTATTGTTTCAAAAATCTCAGATTCGGTATAACAACTATAAACACCCTTGTACTTATCCGAAGTGTTTATGATATTGGTAATTCCATAGCCGTGGTAATATTCATTTGGGTCGATTTTTTTCTCTTTTTCGGCATCTACGGCAACGCGGGTGTTTTTGACATGAACGACAAACTGAAAGTCATCTGTATATAGATCTATATTGATATGCCTTGAGTTTGCATTCGTTATTTTTCTTACGGCATTAAAACTGTTATCCATAAGATTTCCAATAATTATACAAAGGTCATAATCCTTTACGGGAATTGTTTTTGCGTTAATTTTAATATTTGTGTTAAGTTGTATGCCCTCGGCTTTTGCCATGTTAATGTAATTGCTAATAAATGCGTCAATAACAAGATTTCCGGTATTTATGCGATTATATGAGTTCTCGATATCAGCTACAGATGTATCAATGTAATTATCAATGTTGTCGAGTGTGTTGTTTTTTATGCAGTCTTTTATATAGAAAAGGTGCTTTTTTGTGTCGTGAACAACGCTTCTTGTTGCTTTGTAGGCAGAAGAAAGCTGATTATATTTTTCAGTCTGAAAAAAAAGCTGTTTTGTTATAACTTTTTCGTGTTCTTTCAAAAATATTACCTGTACTATATTGTTTAATAGAAAATAATTAACAATATTTAGTATGATAAGCATAAAATAAAATATCAGCAATCTGTATTGATTTGACTTATCGAGAATCTGTGAAATAGGTGTTGTGATGTACAATATAAATGATATGACCGGAGTTACAAAAACAGAGAAGTTGTAGGTCATATTTTGTGATACGGATTTGCGGTTAAATAAAATCTTAAGTCCTAATATAAAAATAAAGGATAAGATATTAGAAATAAAATTTACATATATGTCAGTATAGTCAGCGTTAGTCTGTATGATATGCTGAAGATGAGGTAAAATAAAATTTACTGACAATCCCTCGATTGCACCAAGAGAAATATGGTAGCTTATTGATATGAAAAGTCTTGATGAGAGTGATGCAGTATAATAAAATGACAGTATAAAAGTGGATAATATACTTATAAATGAATTTAATATTATCTTTATTATGGAATATACATTTAAAAAGTTAAGCAGATTAAAAATGCTAAATGATTCTATGACGATAAATCCAAGCAGATATAATACAAATGGAATTTCTTTTTTGCGTTCTTTATAAAATACGGTAAAATACAGTATTAAAAGACATATGTCGGATATGCCTATAAGTGCTAAAAACATAAAATTAAACATAAAAACCTCATTTCTTAACGAATTTTTTTAAAATAACCAAATCAGTTGAAGATATTTAATGTCTTTTTGGCAAAGAAACTGCGAACCTGTTTTTGATAGTGTCTGCTGAGAGGGAGAGTGTCTCCATTTGTCATGATTAGAGAGGTTTTCTCGACAATATGGATGTGGTTCAGATTGACAAGTGTGCCGCGGTATGGTGTCAAAAAATGTGTTTTACCGAGTTTATTTTCCCATTCATTGATTGTTCCATTGCAATAAACATCATCATTTTTTAGAATAAAGTGCAAGGCATTTTTTTCAGTTTTAATTGCTTCTATATAAATAATGTCATCCGTATTTACAATGATTTTTTGGTGTGTATTTGTAGGAATTATTATCTTGTGTATAACAGAGTCCTCTATGGATTTGATTAGTTTTTTTATTATTATGCAAAAATCGTTGTAGTTGAGTGGTTTTGAGAGATAATAAAAAGCCTGGACATCAAAACTGTCCTGCATATATTCAGGATAATGGCTGACAAATACGATACGGACATTTTTGTCACCAAGCATACGGATTTTTTTGGCGAGCTCAATACCTGTGATTTCAGGCATTTCAACATCAAGAAATAAAATATGATATGTCTCAGGTTTTGTATAAGCAGAAAGAAGTTCTTTTGCAGAGGTGAACTTGTCTATCTGAAATGAATAATCTTTCTCTGAGTCAATATCATAGGTTTTGAGGTAGTCTGCAAGTATTGTTGTATATTCAGATTCATCATCACATATTCCAATTTTTAAGAGCATAGTTTTAATCCTTTCATCAATTCAAATGTTTGTAGTCTTTTTTTCTAAAATATAACCTGCTACAATATTTATTAAATTTATCAACATACATATGGCAAGTGTTCCGTATAATCTTTGCAGGTTGTGTAAATAAAAAAATATGTAAAGTATTGTTAAGATAACGCAGAACAGCAGGCAGCGTTTTTTTAGCGAAATTTTTCGCTCAGGAGTCATAGGTCTGTTTTTGGTGCCGACAGGGGATAAAACAGCTATTACAGACAGTGATATTGCAAAGGCAGCAGTCCATTGCCATGTAAGTGCGGAGGATATTGCACCTGAATAAAGCACAAATACAAAGGTGATAAGTGAAAGTATGGCACACCGTTTTGGAGTGGATGCATGAAATCCGCCGCCGAAAGAGCGAAGTGGTGTAAAAACAGCCAAAAATATAAGTGTTTCAGGCAGTTTGTGTGAAAACACACCATATAAGACTGCAAATATAAACAGGAAAAACAATTCTATAATATAGTCAAGACAATATGAATAAATAGGAATTTCCTGCTCGGAGATTATATTATTGGCAGATAATGTTTCAGCAATAGATGAACTTATTTTTTTTGATATAATCATTTGTTCCTCTTTTCTGTTAAAAGTATAACTCAGATTTTGTTATTTCATTATAAAACATTTTTATATAAATAACTATAGAATTGGACTGAGAGGTCAAAATTGGGGTGTGAGAGGTAAATTTTTATGAAAAAATGACCAAAAAACTCAATTTTTTGCATTTCAGTCCTGTATTTCGACCTCTCAGTCCTAATTTCGTTCACAACTCATTTTTTGTGGTATAGTTAAATTACATTGGAAAACGATTGAAAAAAGTTTCCTGATGAAATTTTAAAGAAAGGAGAAAAATGAACTATGAAAAAGACTTTTTCTGATATTGTCGTAAAGTACGGCACAGCTATATGTGCATTGGCAGTAATGGTTGCACCTGTAGCAGCAAGAAGCTGTAAGCTTTTATGGTATGAGTCTGAACAGCCTGACGGTTTAGACAAGTTTGTGGCAGAACATACTGAAAAATAATAAAAATGATGCTGTTTTATTAAAAACATCGTTTTTGCAAAGCGTTGTATAATTGGGTACCGGGGAATAAAACGGCTCTCTCACTCTTTACTCTACCCGGGGGTGAGAGAGTAAATGATTTAATGGGTGGAAATAAAAAAGAGTTTTTGAAAAAATGATTGTATAAGGCGAATATATGTGGGAAGAGGGATTGCTATGAAGTTATATCAAAGCAGTCCTGTTTTTTTGCTTGAACTAAAATAAAAATTTTTTGCATCATTTTGGGTGGTTGTATCGTTATTAGTTATAAATGGTAATAAGGGAGGCGGATGGTTATGAAAAAAATTATTGTTAATCTGGTTTTGATTTTGGCTTTCGTTTGTGGATTTAGTACGGTGAGGGCAAAGGCATATTCTGTTGAATTGGTGAAGAATGGTATTTATGCAAAGTATATTCCGGAAAATGTTATGAAAAATGCACCTGTTTTGTTTAAAAAGAATGTTGATAAAGTTATGAAATATTATGAAAAGCATAAAAATGAAAGCGATTATGATTTTTTGCAAAAAGTACCATTAGCTTATAAGGATCTGCATGATGCGGTAGGAGATTTAAAGGATAATGACAAAATTGTTATCTGTAATCCTTTTATAATTTATGATATTAACGATGAGGATGAAAAATATACCGGCTACACATATTATTTTGTGGTAAAGAAGAATAATGAGAAAGTGAGTTTGTTTACTATTTATGTGGAGGAGGGCAAAATTAAATTTGATTATGATAAGATCTGGGACAAATATACCGGTATGAAAAATAAGATAACTGACAATACTTTGTTTTATTGGATGAATGGAAAGATATATGCACAGACAAAAAATAAAAATGAGATGGTATATGATGGCTCCGGTACCGGTGGAGTATTAATGGGTGGCTCAGGGGATAATGTGGTAGACCATTCGGCTGTTAAATATATCAAATTTAAGAAATTAAGCTATGATGAAAAGAAGAAGATAATAACTAAATATTTAAAAAATACGGCAAAAATATCCGGCAGGAATGGGAATAGTTCCGGTGACAAGAAAAGTAAATATGTATGCGGAAATGGAACTTTATCAGATAAAAATGGGACTAATGCGGATGATGGCTTGGATTTAGAGGACGAGGTAAGCGATGATAATAATCAGAGGGCTGGAAAAATAAACACCTGCTATAATGGAGCTGGCAGGGGAAATAATGGGACAGATGTAAAAAAAACAGTTGCAGCGGCTGTTGGAGCTGTTGCTGTTGTGATTGTGGCAGCAGGAATTTGTTATAAAAGAAAGAAGCGTTGAGATAAAAGGCTATTCTACTATAAAAAGATAATCAGCAATTCATTAAGCGAGCTTATGCATTGCTGATTATCTTTTTATGGCTGAACTGTTACAGTAGTTTTGTAAAATTTATATATTAGGTATTTTCATTTTGGGTCTTTTGTTTTATCATTAAATCGGTATCTTTATTGTCTGGTTGACTGTTTTTAGATTGATTTAACACTATAAATAAGTCAATACACAAGTAGTGTTATGAGCAAATAGCAGAGTGGATTGCGGATATCTGCTTGAATTATACCAAAGACAAGAGAACATAAAATGGAGGATTCAGATGAAGATAGCAATATGTGATGATGAAATATCAGTATTAAACGAAATAAAGAGTTTGCTGGCTGAATATTGCAAAGATTACAACAGAGAGATTAGCTGCGATGTGTTTCAAAGTCCGCTTGAACTTTTGACGAAAATGGAACAGAGCGGATGTTATGATGCGTTGTTTTTAGATATTCTTATGAATGATGATAACGGAATAGAGGTGGCTCGTGAACTGAGAAAGACCGATAAGGATGTCAGGATTGTTTTCCTGACTTCGTCACCTGAATTTGCGGTACAGTCATATACAGTGGGAGCGTTTTATTATGAATTAAAGCCGGTGAGACGGGAAAGCTTTTTTAAGCTTATTGATAGGTTGTATTCTGAGTGGGAGAGGGAAAAATCAGAGTTTTTTATTGTCAAATGTGATAATGGAATAAATAAGATTGATGTAAAAAATCTTGAATATTGCGAGGTGGTAAACAGGGCACTTGTGATATGTCTTGCTGATGGTACAAGCTTAAAAAGTACGGTAAAGATAACAGATATTGAGGAAAAGCTGAGAAAATTTGGCTGTTTTATCCGTCCGCATCGCTCTTATCTTACTAATTTGAGGTATATAGAAAATATATCTCAGAAAAATATAATAATGAAATCCGGAGCAAAAATTCCTATACCACATGGAAAATATACTCAGACAAAAGAACGATATTTGGAATATGCGTTTGAAAATGAATTATTTACAAATGTGGGAGGAAGCGTATGAGTGAGTTGATTACGCTGATAAATTATATAGCCGTGAGTATATTTGGAAGTATATTGTCGGCTGTTTTTTGTGGAATTGGGAAAGAAAAAAAGCAAAGAAATCTAATTGTTTTTACTGTTGGAGTGGCTCTTATAATAGAAGGAATAGTTTATTATTTTTATGGAGAAAGGGTTGTTCATGAGTTTTATCCGATTTTTGCACATATTCCGCTTGTGATAGTATTATGGGTTATAACAAAACGCTTTTTGAGCAGTCTATCTTCGGTGCTGACTGCTTATTTGTGCTGTCAGTTCAGGCGGTGGCTGGCACTTTTGTTTACATTTGCCTTTAAAAATAGTGATGGGTTGCTGCAGATAGTGCAGATTATCATAACTGTTCCGTTTTTGATTTTATTATTAAAATATGTAGTTGCATCCGTGAGAGAGATGATTATGCGTCCGGCAGCAGAGATGTGGACTTTTGCCATAGTGCCGATAGTTTATTATCTGTTCGATTATTCAACGGTTGTATATACGAAGCTTTTGTATGAGGGAAGTTATATTGTTGCTGAATTTATGCCGACATTTTCATGTCTGTTTTTCCTTATTTATGTCAAACAGAGTACAAAACAGGAAAAGACCAGATACAGACTGGAGCAGGAAAAGAATGCATTTGAGATGCAGGCAAAACAGTCTGTTAAGGAGATTGATTTTTTGAGAAAGAGTCAGGAACAGGCGGCTGCACACAGACATGACCTGCGTCATCATATGCAGTATATTGCTTCATGCATAGCAAATAATCAGAATAAACAGGCATTGGAATACATTAATTCAGTGTGCAAGGAGATTGAAGCACAAAAAGTTGTTGATTATTGTCAGAATGAGACGGCAAACTTGATATTGACAGCATATGCACAGCGTTTTGAAAAATCAGGTATCAGTTGTGAAATTAAGTTTGTGCTTGGCAGGGATATTAGGATTTCATCTGTCGATATGTGCATAATTCTTGCAAATGCACTTGAAAATGCGTTAAATGAATGCAAATTTCTTATGACGCAGAATATTTCAACGGAGATAAGCGTGAACGGATATGAAAAGGATAACAGGATTTTTATACAGATTTCAAACACCTGCCGTCAGAATGTGTTATTTAATGATGGTATGCCTGTCACGAAGGCAGAGGGACATGGTGTCGGTACTAAAAGTATATGCTCGGTTGTGAATAAATATAACGGAATGTGTTCTTTTAATACAAAGGGAGATATGTTTATCTTAAGGGTAGTGATATAAAGGCAGCAGTTTCAGTATGTAAAATATTGAGACTGCTGTTTTTTTGTCGTTTATGCGTGTTTTTAGGTCGATTTAACCGCATTTTGGGGCGATTCACACATATTGTCACAATAAAATGATGCCGGGTAGTATAATAACTATAGCGTTGACAGAGCCAAAATTAAAAGATGCTTTCAGGCGAAAAGGGAAATATGAACATAAAAAAGGGTTTAATCAATAAATAACAGAAAGAGAGGAAATGCCTATGAACAAAACAAAAAAAACACAAAGAAAGATACTTGCGGTTATATTAAGTTTAAGTATGATGCTTTCTATGACTGCTATTTCTCCTAAAAAAGCAGATGCTTTTATGAAAGCAGATGTAACGGAAATCAAATCATCTGATATGTCTGAACTGTTGAGTCATTATTGGGATTACAAGCTTGAGGATAATAAGCTTACTATTAATCTGACTGACACAGAGGCTGAGAAAAATGTCAAAGCAGCGATTGCCGACGGTGCAACTAAAGCATATTATCAAGCGGATTTGGATTTATACATAGATAATGTAGCAACAGGAACATCCACCGCAAAACCATTAACTTCCAGAAATTTTGATGGAAATACTTGTAACATATCGCAAGATGTTTCAAGTATTGCTCAAACTATAAACACTCTTACTGTCAGTGTAAGTTTGGTGACGACGACTAAAGTAGGTTTAAAAACAACTAAAAAAACAACTCTTTGCTATAATTTTCCTATATATCTTGAAAAGGAAAACGGAAAAATCTCAATCTATTCTCCATACGGTGCAGCCGCAGTTAAGGCTTTGGAGGACTTTAATGCAAATTATAAACCTGAGAATTATCTTAAGACAAGAACATTCACAAATATTGCCTGCAAGTCATTTGAGAAGATTGTTGAAAAAGCAAAAGAACTTACTAAGGATTGTAAAAATGATGGCAAGAAAATTAAGATTATCCATGACTGGATATGTACGAATGTAGCGTACAATTATCCGGCTATTCAAGGTACAACAAGTGGAAATACTACTGATATTGATACATCCTATAAGTATGGGGAAAAATATGGAATTGACAGAGCATTTGAAGATGGACTTGCAGTATGTTCAGGATATGCCTCGCTTGGCGAGCTTATGTTCCGTGCAGCAGGTATCCCAAGTATGTGTATCGAGGGAACAGGAGGTGCATTAGATGATGGCACTGAAAATAAGTCGAAGTTTGATTGCAATCATGAATGGAATGTTGTATATTACAATAATTCATGGCATTTTATGGACCTGACATGGGATAGTCCGAATGTTTATTATGGTAAAGGCGATAGTAGAAATATTTCCGGAAAAGCACCGTATTATACATATTTTGGGATACAGGCAGAATTGTTCGGAGTTTCTCATTACCAAAGACAGATATTTGATGACGCAGAAGAGGTAACCGGTATAAAAGTTGTCAATCCGAGGACACAGTATTTTGTGGGTCAAAATCTTGAAAAGAACAGCGAAATAGAACTTACAGTTGAAAATAATAAAAAGACCTGGTATGGAGTTAAAGAGAATGCGGCATATAGCGGATACGACTTGAGTAAACCGGGTAAACAGACTGTTACGGTCAGATATATGGGGCTTGAAACAACATATGATATTGAAGTGCTCGAAATGGATCATATCAAGGTTGTGCCAAGCGAAAATACAACATATCTTATAGGAAGTAAATTAAAAACTGATTTTAAATTATATGTTGTAGCAAAAGACGGTAAAGAAGTTCTTATAAAAGATACAAACGCTGAAAATACATATGTTACCTGCAGCGGTTATGATATGAACAAGGAGGGTAAGCAGACCGTTACGGTTTCTTATAAGGATTTAACGGCACAGTATGATATTAATGTAGTAGATGCAAAAGAAATCAGTGTTGAGACTGACGAGACACCGGTTTATCCATATGGGACTCAGTTCAAACCAAACTTTAAATTATATGTTACTAAGTCGGACGGAACTAAGCAGTTAGTTGAAAACGGAACTTCGCTTGCCACTTGTACAGGATATGACCTTAGCAACTTAAATAAAGTGGGTGAACAGGAAGTAACGGTTACATATCTTGGATTGACTGCAAAATACAAGATAAAGGTGGTATTAGCAGTTGGGCTTGGCTGTGTTGCAGCAAATAAGTCTTTTGAACAGGGACAGGAACTCGACACTACCGGAAATAAAGTATATTATGTATTGAAAAACGGTGAAGAGCTGATGGTAAATAATGCGGATGTTACTTACAGTGGTTATGATAAGGAAAAGACCGGCATACAGAAAATTACGGTAACTTGCAATGGACTTACTACTTCATATTATGTTACTGTAAAAGCTAAGAGTGAGCCGACGGCAACTCCTACAGTAAAGCCAACGAAAAAACCGACGGCTACACCAAAAGCAACAGCAACAGTAAAACCGACGAGAACACCATCTGTTACAGCTAGTGCAAACCCAACGACAGCACCGGATGATGATGCGGCTGCGACAAAGAAACCGACAAAGAAACCGACAAAAACATCGTCTAAAAATCCTAAAGGAACAAAAATAGCAAAGGTAAAAGCGGGTTCTAAGAAACTTGTTGTAAAGGTAAAAGCACAGAAAGTTAAAACAAACGGTTATCAGATAAGATATTCTTTGAAGAAAAACATGAAAGGTTCAAAGACGATAACATTGACAAGAAATACCAGAACATCTGCAACTATAAAAAAATTAAAGGGCCGCAAAACATATTATATACAGGTTAGAACATATCGTAAGATTGGCAAAAAGAAATATTACAGTACATGGTCTAAGGCAGTTGCTAAAAAGACATTGAGGTAGGGAGTAATAAACTTCTTTCATAACGCATATATATTTAGTAATAAGATTTAATTTATGGGGGTTGCTATGTCGAAAACAAAAATTGTGGTTTTGCGTATGAAAGAAGTTGTATATACGGCTGTATTTGTTGGAATAGGTATTTTGCTGCTGATAGTTTTGTTTTTTATGTTTGGCAGACAGAATTCGACTAAAAGTGAGAGTACACAGAGTACCATAAACAACGAAAGCTGTACATATAAAAATGATGCAATATATAGAGCGGGAATTTATGAGAGTCAGTTTGTGATAGGGGAAAAAACAATAAATCTCGAAGTTGCCCTTGATGAAGAACAGGTTAAATCTGTTAAAGTTAAAAATTTAGATGAGTCTGTTGAGACTATGTATCCGCTGATGAAATCGGCGGTTAAGGATGTGTCAAAACAGCTTTCGGCTGGGGTGTCGATTGATGAAGTTGTTTTATCAAAAAATTCCATGTACACGGAAAAGCTTATTTTGGATGCGGTAAAAGTGGTACTTGATGAGCAGAGAATGTAGGGAATTTGAAAATATTTGGGGACGGAATTTGTGAAACTTATAGTATTGTAAGAAATGTGCGGATAGAATAATAATTTCTATATCCGCACATTTTGTTTGTTTTTATGAGAGTATCGCAAATTCCTGTTATAGCAGACATACAATTTTTTTATTATTTACTGAACTGATATAGTTTTTTGTAAATGTAAGCCTGTTGACTTGTATTTTATGTTATACTTAGATATAAGATTTTTTATTTGGTTTGGATAATTTATTTAATGACTATTCAAAAATCCAGATGTGTAGTATAGTTAAATTTTATTATTTATGTTATATGTTATTTGTAAATTTAGTGCAAGAGTGCGATTTCTCTTATCTTGCGAATTTATGATATATTGATGTTTATACAGGAGAAAGGATAACGGGATGGCAGTTCAGTTTATTTTTGGCGGTTCGGGCAGAGGTAAGACTTATTTTTTGCAGCACAAGATTATGGAGGAGGCTGTGAACAATCCTAAAAAGGATTATATTATGATAGTGCCTGAGCAGTTTACCATGCAGACACAGAAAGATATGATAAAGATAAGTCCGGGGCACGGCATTATGAATATTGATGTGCAGAGTTTTGTAAGGCTTGCATTCAGAGTGTTTTCGGAGACAGGTGCGGGAAATTTGCCGGTGCTTGATGATCTTGGAAAGATTATGATATTGAAAAAAGTGCTCGGACAGAATAAGGACGAGCTTAAATATTTTGGAAGAAATATAAATAAGGACGGCTATATTTCGGAAATCAAATCGTTTATGTCTGAACTTATACAGTACGGTGCTGATGAGGACGAGATAGAACGGATGATTAAGGCTTCTGAAAAGAAACCGGTTCTTAAATATAAATTGCAGGATATGTCTGTGGCTTTTAAGTCATTTAAGGAATATATTGAAAAGAATTATATTACTTCTGAGGAACTTCTGAGTGTCTTTGCCGATGTTATCTCACAGTCAGAACTTCTTAAAGGGGCTGTTATATGTCTTGACGGCTTTACAGGTTTTACACCACTTCAGTACAGGCTTTTGCGTGAGCTTATCAAGACGGTTGAAATGGTCTATGTGACGGTGACGGCTGATGACAGGGAGTCGGTTATAAATAAAGGAAAAAATTATCAGTTATTTTTTATGAGCAGAAAGACTGTTCATAATATAAGGCAGATTGCAAGTGAGACAGGTGTTGAGGTTTTGGATGACATATGGACGGGAAAAGAGATAAGTCAGACAAGATTTGGTGAGTCAGAGGAACTTGAATGGCTTGAACGCAATCTGTTCAGGTATCCGTATAAGAGATACAATAAGAAAAATGAGGTTCCTGATATAAGCTGCCATGTGCTTAAATATGCCGAGGATGAGGTTGATTTTGTAGTTCAGAAAATAAAAGGACTGCTTGTCAGCGGCTGCCGTTATAGGGATATTGCGATTGTTGCAGGAAGTCTTGAAACATACGGAAGTATTATCGAACACTCAATGAAAAAGGCTGGGATTGCCTGCTTTGTCGACCAGAAAAGAGGTGTTCAGTCGAGTGTGCCGGTGCGTGCCATAGATGCACTTTTGCAGATAATAATAAAAGATTTTGCTTATGAGGATGTGATGGACTATCTGAAAAGCTGTCTTTCGTGGACGAGTGACAGTCAGAATGATATTCTTGATAATTATCTTCTGGCTACGGGAATCAGAGGTTTTAAATCGTGGAACAGGGAATGGAACACGGCATATGCCTACAGAAGGATGACTGACGAGTCAAAAGATTTTGCAAACGGAGTTGTCGAGAATGTCAGGCGTGGTGTTCTGGAAAATCTGTCAGAGCTTTATGAAAAAACGGCAAAAGGAAAGCATACGGTCAGAGAATATGCGGCATCATTGTTTGAGTTTTTTGAGAGACAGCATTTTTATGAGAAGCTGATGGAATTTGCTGACGAATACGAAGAAAATGAAAATTTTGATATGGCGAGTGAGTACAGACAGCTTTACGGCATGGTGATAGAAGTATTTGAAAAACTTGTTTCGCTTATGGGTGATGAGAAAATGTCGCTTAAGGAATTTAAGGATATTCTTGATGTTGGTTTTTCGGAGGCAAGGATAGGAGTAATTCCGCCGGGGATAGACCAGGTTATGGCTGGTGATATGTCGAGAACAAGGATTTCAAATATAAAATACTTGTTTCTTGTGGGTGCTAACTCTTCAAATATTCCAAAGGGTAATGGAAGCGGCGGTATTATTTCGGAGTCGGAGAGAAATTTTCTTGCGGAAAATGAATTTGAACTTGCACCGACGGCAAGGCAGCAGGTATATACGGAGCAGTTTTATCTTTATTTAAACCTGACAAAGCCATCAAAACACCTATATATAACATATTGCGACAGCGAGAGGGATGGAAGTGTAAACGAGCCGTCGTATATTATTTCGAGGATAAATAAGATTTTTCCGTCAGTAAGTGTCAAATTTGAGGAGCGAAAACAGAGCGAAGAAAATGCTTGGTCTGATGACGAGGGAAAGAAATATCTTATCGCAGGTCTTAGAAATGGAGATTTTTCTGATAAAAAATGGCAGGAGATATATAATTGTTATTTTGACTCAGAGGAGAATAAAAAAACGCTTGATAACATATTGACAGCGGCTTTCTTCAAGGAAAACAAGAGCAGTATTTCAAAAAAAATTGCAAAGAGTCTTTATCCTGAAAATCTCAGAGGAAGCACATCACAGCTTGAAAGGTATGCGGCTTGTGCATTTTCATATTTTATGCAATACGGACTTAAACTTCAGGAAAGACAGGAACACAGCATAGAGGCATATGATATTGGAAATATAGTACACGATGCACTTGATATGTACACAAAAAAACTGCTTGCACAGAGTAGAAAGTGGCAGGATGTAGAAAAGAAAGAACAGGAAAAAATTGCAGGGGAGTGTGTTGAGAAAGCTGTAAGTCTTTGTAAGGACGGTATTATGAGAGATACGAGCAGAAATCAGTATATGATAAAGCGTATTCACAATGTTGTTAATAAGACGATATGGGCGATTTCAAAACAGATGGGTCAGGGAAGTTTTGACACTATTGAGAGTGAGCTGATTTTTGAGACTGTAGGAAAAGCCAAAGAAACAGATGAGGAACTTATAAAACTTGTGGGAAAGATTGACAGACTCGACGGATTTTCGGACGGTTCAAAGGACTATGTGAGGGTTGTCGATTATAAGACAGGAAACAAGGAATTGTCGCTCAGTGAACTTTATTACGGACTTCAGATGCAGCTTGTCATTTATCTTAAGGCGAGCATTGATAAGAAATCTAAGGCTGAAAAGATAGTTGTGCCTGCGGGTATGCTCTATTACAGGATAAAAGACCCTATCTTAAATGAAAAGGTTACACCTGAGAATTTTGAGCAGAAAACTTTGGAGTCACTTGCAATGAACGGACTTGTAAACGGAGATTTTCCTATGCTTGAGGGAAGTGACAGAAATCTTGAGCAGAACAACGGCGTGTACCAGCCTGATTATGTGTCTTCCGTAAGCAATATTGAAACCGGGAAAAAAGGTCAGCTTAAGAAAAGCTCTGGTGTCACAAATACAGATTGTCTTAATGAGCTTATTAAATTTACGGAGAAAAAAGTTGTGGATATGTCAGAGGAGATACTTGACGGAAAAACACTTGTAAATCCGTATAAGACAAATGAGTCACAGCCAAAATCAGCCTGTATGTATTGTGCGTTTAGGAGCGTGTGCAGATTTGACAGCAGGCTTTATGGCAATGATTACAGGGTGTTTGAAAAGTTGTCGGATGATGATGTGATGAGAATTATTCATGGGGAACTGTCAGAGGAGGAATAATATGGGCTATACAAGATGGACGGATGACCAGCAGAGAGTTATTGATGCGAGAAATTGCAATCTTTTAGTTTCAGCGGCGGCTGGTTCGGGAAAGACTGCGGTGCTAGTTGAGCGAATTATAAAAATGATAACTGATGAAAAAAATAATGTGGATATTGACAGACTGCTGGTGGTTACCTTTACAAATGCGGCGGCAGCAGAGATGAAAACAAGAGTGGGTGAGGCTATAGAGAGCAGGCTTCTTGAAGAACCTGACAATGAACATCTCCAAAGACAGGCTTCGCTTCTTCATAATGCACAGATTACGACAATGCACAGTTTTTGTCAGTATGTCATAAGAAATTATTTTCATGTGATAGATATTGACCCTGCTTTTAAGGTTGCAAATGAGAATGATATGAAGATTGCTCAGAGTGAAATTCTTGCTGAGCTTATCGAACAGCGTTATGAAACGGAAAAAGATAATGAAAATTCAGCGTTTCATCTATTTTCAGAAATGTTTGCTCATGGCCGTGATGACAGTAAGATTGAGTCGATTGTGCTTGAATTATATGGAAAAGCCATGAGTTACCCGTGGCCTGAAAAGTGGCTCAATTCGATTACGGACATATATAAATGTGAGAATGTGCAGTCACTCGAAAAGACTAAATGGATAGGCGAGATTGTAAGTTATGTTAAGGAGCTTGTAAATTCATACAAATTACTTGCCGAAAAAGCAATAAAAATATGTGATGAGCCTGACGGTCCGGCAAAATACAGATCAGCTTTTGAGGATGACATAAGGCAGTTTGATGATATATGCAAGGCGGAGAATTTTGAAGAATTGTCGGCGGCATTTGGAAAAGTTTCAAGGATGGATAAGGGCAGAATTACAAAGAAAGACAATGTCGATGCAGAGAAAAAGGACATGGCAAGTGCGTTCAGGGACTCTTATTTTTCAAGTCAGGGAGGAATGATAAAACTTCAGGAGAAATTTTTCAATAAAACTTTGGAGCAGCAGATACAGGAATTAAATGAGATGGCACCTGCCGTGGAGGAACTTGTCAAGCTGACGATTGATTTTATCAATGCGTTTGCAAAGCGAAAAAGAGAGGACGGGGTTATTGATTTTAATGATATGGAGCATTTTGCCCTTGCAATACTGACGAGTGAAAATAAGGAAGGTGAGGTAGTTCCGAGCAAGGTGGCAGAAGAACTCAGGGAGTATTATCAGGAGATAATGACGGACGAGTATCAGGACAGCAACTATGTTCAGGAGCTTATACTTACCAGCATTTCGGGAGAGCCTGCCACTGCTCCTTATATGTTTATGGTAGGTGATGTAAAGCAGAGTATTTACGGTTTCAGGCTGGCAAGACCGGAATTGTTTATGAACAAATATAACAGCTACAGTCTTGAGGGTGGAACAAAGGAGCATAGAATTGATTTAAAGCAGAATTTCAGAAGCAGGGCTTGTGTGCTTGAAAGTTCAAATGCTGTCTTTGAGAAGATAATGAAGCCGTGTCTTGGCGGTGTTGAGTATGACGAAGCGGCAAGACTTGTGCCGGGGCGGGTTTACGAGGAGACAGACAAAAAAACGGCAGAAAAAGCGTCAATTATTCTTATTGACAAAAAAGCAGATAATGACGATGGAATGATGGACAAAGAGCTTGAGGCCGCAGCAATCGGAAATAAGATAATTGAGATGGTGCAGGGTGAAAATCCTCTTTATGTATGGGGAAAACAGGGTTATCACAGGGTTACATACAGCGATATTGTAATACTTTTAAGGAGCGTTCAGGGGTGGACAGAGCCGTTTCTTGAAACATTGTCTGATATGGGAATACCAGTGTCGGCAGGCACGAAAGCAGGATTTTATGAGTCGATAGAAATTCTCACAATGACAAATCTGCTCAGGATAATAGACAATCCGAGACAGGATATACCGCTTGTGTCAGTGCTTCGCTCGGTCTTTGTGGGACTTAGTGATGATGAACTTGCGGCGATAGCCGTAATGCCGAGGACTCTTGATTATTGGGATGCAATGAGCCTTTTTGTAAAGACAGTGAGAAAAGAAGACGGCACAGAAAAGTATATGACAAATATAGTTCTTGATGAAAAAGAAGCAGATGAGCTGGCAGACAGACTGGAAGATTTTATGGATAAATTAAATTATTATCGTGAATTGGCAAAAGAACTTCCGGTCGATAAGATAATACAGACAATTTATGATGAAACTGATTTTTATGATATTATGTCGGCAATGCCGGCGGGCGAAAAGAGGGCGGCAAATCTCGATATTTTACTGGGACAGGCGAGGGATTATGCAGCAAACGGGCATCATGGAATATTTAAGTTTACACATTTTGTCGAGAATATAAAAAAGGCGGCGCTTGATATTGGAGAAGCATCGGTAAACAATGAGAGCATGAACGCAGTAAGAATAATGACAATGCACAAAAGCAAGGGACTTCAGTTTCCGGTTGTATTTGTGTCAGGACTTGGAAAAAGTGTAAATCTCATGGAGGCAAACGACAAGGTTATAATAAATTCGGACTATGGTGTCGGAACTGATTATGTAAATCTTAAACTTATGTACACCGAAAAAAGTCTGTTCAACAATTTCCTCAGAAGCAGGATAAAAGTTAATGCACTTGCCGAGGAAGTAAGAATGCTTTATGTTGCGATGACAAGAGCCGAAGAAAAACTGTTTTTAACCGGAGTGTCTGCAAATATTCTGCAGGGAAACATGGGAGCAAGAGGAGAGGGAAAAAAGAAGATAACGACATGGAAAGAAAAAGGGCAAAACCTTGAATTTTCGGGACTTTTGTCACTTACAAAGCACATAGACATGATAATGGCTGCGATAGCTGACAGACCTGTTTTTAAGGAGTGCATAGAAGAGCTGGAATCTGAAAAAGTGTATGGAACAAATGATGAACTTTTTGACCTTGAGGTGGTATCAGTCAATAATATTGTAAGCGTATCAAAGGAAAACCGTGAGATAGCAAAACAAAAAGAAAAAGAACTTATAAACTGGGATGCGTCAAAAGTTTATGATAAAGAAATGAAAGATTATATAGCACAGAACTTGGAATTTTCGTATAAATATGAAAATGAACTTGGAATACCGGTTAAAGTGTCTGTATCTGAACTTAAAAGAATAGCGATGGAAAAACTTGATGAGTTTAATGCAGGGGATGTGGAAAACAATCCGGTCAGAGAGGAGGAGGTTTCGCTTTTTGACGGTTCGTATGAGGAGTGTTCATTAGACGGTAAAAATAATGAGAATGTAGCAGAAAGCAAATATGCAGATATACCACGACCTGACTTTATGAAAAAAGATGAAGTAAAGACGGGGGCGGCAAGAGGAACACTTTACCATCTTGTTATGGAACATATTCCATATGAAAGACTTGACAAAGATTTTGACTTTGCATTGTTTATTGAAGAACTTGTGCAGGGCGGTTATATGACCGAAGAAGATGCAAAAGCGTTGAATGTAAAGAAGTTTGAGTGGTTTGCAAAGAGCAGATTATGCGGCAGGATGAGGGCGGCAGCAGAAACAGGGGAACTTAAAAGAGAGCAGCCGTTTATGATAGGAATACCCGCAAATGAAGTATATCCTGACAATAGTGACAGTGATGAGCTTATAATGATTCAGGGAATTATTGATGCCTTTTTTTATGAGGGCGAGGATATAATACTTGTTGATTACAAGACGGATTTTGTCATGAAAGGACAGGAAGAAAAACTGGTAGAAAGGTATAAAACGCAGCTTGATTACTATGCGAGAGCGATAGAGAGTGTGACCGGTAAAAAGGTGAACGAAAAGATTATTTATTCATTTTCGCTTGGGAAGACGATAGAGGTGGAGTAGGTGGGATACTCCACCTCTATTAAATCGGTGGTATTGTTCATATTTATATATTTACGCATGAAGCAAACTTTCCGAAGTATAATGAGGATGAAAAATTATTACAGGGGCTTGTAGATGAATTTAAGGAAATATGTGTTAAAATGGAAGAACTGACACATCAGGGTAAAATGACCGAACTTGAAAACAGGATAATAGTAGAGCTGTCAAAAAAAGTAGTTGATAATATAGCAAGGAAGTATGAGAGAATAAGGAAAGGAGTTGACGGAATTATGGGAGGAAAAGTAATAGAGACAGAAGCGAAGAAGATGTATAATCGTGGCATTAGTGAGGGAATATTACTTGGCGAAGAAAATGGAAGAAGCGAAGGAATTATTGGAGCAATCGGAATATTAAAAGATTTGAATATGTCTGAAAGTGAAATAAAAAAACAGATTATAAAAAAGTTTAGTTTAAGTGAGGATGCGGCAGCAAAGTATTTAAAGGAATGTTCAAAGTAAAATCCAATTAAAATACCCCCCGTGTAATGTAAAGTATATTTTTTTACATTACACGGGGGGTATATTGGTAAAGAAATGTTTTAATAATTACCTTTTCACAGTTAGTTATAACTCTTTTTCAAGTGTTTCTATATCCTTTATCCACATATTGACTGATGCATCACTAGGCATACGCCAGTCACCTCGCGGAGAGAGAGCAACACTTCCGACTTTTGGTCCGTCAGGCAGGCATGAGCGTTTGAACTGCTGTGCAAAGAAACGCCAATAGAATGATAAGGCTCCACACAGCATCTTCTGAATAATCAAGCTCCGAAAACACTATCTGTTCATCAATCGGAACTTTTATGTTTTTACCACTAATGAGCATTTCCATCATAGTTTTTATATAAGGACTTACTTTTTGGATAAGGCTGTTTATAAGTCCATTTGAACTTGAATCTGCCCAATATGTTGTAAATTTCTTGAATTTAAGATAATTTATTATGGACCATGGATTATAAATATCTTTTTTATCTGAAAGCCCAAACTCATCAAGTGAATCAAATACTTCCTGTTCAGTAAAACCAAATGCTGTTTCATACAGATTTGATGTTGTTGTAATTATGACAAGGTTGTTTAGGTCGCTGAAAATACTTTCACGGGAAACTCTTGCCATACGCACCCTCCGTTCGATTTTATACCGTTTATCATAAATATGTAAATAGATTTTAACATTTGGATATATTAAAGTAAAAGCAACTTGTCGGACTGTTGCAAAAATACCCATTCGTTACATTGTGCCGTAATATATCAAAAAATTCTGTTAATATAAAGTTGATTAAAGATTGCAATGTTTGAAATTGATTTTAAGTAGGAAAAGTGATTTTTGAAATCAATGTAAGTGTACAGTAAATGTTAATTAAAAAGATGTTTTTATAATAAAAGTATTTGACAAAAAGAGTGTGGTTTGATATTATTTTGACTTAGGAGTAGGTGAAGGAATGGATTTATGTAGGAGAGCAGAATACAGAGAAAAAATGTCATGCAAGTGCAACATTAAGTAATGTACAATAATAATTAGGATAATTCATACATATATAGCAGAAAATAGGGTGGGATGTATGAATTATCTGTTTTAGGAGAAAAAATGTTTAGGTTGAATTTAAAAAGATTTATTAAAAATAAAATTATGGTTTCTGTCGTGATAGTTATTTTTTTCTTGGTTACAATTTACATTTATAAAGATGATGAAATAAAATGGACAAGCAGACCATATCTTCCGATACAGGATAGTTTAAAAATAATGCCGGTATTATTTTTTTTATTTATGATATTATCATATGAAATTTTTTATCAGATAAAAAAGAACAGTTTGCAGGAAACAATATATGCAGGAAGATATGGGAAACAAAAACAGTTTTTTTATGATTTTTTTATCGTATTTTTTCTTGATATTATGACAACTTTATATATTTTTGCAGGATATCTTAGATATTATCATATAAAGAATATTACAAATCAGACATATATTTGGTATTCGGTTCGAGTGTTAGTGATTTATGTGTTTTTGGCTTTGTTGGTTGCAGTATTTTTTGGAATTTTTGCAGCACAGTTTTATAAACGAATTGCAGGAATAAGTATTTTGCTATTTCTTTATTTTCTTCTAAGCGACACATTTAACATTTTCATAGCAAATCTTTTTATGGATAATTATGAATTAAGCAATAAATCATTGATTTTTGCTTTGTTTTATAGAAATGCAGATGCATTGTTGGATAATAACTATTTTCTTACTGCTGAAAATACAAATATTTATAGAGTTCTTTTCTGGATTATATTATGCATGACACTTATTTGTATAAAAAATAAAAATGATATTAGAAAAAAAATTGTGTTATCAATATTGACGCTGGTTTCATTTGTTATTGCCCAATTACCTTCGGGAGCATGCTATATATTTGAGTATGCATCCAATGCAGATGCATGGACACATGAACAAATTTATTATGATGAATATTTTTCTAAATATGATACTAAAAGTGAAAATATTATTAAGAAAGTAAAAAAATATAATGATAAATTTAAAATAGTCAGATATGATATGACATATGAAATATCGGATGTTTTAAATGGAAAAGTTGAAGTTGTACCTGATAAAAAAAATTTAAATGAGTACCAGTTTACAATGTACCATGGATACAAAATAAAAAGGATTACAAATGAGGAAGGGGAGGAGTTAGAGTATTCAGTAACGGGTGGAGATTACATAAATATTATTAATAAAAAAGAAAATATACAAAAGATAGTTTTTGAGTATTCAGGATATTGTAGATTTTTTTATTCAACAACTCAGGGGATTAATCTTCCAGGGAGCTTTGCGTATTATCCTATACCTGGATGGCATCAGATATATGATGTTGATGAAATGAAATATACACATAACTATCTTAAAAATAATCCGGAATTTAATCTGAAGATTGTAAATAAAGGAAATTATAATATAAATGTAAATCTGCCTGAAAAGGATAAAAACGGAAAATATCAATGTTTTAATGGAAATACAACGGCACTTACAATTACGGGAAGTCATTATTTTGAAGAAAGAAAGTATGAAGGAACGGGAATTTTGTATTCAAATACTGATAAAGAAATTTTTTCAGTTAATAAAAGTTATTTTGTTGAATTGTTTAAGATATTGAAAAAAAATGGATTTGAGTCATCCGATAAAAAAATAGTATTATATGATTCTGGTGGTGAGGATTATTGTTGTGTTACTAATACAGGAATTTATGGCAGATTGGTTGAATTGCCGGATTATATTCAGAGTCTTAAGGAAAGTGATAAAGACTATTTTAGATATGTAATGGAGAGTGGAAAATGAGTGAAGAAATAAAAAATAAATTGGAAATATGTAATGTAGAAAAGAAATTTAAAAAGAATGAAGTTTTAAAAAAGTTAAACTGTACATTAGAAAGCGGGGTATATGCTATTTTAGCACCAAATGGTGTGGGGAAGACGACTTTAATGCGTTGTATAGCTGATATTTATTCATATCATGGTGAGATAAAATTTAATGGGAAAAACATAAAAAAACAAAAGGTTAAGATAGGATATCTGCCACAACAGTTTGGTTTGTTTCCGGAACTTACTGTTTATCAGATGATGGAATATTTTTGCAATCTTAAGAAGATATCAAAAAAAGAAAGGAAAGCTGCGATTGAGATTTGTCTTAAAAAGGTAAATCTTTATGATAAGAAAGATGAAAAAAACAGAAAACTTTCTGGAGGAATGATAAGGAGAGTGGGCATAGCGCAAGCGATACTTGGAGAGCCTGATATCATCCTTTTTGATGAACCAACGGCGGGACTTGATCCTGAGGAGAGAATGAGATTTAAAAATATAATAAACAATATTACAGGAAACAGTATTGTGTTAATATCAACTCATATAGTTGAAGATGTTGAGGCATGCTGTGAGAGTGTGCTTATAGCAAGTGATGGAAGGATAAAAAAACAGGGAACTGTAGAACAGATACAGGAGTGTGCTAAAAATAGGATAATAGAGATACCTGAGGAAAAAATTGAAGATGATAATATATTATTCGTAGAAAAGTCATATATAAAAGAAGGAAAAAAAATGTATCGTGTTATTACAAAAAATATAGATGAGAATGGCGTGGAGCCTACCGTGGAGGATGGTTATTTATGTTTGCTAAAAGAGGATTAGAAATATGGTTTGAAAAGATAAGATTCGAATGGAAAGGTTTTGGTAGGATAAAATATCTGCCGTTTATAGTTGATTATATATTGTTGCCATTATTTGTTATAGTTTGTACAAAAACATCTGTTATGTATAGGGAAGAATTTTATTTTTCATTACATGGTGAATATTTTATCCCATTTATGTCAATATGGTGGATAATATTGATATTGCAGGAGTATGTTGAAGGTGTGGGAAGTGAAGTTATAAGGATATACGATAAAAATAAGCTGCCTGAATTATTTTTTTATTTTTGTATCTATCTTATAAGCCTTATTCCAATATTTGTTTTTTCTGTAAAAGCATGGGAAGTTGATATTGAAACAATAGAGATGTTTTTGGCTGAAAGTATATTTTATTTTGGAGTAGTAGTGTTTATGACATTTGCGTTTAAGTCTATACTTGCGGCAGTAGTATCAGTGCTTGGTTATACGCTTTTATCCCAGTCGGTCTTTAATGAGTTGTGGGAAAAATTTAAACTGAATGATTTTAGGAATGTTAGAGGATATATATTTGTAGGTATATGTTTTATTATACTTGGGATTGTTGAAAAACAGAGGAAAAGAGTATAAAACGATTTTAAGATATGTGAGGGATGTCTATATAAATTTTCTTGCTGTAATAGTTTATTATGAAGATGAAAAGAACTGTAATTTTTATCAGCCGTGGAAACGGACAAAATAGAAATTACAGTTTTTTTCGTGTGCTTAAAAGCTGTGTTAATAAATTGCCTTTGACAACATAGAGATAGCTATACCTCTATGTTTTCGATATCCTTTATCCACATATTGACTGATGCATCACTAGGCATACGCCAGTCACCTCGCGGAGAGAGTGCAACACTTCCGACTTTTGGTCCGTCAGGGAGGCATGAGCGTTTGAACTGCTGTGCAAAGAAACGCCAGTAAAATGTTCTGAGCCATTTATATATGGTTTCTTTGTCGTAGTCACCGTCAAATGTGTATTTTGCAAGGCGGTATATCTTTGACGGAGTGTAGCCAAATCGCATAATATAATATAAGAAGAAATCGTGCAATTCATATGGACCGACAAGGTCTTCTGTTTTCTGTGCGATTTTTCCGTCTTTGTCAGGTGGAAGAAGTTCAGGGCTTACAGGAGTGTCGAGTACATCCATAAGTACATCGTGAAGCTGTTTGTCAGGTGTTGTCTCGGCATAATACAAGACAAGGTATCTTACAAGTGTTTTTGGTACGGAGCAGTTGACACCGTACATTGACATATGGTCACCGTTGTAGGTTGCCCATCCGAGTGCAAGCTCTGACATATCACCTGTTCCTATTACCATTCCGTTCAGCTCATTGGCAAGGTTCATAAGGATAAGGGTACGCTGTCTTGCCTGAGAGTTTTCGTAAGTTACATCATGGATTGAACTGTCATGCCCTATATCCCTGAAATGAAGATTAACTGCTTCATGAATAGGTACTTCTTTTAGTGTTGCACCGATTTTTTCGGTAAGGATGCACGCATTCTGGTAAGTTCGGTCGGTTGTTCCAAAACATGGCATTGTTACTGCACAGATGCCGCTTCTGTCAAGGCCGAGCATATCAAAGGCTTTTGCTGTAACTAAGAGTGCAAGTGTTGAGTCAAGTCCGCCTGAAATACCGATTACGGCTGATTTACAATGTGTGTGTTCAAGTCGCTTTTTTAGTCCTTTTGCCTGAATATTAAGTATTTCGTCGCATCGGCGGTCACGGTCATTTTTATCATTAGGTACAAATGGTGTTTTCTCAAAGTGACGGGTGAGAGTTGTGTCGCAAATGTTTTTAAATTCAAATTCAGCCACCTCATATCCGTTTGTTTCAGGATCATTGATGGTAAAAGTGGACATTCTCCTGCGTTCGCTAACAAGTCTGCCAAGATCAATCTCGCTTATTGTCATACCGTTTTCAAAGCGTTTTGTTTCAGAGAGAATACTTCCGTTTTCGGCTATAAGATTGTGTCCTGCAAAGACGAGGTCTGTTGAGGATTCGCCCTCACCGGCATCTGCATAGATGTAGCCGCTAATAAGTCGTGCTGACTGGTTTTTTACGAGTTCACGCCTGTAAAGGTCTTTGCCTGTTGTTTCATCGCTTGCTGAAAGATTTGCGATAACGGTCGCTGATGCCATGGCATGATAACATGATGGCGGAACCGGCATCCACAAATCCTCGCATATATCTATGCCTATGACAAGTTCCGGGAGATTTTTTGCTTTGAACAGCAGATTTGCACCAAATGAGACAAATGAGCCGGAATCTTCTAATTCATAACCAAGTTCAGGTATATCTATATAAGAAACTTCTTTAGGTCCGACTGCAAAATGCCTTGCTTCGTAAAATTCTGAATAATTCGGAATATGTTGTTTTGGAACGAGTCCGAGCAGTGCGCCGTTAAATACTACAGCGGCGACATTGTAAAGTTTAAAATTATTAAGAAATGGCAGTCCGACTATTGTTACCATATCAAGATTTTCAGATGCCTTGATTATCTTTTTCAGACCGTCAAGTGAGCCTTTGAGAAGAATATCCTGTAAGAAAAGGTCATTACAGGTATAACCTGATATTACAAGCTCAGGGAAAACGGCAAGTTTTACATTAAGTTTATGAGCTTCATTCATTGCTTTTATAATGTTTTCTGTATTAAAATCCGTATCACCGACTCTTATGTCAGGGGTGATGGCGGCAGCTTTTAAAAATTTATCTTTCATTGTTACCTCCGTTATTTTGATTAGATTGCTGTTTGAGGACTATTGTACCATAAAAAAGGGTTTTTAGACAAAAAAATAAGAATCGCCTGGAGTGACGATTCTTAAGGAGAAGGTATGAAAAAAATTTAAGCACTATCAAATGATTTCGTTTCATTTGATGATGTTATAATAACAATGGAATGTGAACTTGCAATGTTATTTTTGTTAATTAAATGTGAACAAAAATTTAAAAAATATCATTTTTTGTAGAAACAGGGTGTTTTTTTGAAAAACTAAAAAATTAACGGATAAAGATTAAGGATAAATAAGTAAAAAGCAAATAAAAAAATCAGGAAACACATAAGTATTTGTCCTGATTTCTTTTGGGCGTTAAAAAATATTAAATTAAAATATATAAGAAAATCAAGGAAAGTTTCCTTCGATTGTCTCAACATCAACAGTTGTGATGATACTATTAAAAGGAATTAAGGTCAAGGGGGAAAAGTTAAGTTGAAATAAATTAACATAATTAACGGGAAATGTGCTATTATAATAAGTAGAAAAATAAAAAACTTAATTTTATTAAGCAAAAAATATTAGGATTTAAGGGTTAATACGATATAGGATTGGAGAAAAAATGAAAAACGATGAATTAGACAACATAGATAAAATGATAATAACAATGCTTCAGGAAAATGCAAGAATGTCTTTGAAAGAGATTGCACAGAAAGTATATCTTTCCTCTCCGGCTGTTTCGGCACGAATAGATACACTTGTTCAGAACGGATATATAGAGGGGTTTCATGCAAGAATCAATCCAATCAAGTTAGGGTATCATATAAAAGCATTTATTAATCTTGAGGTGTCACCAATCGACAAAAAAGAGTTTTATCCATATATAAACAGTTGCAAAAATGTTGTAGAATGTAATTGTGTAACAGGTGATTATTCAATGCTGCTTGAAGTATTATTTCCAAGCACGGATGAATTAGATCAGTTTATAGGAGAATTACAAAAGTATGGCAGGACAAAAACACTTATTGTGTTTTCAACTTGTGTGGAGTACAGAGGACTTCAGATGTGATAATGGAGGATAAGGTTTGGATTTTACAGGAGCGTTTGACAATATGCCTGACTGCATGGTGGTTGTCAAACGGAATTTAGACAGAGAAGATGGCTTTGAAGAAGTATATTTAAATAAAGCATTTAAGAACAAAAAGAGTTTAATAGACAGTTTTGAATCAAATGTTCTTTTGAAAATTTTTCGAGATAGATATGATGAAATTAAGATGGTAATATCGGATATTTTTGCGGGGATAAAAAAGGCAGAGATAATTTCTTTGTATAATGAAGAACTTGGAGGAAATTTTTCTGCACAATTTTATATCGCAGGAGAACCCGAATATTGCATATGTATTTTCAGGGAAGAATTTGGAAGCATGGAGAATAAATCATTAAAGTGTGCTTATGATATTTCTAAAGTGGCAAATGAAGCGAAAAGTGCCTTTTTGAAGCATATGGGACAATATATGAAAACTCCGGTAAATTATATTATCGGAATAACTGATATGTTGTGGACATCTAAAAAATATTATCATGACAATGATAAATATATAAGTAAGATAAGAAATGCCTCAGATGTATTGCTGGAAAATATAAATAGGATGTTGGATGTAAGCAGGATAGCAGTCGGAGACACAAGACTTTTATATGAAAAAATTTCTATTAGCGAACTCATTGAAGAAATAATTGGTGAAATAGAAGAAGATATAATCGAAAAAGGGCATGAACTTATTGTAAATATGGATGACATATCACAGGATAATGTATATACAGACAAAATGAGATTAAAGCAGGCAATTAAAAATATTGTGCTTAATGCAGTTCAATATACATATAAAAACGGGATTATAAAAGTTACGGTAATAGAGGGAAAACAAAAATTTGGAAATTTATCAATATATGAAATAATAGTGGAGGACAATGGTCCGGGAATTGAAAAACAATATATTGATAATGCATTAAAAAGTATTATATTTGAACATGACAATAAACAGAATGGACATGGAATCGGGCTTGGTCTTTGGATAACAAAAAATTCCATAAGAGTTTTGAATGGAGATTTAAAGGTTGATAGTAAACTTGAAAATGGAACAAAGTGTACGATAAGTGTTCCGTTGTCAACGGAAAAGGATTATTGTGAGGATAATAATTATCTTTCAGAAAACCAGGCATTGAAATTTATCAGACAAAAAAATAAAAACCAGACAAAAAGAGTTTTAATAGTACAAAATTTAATAACATCCAAAAATACACTCAGACAAAAACTGATATGTCTGGGATTTGATGTAGAATGTGCTTCAACGGGAAAAGAAGCACTTATGATATACAGGGAAAAAGGAGAGGGGTATTATTGTGCCATAATAACTGATGCACAGCTTCCGGAAATAAGTGGTTATGAACTTGCACTAGAAATACGAAAAGAAGAAAAAGGGATATATCTGCCTATAATAGCCCTGTCAAAAACCCATTATATAGAAGATTTCGTATTTTCGGAGGAAATGGGAATAACAATGCATATCAGTAAGGATGCAGATATATCCGTTTTGAAGGCAGCATTTGAAAAGCTAAATATTTAGCAAGGTGCTTTTTGGCAGCATTTTTCGCAAAGACCGTGGAAAATAACTGTATGTCCTTCTATTTTGCCGGGAAAGTTTGCATTTGCAATAATGTCGATATGCTCAATGGAGTCCATCTTAATATCTAACAGGCTTTTGCAGGCTCTACAGAAAAAATGATTGTGAGGAATGGGATTGCCATCAAAGTGAACAAATCCATCTCCGCAATCTATCTGTATAGCTTCGCCGTGTTCTACAAGAAAATTCAGGTTTCTGTAAACCGTGCCAAGACTGATATTGGGAAATGTTTTTTGGATATTTAAATAAACTGTATCAGCGGTCGGATGACAGGTAACAGACTTAAGATAGTCCTTTATTGCTTCACGCTGTTTGCTGTAGCGAATCGTTGACATAAAAATCACTCCTATATAATAGTAAAAAACAAAAGGTTTTAAGTGGATAAACAATAATAATTACTGATATAGTATATTATACCAATAAGGCAGGTATATGTCAAAAATAATAGTACAAAAAATTTAATAATAAGGTATAATATAAGTTATATTTATCAATAAAGGAATATTGTTATAAAAGGAGAAAACAGGATGGCACAAATGCGTATTCGCTTGAATCGATTGAAAAGCGGAATGATAATAAAGGATAATATTTATTCTAGAACAGGGACATTTTTAATAGGAGCGGGGACTGTAGCTACACCTGATATTATTTCTTTGCTTACAAAACATCTTATAGAGTATGTTAATGTTGAGTATGATTTATTGGCACACGGGCAATCACAAACAAGTACGATAACTCCTGAACAGAAGAAAATATTTAAAGAAAAATTTTGTATAGCAGAGGAAACAGTATCGAAAAATCTTAAGAAAATGGTGTCAAATGATAAGGATATAGATGTAAATGAATTGCTGGAGTCATTAAATGAAGTTGTAACAAAAGCTGACAATACAGTGAATTTATGCGTTTTATTATCGAAGATGAAAGAAAATGCATCCGGTCTTTATACACATTCTGTTAATGTTGCATTGTGGGGGCAGATACTTGCAGGATGGATGGGATACAGAGAGGATATGATAGAAAAAGTTGCGATTACGGGTATTTTGCATGATATAGGGATTCTTAAATTTACACAAAATGAGTTAGATGATTTTTCCTTTCACAAGGAACTTGAAATGGGAGCTTTTTCAAAACATTCAATGTATGGATATGAACTTGTTAAAAATAAGGATCTTGACCAGAGTATAAAGCAGGCTGTTTTGACACATCATGAACACGCAGATGGTTCCGGATTTCCACTCGGTGTTGACAATAAAAGCTTAAATCCGATACAGAGAGTTATTGAGATAGCAGATGTTTATGATACGCTGCTTATGAGAGAGCCGGGATTTAAGAGAATGTCGCCTTTTGAAGTATTGATACATTTAAATGAAGTGGAAGGTAATAAATATGATCCGTCAGCACTTCTTATATTTACATCAAGGCTTGCACAGACTTTCATACAGTGCAGAGTGCGGCTGAATAACGGTCAGGAAGGAAAAATAGTATTGTTTAATAAGTACAGTATATTAAGACCACTTATTCAGGTTGGTTCGGGATTTGTTGATCTGGCATTGAGAAAAGACTTAAATATAGTGGAGCTGCTTGATTAAGCCGGAGTGACATCAAATATGTGTAGCAGTCAAAAAGGCAGTGATATACAGGAAGTATGAAAAATTATAGTCAATATAGTTGATAGCAAAAAAGGAGGAAAACACTTTTGTGATTTCCTCCTTTAAAAATCTTTATACGATGTTTACGCAGAAATTATTAACCGAAATATCTTTCAAGTAAGCCTTTGAAAGCTTTTCCGTGTCTAGCCTCATCTCTAGCCATCTCATGAACTGTATCATGGATTGCGTCAAGTCCGAGTTCTTTAGCTTTTTTGGCAAGAGCCATCTTTCCAGCTGTAGCACCGCACTCGGCATCTACACGCATCTCAAGGTTTTTCTTTGTGCTGTCTGTGATAACTTCGCCGAGAAGTTCAGCAAATTTAGCTGCATGCTCTGCTTCTTCATATGCTGCTTTTTCCCAGTAAAGACCGATTTCAGGATATCCTTCACGATGAGCAACTCTTGCCATTGCAAGGTACATACCTACTTCTGAACATTCTCCGTTGAAATTGTCTCTGAGTCCCTGAAGAATTTCCTCATCTACGCCCTGTGCTACACCAACAACGTGCTCAGCAGCCCATGTAAGCTCGCCCTCTTCCTGTTTGTTAAACTTGTCTGCTGAAACTCCACACTGTGGACATTTTTCAGGAGCTGCATCTCCTTCATAAACATAACCGCATACTGAACATACCCATTTTGCCATAATAATAATCTCCTTTTCTTAAAAAATTGTATTGTTTGTAAAATTGTTTAAAAAATAATTTAAAAAGTTAAATAGTAATTATTACTGTTTATGTGCTATATACTATCATTTATTATTTACTTTGTCAACAAAAAAAATACATTTTTTTTAAAACGACGGAAAAATGCCGTTTAAGGGTGAATGTGTTGCTCAGAAAAGAAAAAATAACATTTTTAGAAAAATATATATTTATTTTGCAGATATTTTCCAGATTAAGGGAAAGAGGTGCGATGTATATATGCATCTGGGTTATAAATGTCTAACAAATAGTAATGAATACTAATAAAGGAGAACGAAACTAATAAAGATATGGCACAAATGAATAATAATAGGATAATTTTGCAAAAAAGTGTTTCTTCTTATATAATTAAGAATTATGATGCAAGGTTCAAAATGTTTTTTGAGCCCAATATCTTAAGGATTAGAATCATATAAGAAAATAATAAAAAGGAATAATTGAAAAAATGAAAAAATATCAGATGATAAAGTTTTATATATCAAGAATTTATAAAAATATATACAGATTTATAAGATGGGGAGTTTTCTCGGCTATAGTCGGGATTGTTGTAGGTTCATTCAGTACATTGTTTGCTTATTGCTTGAGAGTTGTTACTGAAATCAGAACGCAGCA
>ERZ773200.487-NODE-487-length-41527-cov-4.775005_pt1 | contig 41527 bp, 62 predicted proteins | sample MGYA00581008_ERZ773200 | MGnify/ENA primary metagenome ERZ773200 (study PRJEB29015, sample SAMEA2737770) | human gut metagenome | biome: human gut; feature: human-associated habitat; material: faeces | place: China | collected 2012 ... | reverse complement strand
AAGCATTGCAAAGCAAAGACTTTTCAGAAATCCTACTGATCTGCGTCAATTTTTTCGTTATAGTTCACGGATTAATTTATTTTTTGAGGCAAAATGTCTATTTGATTTTTCTGTCATAAGAAATAATATGACCACACGTTTACCATCATTTTAAGTGGTATCTTTTAATTTGTATAGGCAACATCGGAGTCTAGTTTATAGTCGTAGCGTTCCCATGTAACGTCGACGGCGGTTGTTTTGCCGTGTTGATATTCTATGTTGATCATTGCCTTGCGACCGCGATATGCAAACATGCCAAGACTTACAATGATGCTGCTTCCATCGCTTCCATACAAATAGTTTTCGAAGGATTGATGATCTTTTCTTTCCAGTCGGATATACATGGTCTTTCCCGGTCGGATGACAATTTCATCGTCATCGGCAAGCTTCTGATAGGTATCGTCCTTCCTCTGCTTATACGATATATCCATCTGGTCGATCGAGTTCACATCATTTCCGAGACCTCCCATCTCCATATCTCCGATAAAGAAGTCGAAGCCCCCGCCCCAGCTTGTCCGGCTATTATATTTCTTTCCAAAACAGATATCTCGTTCGTCCGTAGAGTGGATCTTAAATTCATAATATTTGATTCGTCTGGCATTCTTTACATTGATCTGAGCCATGCATTTTCCATCAGAATTATCGGTTGCGAGCCAGCGCACCTCGGATCTTTCCCCAAGCTTACGTTCGCCGCCAACGATGGCATATGGTCTGACCTGATAAGTGTACACCTGCTCCGGCTGTGCCATGTAATCCTCATAAAGAAAACCTTTTTTCCCCGTGTCAAGCTTTGTCTTCTGAAGCTTTTGTTTCTTCACAACGTCAATCCTTTGCATATTACTCTTTGTCGTACCGCGGTATATTTCAAAGCCATCCGCTTGAACCGAACCAAAGGTTCGGAATACGAGACGGGAAAAGCCTTTGTCTCCTCTGATGTCATCAATTGACTGATCCAGCGTTGTGCCATACATTTCACAGAATATCTCGCGGCTGTTTCCCTCGCTCTTCGGATCTAAAAGCCACATTCCTCCCTCCTGGAATACCTCGATCTCATAACGAAATACATCGCCGTAAGAAAACTTCTGTGTAAACTCATACTGCTTCTTCCCCGGCTTGTATGTTTTTGTCATTTCCTTCCGGTCAGGCTTATCGTCCCGGACGCGGTATCTGGTCAATCGATATTCTTGTGCATTGGTCAGCGCCTCCCAACTCACCTTGATCGTCTGTTTCTTCTGATCGAGCTTTACCTGCAAATAATCTTTTCTATGTACCATTGACAGAATTTCTTCCTCATCTGCAGCCGGCGCAGCTGTTGGATCCGGTGTCTGCGCCGTATAGGACTGCTTTCCGGCACCACCGCGCTGCCGCATACTTTCCTCACGATCCGTCCACAGGATTGCGCCGATTACTATGATACCCAGTAATATAACACCTGTCACTATAAGAATTTTCTTGTTTATGGTTTGCATGGCACCACTCCCTTCCTGCAAAAAAGGGCAAAACCAGCGTTTTCCCCTCCAAGAATTGCTTCGCAATTCTCGTTGACATAACACTACGCTACGAGCATTTTCCTATATATCAAAAAGCTGTCCCACATTTATGAGACAGCCTCTTACCTTTCATGCTAAACCATCTTACACTTGCGTAAATAATTCCTGCTCCACAGTCTGTATTTCGGCTTCGGAGTAATCCATAGAAAGGATCATTTCACGGGATAATCCGCTTCCCAGCATTTTGCGTATTGCCTCCAAACGCCCTGCCGTCAATCCTTCTGAACGTCCCTCAGTCAATCCCTCCGAACGTCCTTCTTCTCGAACGATTTTTTCACGTTCTTCCGCATAATTTTTCGCATAATCCTCTACTGTTTTGCACATTTTCCCCAAACCTCCCTCCGTCTCTTTGAAATACTTAACTGCTTTGCTTAATGCGGGGAATCTGGCATCTTCAAATACATCTTTTCGTAAAAATAACTGGAGTAGTTCGGATTTGTCCGAACCATCCTTCACTACTGTATTGGCAAAGAAGATATCTTCCCCGTCATCTACAGGAGCATACCCCTCATTTGTTTTCATGCACCTTTTCACATGTGTGATCATCTGCCCGTTATGTAGAGCGTCATACTCCGTAATATATAAGATGGTTACCTGCGGGATATCCGAAAAATCGGTTCCCTTTGGCGTATATGCTGCCGTAGTTGATGATGCATAAAACCGATTCCTCTTGATATCGTCATTACCGGAACCCTTCTGCATCTCAATGTTCATATATGTTCCGTTTTCCAGAATACAGAGTACATCCAGAATAATCTCTCTGTGTAAACTCGTGATAACACACTGCGGTGTTACGCTTACCACTTTTAGCTGTGGCCGGTCCAACAGTGTGCGGAGTATCTCCTGGCAGACTTCCTTTCGTTCCGCCACCAGCCGGAACATGGCATCATCAATGATCCTTAAATTCTCTGCTGTTTCTCTTATCGCTTTTGAATATTGTTCAGTACCCACTGCCTTACCTCGCTTCCCCTACTTATCGTAGACGTGTTACAAAACAAGCAAGGTTCAGCCTCTGAGGTCCGACATCCCCGCTTGCTTTATGGGGATACCTGGCCCGGAAGGTATCATATGAGCTCTGCTTGAGAGACTCATTTAAGTTCTTTGTTTATATGTTCATCATATCATCATTGGTCACGCAAATCAACACCGACTCGTTAACCGGTGGTGTAAATTTATCTTTGGATTGTGTGTTGCAGAATATGCCTGTCGTGCTTGGAAGCACTAAATGCGAATAAATAGGTTTATTATACTCTTTTTTGCATTATTGACAAGCCCGTTTTTAACTGGAAACGATACTAAGGATATGTAACTGAGAAATGACTTCGTACAAGCTGTCTCTTCAGGTTCTGCGGATATACCTTATCCGTCACCGCAAAAATCTGTATCATCAGTACCTGTCGGTAATTCTTCTGCTCCAACGCCGTACGAAGCAGCGCCTCATATTCCTCCTCTGTCAAACGGTTCTGAATATCTTCGTGGTTGCTCTTTTTGCGGATATTGAGGCTTTTGCACTGCAGATCTGTACGACCGGCAAACTTACAATACGACTTAATACTGGCAATGATCGAATTAATACTACGCGCCTCATATCCTGCTTCCGGCAATGACTTCAAAAACGCATCCAATGAATTCTGAGACAAAGTCTGTGTTTGATCCGACAAAAAATGTGCGAGCTTTTTCACGTCTCGCACATACTTTTTCGCTGTATTCAATTTTACGTTAGAATCCATCAGATACGATTGAAACTGTTTGATATCTGATGAAGTGAGTGAATGAGTCATAATACATATTATGTCGCTTTTTTATAGAATCGTTGGAAAGATCCTGTTTTTCCTGCTTCCGGCAGCATTATCGCTTTGTTCAATCTTCTGATACCACTGCTCCCATTTCTTTTTGTCCGATCCGGAAAGGGTACTCATAAAACACATCATCTCCAGAGGAAATAATATCCGCTGTGAAAGATAGGTGTTGTCTGCCATAACACGGACGTTTTCGGCTGTTGCCAGTATGATCCCGGATTCTGTTATCCGTACCGGCTCATTCCCTGCCAGCCCCCCATCTTTGTGGTCAACGACCATGTTCATCTGATCAAGCTGCTGCTTATGCTCCTTTCCGGTTGATTTCACGTAGATGCGGGTTGTGTCAATGCTGCTGTGTCCGAGTACATCAGCGAGCTTGACGATATCTCCTGTCTGCTGATAGAACTCCCTTGCAAACAAATGGCGCAGATTATGGGGAAATGCTTTGCCGGAGGGCACTCCGGCTGCCATTGCCGCTGCTTTCATCCGCCGCCATACTTCCCTGCGGTCAACCGGCTGATGGTTGCGGTTCTGAAAGACGGCACCTTCACAGATATTATGCTTCTGTACATATTCTTTCAGCAGTTCCTGCAGGGCGGACGGTAACAGGATCCGGCGCACCTTTCCCTTGTTATGGACATCGACCATGCCGTTTTGTAAGCATGCTACATTGATGTAGCTGAGTTCACCGACACGGATGCCGGTTCCGGCGATCGTCTGCAGAAGTCTTGCTGTCTTCTCTTCTCCCTGGCGGCTGGCTGTGCTGACCATTCTTTTATATTCTTCCATGGTCAGCTCTTTTTCTTCGTTTTCAAATGCGGTTCGCTGTACTTTGATCGTCTTGATGCACAGATCGTTCCATTTCATAACGATGCAGAACCGATTGATCGCTGTGAGAAATGAGTTGATGCTGTTCGCTTTATAACCACCCTGTTCCTCCAGTTCTTTTTTGTATGCGATCATCAGGTCTCTGGTGAGACCTCTTCCGTCAGCATACGTCTGCAGTTTCCGCACATCACGTACATATTTGTGGATGGTGTTTGGTGTTTTTTCGGATTTTTTTAATTCTTTTTCAAACCGGGCGATATTCTGCTCTGTTACGATTTTTTCTTTCATCTTTTGTCCTGCTTTCTCCAATAAATGGCATATTTTCTATCATTATATCCAAACAAACCCGGAAGCAAAAGAAGAGAGTCCCTCCCCCTGTTTTTCTGCCTGAAATAATTCTTCAAAAAAATATACTCGTAAGAAAGTAACTTACGAGTATATTATTTAACCCTTTAAAAACAGAGGAAAAATTTCCACAATCGCCTACAATAACCGGTCACATAATGCTCCCAAGCCAGTAGATCACCCCGACCACCCAGCTGCAAAATATCCCATACAATATCACCGGTCCCGCGATCGTAAAGATCTTGCAGCCGATACCAAAGACCTGTCCCTCTGCCTGAAACTCGATCGCCGGGGATACGACGGAATTGGCAAAGCCGGTGATCGGTACGATGCTTCCCGCACCGCCAAACTGCCCCAGCTTCTGATAGATGTTTAGTCCGGTCAGGATAATGCTTAGCAGGATCAGAGATAATGTGGTATAAAGCCCCGCCAGCTCCTTATCATTGCCGAGATACTGATAAAGACTGTTAAAGCCTTCTCCCACGACACAGATCGCACCGCCCACCAGAAACGCCTTGGCACAGTTTAAGAAACGATTGCTTTTCGGCGTAATATTGCTGACGTAGTCATTATATTTTTGCTTCTGTTTTTCGCTGTCTTTCTCCTGAAGAACCTCCTCAATGGATGGGTCATTATTTGAATTCATATCACTCTCTCCTTTTCTCTGTCCAATTTTACGGACACGTCAATTTTATGGACATATCTGTTTTAATGCTGCATCCGGAAATATAGTTGATAGAAGCAGGCAATCGCCTTGCCAAGTGCAAGCGCCAGGATCACAAGCGGAAGTCCCACCGCGAGCTTTACTCTCTGTACCAGAACCGGAATGACCTTAAGTGTTTCCGCCAGCGCCATGGCAAGACAGCCCACAAAGATGCCGGAAAATAGTCCGAACACGGCTAATGTCGCACTTCCAAACGGAATGGAAATGTGAAACACCGTCAGTACTGCCCCTGTTACACCTCCCAGAAATATACAGTTTTCCAGAAAATAGACACGGTTCGCTGTATGCAGACGGCTCGCCAGCCTCGGCAGCATTTCCAGAATAGAGATAAATGCGAACACGCCGCCGGCAACACTGATTCCGCCCGCAAATCCGATCACTCCCAATAAGATCAACTTCCATATCATGAGATTTCTTTGCCCTCCCTGGATGCATTTTTGATGATCGCATTGTTCATTTCCTGCTCATAATTGCGCATTTCCAGATGAAGCGGTGTCGGATCATCCCTCTCATCCCGGGCAGAGAAATGATTGTAAAAGCCGAGGATTCCTATGGCAATCCCCACGCAGTAGGTAATCTCCATGATGCTGCCCTTGGTCTGCTCCGTCCCCATGACCAGCCTGTAGAACAGAGAAAATACATCACCCACGCTGACATCCGTGTTAAATGTCATAATTGTAAAACCTGCGCCGAAAAATATGATCAGACTGACAAAGGCAGCCTTGACAATCTCCAGCCACTTGGCAGGCTTCGGTGTGTCCTTATATTCTACGATAAAATCCGGTTCTCCGATATTGATCACCTGCAGACCCGGGCGCTGTTTCTGCAAAAGCTCAATGACCTTCATCGCCGAAAAGACAAGCTTTTGCTCTTTCTCCTGCGAAAAAGTATAAAGCACCAGCTTGCCGGATTCCTTCTGCAGCGTCTGATCCGCAGTCAGGATCTCGGCAACATCCTCCAGTAGAACTTTTTTGTGTGACACCTGACTATTTTGTTCCAATTTTAAGTAGATAATATCTGACTTCATTGTCGGTTCCCTCCTGCTCCACAAATTTGCCGTTTGCATAGGTTGTCCGTGCATTACGCATAATTGCTATATAGCAGACGGTACTTAAGGTCATGATGCCAATGAGCAACACATAAAACCACATTTTCTTTTTCCGCATTGCATACACCGCCTTTCTCTTTTGTGTAAAGCATTTCCAAAATCGGAAATTTTATACTAGTTGTTGACGCAATCGAAGTAGAATTTTCTTTTCCAGGCGGCTGACCTGCACCTGACTGATCCCAAGCTCAGCCGCCACCTGCGTCTGCGTCATGTCCTCGTAATAACGCAGACGGATCAGTTTGCGTTCCTTGTCGCTCAACGTATCAAGAAGCTGTTCCAGCAAAACATGATTGATCACATGCTCTTTTTCTGCATCAACTCCGGAGTCTGTTTCTCCGGTATTGGCTCTTGCAACTGCTGTTCTTGACACATAACCGACACTTGCATTCTCCCCGGCAACCACCTGATCGATCAGGCAGATCTCTTTGCCCTCCGGCTGATAGACCGGACGATAGATAGAGTCCACATCCCTGTTTGCCTCGATTGCCACTGCGATCTCCTCCGGTGCCAGCTCGGTTGCAGCCGCAATCTCATCAACCGTCGCCTGCCGTCCAAGCTCCTGCCCCAGCCGCTGCGCTGCCACTTTGATTTTCCATCCGTTCTCTTTCATGGTACGACTGATCTTTATCATTCCGTCATCCCGCATAAACCGCTTTATCTCCCCCATGATCATGGGCATGGCATTATGTTTATGCTAAAATTTTTTTAACTGAATTTCGATATTTCCATTGACTATTACGATTTTATCTATTATAGTCTTTAATATCATATTTTTATGTTTTTTGTCGGTGTACTTCCATACATCGGCAATTTTTTTTATATTTTCGTAAACAAATTCTTTTTTCTGACTATTGGCATTGTTTTTTTCTTCGTCAGATATATTTTTTTTCGTTTTTTCTATTTGAGACTCTAAATCTTTGATCATTTCGATTACAGTATCATTACCATCGGCATATAGAGCGTAAAGTCTTTTTAACCTTTTTTTATCTTTTTTTAATTGAAATCTCATAATATCAAGTTTGGTTTCTTTTTCTTTTGGCTTATACGAAGAAAGGTCAAGCGATATGCGTATTATTTCTTTCTCGACTTGCTCCTCAATTTCGTCCGACCACTCTATTGAATTATCGCAATTTTCATCATAATTAGGTATGTACGACAAATCTTTACTCCTTGAACAACAGTATATCTTATGCTTTCCGTGCGTCCATTTTTGATATCTCATTTTGCATCCACAAACACCGCAATAACAAAGACCTGTCAAAAGATTTGGCTCCGTTTGACAACAAATTTTTGACTTACTTCGTGTCTTCCTCATTTCTTGCGCTAATTCAAATTTTTCTTGGTCAAAAATCGGAGTATGTCTACCTTGATAGATATTACCCTTGTATGGTATTTTTCCGATGTTTACTACGCTAGTTAGTATGCTTTTTACTACCGGCTCCGACTTAAACCCTAACATATTTTTTATTTTAACATCAGAGTAACCGTCCAAGAATAAATCCAGAGCTTTTTGTGCCTTATCAGCTTTTTCGGGAATGGGAACCAAAATTCCGCTATTTTTATCATACGAATAGCAGTATGGCAAATTTCCTCCTCCCATCCAATATCCTTGCTTCACTCGCTCCAACATACCTCCACGCATTCTAAGCATCATGGTGTTTTTATCAAGCTGAGCGAATACTGCCATCATCTGCGTATATGCCTGCTCCATAGGGCTGTCATAACTTACCGAGTCATGAACGCATTCAAATCTCACATTGTTCGGCTGAAAGACTCTCTCAATCAAATACAATCCATCAATCATACTCCTTGACAAGCGGTCTAACTTAAAAGCAACTACACATTCAACCCTTTTTCTTGTGCAATCGTTTACTAACCTTTGTAATTCCGGTCTGTCCATATTTGATCCGGTATATCCATCATCAACATACCAATCATCAATAATCATCCCATTTTTTCTGCAATGATTCTTAATATCTCTTATCTGACTATCTAGTCCGTTTCCCTCCTCTGCTTGCTTTTCTGTTGATACTCTTATATACGCTACGCATTTCATAATTATCCCTCCAAAAAATTAGAATGCGCCGTATTTATCACATACAGCACATTCTACTAGCCTTAGTTCTGATTGTCAATTACCTCTGCAATAAGTTTAACAGTGCCTTCCGGTAATTCTATTTCGGAAATATCTACTTCTTCTCCGTCTATAGTTACTTTAACCATTAAATCCCCTCCAGCCTGTTTATTTTGTTTTTAATTTTTTGTATTCTTCTATTTACCGTTCTTTCACAAACGGAAATTTCCAACGATATTTCAGTTATTGTTTTCCCTTTAGACAAAAGGTCGAAAACAATCTGTTCATCTTCTGTTAAATTGGCGTTTTCAAGTATCTCTTCAAGTTCTGGCTTAGTAAGTTTCGACAACTTCATAAGCCAATCTCCTATTATTTTTTTAATTTCTCTGATTTATCACTATCTTCTTTCTTTTTCTGCCATTCTTCTTCCAGTTTCAAAGCGTGATACACAGTGACGTACATTTTCGTATCATTTCCGCTTAAATCCAAAAGAATCGGTGCTATGAATTTCCATATTTCTTTAGGATCGGCCATTTCTTCATCCCACCTCCCTCTACTATTCCAATTGCGCGGTACTGCTGCACCTCTTCCAGTGCATTGATTGCAACTGTAAGCGCTTCTATTCCATCTGGCAAGGCTCCGTTTTTAATCTGAATTCGCAAATCTCTTTTTAATATTTTCTTTGCTTCACTCTCTGTCATATTATGCCTCGCTTTCTAATAACTCTGGATTGTCAAAAATGTTGCCGATAACTTCATCCTGTTGTAAATTCCAACGCATAGACTTAGAATATGTGAAGATAGGAGGTTGATATTCAATGAAATCAATTCTTGTTCCACCCCAATCGTATTTAACAATATCATTCTCCCAAACCCACTTGCCATTCTTGTCTTTCAAGCCTGTGCATTGACAGATGGTAGATGAGTCTACTTCAATCATATCGGGAACATCATTTGTCATCCCCCACAGAATATATCTCTTTTCCCAAATTCCATATAAATAACCTTGCACCCATTCTCCGTTGTCAATCCTCTTTGCCTTAAATAAATATCTATCTTCCATATCTTTCTGATTCCTCCAGAATTTTCTTGGCTTTAGCAATGTGTTCATTACATTTTTCATATAATAAATCTATTATATGAAAAATAAAATCTATTACCAAAAGATGAAATCTAAATCTAACTTCATTCATTTTTATACCTCCTATTCTGCTTCTGATTGAAGCCACTTTAATGTGCATTTATAACAATTTCTTTTCATCTCGCCATTACATTTGCACTCTTTGTTAAAACCTAAATCATACTCTGCCGGACACATAATAGATACTGCCAACTCTTCATCCGACATATTCCTTATCCTGTCGGCATTGGTCTGTTTATCATTCATTTTCAATCCACCTCCACTTCGTCCAATAAACTAATAACACAATCTTTACACAACTGCCTACCGTCAAATTCGTACAGCTTTTCTTCCTCTCCGCATCTATCGCAGTAGCAATGCGGCACTCTGCGGTTAGGGCATCCATCACCGATGCAAACCGTATCGCAATGCAGGCATTCATCTTCATACTTTACCATGATCTTTTAGCCCCCATATCATAAATACTCCTTGCTGTTTTAATTTTTCTCTTGCCTTTTTAGTATTTTCGGAATTTGCAGTTTCTAAGCATTTTTGATAATGCGTTTCGCAAATCTTGTATCCGGGCTTTATCGGATTGCTGCAAAAAGCGCAAAGTCCCAAAGTGTGACGCTCCGATTTTCTCGGCTTTGCATAAAACCCGCTTTTAATCCTACGCTGTTCAATTCGTTTAGCACGACATATACTGCAAAACCTCATTCCGTTTTCGGCAGGTCTTTTTTTGCAGTTAGGGCAAATGCCGGCATCTATCAGTTCGTGGTATCTTTTGTTCTGCGAAATGTTGTGCTGCGTTGAAATTTTATCTCCATTCCTTTCTCTTGCCTTTTGCATCCATTCCGCTTTTTTAGCTCTGCATTCCGGGCAATTCTTTTCTTCTCCAAAAATCTTATTTTTTCCGCATATAGGACATATCCCGTGTTCTTTATACCATTTTCGTGATTCATTTTCGTATTTCTTATGCTTTTCGTTGCAAGAAATACAAATGGAACCTTTTCTGTCCAATGGCTTTCCGCATTTTCCGCAAAGACCCTGTTCAACTCTTCTTTTGTAAAGCGATTTCACAGCTTCACAATGCTTCGTCGACATATTATCCCTCCTGTCTCCTAATAGCGTTTATCAACTCATACATATTTTCTTTAGCAATCCTATCTCTCACGCTTTCTTCCGGGAACGGCAATACAAAAGACCTCTCCTTGATACGGTTCACAATACGATCATCGTATCCAAGACTTTCTATTCCGGAATTGCTGGTGTAAATCGTCACCTTTTTATCCATATAGCGTGAATTGATCACTTGATAAAATCTTTCGCTTATCCAAGCCTTGCTACCCTGTTCCACGTCAAAATCGTCAATAATCAGCACTTCCGTTGTGGATAACTGGTTAATCAGCTCGCTTTCACTCTGGTACTCTGAATTTTTATCCCAGCTTTTCTTGATTTCTGCCAGAATTTGCAGGGAGGTAGCAAATTTAACCTGTACGCCCTTGTCCATCAATTCATTAGCAAGACTAACCGCCATTCTCGTTTTTCCGCTCCCTTTAGTTTGCGAATAAATGTACAGCCCTTTCCCTTGCCCTTTTAAGACGTTAAAATTGTTTAGGTAATAGTTTATGCCTTTAACAGCGTTTCGTGCCGCATTTTGGCAATTAGGGCTATTGTAGGCGGTAATATCAAAACTGCTGATGCGTAATTTGCTAAAATTCGATGGCAAATTAGCAAATCGCATCCGATTTTCTTCAATCTGCCTCCTGCGGATACCACACTTACACTCCCGGCAGAATGTGTAACCGTCTTTCTCATATTCTTCCCACCCAGTATCGTTACATACCGGGCAGGAATGCTTTGGTTCTTCATCAATGTGCCTCTCGGAAGAATTTCTCATAATCTGAATATCCGCCATCACTTTGTCTATTGTCCTGTCTATTACATCCATTACTGCCTCCCTTGTAATTCTTGTCCAGATAATCAACAAACGGTGTGGCAGCACTAAGAAATGTCGTTCCGTGCTTTATGTACTCCGTAGGCGTGCCTTTCTTTTTGCATTCATCCGCATAATTTCTGACGGCTTCTAAAAGCTCCGCCTCGGAATAACCGCTGTTCACTCTGGCACAATAATACTCATATGCCTTACCCTTGTTGATTTTCCGTGGGTAAATTTTCCAAAACTCCTCAAATGCACATACATATTTATTTTTTTCTTTATTTCTTTTATTCTTTATTTCTTTTATATAATAAGAAGGTTCACCGTTTAGTGTCTCACTTGTGTCCCACTCGTGTCTCACTCGTGTCTCACTTTGTGTCTCACTTCCTTGGAAGTGTTCCCAGTTAAGCACCGTAATTAGGGTGTTTTTTGAAGATTTCTGTGTCTCAATTTGTGTCTCGATTTCAAACTTTTTTAAAATCCTTTCAATTTTGCTTTTATTTATGTTCAAGTCACCTGCGATTTTTCTTGTCGATGTAATCAGCTGACCTTTTTTCAAAAAAATCTCTTCTCCCTTGAAAATGACTCTTTTTTCTTCATAATTCGCTTCGGTCAGCAAATAGCACCAGACGTAAAAGTATTCTGCGTCTTTCGTGCATATCGGATTGTCAAAAATCTGCCTGTGAAATTTAAACCAACCAGTGTGCATTAGTCATCACCAACCTAACCTACCGCCATAGAATATCCGCTTTCTCCATAATCCCAATCGCTGTTTTTGCAACGGTACATATTTTTTAATTGCGGATTATATCCATCAATCTTGTTCAAATCGCCATTTATAGTTTCTTTTATGAATTTTTTTAATGCCTTAGTTGCATTTTCTGGTAAAAATAAATGTTCGTATGTCATAAAACCTTTTATATACAGACAACCGTTTGATAATACAGTGTAAAATGCAGTCATTTTTCTTCCGTCTACATTTCTTATGTAGTACCAAGCAAATGTTTCCACTGGTTCCATATCTTTAGCAAGTATAACGTCGTGCGTATCCAGAAATTTTTTTGCTTCTACATCAGCCATTTTCCTGTCAAAAAAAACGGTATTTCCAATTTGTGAAGAAGTAACCGTATCACCACCGCCGTTTTCTAAATTACGCATATGATATCCTGTTTCTTCTCTATTTTTTCCGATAGAATATGAGCTTTTGCACTGCAAAGAAAGTACATCTCCTTTTAATACACGGAAAACAATCTCTCCATTTTTTATGATTTCACTTTGGAGTTTCTCCTCTTTTTCTTCCTTTAGTAAATCCATTAAATTCATTTGACCATCACAGGAGTAATTATCTAAAACCATATATGCCTCCATTTACTGTCTCAAAACTTCTTTCATTCTCTCTGCCATATCAATTACGCCTAGAGAAAACAATACTGATTTCAAACTTTCCATTCTGATTTCATCATCATCTTTACTGTCAGATAAAATATCAGCCATATTTTCGGTGACACTTTTGATAGCCAACAATGCATTGTGGTCAATTGTGCTTTCGTCGATTTTCATTTCGAATCACCTACTTTCACACAATCACTTTCAAGCATATCTGCCTTGATTAACTCATAAACAATATCAAGATATGTCCTATGGTCTCGGTATCTGCAATTTGCGTCTTTGTGTATTCTTGGGTCGTTCCGTTTCCACTCGTTCACGTCAAATATTGCTGGACTAACGAATAGCATTTTGCACCCCCTTGAAACGCAAAGATAATAGCAACCTTGCTTACCATACTCACCTTTGCACTTCTTGAAGACGAATTTTTCAAACTCTTTGGCTTTAACTTTCGGAATTAGCATTGTTTTTCACCCACTTTCAATAAATCCATAAACTTCTCATACTGCCTTTGGGAAATTTTGTTGTTCTTTTTATCCTCTCTAATTTCGATTTTAAGGTGCTTTTCTGCGATAGATGATAATTCCCTCGCTAAGTTCTTTTCTCCCTGTTTTAAACCGTCTCTGTATCCCTTTGGGGGCTTAAACTCATTTATCTTTTCCTTGCCCTCTCCTTGACCGCCTGCTGTTTTGTTATACCGGCACTGATAACCTCTTTTCGTGTACTCCAAAATCCAATACTGCTCCATTTTGTCAAGATCTGATTTTGGATAGTTTATAAAATTTAGTTTCCATCCATAAGGGTTTTCCTCACTGGAAAACCCTCTTTTCTTGATGGAAAGGTCAATATGCTGATACCCTGTCAAGTGACCACACATTCTCTGGATGATGTTCACCGCCTGCCCGATGTAAAAATACGAAATATCGTTTTCATCCGTTCTGGTAAGGAAGTAAATACCGCTACGGTCATTCAACTTAGGGCTTACTTTCAGAAGACGTTCACGGTTCTTCTTCTCGATAGCTTTGATTTTTGCTATGTTTTTATACTGACTCATTCCGAAGCTCCTTTCAGATTATCTGTAACTTCTCTTCATAGCTTTTATGCTCCCGAAAAAAATCACTCCTCCTCGATGTGATTTTTGATACTTTCAAGAATTTCCAAAAGGGCGTCCCGTGATTCCTTTTTGATTTCATTTTCGCTCATAAGACCTCTTTTATAAGCTCTTTCCACCATTTCTTTTGCTTCGTCTTTTCCGTAATTTTCAGTCAGACTTTCAATCATACCTTTTGTAAGTGCTGAAAACTCCGCCATAATAATTGTAGTTGTCCCGCTGATTTCAACTTCTCCAATATTTGATTTAATCATAATTTTTTACCTCCTAAAATTTAATTTTTTATGCTTCACTTTTTAAAAACTCAATAATTCTAGGTACGCAAATGCCCTCCGCGCCGCTGCAGCTGTCGCAATCTTCATCACAGGAAACGAATTTAGCCGTTCCCTCTGATACACTGTAAAGAAACTCCGCCATCTCTTCTACTGACATTCCCTTAATTCTTTGAAATTCTGTCATTTTCATTCTCCTTTCGCCTCCTTAACAATATTTTTAAATTCCTCTTTTGAAACACCGAATATTTCTATATATTCATAACCCGGTGCATATAATACACTTATTCCATCTTCGTAATATATTTCTATTCGATAGTCATTTACAAGAGATGGCGTATCAAACATCTGTATTCCATCTTTGAATTTATCTTTTAAAAAATTGATCAGCTTTTCTATTCTCAAAATGGCGGTTCATCTCCTTTCCTTAAAACCCATTCCTTGTTACGCTCTGCAACATCTACATTCACCGCAGGAGCAACTTTTTTCATCTTCTCGATAAAACTATCACCATCGGAATTTTCACTTGATAAATGGCACATTATGACATTATGTAGGTGGTCTGAATAATTCGCCTTAACAAAATCACAAGCTGCGTCAATGGATAAGTGACCTCTGAAAACGTGATTGTTTTTAGCCGGATTGCTCCAGTCAACCATATCTTTGTCGTAATTGACACCAAGAAGAATATGGTCAATATCCTTAAATTTCCATTTGATAACTTCGCAATCGGTTATGTAAAGTAATCTTCCCATCTCTTTGTGAGTAATCAGAAATCCATATATCGGGCAAGGTGTTCCATTTGCATCTGTGTGTGTCCAGTTTCCGTCAATCGTTGTTAAATCAAAATGTTTTACTGTAAAATAAGAATTTGCTAGAAACTGGTTCATAAGCAAGGTTTCATATGGCTTACATATTGGAATACCCATAGCTTCAAAATCTTTTACTGACTTGCTATGATCTGCATGAACGTGACTGACTATGCATCCAACCACATTTCTTATGTTCCAATTCAAGCCTTTTTTAATCTCCTTAATCGGTATTCCACAATCAAGGATAAGTGTTTCTCCGCTGTTGGAAGTTAGCGTATAGCAATTTCCGGCTGACGATGAACCTAAGCATTTTAATCTCATACTCACACCTCAATTTCATCATCCTGTGGGAATTGGAAACAAAAATTTTGATGATTTTTAAATTTAATATCCGCTAACCGGTTATCAATAGATACACGAATAATTTCTGTTCTATATCTCTTAAAAGCTTCTATTAAATCATCTGTCGGCTCAACATTTTGAAATACAACAACATTTTCCGCATACGCTTTTCTAAGCATTTCCATAGCCTGAACCGCCTTTTCTTCGGTTGAATATGTGGCTATCTTTGTACCTTTGCAACCACCAGTAGACGGAACAATCTTTATTACACGTCCATCCATATAGTCAATAAACAAAGTGATGTTTTCGTATGGATAATCGCATTTTCCATCCTGTGATATAATCCTCATACTACGCCTCCTCCACTTTCATAAATTCCGGCAAATCATCGTTTTCTTCTGCCACTGCATCGTCAACATCGGTCGCAACGCTGTCGATAACGTCTGATTCATCGAAATCAACGCTGTTGGCGTTCTGCTCAACATCGTATTCAACATCTTTCTCAATCATTTCCTGCTCACTGACAACATTCAAATCGTCAATATCGCTCTCTGTGCCGGTATGCGAATTGTTGATATATTTCAGAAGCCGGTTTTTCACTGTTTTCATTGCCATCTGATCCGGAAACTTCTGGTGAGTGCCATTTCCATTCTCTTTGTATCCGTACCCCTGTTGCCAAGCCTGCTTAATCTGATCCATCGTCATTACTTCCGAAATAATTTCCCCGTCATCCATAACAGCCACGGCATAAGCACCAATGATATTATCGTTGTTGATATTCTCAAAATACTGCTCGTGAGAATCAATCATAGTCTTTGCGTTTTCTTTATGAAATTTGAAGATATCACCTTTGTAAATCACAGAAGCATTGATATCTTTCAGCCCAAAACGTCTAGCAATGCAGGTGTTTCCGTAAACGGAACGCTGACATTGTAACTTGCCACCGTATGCCACCGGATAACACTGTTTCTTTCTCATAGAAAGACCGTCAGTGACCATTTCAATAAGGGCATTTTCGATACTTGCTCTGCTGCAACTCTGTAAAACAGGCTTTTTATTTCTGTCAGTAGTCTCCTGCAAAATAAGCATTGCCGACATAAACTCATTGGTATAGTTGTAATCTTTAGGGAACGTCAAGCCGAATTGCTCTTTCTGCTTGATCTTTACGACCATTCCCTCTGTGAAATCTTTTGCAACCAGTTCTTTGCTTTCTGCTTCTTTAATTTCTGTATTCTCCATAGTCATTCCTCGCTTTCAAATAATTTTTTTACATATAAATCCATTGAATAACAAAGTTTTACGCAATTTCCGTGTAATGCATGATTTTTCCAAGAATTGTACTTCTCATAAAACTTCTTTTCTGTCATTCTTCCAGATTTCACAAGCTTTACCCATGTTCTTACTCTTTTGCGGATTTTACGTTTATTCGATCCTGTAAGTTTTCTTATGTATTTTCCGTCATTCGTAATGTAATGATGAAAACCGGTAAACAGTATCCCGTTTTTAAACGGCAATATTTGCGTTTTTCCATTCAGCGACAATCCGAGGCTTGCAACAAATTCTTTTATGCAATCAAGGGACCACGTCAAATATCCCTTATCTTGGTGGATTAAGTAAAAATCGTCCATATATCGTCCGTATAGTTTTATACCTAATTCTCCGGTAATAAAACGATCTAACCCGTTAAGCATCAACAACGCATAAACCTGTGCAACTTGGTTTCCAAGCGGAAGTCCCAAACCATCAGTGCTGTCTATAAACAAATGATTTAGCCACTTCACATACTCGTCCGGGAAATGATAGTCTACAATGTCTTTTAGGACATCGTGATCTATCTTGTAAAAAAACTTCGTAATATCACATTTAAGAATCCAACCATTAAGACCATTTACTTTGTAAAAATCAAGCATTTGATCTCTTAGACAATTCATTCCGAAATGAGTCCCTTTTCCTTTCTGCCCTGCATAATTGGTTTTGATAAACTCGCTTTCCAATCTCGGATACAATATGTTGTCGCACAGACAATGTTGAACAACTTTATCCTTAAAAGAACACGATTTAATCACTCTCTCCTTAGGTTCATAGACCTTAAATTCATTGTACGGATTCATCCGGTATGTCTGATTTTCAAGCTGTTCTTTTAAAAGATGCAGTCCCTCAAGGCTCATTGTCTGAAATTTTGCACTGCTGCCATTGAATTTTTTACCGCATTTAGCTTTCTTATAAGCCTTATACAGATTTTCATAATCACAAATAATATCTTTATCCATAGTAAAAATTCCTTTGTATTTATCCTTTTAGGAAAGGATGCGCACTTTTTTGTATCTTTTTCCGATTTCGGCTTACTGCCTACTCTAACTGTCTGTGTGATACAGAATGGGCGAACACCGTTGTTGTTATTGTAGTTCCTTTTGTTGATATTGCCGGACGAAGCAACAACGGTTTATACAGTGCGCAACCTAATAAATTTATCTTTCTTTATCCTTAGTTCTCCAAGCAATCGCCATATGCTTAATGTCAGAAACCATCTTCGACCAATATTCCATGCTTTTTGCATTTATGATGTTTAGTTTCATTGATAATTCAATGTAAAACAAAAGTTCGTCACAATGCGTTATTGCTTTGGTTTGAAGCTCCGACCGCTCCCTGCGATACAACTTCAAATCCGTTCGATTCGATTCATACAGATACTCATAGATTTCAAGTGCTTTATTTTGCATTTTATCCACAAGAGAAAATCTGTATTTCTTCGGATATCTATTGCAGTTTGAAGTTATCCGCAGTGTATGTTCAGCAAGGTCTTTTGCTTTCAAGATTACCTTTAATTCCGTTCCAGCCATTTAATTACTCCTCTGATTCAAAGATTGAAGAAGAAAAGATACAAAACGGGCGAACACCGATGCTGCCATCGCGAACACCGATGCCGAAATTGCCGGACGAAGCAACAACGGTAACCAAATATTCATAATCGTTGCAAGGTGTACTCCAAGGAGTAATAAGCCACCACCAATTTTCCTCATTTGGAATAAGACTTCGATATTTCCTGTATTCATCTACAGTAAGAAGAGAAATAAAATCCTCGCACTTTTCATATTCAGTCTGACCGTCCAGAGATAACAGATCTCTTTCAAACTTAACGATATTTTCTTCTCCAACTTCATCGGATATCTTTTTGAGAAAATCTCCATTCAAATATTCTCTTAAACTGCTCGATTTCCAGTCGCTAGAAGAATCGTCAAACTTCATACATTCTTCCAAAATTTCACAAAGGCAAGAATAACCCTTGTCTGTAATGTCAATAATCTTCCAGTCAAGACCTGCGATTTTAAAAGTGTCTCCGATTTTAAGACCGGAATGGATTTTAGAAACACTTTTCTCCGCTTTCAAAATAGCAACCTCATTTCTAAGTTCGCTGATCTGCTCCTGTAAAATTTTCATTGTTAAATTAGCCATAATCATTCTCCTTTCGATACAAAGATATTAGATTTTAAGATACAAAATGGGCGAACACCGCCGACGTCATAGTAGCCCCTAGTGCTGATAAAGCCGGACGAAGCAACAACGGCGATTGAATACTCCCATCCTCTTTCAGCAGTAGACCAAGGCGTGCAAGTCCACCACCAATTATTTAACTCGTTATTCACAAGGAGATCATTGTACTTTCTTGCTTCATCAAATGTAATAGGTCTGACCTTGCATTTAAAACGAGAAAATTCTTCCTGCATGTCAACCGATGTCAAGTCAACAGAACATTCAACGATGTTTTCTTCACCAACCTCCGATTCAATAATTGGCTGAATATCTTCCTCGATAACCTTTCTAAGATTAGATTTTCTGTAGTCTCTCGTATCATCATCAAATACGATATTTTCCGCCATAAATCCTTTTGAAATTACTGCCGTTGTTTCTGCATATTCATTCTGATCAAGCACAATAAAATCATGATCTCCAATTTTGAACGTATCGCCCGGATGCAATTCACAGAGCTGGACTTTGCTTTTCTTCTCCTCTTCTTCAAGTCTTTTTACCAGTTTCCTTGCCATTTCCAATGTTTTACTACTCATTCTTTATCCCTCCATAATTTCCATATCTTTGTTATCAACAATCAGAAGAATATTCTGACTTTCGATCATATCAATTACTTTCTCTCGGTTCGCTTCATCCAAGCTCTCAACATCATCAATCCAAATAGGGCAACAGATTCCGCTCATTTTCTGAATCGAATTACAAATATCAATCCGTCCAATAATGCGGTTCCCTTTGTTGCTCATAGTAGTTAGAATTGACTTTCCGTCTACCATAGGGATGCAATCTGATTTATAACCGCCGGATTTTCCAATCTCAAACAGTTTCCATTTGACGATTCCAAAATTAGCATTTACGGCATCAGCCAATTTTGAGTTTTTCACTTTCTCCAAATCCTCAATCAAATGAAGAACCCTCTCCGCATCTGCCTGCTTCTGTGATTTTTCACGCTGCTCTTTTCGCAGAGTCTCTAATCTATCCTCGCAGTCGGAAGTATCTGCCTGCATCAGAAGCTTTTCGCATTCTGCCAATTCCGAACGGATTTCTGTCTCTTCTCCTGCCAACATAGTTTTCAAAGCCGAAATGTCATTGTATTTCTCAAGGAATTTCTCCTTTTCGGAAATCTCACTTTCCAACTTCTTGTAATCATCGGTGTCGGTAACGTTTCTTCTTTCTTGGGACAGATTGTTTTCAAGCTGCGCAATCTCTTCTTCCAAAATTTTCTTATCAGCTTCGTTATTTTTGTTTAATTCTTCTAATTTAGAGATTTCCTTGTTGTTTTCCTCGATTTCTTTCTTAACCTCCAAGCCGTCGCTCTCGATTGTTTTGATCCGCTCATTCTTTGACTTCTCAAAATCAGATTTCAGAGTTTCGATTTCTTCATCCGGCAACTCCCTGTGACACGTCGGGCATACAGTCGATTTCTCGTCGAATTGCTCTGATTTCAAAGACTGCCAAAAATTAGAAAGTCTTTCTCTTTCCTCGTTCAGTTTGATATTGTCTGCTTTGCAGGTGGAAATATAACGGTTGTTCGTTTGAATGACGTTCGTGAGGTTGATAAAAAGCTCTTCTTTGTGGTCGATCTTCCCTCTGATATCTTTCGTTTCCTTTTCGATTTCTTCGTTTGCTTTACGAACCATATCGTTAAGCCGGAATTTCATATCAAGGATATCGTTCGTCTCCTTATCGTAAGAATTCATCAACTTTTTATTAGAAGCCTGTTTGTCTTTGTTTTCTTTCAGACGTTCCAGTAAGATATTTTTCTGCAATTCCAATGCCGATACGTCCATTTCCTGCTTCTGCTTAATCTCCAGCTCTTTCTCTGCGATACGACCGGAATATGTTGATAATTCCTTTTTCATCTCGCTGATAACTGTTTTGTTCATTGACGTTATTTCATCCAATGTGTAATCAGACAACAACGGCAAAATCTCTTTCAAATCTTCGTTTCCTGCGGCAATATCGTAATCGCTAATGCTGTCCGTATGATTGAAAAGGTATTTCCTCATTTCATCCGGCTTCTGCGCGGTAAAAGCGTTAATGTTACAGCACATCTTGACAATGTCCATATCAATGCCGAGGTAACCCTTAAAGTCCTTGGCGGTTTTTGGAACGTCGTTGACAAAAAACTTGTTATCGTCCTTATAACTGCTGCCGTCCTTGCTGTGTGTCCGCTTCTGAACCTTTTTCATTGCGACGATTTTACCGTCAACATCAAACGTAGCCGATACAATAACATCTCCATCAACCGGCACTCCGCTTTCTTCCCGTCTTACAACCGGCTTCGGTGTCAAATCGTAGTCACAATCAAACAGGAGCCACATATAAGCATTCGCAATAGTGCTTTTGCCAACTCCGTTACGACCGATGATTCTGGTCAAATCGTTAAAACTGACCTTTTCGTAGCCATATGCCATAAAATTTGTCATTTCGATATCTAAAATCTTAATTTCCGCCATTGATCTCCTCCATCTTTTTATCCATCCTTTCTTTCCACGCCTTATCTTTTTCTTTTAATTTCTCCATAACTTCCTTTGCGCTAACGGTTCCTATGATGGTTAGCATCTGATTTACGTTGATATACCCCTCAAGCTCTATGAGACAAACCAAAACGTCAATCCGGCTTTCCATGCTAATCAATTCTTCATACCGCCACTTGTCAATCTCCACGGTATTCTTCTTGCACTCGCAAACCTTTTCTTCAACTCCTGTAACTTCTAACATTTACTTCTCCTTTCCCGGAAATACAATCTTTGTAACCTTTCCGTTGTTGATCACAAAACCAATGCCGGTAAAAGCACTGATAACTTCCAAGTCAATAATGGATAATTCATTAAAATCTACATTTACCATTTTTCTACATCCTTTCTATTTCAAACCGGAGCTTATCGACATATCTAACCTTTCCCGTGGTCTTGTTGATAAATCGAATATAAAACTCCATTTCCTCCAACAACAGCCAGTCATCGGCGTTCATAAAGTTGAAACTGCATAATTCACGCTGACGGCGGCTCAATTTCTTTGGTCTCTTTAACTGTGCCATCCCACAAATCACTCCTTGTCATCGTGTTTGAATCCTATGTACAGAATGATTGCCACAAATGCCAGCAGTTCAATTCCGACAACTGTTAAAACTCCAGCCCAAAACGGATTTATCCACATATCCTACTCTCCTTTCTTCAAAATCCTAACCTTGACAGTCTGAACGCCAAACTCTTCTGCATCCTTATGACTTTCAAAGTAAATGTCCAACTTGTTCCCTTTGATTTTTGCCCCGCAATCCTCGGCGGTAAATTTCCCGATGCCCTTTAGGTGTAGCTTTGTTCCATAAGAAATCACCTTCGGGTCAACTGCAATGGTACGCCCCTGCTTTGCTTTCGCTCCTGTCGCAGTCAATCTTCCCCATCTGCCGGAGCATTTCCGACAAGGGCAATATGCTGTCACTTTATACTTCTTCCAGACGATAGAAGCTTTCTTTTTCGGTTTTGCCTGCACGATTACTTCCTTATTATTAAGAAGCCCGTCAAACTGGCATCCGATATCCGCTACCATCAACAGCGGTACGACTACCGCCAACACAAACAGTGCTATTTTCTTTCTTTTCATCTTTCTTCCTTTCTAAACATTGATAACAAACTCGTTAAATTCGTTGAAACCGAAGCCCGAAACAAATCTACTTTCGATATCCTCCGGAACGTCTGTTATCGTGCCTTTGAATATCTGCTTCTCCTCCCCTGTTTCAAAAATAAAAACTTCGTCATCGTCGTACATATAAAGCTCCAACAGCTCTTTAACTTCCATCTTTTTCTCCTTTCATAAAAACAACTATTGCTATCAAAACCACCATTTCAAACAGACGGTCAATTACTTCGATATGGTCCATAGAATTACACCTCCATTTGCTTAAACTTATTAATAAAGTAAATCTGACCTTTACCGCTAACCTTTGTGGTTCGGGTAATTCTCACACTGCCATCGGGATTCTGAAAATTGCTTTCTTTCACCTCGAAAAGCCCCTGCTCGACATACCTTTGTTGCGGCATATTCCTTGATGAACCACTTTTGATTAAGTAGCCGTTGCTTCGTAACCACTCAAACAATCGTTTCTGCCCTATCTGGTAGCCGTTCTGACAAATCAGCTTTGCCAAATCACCAACAAGGATTGACGTCTTACTGGTTGCAACCGCATCAGCAAAAACCTCTTTCGGTTTCATACGCTGAATAATCCTGTCCCTCTCTGCGATTTTGTTATTGGCAACGACCAACGCCTTTGCCATCAGTTCTTCATCAGATAAATGTTCCTGCCCTTCAATGTAACCGCCGTTCTTTCTGATTGACGGTAGCACCTCGTCCATAACCCAACTTTCAAATCGCTCTGCTGACGGCAATTTCGACTTCATAATCAATCGGTACAAATCTCCCTCATTTATGTATGACATTGATTGTGTACCACTAGATGTAGGGGTGTCACGTTTCGTTACTCCCTTACAATGGTCCTTAACTGCCTTTCGAGGATTGGAATACCCAAGTGCTGTAGCCACATCCGTTGCTATAAAATACGGCTTTCCTTCAATTTGAAGTGTGCGGACATTTCCAAACTCTTCATTATTGAAAATCTGTAAATCTTCCATCTAATCTCCTTTCTGTGATATAATGTCCTAAAAAATTTAGGAGGATTTCGTATGCTTTTTAGAAATGATATAAAAATACTCAATATAATAAAGAATCAAAAGCCACAACTCCCAAACAACTTTTATGATTACAGAGACATATTCCAAGAATGCAAAATGCCACCAGAAAAATATATGATTTCTTTGAGAAATCTCGAAGAAAATGGGGCAATTTCCTTTGGGAACAAAGAAAAAACAGCATTCCTATTGGAAGGAAAAGGGTTGTATTACAGAGAATATCAATGGCATTGAATCCGAAAATACATTTTCGACAAATTGATCGACTTCATAGCCCTTATAATTTCCGTAATCGCACTGGTTGTCAGTCTTAATTAGCTTTTAGATTCTCCCAGTATTTCTCAAACTCCGATTCGGTACAATCCTTATGAATAACTACCATTTGATACCTCTTTCGTTCTTTAGGAGTTGTTTTCTTCTCTATGTACTCAATGTACTTTTTAAAGAAGTCTCTGCGACAATATGCCTTGTTATATCCTGCTGGCATCTTTCCGATACGCCTATCCCAAATCCCGTATTTCAGATTCCAGTAGATATCAAGAAGTTCATCCTTTGAAAAATTCTTAAGACTATAAATTTCCATCTTCCCTCCTCATTGTGATATAATCCTCTTATCCTAATAGAAAAGAGGTGAAACTATGGATAAGTACATCTCTGAATTTGCAGTTGCTAAAATCTGCGGATATGATGGTTCTTTCGATGATTTCAAAAAACTGTACGACCAATACTGTAATGAAATAGAACGCTCTGTCCCGCAGGAAAAACCGCAACCGGCAAAAGTCGAAGCTATTACAAATCCTTTCCGAAATAACTCTCGGTAGTAAACTGCTTCGCAATAGGAGATATGGCATTGAGAACCTTGATTGACAGCTTAATATCTGTCTCACCGGCTTTCTTAATGCCATTTTTGATATCCCGATAATCTTCTAAGATATCAATAGCAACGTGCTGTGCCATTTCTCCAACGCTCACAAATCGGTCATCCTCTTTCAGAGCAATAATGCTGTTCCCTGCATCGTCTGAAATTTTATACCTCTGCTTTTCCATATTTTCCTCCTTTCTACGCCGTCAGATATGCCAGCCGACCAACGACCGACAGCCTGTCCTTGACGTTCCTGTAAATTTCCTTGTACGGTAACTCCTGCTGTATGCCGTCCTGCACCATATTCAAAATGATGTTTTCCACAAACGACAGGTTCATAAGTTGCTGTGTTGTTGCTGTTTCCCTGTCTGTCACGCCTGCTGTTTTGTTTGCCAGTTTGGAATAAGTTACATACAGCATATCAGCGTGTTCACTGCCCTGTTTCTTTGCGTACTCGACTAACTGCTTGAGTACGTCCGTTTCGGCTTTTCGTGACAGCTTGCCGACCGACCGGCTTTCGATCCACGACTGAGACTGACGCTCACGGATGATTTTCTCCATCTGATTAAAGGCATTGATGTACTTCAACTTCCAATCAAGTGCCTTTTTCCCAGTAAATCCCATAACCAAAAGAGAAAATCCGTCACGGTTCATAAGATACATTGGATATTGTTTTCCCCTATTTTCATAGGTGGCTTCAAAGAAAAATTTCGCTCCACCATTTTGGACATTCACTTTTCCGATTAAATCAGAGTACATTCTTCTTATCTCTGAAATCAATTTGTCGTGTCTCTTTCCAAAACTTCTCGAAACATCCAAGCTGCTGCAAACCGCTTCTTCCTTTTCTAAGTAAACCAGTTCGTCCAAACTAAGCCTCCTTTGCTTCCTTATGCTTCTTCTCTTTCTGCTCTGCCATATTCTCTACTTTTCCGAGAATGTATCCCTTGTCAAAATCCGACATTTTAGGAATGGCGTCTTTGAGCTTCTCGACAATGTTCTTTTCCTTTTCACTCATAGGCTTTTACCTCCCCTCTTTGTTGATTCTAAAACAAGTATATGTCATTCTAAAACATTTGTCAATAAGTTTTTGTTGATTTTTTCAACAATGTATGGTATTCTATTATCAGAAAGGAGGGAATAGTCTTGAATGAGCGTATTAAACAAATAAGAAACACGTTCGATCTTACTCAACAGGAATTTGCGGATAAGATAAAAGTAAAAAGGAATACCGTAGCCACATATGAAATGGGAAGAAGTATTCCAAGTGACTCCGCAATAGCATTGATATGTAGAGTTTTTGGTGTTAGCGAGGATTGGCTTAGAACAGGAAGAGGAGAAATGCTTTCTAAAAGCACCAAAGACGAACAGATTTCAGAAATGTTAGGAGAAATTCAAAGAGGAGAAGAAGACAGTTTCAAACGCAGACTTGTTTCCGCACTATCTAAATTAAGCGATTCAGAATGGGATGTTTTAGAAAAACTGATTGATTCTATCGCTGAAAAGTAACAAAGAGCCACGGTAGGCAAAACCGTGGCTCTTTTTCATCCTATAAGTTTTTTTAGATAAGCGTATATGGCTTTTAGCCAGTAAAGGCTCTGACAATTATTCACCATTTCAATAATTTCCTGTTTCAATTCATCCTTTTCCATAAAATACCTCCATAGCCAATCTCCCCGTGACGATTTACCCCATTATAGAACGTATGTTCGGTATTGTCAATACTTCATAATCGGAGTAAAATTTTTATGTGCTTAAAATTTCGGGACGGTAGAAACGCCAATAACTACCGCCCCTATGCCAAAACTTGAAGCCCCCTCTTTGTAGGGGGTAAAACCATTATAGCACGCTTAATAGGAGGAGAAAGTATGATAAGGGATGAAAAATTGAAACAAATTTCGACAAAGTTGATTCGCTCTGACAAAGTGGACGATATTGCCACGCTACGCCGTAACGTGGAAATGTACGTTCAGGACCCAGATATCACGATACGGGATATTTCGGAACAGTCGGGCGTACCGATACCAACGATAAACAATCTGCTATACAAAGACAAGCAGGGAATACGGCTGTCTACCGTAATAGCACTGGCAAGGGCATTACAGGTCAGCATTGATGAATTGGTCGGCTGTCAGACCATGACAAAGGAAATGCGGGAAAGCGTAGAAATCTGCCGTGGACTACCCGAAAATGCACTGTTGTTAGTGCGGTACTTTATACGCCATCAGAAAATGCTCTACTCAAAAGTAAGTAACAAATCTAATTATATCTCTGTATTCGTTCCGAAGTATGAAAATGGAATCCTAGCAACTACCAACGTATCTGAAATGGTCAATTTAGAGAATTTTCCGTCAAATGTGAAATCCAAGGCTTATACGGGAATTAAAATTCCTAACGACAGTTATATGCCCTACTATATGGAAAATGAGATTGTACTGGTTGCCTGCGACCGTGAAGCTGTAAAAGGTGAGCATTGCATTATTACCAGTGGCGGCGGTATCTACATTGTAAAGAAAGAAATCAGTGTTCGGAACGGCAGGAAAGAGAAGCATTACATATCTCTTTATGGTGATTATGACATTATCCCCGACAGCAAAATTGACGATAGGATAGGTTATGTGGTCGGTTTTATCGACAGCAACGGAAAATGGGGCGTTCGGTGATTGAATTTTGGCAATAAAAAAAGAGGGGGCATATGCCCCCTCTTAATCAGATCTCTTTCAGTGCTTCTTCGATTTCATTTACACGTTTTCTCTTTTCTACACGGTTCTGGATATCTCCACCAATGGAATTGTATGTATCAGAAGCCCAGTCCTTTACAAATTTACCGACATTCTCCGCTTCACAATCCTGCAATCCGATAATAAGCTTTTCCATAGCCTTTGCCATTCGCCAATCACCGCAATTGGATGTGTTATGCTGTAAATCAGACTGCAAGCATCGAAGCTCCGCTTCTAACTCCTGTCTTTTTGCCTGTTTCTTCATCATTTCTTCAAATTCTTTTTCCATAATAGTTACCTCCAAACATTTCATTAAATTCCTTATCCAAATGGGTGAACAGCTATTATGAGAGTATAAACCGAGGACGCACACCATTCCATGTATTGCCTGCACCACCGTAGTACGCACTGCCAGTGTCGTTGCAAACGCAGAAACGAGAAGAAGACGCTACATCTTTAAGACAGTACCATGATGTCCGACTATTCATTGCTCTTCTACTATGAACAAAAAGCGGCAACTGCATTTTCGCAATACCCGTATCATATCCGCTGGATGACCAAATAGGGGAACCATAAACCTCAGCCTCACTCATAAGCACTGCCTGTCTCATGTTCCAAGCCCAATTATTACTGCATCCGTCAGCTGTTCCAAAACGATTTATGCCGGTTGCGTTGATACCGTTTGATAATAATTCATCTGTTGTTTTTAAATGGCTTCCAAACTCGGCATATAATTGCTGGTTGATTGTTGCTCCACTAGCAGTAGAGCCCTCTGTTGCGACTGCGCCCAAAACCGATTGATCCATTATTGACGCAACATATCCGCCCTCCGTTGTGTTGGTTGCGTTCATGGCGTGTCTACCAAAATGCTGTGTTCCTTCAAAGCCTTGACCAGGAATCATAACTGCATGATGATAATTTACATATTTACCATCTTCACCATTATACATCATAGTATCCAAACCTGCGATTGTGACATACTGGCTACCAACAGTTCCATTAGTCGAATCTGGACAAGTAATAGCTCTGGCCATTTTAATATAATCACCAACGTAAATGTCTTCAAAAAGCTCAAAACCATCTGTTCCGTTCAAACGCTTATAAAAGGTACCATCTGTAATATAAGATGTAAGATCTTTCGGAACAATTCTCGGAATATTGTGTGAAAAATTAGCTGTGTTCTTCACGTCAAGCACTGCATCTGCAACATTGTCGATTTTGTCTGAGTATTTTTGGCTGGCAACATCGTAAAAGGTATACTGCTTTTTGTATCCTCCCCTAACGACTGCGTTAAGTGTTACTTTCGTTCCGCTCTTAACAACCAGCGACACGGTCACTGTTCCGCTGTGAGTTCCCAGCTTTACACTTTGCGTTTTAGATTCATCCGTTCCGAGTTCTACGCTATTTCCTGCCGTGTCAGAAATTAAGTAATAAAATGTATTTGCCGACATTAAAGAGCTGATATTCCCTGCAAACCAAAGTGCATCACTTAATGAGTTTGATACGGAATAAAGCGGAATAGTGACATCTTCTGTAGCCGTCCCGATCACCCTATAGTAACTACCGCCAAAGCTAGTTGAATTTCTTGGCGTCACTTTAATTCCTGATGTTGTTTGAGCGGATGAAATAAGCGAATCAAGAATGTTCAAATTTACATCTTTTTTTTGAGCATAACTGTAATCTTCCCCTACAATATCATTATCAGAATCACTACTATAAGAATTGGCAGACCCCTTAACGATGATCGGCGGTGTCTTGATTTCCGGATTTCCAGAAACCGGCTCGATTTCTCGATAATAGTCAGAATCCGATTTGTCTGTGAAAATCCGAAGTTTTTTTGTTTGCAAAAAATCTTCCAGCGTCAATTTGTTCGTAAAATCCGAATAAACCGTCTTTGCATGAGCAAAGGCAAATACCTTTGTTGAAACTCCGTTAATGATTTTCTTCATCCATCCTGTTTTATAAGCCATAGTTGTTTACCTCCTAATCTGTAATATCTTCTCCAAGTTCTACTAAATTGTCTACATTTTCTCTCAAGTCAGCCACATCACCATTAAGGCTACCTGTATCACCTGTATATGGGGCAAAGTCATCATAGGTAGCTGAGAGGTTTGTTGTAAGCATTGGTTTAATAATTTCATTATTATATGTGACGCCCTCCACAGTTTGTACATTAAATAGAGTAATCAATGTGTCTTGCGTAACTGTAACTATATTATCTGTTACAGTTAAAGCGGTTACATTGTGGTATAGTTGTACACGCAGATTAACATAAGTTCTGGTAAGAGGTGTTAATTTAAAGTGTCCTACTTTATTTATAATAGGCGTATGACCTCCATAACTACCTTGTAAAAAAAAGTTTGCACCTGCACTAGCAGTACCATTCAATGTATAAGTACCATCCCCGTTATTGGTGCAAGTTACACCATTTACAGTGGTGGTTTCCAAAGTAGGCTTCAAAAGGTTTACAGTGGTTTCTGATTTATCTGCTTTTTCTTCTGCAAGCATCTTATTAGATGGGAAGTATGGTTCATACGATGTAGCTTCTGAACCTAATTCAATTTGCACATCTGTAAATGATGGCATTACTGTATTACCCTCAGAATTTTTAAAAAATAGCCACCCAGGATAAACTCGTTGATCCTCTGGCAAAGATTCTTTGGTGGTAAGTGTTATAGACTGTCTTTCTCCATTACATGTAAATGGTTCCGCAGTGATAAAAATAAATTCATTTGGATATCCAATATAATTACTAGCCCCAATAAACGAGATAGTATATGTTGTTGATGGTTGTAAATTTGCATCCACTGACAAAGCCGTATAATACTGCTCCGCAGTTGTAGCAATCTTATATGATTTTGCAAGATTTTTACCGCCAGCTACTTCTCCATAACCATTATCAGATATTCTTTTCTGTACTTCTGTATCATCATATACTGTATCAGTAAACTTTGCATTTTCGGGTACATCCGATTTTACAGTATGACCATTTACTGTTGCAGAATTTCCACCGTTTGCAGGTAGCTCAGTTGGGATTTCTGTCTTGTTTGCTTTTTCAGTCTGCAATGTCGTAATAGCACTCTTGTTATCCTTAATAGCACTGTTCATAGCACTGGCATCATTTTCATGACCAGAAATCCAATCACTAATTTCTTTTAAGGTATCATAATTTTCCGGAGCATCTGCCACAATCTTTGCCACTTCGTTTGATACAGTGCTTTTTACCTGCGTTTCGGTCTGATAATTGCTGTCGTTTGTCAATTGAGACACATTTGTTGGAATTAAACTCGGATTTGCCTTATTGCTTATGTCAGATTCCATTTCTGACAATTTTTTATCTAGCGTTTTGCTCCCATAAACAATAACAGCTTTTTGGTGAGTGACCGGATAAAAGTCATTGCCGTTTTTATCTGTGACCCATTGAATTTCCATATTTTGCACCTCCTAGTCGGTAATGTCATCCCCTAGTTCTACCATTCCATCAACGGTTATAATTAAATTATCTATTTTTCCTTTAAATTCCGGAGTATCCGCTTCTGAAAAATCTACAGCGGAATGACTTGTAACCTTGTTGCTTAACCTTTCATCATTTCCAGCGCACGCATCATCGGCGCCAATTCCAAGCGGTCTCCAGCTGTCGGTAAACAGTGCATCCACAGGAACATCTTTTTTCACATAATGATTCCCAATTTGCAAAACAAGATTGTCAAGATTGGTTTTATCTTCATCGCGAAAAGAGTTTGTATCCTCCCACGATGACCACTGACCCTGCGCATATACCCTTTCATACTTCTTAATTCCGGAAAAATCTGTTCTGCTGTTCTTATAAACAATTCCGGTTTGATAAACAACCGAAGAACGATTTGCGCTGTCCGTAGCTTGCAATACAATCCCAAAAAATGCAGTCCCATAATTTGCGGCATCGCTAGGAACACCATTTGCCGAAACGCTACTTCCATAAAATCCTGTGTAAAACTGTGTATTCCAATCTGTAATCTGAACACATTCTCTCGCCAACGCAAAAACATTTCTTTGCGAATCTGCATCGTATTCTACAGTAAGCCCACGACCAGCAATATTCATAGAATCTAAAATCTCCTGCTTCGCCTTACTCGCCTGCTGTGAGTAGTATTTTGCGTTATCGGCATCCTCTCCATCGCGGATGCCGCTACTGCCTATCGCATAACTTTGAGCCAATTTAGCATCGTTAGCGGCGTTTGTGGCACTCGTAGCGGCGTTGGAAGCATTGGTGTTAGAAGCATTTACATTGCTAATAATATTTGCGAGATAATTCTCCTCAAGATACTCTTCCGTTATACTTCCCTTTACAAGATCTGCGCTAACCTCATAACCATCCTCATTTTTCGTTTTTGTAAAAGAAATTCTAAGACCGTTATTAAAGTTGTAATCTTGAATGAGTTTACTAACATCGGCAGTCCACTCCGTTCCATCATCGGTAGTCATTGTGATAACGCCATTACTATCCATCGAAAAAGAAACAGGGATTTTTTCGACATTAAAATCAACGCTGAAGCTTGTTCCGTCAAAAAATTTAAACGTCAAAATTCCCGTGTCAGAATCCCAAGTAGGAGTTTCGGAAAGAAGCTTATTTGCTGACGATTTATCAAGTTTTTTAACCTCTGATTCCGTATGCGCAACATCAAGGTTTTTACACAAATCATCAATGGCTTTATCCATTTTATTAAGATTGCCTTTATCAATCGGAGTTTTCAAGCTTTCAGACTTGTTTTCCCAGTTGATTCTCAAATAGTCTACTTTTTGATAGTTTCCAGAAGAGTCTTCCCCGCTAGGTAATGTACCTCCATCCTGTAAATGCAGTCCCAAAAGAATTTGTGCCATATGCGAAATATCAGAAGATTTTGTTTCTGAATATACTGGTATCGAAACATTTGTTGACACACTGCCGCCAATAGAACCATATGCACCAAATGAAGCATAATACGTTGTCCCGTTATAATCAAAGCTCGCCGTTTTATTAGAAAGCGGATTTCCGTTATTGTAATTATCGCTGTATGAATAGCAATAAGCTTCTGTGTTTGAAACAATCAGAGGATGCCAATACGTTCCGTCATTAGCAATCATTCCAATCGCCCACCATTCTTCTGTATCCGTTTTTTTCTTACAAGCATACTGATTAGCATTCTGCCTTATGAGAAAAGTCCCTAAATAATCAGAAGAAAGCACTTTTTGAGGTTCGCTTATCGAATATTTACTGTCCATTATTTACCTCCTTTAAAGTTTTTTCCAATATGAATAATTAACTCTAATTGTTGCCAATGTTTTACTACTAACAACTGCGCTTATCGTTTGGTTAGTAGGTGCTATGGCAACGGTTCCTATTTCAAAATCTGCCGATTCCAAATCTCCATTGCACATAGATGCCGGCATTGTTTGATCCACTCCTGGTGCTGAAATAATTAAAACCATACTATTAGAGCTTAGTTCTTTTATGATGCTCCCGCATATAAGCTGGCTTCCATTGATTACCAAGGAATTTCCAGATATCGTACCACCACAAGCCATATCTCCTTGAAAAACCCCGTCTCCCTCTGCATTAACCGAGCCATTTGCGGATAAATCGCCATCAGCAGAAACGGAAGAATCAATTTTTACTATCGAAATGGGGTTTAGCGATGCATCATACCCATTTTCTTCAACGCGAATTTTCGATTCTATTTCTTGCTGTGTCGGCGTACCCATTTTGGTTGTATAAACAGTCTTTTTCAAGCTGATGCCATCATAAGACACCTTTGTTTCATCGCCGTTTTGATATGCATTTTTACTTCCGGTTCCGGAATTATCATCAAGGTAAACCGTCTTATACTTTGTCGTAGAAAAACCGTTTTCCGTATTCATTTCCGTATTAGTCCACTCGACAGTGGGAACGGAATCTAAGTCATCCGAAACGTCAACCCAATGTGCCCCGTTCCCAAGCTTAAACTGAAAAACTTCGGATGCAGACAGATTGAAGTAATAGTCTCCTATTTGCGGAGTAGAATCTAATTCTACCGTTCCACCGGGGACAGAAATATCTTTAGGTCTTCCTTCGCCAAAGAATTTTATGGCTAAATCTTCTCCGTTTATTTTTGCGCTTACGTTGTAATTGGATAATTTTATTAAACTTTCTGCACTTTTCGTGCTTTCAAGGTGAAGTTGACCGCCAACAAGCTCAAGTAATTCTTCCGCTGTCAAGCTTATGTTGTCAGAAGTGACGGTAAAATAATTTTTTCCGTCATCAGCATTTACGCCAAGCCCGACTTCGACCATCCGACCATTTTTATCAACCTTAAGGACAATCGCACTAGAAGTTTGCTCAAAATGGCTCTGCTCTTTTTTTCCCAGATCAATCACATCGACAGACAGAGCGTCTATTGATTTTTGGATTTCAAGGCTTTTACCCATATTTTGAATAAGCTCATCTCTCGTAGTCTGCTCATTCGCTCTGACCTTATTTCCTTTTGACGAAAACGTATCTCTTAGACCTTGAACACCCGTAAGCGTTCTTGAAAGAATAGGAGAGACAACTCCATCTCTATTTTTTACAAGAGAATACCAATCGCCAACGTCCATATAAGGCAAACCCTCAAGCGTAGTTTCGTTCGGTCGATAAACAAAGCCACTTAACACGCTTTGTATTCCTTTCCCGATACTTTTAAGCTCTTCTTGAGTTTTTCCGTAAAATAAAAAATTTGAAGAAATGATATATGGGTTACTTTCGTCATCGCTGGAAGCAACACCAATGTCATCGGCGGACGACTTAATCGTCACGCATGTGATAGGCATCGTTTCATATTCTTCAAATTTTGTATTGACATACTGCGATTTGTCTGTTTCTGCGCCGACATATTGAACGTTTGCTCCGCTTTCCGGGTATAAATCCTCTGCCGGGTATAAATCTTCTTCCGGGAATAACCCTGCCGCTTCCCTTGCGATTGCTTCCGCAAACTTACCGTTTCTATCAATGTAACCGAATGCTCCGTTTGCTTCGCAAATGCACTTCAAAATCATTACTCCTGTCAAATTCCCCTGCGGAGACAATGTCTTTTTTGCTGTTTCATCGTCGTTTATATAATTCCGTCCCACGAAATCAATTCCAAAATGATTTAAAATCTTCAATCGAAACTCGGCATATGAAATCGTTTCATTTTCCGCAAAAATGTTGTTATAAAACTCCGACACATCTTCTGACGCATCGTAAAGTGCGTCATATGCGATTATTTTCTTGTAATCCTTATCATCTACACACTTTGCACTATCGACACGATATACCCCCATAGGGATTGTTAAAACAGTGCTTCCTTCTGTATCTTCCACATCCATATAGCACTTAAATTCCAAGCCGGTTACATCCTTGTCCATTACTTCTGATACTTCAAATTCAATACTAGAAGCAATGCAACCGCCCAAAGACAACTCTTCATCGCTACAGATAGATTGAGTGATTGTAACACTTTCTTGATGGATGATTTCGTTATCAATCGTCAAGTTGATATCATCAAAAACCATCCGGTACCCTTTGTAATATCCAGAAGAGTAAAACATAGCTTTTTGTTCGTCTGTCAGATTAAGCATACGGCACCTCCTTAATACTCAATAAACTCCCACGAAATAGGCATATACGTTGGAACGCCCTCATAAGTCCCTCCGTACTGAAATTGAACGTCCGGAACATAAAAAAATCCGTGGTCATAATCGTTAGTCCATTCGTTGAAATACCGTATCCTTATTTTCTTTTCTGGCAATCCGGCACAATCTTTTTGTTTCATACCGGTGGTAAGTATATTCATAAAAGAACGCATAGTGGTGTTTTTCATGTAAATGGTCGAAAATGCAATTCCGTCACGCATATGCTTTAATACATTTCTTTTAAGATGACCGTTTGCGTTTACATAGCTGTCTAAGTCCTGCGCCCTGCCGGGTGTAATATTAAGATTGTTGGCGGCAATGTATTTATCAATCTTTGTATACTGATAATCACCTCCGGAATAACCGGTTGCTATCGAAACAAGACCTTTTGCTTTCTCAAATCCTGCCATTTTCTACCTCCAATTATTAAAGGTTAGCGGCTCTGAATAGACATAGCCGGAAATAAAAAAAAGCGGTGTTATCCGCTTTTTTAATGCTTTTTTGAAATCAAATTCTAAAACTTTAATTTTTTTATTGTTTTTTCCTTAAAATAATCTCCATTTTTTCTGTATTTCAAAGAAAACTCTACGCTTTTCGGATTTTCAATGCCTTTCTTGGATGTCAGATCCGAAATATCTGCTGTTATAGTTGTTACTGATTTAGGATATACGCATACATCTTGTGTGTCGAATAAATAGTCTGTTTCCAATGCCCATCCATCAACGGAAGCGTTTGTAAAATCCAAATTCGCATAATAGTTATTATTATTTATAACTGAGAAAACGAATTTATCAGAATCTAATTTTTCTTTCAAAATTACAAATCCGGATTTCTTTTTGGAACCTTTACCGCCGGAGAATTTATTTTCTCCTTTGAAATTATTCGTTTTGATTCTTATCTTTTTAGTGTAAAAATCTCTGTAATTTTTCGCATCATCGTACGCCCATATTACCAAATCTACATACTGTACTTTATCACCTTTAGACAGCCATCCATCTTCAAAGTCAACATCCATCGTCCCTTTTTTACCGCTTGGAACACTTGTAGAAAAACTGTATATATTACAGTTAGTCATTACTCCATTGATAGCCATAGAATGAATGTCAAAAGAAAAGTCTTTTTTGCTGTTGTTTTCTATGTCAAAAGAAAATCCTTCATCATCGCCACTTGTTATTGCTATATTGCACTTGTGACCGCTGTATATTTTTTTCAAATCATATTCTGTTTTCTTCTTTTCTTCGTTCTTTGTTTGCTGATTATCGGAAACTGTCTCTTGATTATAGTTTTTCCCTGCATCGTCATTATCGTTATCGTCTGTTATCCAACAAAAAAATCCAAGTACACAAATAACTAAAACGATGCTCCAAAGACAACCATGCTTCTTTTTCTCTTTTTTGATTTTCGGTGCAACATTTTGTTTTGTTGGCGATGGCTTCCAATCACTTTTCGGATTAATTTTCAGCCCATCATCTGTTTTCTGATTACTTTTCATAGAATATCCACAATGAGGACACGTTGCCGCTTTATCTGATACATCCCCGCCGCACTCCTTACATTTAATAATCATAGTATTTCTCCTTCCTGTTTTTAAAATTTACCCTATTATACACTACAAACAACAGATTGTCTATGCATAAAGCGGTCTGCCGTTTGATTTCTTAAATCTTTCGTTTGCATCGGTCGTAATTCTGACAATGTCACCGTCAGATACGCCCTCGACATAAAGAGCCTGTCCGTTTCCGCTGTTCATTTTGTTGATGGCAACAACCAGACTTGTAAGCACCGGAGTCATTACATTGTAAACAGCATCCGCAACGCCCTTAGATGTCGATGCAATAATCTGGTCATTGTTGATTACTTTTGTTCTATTGCCTTGCCTACCGACAAGCTCCGGTTTGCCGTTTTCTCTCGCATAAAAAAGCTCGCCCATTTTAGGGGTGCCACCATTTTCAAACGTAGCAATGTGATTGATGTTAAACCCAAGCGTTTTACCACCTAGAGCCTTTGGCAATTTCAATGAAATCTTATTGAGGTTATCAATGATTTTGCTGTTGATCCATCGTATCAGCGCGTTAATTCCACTTTTTAAAGTGTCCATAGAGAATATGCTTTTAATTTTTAAAGCTTTATCTCCCCACCAATCCTTAACATTTTTCCACCATTTAGATATTTCGCTGGCTTTTGTCGAAAGTTTCGACTTGACCGATACAGCCTTATCTCCCCACCAGTCTTTTACGTTACTCCACCATCCTGCAACTTTTTCTTTTGTCGCTTCAAACTTTGTCTTTACCTTTAACGTCTTTTTGCCCCAGTAATCTTCAACGTCAACCCACCAGTCTGCAAGACCTTGTTTCCACTCTTCCGGACTGTACGTGAATAAATCTTTGAATTTAAACTTGTAAGCATATTTTTTCTGCTCATCGGACATAATAGCTTCTCCGATTGCCTTTCCTATATTCCATCCGACAAATGCCGCACCAACAGCAGCGGCTACGCTTGCCAAAATACTTGCCGCTGTAGCAGCGGCTCCGCTCGAAATAAAAGTTCCTATTACTGATGGCACTTTCGTTATGGCTTTTCCTATTCCTTTTGCTGCCGCTTTTGCAATCGTTCCAACGCCTACGCTTTCTACACCTATAGCTTCCGCTATTTTTGTCATCACTTTTGTTGCAAGTGTTTTAAAAATGGTTTTTCCAAGTCCTGTGAATTTAAGGATTCCAAAAATACCGATAATTGATGTTTCTATCGGTGCAGTTTCCATAGACCCTTTAATTGCTTTTGCAATAGCTTTTCCTATAGCAAGTGCCAGTTTTGCCAAGTCAATAGCAACTTTACCGAAATCTATTCCGGAAAGAAAATCACCGATGCATTGACCGACATAATCCCAATCAACAGTATTAAGAGCCGTTGTTATCGTGGTCACAAATCCACTGAAAGTATTACTTATTGTTTTTCCAAGCTTTTTCCATCCGCTTTTTCCGAATCCCTTGAAAAATCCGTTTATTCCATCTCCTATCTTTGTGCCTAAATCTTTCCAAGTCTCCTTATTAGATACCAAAGTATAAAGAGCATTTACCATAGAATTGACAAGTTTTCCGAAATTTTCCCCGATTCCTTTAGTATCAATCCCCTTTATCAGCTCTCCTATGCGTTTAGCAATCAAATCCCAGTGAATGCGATTTAATGCTGATGTTATTGCTGTAAGAACGCCATTTGCCATATTATTAAATGTATCAGCAGTAAGACCAGCATCCCACGTTGTGAAAAATCCGTTAATTCCAATTCCCAAATTTCTTCCAAATTCACCCCAACTAAAAGTTGTCGCAAAGCTGTTTAAACCAGTAAGGACTGTATTCAGAGAATTTGCAATAGTGCTTCCTAAATCAGAAAAAAGTCTTGCTCCCTCGCCTCCTGCAAAAAGTCCGTTAAGAAACGATGCTAACCCCGTTCCAAATCCTGCTGCTTTTTGATAAATGGATTTCCAGTCAATATCCTCCATAGCCTTTGACAAAGTTGTTGAAATCTTCTTACCAAGCTTTTCAAGTGTATCAATATCACTTTCAAACTTCTTGAAAATGCTGTCTTTCTGCTTCCACTTTCCACCGCTTCCAGAGCCGATGTTAGACAGCTCACCAACGCTAGTGCCACTGCCATTTCCTGTGCCGTCATTATCTTTTCCTTTTGAGGATGTAAGGTTATTCAGACGGTCAAAGCCTTGTAACTGCTTATTAAACTCTTTTTGTGCCTTTGTAGCCTTTTTAGTAGCATCAGCTGTATCGTTTGCTCCGTCAGCGGCATCTTCCATATCATCCTTGTAATTTTGAGTAACGCCGCCGCCCTCTTCATATTCCCATCCGAAAATCTTTCCAAGTGCGTCTCTGGCTGATTTTGCAAACTTATCCAGCTGAACCAAAGTGCTGTTCATGGCTTTTACAAAAGGCTTAAAAGCGTTAATCGCAATTTGACCAATCGTAGAACCTAACTGCTGAAAATTTTGTTTCAGCATACGGGTTTGGTTTGCCCAGGTATTAGAAGTCCTAGCAAAATCCCCCTGTGCGGCACCTGTTTGTGAAATCACATACTGATAGCGGAGCATTGTCTTTTCCGCTTGTGACATAGATTTAATATTTGCATCTATGCCCTGCTTATGCGCCCACTCTTGAAGAGTTGCCTGTGTAAGGTCGATTCCGTATTTTCTTAACGGTTGTGTCGTGCCGGTAAACACTGACTGCATAGACTTGGCAACCTTTTCCTGATCCTCATTATAAAAAGATGCCATATCAGCAGACAGCTTGGTCAACTCTACAGACATTCCAGACATTTTCTTTTGCGAAAATCCGACTGCTGTCCCCATTGCTTGGAAACGTCCGGCGATCTGCTTTGCTGTCAATTCAGACATACCGTAGTCTTGAATGGATGTTTTTGCCAAGTCTTCAATCTTGCTTTTATACTTTCCGAATCCAACGTCAACGACATTCTGAACCTCTGTCAAATTAGAGGAATAGTCCATTGCAGACTTAAGACCATTAAAAGCTCCCTTTGCCGCATTTACTCCAATAACAAGCTTTGTTAGTTTGGATGCAATGCCGCCAAATCCGCTACTTAATTTTCTTTGAGATGAAAAGCCGCTTTTCATTCTGGCAAAGAAAGAACCGATAGAAGCACTGGAAGCCTTAATGTTTTTGCCGATATTAGAAAAAGCCGCAATCATACGGCTTTGGAAAGTACCGGCATCTTTTCCGGTTTCATTCAGTGTTTTTTTGTAAGTCTTAAGCTCCGATTCTGCCTTTACAAGCTCTTGGTATGATTTATCAAATCCCTCATTTCCAAAACCAATACCGGCAGATTGCATCTTTTTAAGGTTTGCCCTTAATTTTCTGACTTTCGCATCTAAGCTGTCCGTTTCTGCAATATCAGTAGTGATGCCTTTTGCTTTCTGATTAAGTGCCGCCTTGTATCTCTTAGCTTCGTCTGTGACTTTTGTCAAAGTCATATATGCGGCATCCCATTCAGAAGTACCCATTCCGAGACCGCTTTGCTCTACGCTTGCCAAATACGATTTAGCGTCCTGCACCATAGCGGTATATCTTGAAATACCATCCAAATTCGGATTAAGACCGGTTTTTAACTCTTCCTTATAATCGCTTACCTTTTTATTAAGCTTTTCAACAGCTAAATATGCATCGTTCCACTCTTTATCTCCGGCAGAATATCCTTGGCTAGATAATTCCTTAAGACGTTGCTTTGCATTATTAAGAGCATCACCGTACTCGTTTGTACTCTTTTCTGCTTTTTTAGTTTCTTCAATGGTTTGCATCAAAGAATCAGAATATCCAACTGCTGATTTCGGAATATAGGAAGTCTTTGGTTGTGCAGATTTGGTATCTTTTATACCGCCATTATCGCTACGGTTAATCTGAATCTGCTTTTGTGATGTTGCCATTTCTTTCATTTTCTTTGAAAGAACATCCATTTTGTTAATGGTTTCGGCAATATCGTACTGCATATTTACAAAGGAGCTTTTACCAGTAGATGCACTACCGGTAGCCAGTGCCTTTTTCTCTTTTTCTGATAAATTATCCAGCTTCGCAGAAAGCTTTTCATACTCTTTCTGTAATTGTACGGTAGACCCCTCAAACTTTGCGTCTTTTCCAATTTCAGAAAACTTTTCCTGTAATGCGCTAATAGCAGACATTCCGGTTTTTGTATCTACATTGACTTTTGTCTTTCTCTTTCCGAGATTTTTTACAGACTTATCAATTCCGTCAATAGCGGCTTTGGCGTCTTTCAGACCGCCATTTTTAGCGATACCATTGATATTTTTAGCAAAATTACCAAGTGCGGATGTATCAACTCCTCCAATAGCAGAAGATACCGCACCAAGCTTTTTTATAAGGCTATCAAGTGCGGCATTTGCCTTTTTCGCACTCGCTTCAATTTCTAATTCTAAGCTTTCCTCTGTAGCCATTACCGCACCCCACTTTCACTACTGCGCTTTGTTATATGCCAAAACAGCGTCTACGATTGCCTGTGCAATCTTATCCTTTGACTTTTTGTAAAGGTCAAAATCGTCTGGATCGGTTACAAAACATACCTCAATCAGCAATGCCGGTCTGTTCGTTTGATTAAGGAACCAAAGATTCTGCGTAGCCTTAACCCCGCGATTTGTAAATCCGATTTTTGAAATCTTATTGCAAATCCTTTTAGCCAAATCGCCACGAACGCCGTCTGTTTTTCTCACCCAAACCTCTGTGCCAACATTTTTCTTATCTCTCATTTTTTGGTGGTTTGCTGCATTGAAATGGATTGAAATATCAACATCTCTTTTCTTTGAATTGCACTTTGCGCAAATCTTACGAAGAACGTCATTTTGACTTGTCCCGTTATTGACCGTACAGTTGTACGCCTTAATTCCATTCTTTTTCAGAAGCTTTACTACCTTTTTTGTAATAACTCTATCTTCTTTGCTTTCGTCGATGTAATCACTGGCACCGCAAGCAATCTTACCCTGCGGATTATGACCGCCGTGTACCGTTACCGCTGTAATCTTTGCCATCTTTATCCCTCCATTCAAAAAAAGACGGCGGGGCTTTTACACCTCGCCGTTACTTTCCATTAGTTTTTTACTCTGAATTTCAAG
>ERZ773200.477-NODE-477-length-42069-cov-28.829390_pt1 | contig 42069 bp, 34 predicted proteins | sample MGYA00581008_ERZ773200 | MGnify/ENA primary metagenome ERZ773200 (study PRJEB29015, sample SAMEA2737770) | human gut metagenome | biome: human gut; feature: human-associated habitat; material: faeces | place: China | collected 2012 ... | reverse complement strand
GCGGTTCATGGCCACGATCCGGCAGTAGGACTGGTCCTCGTCGCCAAAGGGATGCGGCAGGCAGAGCGTGATATCGACGTCGCCCTGCGCGTGGAGTCCCTCCGTGATGCCGAAGTTGGCCGTCGCCAGTCCGCCATATACGTGGGGAGGATACTCCCATCCAAACATTAATACCTTCATATTCTTATATTAGAGCCTTCCTTGTTTCTTTACTTAGCGTACTTATACTTTTCGAGCAATTCGTTGGCGCGCAGCACCTCTCCCACGTTCATGGCGAAGGAGATGCCCCCTCGTCCCTTGAAGGGCGGGTTGCCGTCGAAGAGTTCGGGTAGCGTGCCCACGCAATGTTGGAGCACCTGGTCCTCGTAGCCCGCCATCTGTCGCTCCACGAAGCTGATGCGCGACCGCTTGTAGAGTTTCAGACAGGCCTCGATGTAGAATCCCGCCAGCCAGGGCCATGCCGTGCCCTGATGGTAGGCGTAGTCCCTCTGCGTCTGCGGTCCGACATACATCGGGTTGTATCCCCCGCTCTTGGGCGAGAGCGTCCGCAGTCCCTTGGGCGTGAGCAGTTCGCGCGTGCAGATATCGACGATGCCCTTCTTCTGTCGCTCGTCGAGGGGCGAATAGTCGAAGGCCGCGGCAAAGATCATGTTCGGTCTCACGCTCCAGTCCGTCATGGCCCCATCGACATAGTCGTAGAGATAGCCATACTCGTTGAGGAAGGTCTCGACAAAGGCCCCCTTCGTCTGGTCTGCCAACTGGTCCAGTCGGTCGGCCTCGCCGGCGTCGCCAAACTCCCGTTTCATGGAGGCCACGAACCGCAGGGCGTTGTACCATAGGGCGTTGATCTCGACGATATAGCCCGTGCGTGGCACGACGGGCTGGCCGTTGGCCGTGGAGTTCATCCAGGTGATCGGCTCCTCGCGCCCCTCGGCATAGAGGAGTCCGTTGTCGTCGAGCCGCAGGTTGGGGTGGCCGCCCCGGATGACGTAGTCCACCAGTTCGCCCGCCAGGCTTCCGTAGAGCTTGTGGGCTCGCTCGCGTCCCACGGCCTTGGCATACTGCTGGATGGTCCATACGGCCCAGAGTCCCACGTCGGGCTTCTCCATCTCGTAGATGCTGACCGTCATCGGCTGGCCCGTCATGAGCTGGCGCAGCCCCTTGGCCGCCGTCTCCATCACCTCCTCAAATCGTGTGCGCTCGCCGCCTGGGAGCGTCAGTCCGGGCAGAGCGATAAAGGTGTCGCGTCCGCGGCATTTGAACCACGGGTATCCCGCCAGGATATAGTTCTCTCCTTCTTTCGAGCGGTTGAGAAACTGGTGTGCGGCGTTGTAGAGGCAATGTACGAAGTTGTCTCTCGGTATGCGCTTCTCGCGCTCCTCCTCGAAGATGGGTGCGAGGGTGGCGGTATTGCTTTTCGAGGTCGATGCGGCAAAGATGATGCTCTCTCCCTTCTTGATCGGCAGTTCGAAGTAGCCCGGCACGTAGAGGTCCTCTCGCGAGGCGTATCCGCGCTCCTGCTCCTTGGGATATTCCAGGTCGCGATACCAGTCGGGGTGGAAGACAAACGTGGGCTTCTTCGAGAATTGCATATATAAGTAAGGATAGCCCGCGTACATCCTCGTGCGTATGCCGTTTTCGATCTCCTCGTATTCGCGGCTGGCCGTGGGGTTCTCGTGCGTAAACTGCTTCACGCTCCTGAAGGCCAGGAAGGGCCTGAAGCGCAGTTTCGTCTCGGAGTGGGCATCGACGAGGGTGTAGCGGATGAGCACGCGGTCGTCGTAGTGCTGGAAGACCAGTTCCTTGCGCAGCTTCACGCCTCCCACGCGGTAGAGCGTCGTCGGCACCTTCTCGCAGTCGAATTCTCGGATGTATTTATGTCCGTTGGGGCTGAAGGCCTCGCCTTTGTATTTGTGCAGCCCGAGTTGGAATTCCACGCCATGCTGGATGACGGACGGGTCGAAGGAGCTGAGAAGCACGTGGTTGTCATCGTCGAGTTCGGGTATCGGTACTACGAGCAGCCCGTGATACTTGCGTGTGTTGCAATCGACGATAGTCGAGCAGGCGTAGGCTCCCGACCGGTTGGTGCGTAGCACCTCCCTCGGCAGCGACTCTTGCAAGTTGGTCATCAGCGCTTTCTCGAATCTTAAATAACTCATATCGTTTAGTTTATTATGTGTTTGCGGCAGCTTTTGGCAAGTCGGCTCGTTCCAGCCTTAACGCTTTTTTGCTTTCCGTGCCTCAAAATTACACATTTTCTTTCGGTTCACAAAGAAAAAGCAAGAGTTTTTTTGCCCATTTCGGCCGTTGAGGCTTCATGTCATCGGATTGACACATATCAATGTGGCATGAATGACAACCTGCGCGGGTCAAGCCTAAAGTCCAAAGCATAGTCCGGGCAAGAAGAAGATGTTATTTTGGGGCCTTCTGATCGGATCCATGCTTTTCTTCATTTTCAAGCGATTCTTTTTCTTTGTATTCTCTAAGTTCTTCTTCCACCATATCGAGGCGTTTCCTCAAATCTTCAACCGACGGGAGTTTGTCTATTAGCTTGATGCCTTCGTAGGTAGCTACCCCCATAGGGTTCTGTATGCTGTCAAACGCCCATTCCACTTTCGTTTGGTCTTTTGACTTACAGAGTAGTAGTCCAATGGTGGGATTGTCTTCTGGTTGACGAAGCAACTTGTTGCAGGCTGCCACATAAAAGTTGAGTTTACCAGCAAACTCGGGTTTGAAATCTACCACTTTCAGTTCAATGACGACATAGCATCTAAGACGAATGTGATAGAACAGCAGGTCGGGAAAGTAGCCTTCGTTTCCAACCACGAGTTCTGGCTGCCTTCCAACGAACGTAAAGCCACTTCCAAGTTCTAGCAAAAACCGAGTAATGTCTTTTGCTATTGCGCTTTCCAAATCATGCTCATTATAGCCCTTTTCCAATGTGAGAAAATCCAGGCGGTAAGGGTCTTTCAGGACATTTATCGCAAGATGGCTTTGTTCTGCAGACAGTTGGGTCGAGAAATTAGTCATGGCCCGGCCGTGCTTGCTGAAGTCATCAGCGTCTATGATGTCTTCCAGTTCACGTTTGCTGAGTCCCTCGCTTATAATGCGTGCAATATAATAGAATGCTTCTTTGATGGATTTACATTTAGACGTGATGACCAAATGGTGTTTCCACGGCACGATTCCGAATATGGGTAGCATGCCGTTGTGCTCTAAAATATCAGTAATTTTGTCTGCTGATGCAATTTCTGCACCTAGTTGGTGCAATTTTATAGGATTCTGATTTTCAGCCTCTTGCAATTTTGCACCTAGTTGGTGCAAAATTTCCTTGTGCTCTTCATCTATCATATAAAATTCATACCATTCCTTCATGTAATAAAGGTTTCGTGCCGAAAATCCTTGTACATCGGGGAAGGCTGCTTTGAGATCGAGGCTGAGTTGATTGACAACGCCAGCACCCCATCTTGATTCTGCTTTTTGCTGTATAATGTCGCGCCCCAAGAGCCAGTTGAACTCTAGAGCTCCATAGTTGGCTTGTAACGCCACGCGGCTGCGAATGTTCTGATAGCGACTCTTAATCTCTTTCAGCCAATGGAAATAGCCTTCGTCTCCATGAAAATTCTTGGAGGTGACGAAATATGCTTTGTTTTTTTCTGTCATACTACTTGCTTGCTCGAATGTCCATTATTTTGCGGAAAAGATGATGAGCCCTCCCAATGCAATAGCCAAGATAACGTTTATAATCAAACTATATTTCAATTTAGACTCTATTTTATTCAAAGAGTTGCTGAAAGAGTCCGTAGCATCAGATAGATTTTGAGATGCTGAATTAGCCGATTCTATTATCGTCTTGCATTCTTTTTCAAGATTGGCAATTTTCTGATTATAGTCTTCTCCGATAGTCTTAATAACTTCTTTCATTTTTGTCGTTAAACTTCCGAGTTGAGCGACATATTCAGAAGTGGACTTTTGCAATCCATCATACGAACTTATCGTTTTTTCTACTTGTTTTCGAGCAGAGTCGATATTTTTTAGACTTTGTTCCAACTCTCTTAAGGAGTTGTTGATTTTTTGGTCTATCATATTTCTGTGTATTTATTATAGAAGTTACTAATTTCTTTTGCATGTTCCTCCAATTGGATTGCCAACTGGATTTTGTTTATGTATTCTTTGTCTTTCAAGGCTTCATGCCTAACAAGAAGTTGGGTGAACTCCTCTATGAGGTCCCATCTGCCCTGGTCCATATATTGTATAAACACAGCCTTGTAATCATCGTAGAGTTCATCCTCCAACATTTCGTTGGTCTCTTGCCCAAGATATAGAATGCAGAACACATTGAGAAGGTTTAATACTGGATTCATGTCTGCAATGGCTCGACGTATCAATCGAACAGCACCCTGGAGATGCTTTATGTTGTCCATTTGCGAGTCATGGTTGACAATTTCAGTATCTACAACTCTCATGTATTTTCTTACAAGATCAAAACTTGTGATTTCCTCTTCTGAATGATCATCGTGACTTGTGTCGTCTTTTAACGAGAATGGTACATCTATTTGTAAATTTGAGTCGTATGTGACAAATCCTTCCCGTGCATATTTCGAATTGAAATAATAGAAGATGAAGTCTTTGAACTCCTCATTTGTTTCCTTCCAATCCTGCTTCGAACTGATAGCTAAGTTGCAGAACTGTTCCATGTCAAGGATTCCTCTCGCACGTTTCTCGGCTATACTCTTGTATATAAAAGACGTAAGATGCTTCAAACAAGCCATAATCACCCCTTCGGTCTTGGCAAGTGTCCTTACCTCTGCCATCATACTTTCCACCCTTTCTGTAGAATAGTATTTGCGGTAGTACGAACTGAGATGTTTGTAATATACGGATTCTTCTTGACATATCGTTGTCACTCGAAAAATCTTATACCAACTATTATTGTCGCGATGAGCGTATTCTTCTGTGAAATCATCGATAAGGCCAATTATACACATGCGGTATATAGCCTTCTGTAATGAATCTTGAAATTGGGCATAGCCATAAGCATAAGACTTGCCACACTTTTTGTGCAGCTGCTTTTGATATTCTGTTTCAAAAATTGGTAGATGTCTTAGTATTAATTCTTTATTGTATGATTCAAGTTCAGAATCAGGCAAATTGCATGAAATATAGTAGGTGAGTGTTTTGCCTTTGTATCTTGGCTCCGAGAGATACATTATTATTCCTTTACGTTTCTTTTTAACACATGAGTCCATGGTGCGTATCTCTTCGTTGGATATGGTAACGTCAAGTTTGTTCATCAACAGCTCCATAACATATAACTCAAATTCTGCTCCAAGGAAATTCTGCTCATAAAAAAACTTGTTTTGGGTATAATCGGCAGAAAAGTACTCAATTAAACGTGTCCGAATATTTTGCGTACTAAATTTCTTTGGTGAATACATGATAGTGGCTAATGCCATCTTCTTGTCACGCCCGGCACGTCCTGCTTCCTGTACAAACGACTCCAAAGAACCAGGGTAGTTCAAGTGGAATGTCATTCGCACGTTAGACTTGTCGATACCCATACCAAAAGCCTTTGTAGCTACCATCATGCAGGTTTTGCCTTTGAGAAATGCATCTTGATACTCTGTGTCATCACCTCCTTTGAATGTTGATATGCTACTTAATCCTTTCTCGCGTAGGGTGGCTTCCACAGAAGGAACGCTAAGGTTCGTTTTCTCCGATGCGCGTATACAAAATACTATACCCGCGGTATCTGTGTTAGTTTGATTGTACCACCCATTCTCTACATCAACATCCAGCTTTGCATCGTGTATTTTATTCACGATGGCAGGGTCTATCAAATTCTCTCGTTCGATGAATCGCTCTTTGATGTATTTTACGGCACTATTATCTTGTATATCGACTATTTTTTGAGTCGCATCGTTTATTACTTCGAGTAGTTTCTTTTCCTTTATGTCTCCGACCCCCCATGCTTTATTTGCATCTTTTGCGTCAACCTCAACCACGTTGTATTGAAGTTCAAGACGATTTGTATTCTCGTATCTTACGGTCGCATCTTCTTCTAAAGAAAAAGCATTGGTGCCTGATAATTCGCGTTGCACGTCAGCAAGGACGTCAAACGAAGCTGTTGCCGTAAGGCCAAATAGTGAAATGTGGTTGTCTTTTCCTTCTACTTTTTTGGGTAGGACATAGTTGAACAAGTTTCTGCCAAGATGAAGATATGCCAGTCGAAAATCATGTCCCCATTCTGAGACACAATGCACCTCGTCTATTACGCCATAAGCAAAATAGACGCCGGATTCACGCATAGAGCGTAAGACATTACGGAATCTGTGAATACTTAAACGTTCTGGTGACAGGAACATGATTTGAACTTGTGACCCCGTCAACGCAAGTTCACGTCTCCTTCCTTCTTTAAAGTTTTTAGTTATGTCACTATTGATATATGATATACAGTCTATGCCAGTATTTAACAATCCATCATATTGGTCTTTCATCAAACCTTTTAATGGGTCCACAACAAGTGTAACAGCTGGTTGCAACATAGCAGCAAGCTGATAAGTCAAAGACTTACCGCCTCCTGTCGGCAGCAAACCGATCACGCTCTTTAGTTGGAGAGCCCTGTTTAGTATTGGCAATTGTCCAGGCCTGAAATCTTCTTTTCTAAAGATGAGGTTTAAGAAGTATCTGAGTTTTGAGCAGTTTTCCTCGATTCTATTATATACGCCTTGGCTATTTCTTTCAACTAAAGGCTTATAGCTGATCCGTTCGGTTGTGTAAAGGATGCGGTCTGCATACACTCTTTCTGACGAACGTACGATGAAATAACAATCGTTTGAAGCTTTGAAATCAGAGAAAGAAACATCTTTGGCATTGCATGGCTGGTCAATTGAAACGTCAATAACAGCATCGTATTTCTTTTTAGACGAAGCATTTTTCTTGGTGCTAACGGATAATCTTGGCAACACCATTTCGTCATAGTCGTTTGTCAAGGCTATGAAGTTGTGATATGTCTCCGAAAAGTCCTCGATAGAGATCTTCGCTACAGAAGTATTGTCCTCTATCACGAGGATGTTCCACTCCTGTTTGTTGATGTCAAGGCGCTCAGAAATTATAGCTTCTATAAGCGTTTTCTGAATACGCGCAACGGCATTTAGATTCTTTGCTTTTCGCTCATCAGCCATGGCTGACACGTAATCCAGAACTCTCTTGCTTGCCAATGTAGGACAGCCTCGTGAAATCAGGTTGCTCATTAATGCATAGACTGGACACAAATTCTTGTGAGCAGTCATATCAAAAGGAGCCAATATTTCAAATGCGCCTTGCGCAAGAGAATAGCTTGTGATCTTGTCTGTATAAGAAGCAAAATACTGAATAGGTGCAAAATATTTGAACTTATGCAGAATTTCAGAAGCAGGTGAAAGACAAAAGCTGAAGCTACTAATCAAGCAACCATATGAATGTTTATTAGGGTGATGACCGAAATTGGTGTCCCTAAAGTCTGTAAAGAGATGAATGTGCTTTTCTAAGAAATAGTTGCGAAAAGCGTACAATCGGCTCTCATTACGATTTGCAGGACCAATACAAAGTACAATATGTTTTTTACCAGAAGAGGTTATCATTTTAGAAACACCCTTCAAGCTGACGGCTTCAATATCAAGTATGTTGGAGAATATGTGGATAGCTATTGGCTGCTCCACATTTATAGAAGTGATAGAGTTGCTATTGTCTCCATAGTCCGATGGTAGATACTTTGAGACTGCAACTACGTCAGCATGATAATCTTCCAATGCTTTTTTTACATGCAGAATAGCTCTGTCTCTTGCGACATCAGAAGGCTCTTCGAGGACAACTTTACGGAGTTTGCCGAGCATATTATGCTGACGGAGCTTCTCTATTACAGCCATCGTTCCTATACCCTGTCCACAGCCCCAATCGTATATCTCAACGCCATCAGTCAAATCAGAATATGGAAACTCTTTTTCATCCAATGCACGCATAAGCTTATGATGATGCATAGGCCCATACGCAGACATATAGGCACAACATTGCTCTTCTGTTTCCAATACTGCAGTTCCGTGATTAAGTCCACGCCCTTGGCCGTCTGTGTAGTGCCATGGGCACGACTTAAACCTATCAGGGACGTAGCTTCTAGAGATTCCGACAATCCCGTTGAAGCTCAAATGATATTGTTTCTGTATATCGTATGCGTAACTCATTTTCCTGTAATTGTTTCACTCCAAGGGTTGCCCTTGTGACATTTGAAATTCATTGCCGCGGCTTGCTTACTTGCGTTTGCATAGCAATATTCGCAACCATGCACACAAGTATTGTATTCACCTATGTCTTTGCTTTTTATGCAACCACAGAATTCTCGTTGTCCCTTGTCCTTGTTATCGCCATGAAGCGCATACATGCCATTTGGGAGTATGATAGATCCCTTGGGTAAAGGGGCGGGGTCACCAAACAGGCTTTTCTGCGGCATAGGAAAGAATTTGACTTTTAGATAATCCATCAAGGTCTTGTCATTATATGCCAATCTGATGATGAGGTTGTCGTCTATGCAATGGTTTTTCTTTACGCCATATTCTGTAAGGTCTATCTTCTCGCCACAAGTAGCCAGTTCGTATCCCCATTTTTGATTTAGTTCAGACAGTCGATGAGCGAATTCTCGCATTTGCTCTTCCTGCCAATCGACATAATTGATATGGGCTTTTTGTAGGTTGGCTTGCACCTTGCGATAAGACAGGATATCAGCAAAACTAAACACAAGTTTTTCCGTGTATCCAGTCAACTGGCTACCGATATTCTCCACCTTTCCCAAAAGCGAATCTATGCTTATTTGGTCTGTAAGCACAAGGGGGTCAAAACGCCAGACGACATGCCCCTTGCCAAGGGTGTCAACAAGGCGTTTGAAAGTATCTATACGTTTGCTTAAAAGAGGTACATTCTTTTCTAGCCCCTCTTTTTCATAATCATTTAGTGAGTATTGAATATAGCACTTGATGCCACGCTTTTCCAGTATCGGCAGGTATTGCAGCAACGGCTTGGGGTTCTTCGACCAAAAGACGATGAATCGTGTGTCCTTGTATGACACATAGCTTTTTACTCCATTAAATGGATTGCTCCATGCGGAATATCCCGCTTTGTCGAGGCGATAAAAGAACCAGTCTGCATAGAAAGCTGGTATGTCTGTACTTCGACTTGCAGAGACAAGGACTGGAACTTGCATGTCTACCAGCTCCCCATTCTCACGTGGAAGTTTTTGTTTTGCCCATGTTGCCATATTCAATATCTTTCAATAGATGATTATGATAGTAATTTCTTAAAACGTAGTTTCGCCAATTCTATTTTAAAGCCCCACGGCTTATTGCCATCAATATTGATAGTTGCTATAGGAACGGTTTTCTTGGCGTATCATGATTGCGGCTTCAACGCATTATTGCTTTCCGTGCTTCAAAATTACACATTTTCTTTCGGTTCACAAAGAAAAAGCAAGAGTTTTTTGCCCGCTCCAGGCGATGGGGCTTGAGAAAAGAGTGGGGCGAAACCGAAAAGTAGGTGAAAAAATCGGATTTTCCATACATTCTTGGAATTATATTGGTAACTTTGCCCCGCATTAGCGTTGTGGAAGTTGTGCGGAAATGGCATGGAAGTTGCATGGAAGCGCAATGGAAGTTGTGCGGAAGCGCAATTGATTCTGTGGGCTGGCGTCTTAGGACCCGATAGAAACGAACGCTATGGCCCGATAGAAAACACTATAGATAAGGAGAGAATGATGGAAGAGAGGGATGAGAAGAAAGGAAGGAAAGAGATGGAAGAGGGGAATGAGAAAGAGATGGAAGAGAAAAATGACGGGCAACGGCAGAAGGCCATTGACCGCGTGACGATAGGCGGCAGCATGGTCAATGGCGTGCTGCTGGTGTTCAAGTTTGTGGCAGGCGTGCTGGGCGGTTCCGCCGCCATGATAGCCGATGCCGTCCATTCGCTGAGCGACTTCGTGACCGACCTTGTCGTGCTGGTCTTCATCCGGTTGAGCGGTAAGCCGCAGGACAAGGGCCACGACTACGGCCACGGGAAGTATGAGACCCTCGCCACGGCACTCATTGGCGGCATGCTGCTGGCCGTGGGCGTGATGATCTGTGTGGAAGGCGTGAGCAAGATCTGGGACGCGCTCCATGGCGTGGTGCTGCCGCAGCCCGGGTGGATAGCCCTCGTGGCCGCCCTGCTGAGCGTGGTCTCCAAGGAGTGGTGCTACCGCTTCACGGTCCGTGTGGGCCGACGCTATCAGTCGTCGGTAGTCGTGGCCAATGCCTGGCACCATCGTTCCGACGCCCTCTCCTCCGTGGGCACGAGCGTGGGTATCGGCGGCGCCATCCTCCTGGGCGACCAATGGACCATCCTCGACCCCCTGACGGCCGTGGCCGTGAGTGGCTTCATCGTCTGGGAGGCCGTGAGGCTCATTCGCGAGTCGGTCGGCGACCTGCTGGAGGCCAGCCTGCCCGACGAGGTGGAGCAAGAGATCTCGCGCCTCGTCTGCGAGGAACCGGGCGTGAGCGGACTCCACAACCTCCGCACGCGCCGCATTGGCGACCACTACGCCATCGAAATGCACGTCCGCATGCCGGGCGCCATGACGCTCTACGAGGCCCATCGCCACGCCACGGCCATCGAACAGAATATCAAGCACGCCTTCGGATCCTCCACCCACGTCATCGTCCACCTCGAACCGCTCAAGGAAAATGGGGCGTATGTGGAGCCGTGATGCGTCGGGCGGGAGACTGCCGTATATGGAGCCGTGAGTGTTGGACGGGAGATTGGCGTTTGTGGCCCCTTGATGCGTCGGGCGGGAGTCTGACGTATATGGATCCGTGAGTGTTGGACGGGAAATTGACGTATGTGGAGCCGTGATGCGTCGGACGGGAGACTGCCGTATGTGACCCCTTGACGCCAGCAATCGACCTACAACGAACTGTAGAACCGAAAAAACTCAGAGACGTGCAATATTTTTCTGCCTCGTCCGTTCTTCCTATTAGGACAGTACGTTTGGCGGCATTGAAACTGCACGTGTCGCAGCCTATTGAGACTGGCCGTGTGACGGCTTATGGAGACCGTGCGCAAGGCAGCAGAAGGGGCGGCCTCAGTCGCAAGTAGCGACCGACGGCCTGCCTAAGATAGGAGAAACGCCAGTCGCAAGTAGCGACCGACGGCCTCTCGTAGAAATGATGAAACGACTGCCCCCATGCAAGACCCGCGGGCCGAGGGGCAGCCATCACAATACAGACGACGAATGAAATCAGACAATATGGGAAACCGCAACTTCAAGGACCTCCTGGAGGCATCCATGAAGTCGAAGGACACGGAGGAATGGCTCGACGTCCATTTCACGCGCCCCATCGGCCTCTTCTTCGCCCTCATCTGGGAGCGACTGGGCGTCCATCCCAACACCATCACCATCATCTCCATCTTCCTCGGCCTGGCCGCGGGATGGATGTTCCACTACACGGACACGGTCCACAACCTCATGGGCGTCGTGCTGCTGATGCTGGCCAACTTCTGCGACTCCACGGACGGCCAGTTGGCGCGCCTGACGGGTCAGAAGACCATGATCGGCCGATGCCTCGACGGATTTGCGGGCGACGTGTGGTTTTTCGCTATCTATCTGGCCCTCGTCTTCCGCCTTTGGCCGCAGCCCCTGCCCGGTCTCGAGACCCGTTGGGGCGTCTGTGCCCTGGCCGCCTGTGCCGTGGCGGGTCTCTTGAGCCACTCCCCCCAAAGTTCCCTCGCCGACTACTACCGCCAGGTCCACCTCTTCTTCCTCAAGGGTCGCGAGGGGTCGGAGCTCGACAGTAGCCTACACGAGAGCCAGGAGCTTGCCCGGTTGCCCCGTCGTGGCGCTTTTTGGGCCCGCGCCTTCCACTACAACTACCGCAACTACTGCCGCAGCCAGGAGCGCCGCACGCCCCAGTTTCAGGCCCTCATGGACCGTCTCCGCACCACCTACGGCTCGCCCGCCTTGGCCCCGCAGCCTTGGAAGGACGCCTTCCTCCAGGGGAGCCGCCCGCTCATGTGGATGACCAACTTCCTGACCTTCAACTCGCGCGCCATCCTCATCTATGCCACCTGCCTGCTCGACTGCCCGTGGGTCTATCTCTTCATGGAGATCGTGGTCTATAACCTCATTTACGTCTCCATGCACACGCGCCACGAGAACCTCTGCGCCCACATGGCCGCCTGCCTCGAAACGGCTGCTCCCACGACCGCCAGTCCGGGCTTCTGCGAGACCGACGACGACCTCGTGGCCCACGAGGCTGCTTCCTGCGACACCCAGGCCGACATCGAACCGTAGGGCGTGGAGAGAAAAAAACTGCCAGGGGGGATCGAGGCCGCTTCCTGCGAGCCACAAGCGCCCTGATCCTTATCAGACCCAAGAGAGGGTCAATCGTGCGCTGAAATATTGAAACAATTGAAAACAATTGGAACAACTGGAACAGCTGGAACGATTGGGATGACAGGAACGATTGGGATGACTGGAAGAACAGAAACGATTGGAACGACAGGAGCGATTGGAAAGACAGGAACAATTGGAACGACAGGAGCGATTAGGACGACTGGAATGACTGGAACAATTGGAACAACTGGAACGATTGGAACAACTGGAACGGAAGTCCTCCAAGCCTCCATGTAGCTTATAGCTATTTGGAATATTGGAATACTGGAATACTGGAATACAGGAAATAAAGGAATAAAGAAATAAAGGAATACTGGAATACAGGAAATACTGGAATACAGGAAATATAGAAATATAGGAAGATGACAGGAGAGATCAAGGGATACCTGCTCGACTATGGCGGCACGCTCGACACGGCTGGCTGCCATTGGGGCAAATTCATCTGGCATGGCTACGAGCGATGTCGTGTAGGCGTGGCGTGGGACGACTTTCGCGAGGCCTACGTCCATACGGAGCGTGCCCTGGGCCAGGGCGGGATCATCCTCCCGACCATGACCTTTCGCGAGACCCTTGCCACGAAGATCGGGATGCAGATCGGTCGTCTGCGGGAGCGCGAGGCCCTGTCCTCGGATAGCGACACGCGGGCCTTGGAGGAACGCCTCCTGCTCGACCTCTATGGCGAGGTATTGCGACAGATGGAGGCCAACCGCCCCGTGCTGGCCCAGCTGGCCGACCGCGCGCCCCTGGCCCTCGTGAGCAACTTCTATGGCAACCTGCCTACCGTGGTGGAGGAGATGGGCTTAGGCTCCTATTTCCAGACCTTGGTGGAGAGTGCCGCCGAGGGCATACGCAAGCCCGACGCCCGCCTCTTCGAGATCGCCCTCGATCGGCTCGGGCTCCAGCCCCAGGAGACCATGGTCGTGGGCGACAGTCTGAAGAACGACATCCTGCCCGCCCACTCCCTGGGTTGCGCCTCGGCCTGGCTCCAGGGCGAGGGATGGAACAACGACCAGCACGAGCCGCCTGCCGAGACCCACGTGATCACGTCGCTCGACCAGCTGCTCCAGCTCGCGTGAATCCAAGCGAGGAGAGTGCTCTAGCTCACGTGAATCCAAGTGAGGAAAGTGCTCCAGATCCCGTGAATCCAAGTGAGGAAAGTGTTCCAGATCCCGTGAATCGAAGCGAGGAAAGTGCTCCAGCTCACGTGAATCGAAGCGAGGAAAGTGCTCCAGCTCCCGTGAATCGAAGCGAGGAAAGTGCTCCAGCTCCCGTGAATCGAAGCGAGGAAAGTGCTCCCGATCCCGTGAATCGAAGCGAGGAAAGGTTGGGGCCCCCCGAGACCCAAGGGAAGCGCAATCCATTTCGAACTGTACGGTTGAAGCGGGCTGAAAGCCCAGAAGCTCCTAGCCCAGGGCATCGCCCTGGGTATAATAGCAATCAACAAGACGCCCTGTAAGGGCAAAAGAATTGTTTATAGCCTGCTTCTTTATAGTTTTTGCCCTTACAGGGCGACAGATTGGCGTTCATAATTACCCAGGGCGATGCCCTGGGCTAGGAACTTCTGCCCCTTCAGGGCGTATTGGGTAATTTCGACCGTACAGGTCGATCCATTTCCCAGTCGCGAGGGAAACCTCAAGAGAAAGGGTAGGGAAACCTCACGAGAGAAATCCTCAGGGAGACCTCAAGGGAAACCTCACGAGAGAAATCCTCAAGGGAGACCTCAAGGGAGACCTCAAGGGAAAAATCCTCAGGGAGACCTCAAGGGAAACCTCACGAGAGAAATCCTCAGGGAGACCTCAAGGGAGAAATCCTCAGAGAAACCTCAAGGGAAAAATCCTCAGGGAGACCTCAAGGAGATCTCAAGGGAAAAATCCTCAGGGAGACCTCAAGGGAGAAAAATCCCTGTTGGAGCCCCCCAAAAAAATGAAGAGAAAACAACAACAAACAAATAAAAGAACTAACATAAAAGAGTAGTAATGAAACAAGAAGTGAAACCTGCCGAGGGCAAACTCGGCATCATGGTTGTAGGTTGCGGCGCCGTCGCCACGACCTTTATGACGGGAGTGCTGATGGTTCGCAAGGGCCTCTCCAAGCCTGTGGGATCCATGACCCAGTACGACAAGATCCGTGTCGGACGTGGCGCGGAGAAGAAGTACCTGCACTATGGCGATATCGTGCCGCTGGCCAAGCTCGACGACATCGTCTTCGGCACGTGGGACGCCTATCCCCAGAACGCCTACCAGGCTGCCGTCTATGCCGAGGTGCTCAAGGCAAAGGACATCGAGCCCGTGCGCGACGAGCTGGAGAAGATCGTGCCCATGAAGGCTGCCTTTGATGCCAACTACGCCAAGCGCATCACGGGCGACAACGTCAAGCAGGGACTCACGCGATGGGAGATGGTGGAGGCCCTGCGCCAGGACATCCGCGACTTCAAGCAGCAGAACGACTGCGCCCGCGTCGTCGTGATCTGGGCCGCTTCGACCGAGATCTACGTGCCCTATGACGAAGCCCACCACGCCACGCTCGCCAGCCTGGAGCAGGCCATGAAGGCCGACGACCGCGACCATGTCGCTCCCTCCATGTGCTACGCCTACGCCGCCCTGGCCGAGGGTGCTCCCTTCATCATGGGCGCGCCCAACACCACGGTAGATATCCCCGCCATGTGGGAGATGGCCGAGAAGACGAAGATGCCGATCGCGGGCAAGGACTTCAAGACCGGACAGACCCTCGTCAAGAGCGGATTCGCCCCGATCCTCAAGGTGCGCAACCTCGGACTCGCCGGCTGGTTCTCCACCAACATCCTGGGCAACCGCGACGGCCTCGTGCTCGACGAGCCCGCCAACTTCCACACCAAGGAGGTCAGCAAGCTCTCCACGCTCGAGACCATCTGCCGCGCCGAGGACCAGCCCGACCTCTATGGCAACATCTACCACAAGGTGCGCATCAACTACTACCCGCCGCGCAACGACAACAAGGAGGGATGGGACAACATCGACATCTTCGGATGGATGGGCTATCCGATGCAGATCAAGATCAACTTCCTCTGCCGCGACTCCATCCTCGCCGCCCCCTTGCTGCTCGACCTGACGCTCCTGAGCGACCTCGCCGCACGTGCCGGCCGCTACGGCATCCAGCGCTTCCTGAGCTTCTTCCTCAAGGCGCCCATGCACGACTTCACCAAGGGCGAGCAGGCCGTCAACAACCTCTTCGACCAGTATGTCATGCTGAAGAACGCCATCCGCGAAATGGGTGGCTACGAAGCCGATGAGGAGATCGACTAAGACCTTCGCGCTCGCGCTCACGATGCTCTGGACGACGGCCCTCGCAGCCCTCGCCCAGAGCGTCCGTGGCGTGGTGGTGGATGCCGTCACACTCGACACCCTCGCCCATGCCACCCTCCAGTATGCCGACCAGCCGACGCCCTTCTCGGCCGACGCCCAGGGACGCTTCTCCCTGCCCAGGCGCGAGGGCCACGTCCTGCGCGTCTCCTCCGTCGGCTACCGCACGGAGCGCGTCCGTATCACGAGCCGCACCTCCTCGCGCGACCTCATCATCCGCCTCACGCCCTCCGACACCCAGCTGGCCGAGGTCTCCGTCAAGGCCAAGCGCAAGAAGGGCTACAAGCGCAAGGGCAACCCCGCCGTGGAACTCATGCGCCGCGTCATAGCCGCCAAGGAGCGCACCAACCTCGAGCGCCACGACTTCTACCAGTACGACAAGTACCAGAAGATCACCATGGCCATCAACAACATCACGCCCGAGGAACTGCAGGGGAGCCTCTTCGCCTCCTCGCCCTGGCTGCTCGGACAGGTGGAGGTCTCGGAGTACAACAACCAGTTTGTCCTCCCCATCTCGGTCGATGAGACGGCCTCGACCCATCTCTACCGTCGCCACCCCGCCACCACGCGCGACCTCGTGCGCGGACAGACCACGCGGGGCATCTCCAAACTCATACAGACGGGCGACGTCTTCAACACCATGGCCAAGGACATCTTCTGCGACATCGACCTCTACGACGACCAGGTCACGTTCCTGCAGAAGCGATTCCCCTCGCCCATAGGATCTACAGCCATCAGTTTCTACCATTTCTATATCGAGGATACCGTGGCCGTGGCGGGCGACAGTTGCATCCGCCTCCAGTTTATGCCGGCCAACAACCAGGACTTCGGCTTCCGCGGCGAGCTCTACGTCCTCAACGACTCCTCGCTCCACGTCCGCCGATGCGTCATGCAGATGCCCCACGGCACGGGCGTCAACTTCGTCCAGTCCATCCGCTTCGAGCAGGAGTTTGAGCGGCTGCCCAATGGCGACTGGGCCCTGACCACGGACAACATGGTGGCCGAGCTCCAGCTGACGAGCCTGATCCAGCGCGCCATGGTCGTGCGCACCACGCGCCTCGACAACTATGCCTTCGACCCCATCGACGACCGCCTCTTCCGCGGCCATACCACGACCGTCTATGAGCCGCAGGCCAAGACGCGCGACGAGGCCTTTTGGGCCGAAAATCGACGCGCGCCCCTGACGCATGGCGAGGCCAACATGGAGCAGTTTATCCAGCAGATGCGCAAGACGAGCCGGTTCAAGTGGGTCATGGTCGGCGTCAAGGCCGTGGCCGAAAACTTCATCGAGACGGCCTCGGAGGGACGCAGCAAGATCGACATCGGACCGATCAACACCCTCATCTCGCGCAACTTCGTCGATGGCATCCGCCTCAGGGCCTCGGCCCGCTCCACGGCCCAGCTCTCGCCCCATTGGTTTGGCGAGGGCTACTACGCCTACGGCACGAAGTCGGGCCACCACTACTATGACGGCAAACTGACCTACTCGTTCAACAAGCCGAAATACCAGCCCAACGAGTTTCCCGTGCGCACCATCAGCCTCGAATCGACCAAGGACGTGGAGTCGCCCTCCGACCGCTACCTGGAGCACAACAAGGACAATATCTTCATGTCCGTGAAGCCGCAGAAGGCCGAGCAGATGTATTTCTTCAACCGCCAGGCGCTCAACTTCACGTGGGAGACGGACTACGGACTGGCTTCGTCCCTCCAGCTCAAGACCGAGGCCGACCGCCCCACGGGCACGCTCTCCTTCCTCGCCCTCGACGGCACGCCCGTCTCCCGCATCCGCACCACGGAGATCACGGCCTCGCTCGACTATCGCCCGGGCCAGAGCTACGTCAACACGAAGCAGCATCGCATCGAGGTCAACCTCGACGCGCCCCAGTTCACGCTCCGCCACACCATGGGCCTGCAGGGATTCCTCGGCGGGCAGTATCGCTACAACACCACGGAGTTCAAGGCCTACAAGCGCCTGTGGCTCGCCTCGTGGGGACATTTCGACATGCGCCTCATGGCGGGGGCGGCCTGGAACCGCGCGCCCTACTTCATGCTCTGTCTGCCGGCCGTCAACACGTCGCTCTTCGAGCACCAGGGGTCGTTCAACCTCATGGAGGACATGGAGTTCATCAACGACCGCTACCTCCAGTTCAACCTCGCCTGGGACCTGGCGGGCAAACTCTTCAACCGCGTCCCGCTCCTGCGCCGACTGAAGCTCCGCGAGTATGTGGCCTTCAAGGGCCTCTGGGGCCATCTGACGTCGAAGAACAACCCCACGCTCCCCGAAAACCGCCAGCGCACGGACCTGTGGCAGCTGCCCGAGGGGTCGCACATCATGACCAACGAGCCCTACCTCGAACTGGTCGTGGGCATCCACAACATCTTCCAAATGTTTGAGATCGACTACGTCCGACGCCTCACCTACACGGCCTATCCGGGCATCTCCAAGGGGGGCATCCGCCTCGGCTTCAACCTCGTCTTCTGACAGCCCTTGCTTTCGCGAGGGGCCCAGGTCTGCTGACAGGCCCGTCTGCATAGTTTTTCAGATAACCCCTGGGGGTATATTCTCGGTTTGTGGGAATATAGCCTCAGGGGATTTTTGTAATCCGAAAATCATACAATTCCGTTTCTTATTAAGGACAAATTACCCCATTTGGCCGTAATCCGTTACCCAATTTGGCCGTAATTCGTTTCCTCATTTGGACGTAATCCGTTACCCCATTTGGCCGTAATCTGTTACCTCATTTGGCTGCGTTTGGTTTCCTCATTTGGCCAACCATTTCTCTTGCGAATTTTAAGAAAACAACAAATACAACTTTTACAACAATTTACAACCTACACGCTTTGCGTGTATTACAATCTTGCTCCAAGGTAAACAACAAAATACAACGCTTCGCGGGGACCTATGTCAGAAAAGGCCCTGCTGAGGATGTAAAACAACAAATACAACATTTACAAGGAGATATAACGCTTCGTGTCGGTTGAAGCGGGCTGAAAGCCCAAAAAGCTCCTAGCCCAGGGCATCGCCCTGGGGATAATAGCAATCAACAAGACGCCCTGTAAGGGCAAAAGAATTGTTTATAGCCTGCTTCTTTAACGCTTTTGCCCTTTCAGGGCGACAGGTTGGCGTTCATAATTACCCAGGGCGATGCCCTGGGCTAGGAACTTCTGCCCTTTCAGGGCGTATTGGATAATTTCAAGCGTACAGGTAAATATTGTATTGGTTGTTTTCCCATGTGTCCACGTTTTGTTAAAAGGATGTCTTGTTACTTGTTGTAAAGGTTGTTCGAGATGTTTTTTATGTATCCACGTATTGTCGGCAGGCGATGTCCCTGCGAAGCGTTGTTTATTTTTGTAAAGGTTGTTTAAGTTGTTTTCCTATGTGTCCCCGTGATGCGCTTGACATGAGAAAGCCCGCCAATAACGGGGTATTGACGGGCTTCCGATAGAGGAGAGGATGGGCCGAGGGTGGCCCACGTGGATGAGGCTGGGGTGAGGGCCGCGCCTGCACTATGGTGGTGTGAGTGGACCAGCACGGTAGCGGTTGGACCTCGCGGGTAGGCTGGACCTCGTGGCGAGGCGGGCGGCCGTGGGGTGGTTGAGCCTCTTGGGGTGGTTGACCCTCGTCGGGAGGGTGGGGCGCTCAGATGGCTGCGATGCAACTCGTGACGCCCAGGCTGGTGGCGATGGCCGTGAGGATGGCGATGGCCGTCTGGATGATAAACTTCCAGGTCTCTTTCTTGTTTGCTGACATGATAGGGGATGATTTTTTTGAATCGTTGATGAAATGATGAATAGTAGTTATGCGCCGCTAGTGGCGGAAGGAGAGAGATCCCCCGGGCCTGCTTTTGTGAGGCCGTAGGCCCGGGGAGGGAGGGTTAGTCGCCGAGGGTTCCGCCTCCGCCCTGATCCGTATTACCACCCTGGTCGGTATTGCCGCCCTGGTCGGTGCCTCCGCTCGTGCTGGCCGTCTTGAAGGAGGCCGTGAGCGAGAGGTCGGCGTTGACGGTCAGGGTGCGTACGGACTGCGTGTTGCCGTCGCTCCACTTGTCGAAGGCGAAGCCCGTCTTCGGCGTGGCGCGGATCGTGGCCTGGGCGCCCTCGTCGTAGGTGCCGCCGCCCGAGACCGTGCCCTGGTCGGGGTTGGCCGAGGTGAGGGTGATGGTGTGGCGCCGCTTCGTGCCTCCGGCCGAGGAACCTCCGCCGTCCTGGGTGGGCGGGGCCTGGAATTCGTCGCCGTGCGGCAGACGGATGATGTTGTCCTCACCCATGTACTTGTGGAGCACCTGGTTGATGTTGGAGAGGCCCATCTGTCGCTTCATGCGCTGCACCAACTGGTAGTCTGCCGTGCCCTTCTCGCCCGTGGTCTCCGAGGGGCGGTTGGCGTTGAGCCAGGCCGTGCTGACCACCTGGCGTGCGGCAAACTTCGCCTGCTGCGCCTTCTGCTTCTCCGTGGGCGGTCCCTGGTAGGGGTTGACGATCTTGGCCAGGTGAATCTGGTTGCTCGAACGGTTGGTGGCGAAGTAGTCGCTCGACTTGTTGCCATACTTGCCGCTGATGCCCTTGATGACATCGATAGGAATGATTTTTGCCATAGTTTCTTCTTCTGATTTTAATGGTGATACATGTGCTTCCGCCTGGGTTCTGCCGTCGGCCCGTCGGCCTTCGTCCCGTCGGCCTTTGCTCGTCAGCCATCCCGGCCCTTGGTCCCTCCCGCTTCGCCTTGGCCTTCGGCGATGGTTGGAGGGGTGTGGATGGTGTGGCCTTGGCTTCGCTCGGCCTTCGGGACGGCTTCGGGTTTGCTTTGGGATGCGCGTCCTCCCTCTGCTCGTCCTTGTCGGCTGGGATTCTTGGTCTCACGCCTGGCGGTAAGCGTTTCCGAGTGCAAAGTTATAGCTTCTCTCCTCCCCCGTTGTGCGATAGGATGCGCTGCCGTGCGAACCCGTGCGATAATGTGCGATGAAATGTAATGGGGGTGGAAAAGCGGCCTGCTGAGAAGGGAAACCAACGAGTATGTTTTTCTTTATGTCCGCGTGGTGTCTATAGACTTTTCGCGCGAGGCGGAGCAAGCGCTCCGCGGTAGTTTTACGGGTCGCCGAGGTAGTGGACGATGAGGCGGACCTCGTGGGGCGTGAACCATTTGGAGGTCTTGCGGTAGCCCGCCTCGTGGAGCGCCTGGCTCAGCGGTTGGCAACGGTCTATCCACGCGCGAAGGCGGTTGACGGCCGACCGAGGGGCAATGTCGGGGAAGTAGGTTTGGGCCAGTTCCTGTTTGCTGTAGGCCCGGATGGGAGTTTCATTCATAATGACTTTTTGTTTTTGGTGATGGAGAGATAATAGTCGGAGAAGTCCTTGCAGCCCGGGGGCAGATGGTGGTGGACGAGGCCCGGCAGCAGGTCGCGCAGCTGCAGGAAGAGGCGCTCGCCCGGGACGTCGGCGTCGGGATACATGTGGAAGGGCGTGGAGAGGCGATCGTGGAGGTCGAGGAGCAGTCGCACCTCGGCGTCGTGGAGCGTCGTGGCCGAGGGGATGGCGACGGCCTTGTGCCCCGAGGAGAGCATCGCCCAGCAGTCGGAGCAACCCTCCGTGATCCAGAGCGGTTCGCCAGGGCGAAGGCGCAGCAGCACGGGCTGGTTGTAGAGACCGCATCGCGACCCTTGCGGAAATCGGAAGCGCGGTTGGGCCATGGGCTCGGATGAGGAGGCCGTCGCGGGCGCCATGTGGCACACGGAGTTCTCTTGGGCGGGTCCGCCCGCGGTCGGTCCACAAACCTTTCCCGAGGTCGTCCGATTTTCCTTCTCCGAAGTCGGCTGAGCGTCCGTCCGAGAATCTATCTGAGAGACCATCCCCGAGGTTGCCCGAGCGGTCGTCTGAGCCTCCGCGGGCGCACTCTTCCTGTAGTCGAGGTTGCGGTTCTGCAGTCCCACGAGCCGCATCTGCGTGTCGTAGTAGGGCGTCTGCAGCCAATGGGTGCCGTGGCGGTCGGTCCACGAGGTGAGGCGGCACCAGGCGATGACCCTTGGGTCCAGCCGTCGCTCCTGGAAGAGAAACTGGCGGGCGGGGTCGCTGAGCCACGGGTGCTCGAAGAAGCGGGCGTAGCGGGCCGCGTCGAAGGGTTTGTAAGCTTCTTCCTCCTCCTCCCTGGGCCGCGGCCGCGAGAGGGGCAGCGGGTCGATCCTCACGCCTCCGTCCAGCCATCGGCAGGCCTCGGGGAAGGACATTCCCAGCCGCCGCATCACGAGGTCGATGGGGCCGCCCCGCGCCCCGCAGGAGAAGCAACGGAAGGTGTTGCTGCGCGCGTGGAACGTCAGGCTCGGGCGGTGGTCGTCGTGGAAGGGGCAGAGGCTCTTGTGGCGCTCGACGCGGAGCCCCACCCGCTCCGCCACCTGCTCTATGGGCAGGTCGCGGAGCCGCTGGAGGGTCAGTCGGTCGAGCATGGCTTGCGGCTTTTGCGTGAGGCGGGCATGCCCGTCAGATACTCCTCCGTCTTGGTGTAGAGCCCCGTCTGGGCCGAGTAGGTGACGAAGCGGCGCGTTTTCCAAACACGAAGTTGGCGATTCGTGCCGTCCTTGTCCTTGCCCACGCTCAAGCGCAGGGCTTCCAGCTGCTGCTCGCTGAAGGTCTCGGGCAAGTTCTCCAGCATATTCTTCACGCCGCCCTGTCGCTCCTGCTCCGTGGGCATTCCGCCCTGTCCGAACATGTCGCCGAAGACTTTCACTTTGGACCACAGGTCGTAGTAGCAAAACCACTCCACCATCTCGCCGATAGACTTCGTCCAGGACTGGTCGTTGAGCACCCATAGCACGGCCCCCTTCTTCCAGGCCGAGAAGATGCTGCGGTGGGAGAGGTCCCAGAGCATGTCGTCGTCGGTCATGTCGCCCAACTTGGCCATTTCCTCGGCCAGCTGGTCGGCCAACTTGTTGAGCGGTCGGATCGTGAAGGATCCCTTGCAGTTGGTCAGTCTGAGCAGGCAGGCGTCGAGCTTCGTGAGAAACTCGTCGCTATAGGATCCTTGGCGCGGGATGCGTCCGCTGCGCTCGCCCCGCTCCTTGTAGGCGAAGGGAATGCGGCCGAAGAATCCGTTGGTCAGGTCCTTCTTGTAGAACTGGCGTACCACCTCGGGCGTCGAGGTGAAGGTGATGTTGACGCGTAGCACGGGGTTGCCCGTCACGCCCTCTGCCGTGGCACGCAGCGCTCCCGCCCGCTGCTGGTCGTAGATGTTGCGCACCATTTGGCTCACCTGTCTGTGGCCTCCGAACATGCGGTCGGCCATCTCCACCTCGGGCAGGTTGACAAACTGCGTGCGCCCGCCCAGTTTCTCCAGCGCCATGGAGTTTTGGATGAAGGCCGCGTTGGTCATGTCGACCGGCGGATACCAGAAGGCTACGTCGGGGCGCTCGGGCTTCTCCTTGTTGGCTCCCTTGGTCTTCATCTGTCGTTGCCAATCGACGAGCTTCTGAAACTCCGTCTCGTCGTGCTGGCGAAAGCTGCGCATCACGGCCTCTACGAGACGTGTGAATTGTGCCTTGCCGATGCCCGTGGGGCCTATCAGGTGGCCCATCTGCCCACAAGGCTCATAGAAGTGGTTGTCAGAGTACTTGAACCTAACGCCAGTTATCAGCGAGGCCATGACGGGAAGGATCATCGCGGCAATAGGTTCGCGCATCTCTGCCGACGTCTGCGACAGGGCCAAAGTGAGCGTGTGGGTCCCCTTGCCCAGTTTGGGCATCTTGGGGGCCGTGGGGCTGAAAATGTTATAACTCATTGATTCTTAATATTTTTTTGTTGTTCTATTCTTGTTGCTTCTTTCTCGTTGTTTCAGTGTTTCAATGTTTCAGTGGAAAAACGAGGGGGGGGCTGTTTTTCGCGCCTCTCTTTCCTTTCTCTTATATCTTATTGATTATTAATTAGTTATATAGATATATATAGAGGGGGAGAGAGGATAGGGGTATCATTTTTTGCATTGAAACATTGAAACATTGAAGCGCTGCGAAGCCCATGTTTTCTCTTGGCGATACGCATGGACCTTGGCAGGCGGAGGGGGAGAGAGGTTGCCTCAGGGGCTTCCGTCCGCCCTCCGTTTGCCTGGGGCTTACTCCTCTGCGCAGTCCTCCTCTCCAAGGCCTCTGCCCGAGGCGAAGAGCTCGCTGAGGTCGAAGCCTTCAATCTCCGCCAGAGCCATAGCCGCCTCGTGCTTGCCCACCACCATCAGCAGCTCGCAGGTCGTATTGACGGCATAGTCGCCAAGTTCCCCGGCCCCGATGCGCTTCGTCCGCTTGAAGGTCGGATAGACCGTGCCGTCGGCTCTGCGCTTGACGTTGATCCATTGGCCCGAGAAGATGCTCGGATTGCGGCGCTCGGCCTTTCTCTGCTCCGTGGCATTCTCCACGAAGGTGAAGTGGTCCTCGCCGTCGCGCGTGATCATCCCGTCGAGATACTCGCCCAGCTCCATGCGCCCCTGCTCCTGCGTGACCAGTTTCAAGTCCACGTCCAGCTCCGTGTTGGGGTAGAGGCCCGTCCACGTCCTGCCAGTGCCTGCGCTTTCCGTGCCAGCCTGGCCCGTCCATGCCCTGCCCGAGCGGTGGCGGCGGGCCCGTGCGAAGGGCGTCTGTCCGTTGAAGAGGTCGTTGATGATGTCATTCATGAGCCGAGGCTCCTGAGTCCGTACCGTCTGCTGCTTGACGCGCAGAATTCTTTTTTGTCTCATGTTTTAAATGAAATAAGAAAACACCTCTCTGGTACGAATGGCAGTCGGAGAGGTATCCGTGCCACCTGCTTTAGTACCATCATTCCCCGCCCCCCCCTGCTTTCGAACGCAAGAGGGCGGGTAGCCGCGGGAGATCCCGAACGACGTGTGCAAAATTACGGCCTTTCTTTGGAGGGGAATTAGGTGTGTAATATTTTACATGAATTATTCACCCGTATTTAATCACCCAAAACACACGCAACGTATTGTCTGTGTTAGGGTTTCGTGGTATGTAAAAAAAATGCAGGTGAATAATTCGTTGCTGAATTATTCACCTGCAGATGGATAGGTTTTAGGTTAAACTGCTCTAGAAACAACAGATACGTTATACTACGACCATCGGAAATAGTTCATTATATTAAACAAGATTTTTCTGCTTCTTCAAATGCTTTTGAGTATTTGCAAGGCTTGTGATTGCAAATTTTCAAGAATAGCCAGCTTTTTTCGCAATAAATAATGTATTTTTGCGCCAAAGAAGTATCTCACCTTTAATTTTTCAAGAAGTCGTATGAATAATTTATCAGAAACAATCCTCAATTATGCCAAGGAGGTCAACCTTCATGGCAATAATCTTATCTATTATAGATATAGGAATAAAAATCCTGGTCAGTATGAAGGGGCAGCAATTTATTTTTCAATCGCTCATGGTGACTTGTATAACACTGTACATCAACATGGTGGCATGTCTCTTATCAATTGCCCTGATGAATCAAAGAAAGAAATAGGAATGGCATATATGAAAATAGCTCAGATATATAAGGCCAGTAAAGAAGATTGGTATGTTAATTCTGTTTCAGCAGAAAATGCGTTCTATTGTTTAGTTCGATATTATAAGAGTACAGGTGATAGTAGTTCTATACCTTTTTTGTTTATGCTATTAAAGGCGAACAAGAATCTTTTATCAGACAAGTTTAAAGCTAGCTGGGACAAGCTAAATCCAGAAGTATTTAATCTTCCTTTTGGCCCAGGCCTTGTGGAAGAAGCCATGTTGTCCGCATGCCTAAGGTATTATCATATATATGTCCTGCACTATATGCTCACAATATCTTATGATATAAAGCAGGGGAAGCCGTTTGTAGAGGATAAGGCATTTACTTTCTTATATCCGAATTTCAGTAATACGGTCAATTCGTTTATGGAGATGTATGCAGATTATGATAGAGACGAGTATGCCAAAGACAGAGAAGAATTGGGGAAGACCTACTTCGATACAATATATGATTTATGCGAGCAAGTCCTAAAAGAATTTTAAAAAACAGACTCCAGTCTTGACACTTCAGATGGGGGCCTTTTTATGAAACGGTTAATCCCGTTCTTAATCCTTAAAATATGTATAATTCTTCTCTTGTTGCGTGATTATTATGTAAAGGAAGGTTAAATATTGAGTCTCATTGCGTACTTTTTACACAAAAAGTTTGGAGTGAATTGGTATTTTATTTTACCTTTGCGTTGGATTTACACAAAGTAGATTCGCAACAATAATTAAAAGACGATTATTATGGGTATTTTAAATTTTGGGAACAAGAAGAAAGAGAAAAGTTCTGCAATGATTGCTACATTGCCAGTTACGAATCAGTCAACGTCAGCTACAGAAGAAGTTGAGGCCACTCAGCCAACTCCTGATGCTACGAAAGAAAAGAAGCCTTTGACAGTATCTTATGCTACAGGATGGCCTATTGATGTGATCTATGGCTATCTGCAAAAGAACAACGAGGAGAAAGGCTTCAGCGATGCGCTGGTTAAGAGTGACCTTGCCTTCCGTGACATGAACATGAATATTATCCGAAACAAGATTCTTATGGTGTTCAGGGAGATTAACCTGAATTACGATGTGATGAAGTGTAAGCTGGAGATCAACATGGAAACATGTAGCGCTGCCGGACTACTCTCAACAGTGTATGAACTGGAAAAATCAATGTCAATCATCAAGGCTCACCAAGCAGAACTGCAAGAGCTGGAAGACAACTTCAGAAACAGCCAAAAAGAGGCATCCATTCCGCTTCAGTCCTACGAATGTGGTTTCCTTAGAGGAATTGCAACCATCGCATTGGGCAACCCTTCAAAAGCGACAACCATTCCGCAGATGACTATTCCAGAGAACGCCAACAAGGTAGCAACCGCTTAGTACTCTTTCTGAGAGAATAGGTAGCAATAAGTATCACGTTTAATACTATATGATTATGAATTGGTGGGTTTTATTTGGATGTAAACTGACAGGTTGGAATTCGGATGTATTGGCACAGTGTTCGGAGGCAAGCCGTTCCCAGTTGAGTAAATACACCTCAGCTTTAGTTATCCTCTTCTTGATCTGGGGTATAACCGGATTCTGCTTCGCCCAGAGGTATATTGGACTGCCTTGGTGGGCATGTCTTTTCGTCTCATTGTTCTTCATTACGATTGTAATCATGATAGAAAGGCAGATTATACTGGCCAGCGAGAAAACAGTCTCTATGGTATTGTTCAGAGGTATCATCGCTCTTATTATGGCAATTGTTGGATCAACAATCTTTGACCAGACCATGTTTGGAAAAGATATAGAAAAACAAATGACGAACACTATTGAAAAGCAAGTTGCTGAACTGACTCCCAAACGTGTTCGCATCATTGATGAGAAACTATTGGCTCTTCATGCAGATATCGATTCCCTTACAAGGGTTAACGAAGGACTGCAGGCAGAAGTCAACGCGAGTCCCTTTATTATCCAGAAGAGTGTCACAAGTACGCCAAACAAGATTGCTATGCCCGATGGAACAGTTAAAACAGAATACACAACTGCTGTAACAACCAACCAGGTCGAGAATCCGAAGCAAAAAATCATTGACACGAATAGTAAGACGCTAGACAATTTGGCTTCTCAGGAGCAGTTCTGGATAAAAAGGAAGCAGACGATAGAGGAAGATACTCGCAAGGATTGCAAGGCAAGTGTAGGCTTTTTGGAGGAGCTGGAGGCTATGTGGACTATTATTACAACGAGGAAATTAGCTGGAGGGTTCTATGCTCTGTTCTTCTTCCTCTTAATGAGCTTAGAGATGTTCGTAGTAGCTAGTAAGGTTGGTGACAAGGAGTGTGATTATGATATAGCCATCAAAGGAGCACAGCGTGTGAGAATCGCACAATTCAACAACACCTTTAATCGTATAGGCAATCAATAGAAAACTTACTAAGTACTTCATAATAATTGTTGATTAGTGCGTCTGCTGACGTGTTCGGCGGGCGCACTATTTACAAAAAAGAGGTCTTAGTGTAAAATCTACGCAATAAAATTTGCAAGAATAGAATATAATGTTTACCTTTGCAGCGTAAAAGGAACTATTTAACATAGACGATATGAAATTCAACGAAATAACCAAGAAATGGGAATCTCCCTTCTGGCATCCTGCGGTGACTACAGATGCCGTGGTGTTCGGATTCGACAAAGAAGACCGATCGCTCCAGGTGCTCCTGATCAGGAGAGGTAATGCCAAGCCTGGCGAGGCGCCTGCTTTCGAAGGTTATTGGGCTCTCCCAGGCGGTTTTCTCCAAAAGGAGGAAACGACTGATGAATGCGTTCACAGAGAGTTGTTTGAAGAGTCGTCCATGAAATTGTTCAATAACGAAAGCGGCATTAGGCCGGAGTTTATAGAACAACTGAAAACATATTCCGCACGCGGAAGAGATCCCCGTGAATTCGTCATCACCGTCGCCTACTACGCACTTGTAAAAAAAGAAAAGTGCGAAATCAAAGGAGGCGATGATGCCATCGAAGCCAGATGGTTCCCGGTCGATGTTCTACCTGAACTGAAGATAGCATTCGACCATGCTCAGATCATTCAAGATGCAGTAGAAAAGCTGCGTGAAAGGATCCACTTCGAACCAATCGGATTCCACCTGCTCGACAAGGAATTCACCATGCCTCAATTGCAGAATATATATATTGCGATATTGGATCCTTCCGAGGAAGACAAAAACTTGCGAGACAGAAGGAATTTCCCCAAGAAAATGCTGAAGCTCGGCTATATCAGGGAAACAGGCAAAAAGCTGACAGGCAACCCCTATCGTTCGCCCAAGTTATATACTTTTGACGAAGAGGCGTATGCTGCCGCAAAAAAGATTGGCATGAGACTGGAATTCTAATCATAGATCTGCGTGGACCTCTCTTATCCGGAGAGGTTTAAAAGGCGTCAGTTTTCAATGTGTATCCGTTACGCATTGACTCTCGTAAAACTGGGTCATTTCTGTTGCCTATAACCAAAATTTCATTGCGTAAAACTTACGATAAATAATTAACAATTTTTAAAAAAGCAATTATGGAAAGATTTGATGACATTTGTCCGGAAAATGAGTTCGAGGACAAGAATTACAACGAGGAGTACGATCGGGAATACTCTTTCGATCAAGGCTACGAGTGGACCGAAGAAGATGCTTGGGATGCTCTGACCGACGGCATGTATGGTGATATGCCAAGCAATCCGTTGGAATACGATGCAATGATGGATGCCATGGGCTTTTAACATAATCCGTTCGAATATGAAAAAGACTATCACAAAATCAAGGCATAAGACTGCTCCAAAGGACAACCATGTCCAGCGCGTTTTCAATCTGATCATTCTCGACGAGAGTGGATCGATGTCAAATATTGCAAAACAGGCAATAAGCGGACTCAACGAAGTCTTCCAGACCATCGGAAAGGCTCAAAAAGAACATCCGGGACAGCAGCATTTTATCTCGTTCGTGACTTTCAATAGCGCAAAGATCAGAACAGTCTTTGATCGCCAAGCGGTAAGATCCGACAAGGAAATCAAGTGGACTGACTATATGCCGAACAGTTGCACCCCGTTGTATGATGCGATGGGAGAATCTCTGAACAAATTGAAAAAGCACGTTGGTGATGATGATGTCGTTTTGGTGACAATCATTACTGATGGCTACGAGAATGCTTCAAGAGAATATAGCGGGCATGATATCAAGAGACTTGTAGCAGAGCTGAAAGAGAAAGGTTGGGTCTTCGCTTATATCGGCACTAATCAGGACGTGGATGCGGTTGCTGACGACATGGGGATTGGTAGCAGAATGCGTTACCAATATTCCCCCGAAGGTGCAGCCAGGATGTTTGCACAAGAGCGCGTTAGTAGGAGAAGGTTCTTTGACAGGCTGGCAACTCGGGGTAAAAGTGCTATAAAGGATAAGCAATTTGACTATTTTGAGTCGGAAGAAGAGTCAGGGAAAGAGCCAGAAACTGCTCGGGACCCAAATGACAATACTGCTTCTCCCAGCGATAGCCAGGAAGCGGAAGGCAAGGATTGGCAGGAGGCTGGTCAGGAGCAAGTATCTTCAGAAGACAACGAAACGGCAGAAGGCCCCGAAAAGTCAAAGACCTTTTTGGGGAAAATAATGAATGGTATTTGGGTTGTAATATGTCCTAAAAAATGATTTTTTAAAGTATGGAAAAGGTAAAAATGTTAGGCGCATTGGCCGGTGATATTGTCGGCTCTGTATATGAGTTTTACAACACCAAGTCAACTTGTTTTGAGTTGTTTTGTCGTGCAAGCAGATTCACTGATGACTCCGTGATGACTCTTGCTGTTGCTAAATGGTTAGTGGAAGACAACTCCCATACCATCCGCTATCTGATATATTGTATGCAGGAACTTGGAAAACGTCATCCTAATGCAGGATACGGTGGTCATTTTTGTTCCTGGCTTACCCAAGAGAACCCGCAGCCCTACAATAGTTGGGGAAATGGAGCTGGGATGCGCGTAAGTCCTGTAGGGTTGTATGCGAAAACAATTGATGAAGCTCTAGCTCTTGCAGCTTTGTCTGCATCTGTCAGCCACAACCATCCAGAAGGAATCAAGGGTGCACAGGCCATAGCCACAAGCATGTTTCTTTGCCGACATGGGAAAACTAAATCAGAAATCAAGGAATATGTTGAAAAAACTTTTGGCTATTATTTAAGCAGAACAATTGCGGAGATTCGGCCACGATACGGGTTTGACGTATCTTGCCAAGGCAGTGTCCCGGAAGCGATTATTGCTTTCTTGGAAGGGAACTCCTTTGAGGAAGTCCTTCGGTTGGCCATCTCACTTGGTGGCGATTCGGATACCATTGGTGCTATGGCATGTGCTATTGCAGCCTGTATGTATCCCATTCCTGAAGATATAGCAAAACGTTGCGACTCTCTCTTGACAGAGGATCTCAGGGATGTCAAGGATAGATTTTGTAAATTAATAGAATAGAGAACCGTATAAATTGTGAGAATCATGAATGTTTGGGTAATCGTTGCACTTTACTGGATAGTCTGTTGCGTTTTGGTATATGTGCTAGCACATATAAACGGACAAGTGGCTTATCGCAGAATGATGAAGCAAAAGACTACCTTTTGGGAGCATCTGCTCATCGTCTTGTTTAGCCCATTGGCAGTTCCTGTTATGCTGTTTGCCTTAGCGTATCATGGCTGCATCAATCTGTATTATTGGAACCGTCCAAGACCGCTGCCCAAAAAGATGAAAAAGTATATGAAGAAAGATTGCGTGTTGGACGAGAACAATCAGACCGTCTCCTTGGCGAAGTACAACTACATGCATGCCACGGAATATACCTTGGATGATGTCTATGGCAAGGGCTATGTTGAATCGTTGACTGAAAAAGAGAGGGCTAATATCGCCACAGAATTCAAAAAGCATGACGTATCGGAGAAGGTTCAAGAAAGCATACCAGACATTCCGGATATAGAGGGAGCAAGATGGTTGTGAGAAGATTTACTCTTTTGAGTACTTTCGTGGATTTTGAAAATCTTCCCGATTCAAATGCTGAGCATGCGTGGTTTGATCTAACAGCAAGAAGAGGAAGGAAAATTCATCTTATTAAGGTGTCATTGTGGCATATATTTCTGAAACATGTTGTAAATTTTGGCACCCAGAGAATTTCTCTGGGGCCTATCCTTATAGATTCTCAGGATTGTCAATATTAAGAATAAACTGAATAGGAATCATTCCTTTGATCATTACTTCCGACTGGTACTGCCAATAATCAGGGTCACTACTATCGCAATAGTTTTTTTGCGTTGCTTTTATGTCTACCTTTTGCAAATCTTCAAAAGCGGGACCGTGTTTGTGATCCTGTCGAGTGGCCTCTATATCCGTAAACAGGGTGTCGTACAATTCTGCGACCTCTGCACTTATCCTAAGAAGTACAAGATCTTTGTCTTCTTTTTTGCGTTCTTCTATTTTGGGTAGATACCTACAGAAGCTAACACGAACATAATCTTCAAGATTGAAGGCAGCATCTATATCTCTTGATTTGCTCATGTCAATGGTCTTTGGCATAACGATGCCACGAGTAAGACATTGGCGATATGACAACAAGCCTCCCTCCCTCTTAATGGAAGAAAGTTTGTCCCGTTCTGTAAAATGATAAAACCATTTCACTCCATTCTCTCTTAAATACTCTCTAATCCGAACCCTATCTTCTTTGTATTTAAGATCATGCTCGACCCAACGCACATCTTGTATATTATTCGGAATGGATAATATATTTTGAACCGTGTCCCAACTTAGGCAATATTTGCCTTTTGTGTAATTACAGTAAAGTTTCCAAGCAGTATCTTCACTTAGTTTCTTACCCGAGCCATATGTGTGGCTTATCATAGACTCGTCTTTGAAATATTGATCTTCTATCTCCCTTTTCTGTTTGACGTATACTGAGTTTGAACCAACGATGCCTTCGTTGTAAGCTATTTGATGCAAATCTTTCAAGTCTGCATATTTCATTCGTGCAATATCAACTTCTGATAGCCCCAGCTGGTAAAAAAAATGTGGAAAACAAGAAAGTAAATACGTCCTTGCTTCATAAAAATGAATCCGGTCTTGTATTCTTATTGGCATTTTCTTTGCATGATGTGACGGACTATTCTGTGTCCCTTTATCATTCCAATATACGACACGTGATGCAAACAGATAACAAAGTTCAACCATGGATCCAAAAATCTCATTGGTTCCATCAGCATTTGAAGAAGGACTATTGTCATGGCATATCTTTACCACATCTTCCAAAGCTTCTGCACATCCATACACTCCTTCACTATTGTTCCAAAAAATATTTGGTGAAGAGAAAATATGATGGAAGACATGAGAATAGAAAACCATAGCAGTTGGATAGATCTTGTATTTAAGATATCTTCCACCTATTTCCGCATCAATATATGGATGCATACAGCCGATGTATTGGGACAGGAACTTTTGACAATCATCCACGGCAAGGTTTTTTCTCGCAAAATTTTCCTTTGCGTCATAGAAAAAATCTGTTAGCAATACTAAATCATTAATTTGTTTCTCGGTACTAACAAAATGAAGAGCTGCCTCATGCTTTTCCATTTTGTCTTGGAAGTATCTTTTTACAGAGTTGACAACAAGCGCCATAGCCTTGTCACTCTTTAGGGGTTTCTCATACTGCTCTTCAAATAAAGATATCACCTCTGTAAGATTGGGGTTCGAGAAATAGTCTTTAAGGAAAATGTCCAATTGGGGCAAACGATGTATGAGGGAGTCGAGGTGTTCTCTTTCGTGTATGCTCATTATTTTTTCCCACGCAGGAATATCAAGACTTTCACTTTTATAGAAGGAAGCCTTTGTGTCTGGGGTATGGTTAGCTTCTAAAACTAATTTCTTGAATTTACTCCGTAATACATTAATGTTAGCTCCTATACCAAACGTGTATTTCTCGATGTCTTTAAGATGAGAAATATATGCAATCATGAGATCTTCAAAATCGTCTCTGATATGATCCCTGATAAACACAGCTAACCCCGGAAGTTTATTTATGATCTTCCCTAATTCGTCATTTTCAAGAACCCATGAGATGTCAGTCATATCAAAAACTATTTCTGTAGTTCTCTTTCATAAACTCTGATATATTGGGCTGAAAGAATTTCTTGAGAGAAGTGAAATCATCATTGGGAATCGCTGAGCAAACTTTTCCAGATACAGCCTCCAAAGCCTCTTTTGCAGATTTTCCTGCTAGAATATAAGCAATATAAAAAAGAACACAAGCATCATTTAGCTGTTCAAACACATAAATGAATTCAAGTTCACGCATGGCATCATCTTTGATTTCTGCTTCATATGCCAAGCGTTTGTAGAAATGGTAATTAACAGTTCCGACCATTTCGTCATTTGGCATATTACGTAACCAACCAATCAGATTGGGCGTGATATTTTCAGCCATACCCTTATAGAAAGCTTCTACATATTGAGTTGCTTCTTCTATGTCGTTGGAGTCTAACATCTCTCCCTTCTTAAACGCATCGTATATAAATTTAGCACAAAATGCGCGGAACATAATGTTAATCAGCAACTTCCAATGAACGTATGTCTTGCGTTCATAAGAGTGCTTCCATTTGCAAATATTGCTAATGGCAATATGAAAATCCGTCCGTATGTCAACCGTGTCCATACCGTAATAATTGATAGTTTATGTTGCAAAGATACCATTTTTTAGCGAAAAGTGTAACGTCTATTGGTTAAAGCGTATTAAATTATGATCTAAGCAGGCGGCTTAGGCATTGTCAGAGAGGATGAGAGTTCTTTTTCTCATTTTTTATCCGTATATTTGCAGCATAAACGACAATATGGTGATACTAATTTCAGATTACAGCAAGCATGATCGATGTAGAATTTGATGACTTGTATTATGTTGATGAAGCAGGTTTTGATGATACCATTATCAATGATGACTCATTTGCGGAAGCATTTGGTACACCAGATATGTACCGGCCTGATACATCAAGAAGATATACTGATAAAGAACTTGACAGTATGACACTCAATGAGCGCCTTAAAGAAAGATTAAGGTGTTCAAAGGAGAAGAACGTTTTAGGACAAAGAGACATTTTTACCTATGAATTTAAGAAATATGGTGTTTCCGCGTCAGATACCATTCTACCCACAATTTCGTTCCTATATGCGAAAACAAACGCACTTCATGAACTTGAAAAATTATTAAAAGAGAACTCGTACATATTATTTGATTTGGATCCTGACAAATTGCCTATTTCCGAATTCTTCATCCAAATCGGCGCTAATTATCCAAATCTAGATGAAGATGAACTGCGTCAATTAGAGGAATTCTATAATGACACAAAATTCTGCACTATTATAGACGAACTTCTATACGACAAAGAGAAACTGCCAAGAACAATAAAAGGGATTACACGTCATGAAATCAAAGATAAAAATGAAAGTTTCCCCAACTCTTTATTGGATCTTGTATACAATGCATTTGAATTGAACTCTTTAGTGGACGAGGATTGTGAAGATACTGTCTGGGCAGTATACAACAGAAGAAAAAATACGATCATCAGAAAAGCCTACAAACAGATAGGGATTGGTGAATGTGTGGCATCAGGTAGAATTAACACATACATATTCTTCAATTTGATAGAAGAAAAGTATGGGGAAGAGTGCCTTAATTACTTTATTAAAAGAGTAATGGAACTCCATTCTTATTATAAGAATACAAATTCGTCCGATTTTAGAAAACTAAAGAATGTGCGGGTAAGCTATGGGTACTTATTTAGATATGCTCGTGAAAAAAGCGAATCTGAAAAGAACTTGCAAGATATACGACACATCATAGCACTCGCTTTCTTATTGGAAATGAACAATATTAACAATTAATTGCGTAAAATATGCCAGAATTAAGATTAGAGATGTACAAAAAGACCATTTCACCTTTGTACAAAATTACCCATCCTGACCAGTACAGGATGTACGAAGAAGTCCTCTCTTTTGAAGGAGGATATTCTTTTGCTTCAAAAGATGAACTTACCGTTCGCAAAACAGATGGTACGACATTCCGTACTTCACTTAGACATTATGAGTCTGACTTTTTGACAGAAAGCTATGTCGGTAGGTTGAGCAATGGTGAGCAGTTCCGCTTTATTATCGCCAGCGAAAACAATCCATTAACCTTAATAGATGGTCCGATGGTGACATTCGGAAGTATGTCTCCTTCAGGTTGGGCGGTTCACTACATGTTAAAACCATAAACAATGTAACTATGGGTTTTTTGATATATTCAAAAGTTCTTCTCCATCTTCGGAAATGTTTATAAAAAAGAATTTGGAAACAAGTTATTCATTACACTATATAGGCGCTCCGCTTTTGGATTACAACCATACATGGTGTCATTCGCAGAATTAATCAGAAACCAATAAACGACCCACGTCTTTAAGTATTGGCCCCAGAGAAATTCTCTGGGGCCTACATTTATAGCATGTGTTCAAATTATCTGCCAAATTGTGCTTGATTAATAACGCATTCAACATAATCAGGCTTTCTTGAAATTTTGTCAACTTTTAAGCCAAACACCTCCATTGAACCGCCTATTGTACTGTAATGGGCATCCAAAATCTCCCCATATATTCTCACATATTTTATCCATCCATCTTTGCCAAGGAAGTCAAAGTCATTAAAAAGCGCTCCGTATTCCTCTTGGTGAATTCTCATGCCACCATTTGGTAGTTTTTGAATAAACTGGTCTAATGGTGCATATATGTCACTCTGTCGCATTGTGCCAAATAATTGTCGCACCATCAGTTCACACAACTGATTCAATTTGTAATTAGACTCTGTTTTCACAGTGGTTTGAGGGTTGACCATTGAATAGGGCGGCGCTATCTTTGCTTCTCCATAAACGGCTCGTACAGGTCTTCCATAGAACCTGGTATCATCTACAACAACAATAGACTCACGGCCATCCTTGAATCGCAGGTTGAAAGCGGAATAATTGCTTTCATCCCTGGTGGAAGTCCAATATCTGCCGAGTTCTCCCACTCCTGCTATACGATATGAGCTACCAGCACCAGCAGCAGGAAGGAAGATCGAATTGCCGTTTTTGCCAGTCACCTTCCATCCCAGTTGACCATTCATACGTACCCAGGTCCATTTACATTCGCTTACCAGTTCTTCCATTTCTTCCTTCGTAGGAATTCTCCAACCTCCTCCTAATCTTAATGTCGCTATATCTTCTTGAGGCTCAAGAATCTTTTTGCCGTCATTTTGGGTGTACTTGAAAATGGAAGAATAAGAACCATGACATAAGCCATAGGTTTCCCAACCATAATTGTCTTTTGTTTCTTTCTCACCCCAAGCGAAATAATCACCTGCGTCTGCGGGAGACGAAGCACCTATATTGATTGTTGCCCATAATATACCTGAGGACAATCCTAGATCCACTTTGTCATCCTTCATATTGTTTTTACCTCCAACAACTTTTGGCTTTGGCGTAGCAATGTTAAGTTTATGAACGCCATTAAAAAAGCCTTTAAGGAAAATATGAAGTTCCGGATCTAGCTGAACATTTTTTTTATAAGCCAACTGCTTGTCTATAAAAGCATTTTTATTGAGATATAATCCATTACTGCCATATTTTATCATAAGAGGGAAAACCTGGTCTGCTACTTTAAAATCACCTGACGGAATTTTGTCCATCAGTCCCTTTGTCAAATAATCGAGTTCAAAATCAATTTTTCCTCCCTTACGCAAGTAAATATAAGAAGCTAGGTTTATAGCCTCTGCATCCAATTTTTCCAGGGTTATTTTACCGATACATTTTTCCAAATGTTCGATACTTTCTTTCACTACTTGATCAATAGACGATACTCCCTGGAGCGGTTCGTCTTTAGCTTTCCTAAACAAGAAATCAAAAAATCCCATATTTAATCTTTTTTATTTTTATTGCTGCTTTGCAAGAGAATACATCAACTTGCTTATAAATATACATGTTGCGTAGCGTGTAGGCAACAGAATTACTTTTGATGAAATCAGCCAGCAACTCTGTGGCATCTATAGAGTAACGCCCTGCAGCTTCCAGGGCGAAGTCCAAAATGATGGCCCTTGTCTTGTCCGTAGTGGACAATTCGAGAGTACCAACGCAAAGTGGTGAACTTGCGGTTTTCTTTCTTCTCTACTCCAATCTGGCTGGAGTGGATAGTTATATGTTTCATCCACACCCATAATACTCTTAATTCTGCGATTATCGTCATTTTTGCGAAAAAGCGTCGCGGATCTGATTTTGTTTTTGTATTTTTGCTCACCGCTTTGGAGTTTTGTCTTTATTCTTTGGCGATTATGAAGATACTCATTTTTAGTGAGATATACAAACTTCAGAGCCTTTTTTTTATTTCAAAGTTACGTTAAATAACGCTTGTGAATCTTTACTTGCGAAGCTTTAGCAACATTTCTTTTACGCGCACGCAAATGCCTCGCTTACCTTGCGATAATGCTTGATATCGTAATTATTATTTTTTATCCACTCGTTCATTCTGTTGCCATACGCCTTCTCTGTCACTTCGGTTTTGAACTTACATTCCTCAGTAAGAAATCTGAACACGCAAGCGCCCGGAATGGACTCTTCGATAAAGAATCCCTTTTCGCGCCACAAGATCATAAAGCACGTAATGATCCGATTCAGATAGTCCTTCGCTCCGCAAGTCAGTTGTCTTGCGGCAATCTTGAGCTTGAGTAGGAAATTGATAAACCGCTCCTTCTCGCGCTCGTACGTCTCCACGTCTATGAAGGCCTCCCGAAAGCTACGTTTGCGGCGTCCCCGTGCTTTTCGGCGTCCTTGTGTTGCGACAACCGCGGTGGCCTTGCCGCCAGCCTCCCCCTGTGGCGACGCGACGTTGGCGCTTTGGGGGCATTCGCCTTGAGAAGAAGTGCCTTCCTGCGCGGGGATGGTGACCTTGAGCCCGACTGTCTCCGCTCCGATGAACCCCTCTTCTTTTAGCAAACCGATGATCTCCTTTATCAGTTCATTGCACCGCCTTTCAAGCTCCTTCATCTTTCGGTAGTCCATCTTTGGCGGGTAGGATCGGTCGCTGAGCGCATGGTAGAGCTTGCAAATCTCCCACACCTTTGACTTTATCTCTTTCCGAAACAGAAACATTTTCACCCCATTCCTGTCTTTGAATTCTATTTGTTTGTGTGCGCCGAGTTGGAAAAAAAACTTGCTTCTCTCATCAGCCCGATCGTCCTTCCATGGGCAAGGCGGCGCACCCTCATTGTCTCTCCAGCCAAAAGGCGTGGATGGTTCGTTCATCTGAGGGTTGAGTAGATCATCAAGGAAAGTTTCAACTGGAGGGCATGGATTTTCCTCAACCTTGATACTAATGCTACTTTTGATTGCAAAGAGAGTATTCTGTACAAGAGGGTTCTCGCTCAACTCATACAGTCTCTGTCGCACTAATTCTTCAATCTTTCCTGAAAATTTTATTAGTCTGTGTTTGTCGTGGTTTCGCTCTTCGTCCACATGACACAATTTGTCCAGGGAACTTGAATTGTGTTGTCCCCCGGTCCCTGTAAACAGGTCTACTGCTGTTGGCTGACAATTGTCAGTCCGCTTGTTGTTCTTTTCCATTTTTTTTTAAAAATGGGTTGACGACTCCTCCCGCGTGGAGGTTTATCAATGGTCAAAGGTACAAACTTTAGTTAAAGGCCGCAAGAAAAAAGTGGAAAAATGCTAGTTAAAAACAATTAATATATTGATTGTGAGATTCTTAAAAGACATTTTGTATTATTTATGTATCTGTGTTATTTTGCCACTAATTATACCTCTTTAACGGTGTATTTAACGGGAACTTAAGATGTGATCTTTCTCAAATCTGTCTTTCAGTTAGTTGATCTCTATTTTAGTAGTCAAATTTATTGACCAATCCCTTGCGGTTTTCTTTGGGGGTTGCATATATAATGGTATATTGCTAACAAGCAGTTTGCCCCGCTTGTCGGGGCGGGGTGGGGCAGCCTGCGAAATGGGGGCTTGTGCCACCCGTGGAGCGGAGGCGGAAACTCGCATTTTTCTTAGGTCGTATGGATGGGAATGCTTACCTTTGCGCCCGGAGGTCCATAAGCCATCCGCTTGCGCCAAGCCCACTCGGATAGGAGGGGCAAGGGAAAGGGCAAGGCCGAAGGACTATATAAATAAGGTGTAAGAGGAATGGGGAGGGACTGTAAAGTGATGAAAGCAAAAGATATGGATAGGAAGAACAAAGAAGTAAAGGACATGAGTCAAGTCAATTTGACCCCCTTGTCGGCAGTAGTCGATGAGGTGTGGGGCGAGAAGGGAAGCCCTCGTCGCGACGCCATGGAGAGGCGGCTGCGGGCCGAGGTCGAGCTCGGTCGGGCGGGCCGAGACGGGTAAACGGATGACGTAACCACGCGGCCCCCTGTCTCCAAATCTTGCCCTGAGTCTCCCGCTCCTCCGTCGCTCCAACGCTCGGCCTGCGGCCAGTTGCGCCCCTTGATATTCCCCAAAAACTGCGCTTGCGCGATTTTTCTTGGGGAAAAGTTTGGAAAGTCAAAGGTAATCCTTACCTTTGCACCATCAGTCCTCGCCAAGCCTCTTCACAATGCTCAAATCGTGCGAGGCGTTTTTTGTTTATGCCCCCTTGCGCATGGACGGTCCTGCGGCCTTTGCCAAACGGTAGGAATCCTCAGAATATAGGCTTCCTCGGGAAATAGGCATCCTCGGAAAATCAGAAAAAGCCTGTCAGCTGAGAAAGATGGTCTCGACCAGCGATCGCAGTTGCTCGTCGGTCAAGCGGTCCACGCCCACCTTGTCGATCAAAGCATACTCCTCTTTCTTGCTGGTGATCACGTATTTTCGTTCTCTTCCGTCCACTTTGCACAGCAGGTGGTAGTTACCTTTGTAGGTCTTCTCCACGCGTATGTTTTCAAAAAGCGTCCCGCCCGTTTTGATCGTTGTCGTCTTGCGTCGCTCCGCCAGTCCCCAGTCGGTCAGATGATGGTTGAGGGTGGTCTCGACGGCGCCAGTCCAGCGCGGGCTCACCTCGCATTCCTCCGCAAAGTCCCTGAACCGTCGGATGGCGGCAGCCACCTCGCCTATGATGCCCTTCGCTCTTTTGATCCCGTTCTCCTTGCCCAGGGCCAGCGCGTCTTCGATCGTTTGCCCCTGGAGCTTGCCCCGCATCATCAGGCAATGCATCCTCTCGGGCAGGAAGCCCCCGATGTTGAAGATATAGGTCAGGTCGTAGGCCGGGGCCAGTCGCCAATGGCCCTTCTCGTCCATCAGAAACGAGAAGTTCTTGTTGTGGTCGTCCGTGTTGTTGGCAAGGATATTGAACACCATTCTGCGGAAGACCTCCTCCTGGTCGCTCTCAGGCAGTCGCATCTTGCGACAGACTGCCAGCAGCTGTTCGTAGCTGTCGGCATCGGGAGATAGCGCCGCCAACGTCTGCATGTGCAGTTTGCGGCCCTCCTCGCGGTCGAAGCGACGGGTGACGAAATGCTTCCGCCCCTCCACCTCCAGGGTCTCGCACGCCATCATGCTTATGCCTGCCGCCTTGGCCATTTTGTGGTAGGCCATCTCCAGTTCGGCCGACGATCGCTCGGTGTCGCCAAACTTCAGTATGCAGTACGCCAAGCCCTGGCGGCCCGCCACCTGCCCGCTTCTGATCTCCCCGGTCTCGGGATCGATGGTTATGATGGCCTTGGGTTGGCGCCCGCCAGCCGAGGTGCCCACGGCTATGAGCGACTGCATGGTCAGCGACTCCTCGGGCGCCACGCTTGCGTTCTCTCGCTCGAGGAATATTCTCTGGGCCAAGTCGGTCAATGCCCTCATGTTCAGCTTGTCGGAACTGCTGATGCCGGAGGATTCGGGCACAAACTCCAGGGCTCCCATGCCTCGCCTGCCGATGAACGAAAGAATGTCGAGCGGGGTGATCTCCTGAGGGCGAAGGCCGCTCTGTATGCGCCAACACTCAAACACCTGGTTGCCCCAGGCGTCGGGCAGCGAGTCGGCGAGAAAAGGAGGCAGCTTGCGGTAGATCTTCGTTTCCCTGTCGCCCATGATGGGGCGATGGCTGGCTGCCGACTTGACGGAGGCCATGAGCGGGAACGGGTCGAGGCTTCCGCGAAGAAAAGAGGGGTTGTACTCGAAAAACGAAACGCCTCTCCTTGTGTCCCAGAACAAGCGGCCGACCTCCTTGTCCCAGAGCATGATCTTGAGTGTACTTGTCGTCATGGTTTCTTGTGTCTGATGCGTTGCACTTTCTTTTCCTTCCTGATCAGGTAGGGCGAGGGCGGCAGCTCCGGCAGCAGGTCGTCCAGGGCCTCGATCTCTCCTATCGCCTTCAGCAGCAGGAGAAACGTGGCGAGCGAGATGTTGTCCGCGGCGCCGCTCTCAAACTTGTGGATGGTCGTGGTCGTGAGGCCCGATTGCTGCGAGACCTCCTTCTGCGTCATGTTGCTGCGCAGGCGGTAGTCCTTGAAGCGGGCGCCAAGGAGCTTCACCAGTTGGGGGATCGCATACTCGTAATAGTCCGTCATGAGGCTTTCTTTAATTTATATTGCGCTATAAGTTATGCCCGATTTTGGGCCATATCTTATATTCCGCTTATATTTATCTCGCATGCAAAAATACGCGTTTTTTTCCGTCTGTGCAAACATTCTTGGGAAAATCCTTCTCCCGCCCGCCCTTTTTTTTAATAAAAATACAGGCAACCGAGGAAACAAAAATCAGGCAACTGAGGAAACAAAAAGCAG